>Ga0206682_10000530_pt1 | contig 41627 bp, 45 predicted proteins | sample M240m12015metaG_FD_155444 | JGI IMG/M metagenome (GOLD analysis project Ga0206682, IMG submission 155444) | Ammonia-oxidizing marine archaeal communities from Monterey Bay, California, United States - M2 40m 12015 | ecosystem: Environmental > Aquatic > Marine > Intertidal zone | place: USA...
GTGCAGGCTGGTGATATTGAGGGAGCAGAAAGATTTCTTCAAAAGCTACAGACTCTTCAAACGAGTGCTAAATCTCGCCCGGCATCGCAGACAGTAGAAGCACTGGCGGCTCCTGCAAGCACATTAGAAGACGTAACTCGGCAGACTGAAGAAGTGTTTGCTCCAGACGCTGTAGAGAACGCCCGGTTGGCAGTAGACGCTAGGGCGAGTGATGAGGCAATCGAGGCCATGGAGCCTGCGGTGGCCCTTCAACAAAGGCTCAACAACCTACGAACTGATATCGAAGGTTTCATTGAAGGAGACGTAAGTTTCATCAGTCGGCTGGAAGAGCTAAATAAAGAAACAGGATTTGATGTCTTTGGCTCACGGACTGCAGCACAAGACGACATCATAGACCAATTACTGGCGTCTTCTAAATCAATGGATGACCAGAAGAATGCCCTATTTAATCAAGTTAAGGGCGGGTCTATCTCCGGCGATCAGATATTTGACCTCGTCTCGGAACTAGAGCCCTCTAAGTTAGATGCCGCTAGAAAATCTGCTCTTGGCGGAAGCGAGCAATTCTCCGACCTTCTTGCTAACTCTGAGCCTCGAATGCTCGAAGTCGAGAATGCAGCCGGTGAACTTGAGCTTGTACAGGAAACAGCCGAAGAAACTCGTGAGCGGTTTGTCGAGTACGTTGAAGATAACTTAGATTTCGGAAAATTGTTTACCTCGATACGGCCCAATCTTGCAGATACCATAGGGCGACTACGACAAGGTACCGGCGAAGAAAAAGCTACCGCGCAAATCTTAATCCAGTTCAAAGACTACATAGACACTGCAGCTATGGATGTTCTTGAAGAAGCTGGAGAGCCTGAAGTACTAGAGGCGGCCACCGCTGCGATGGATTACTTCAAGAATACTTGGGCTAAGTACTGGGATGACGCGGGGCCTTTAGAGGAAATAGGCCGCCTCAGACGGCAGACTGAAAACTTAAATCAGGAGGCCGCAGTTCGCACCGGCACAGGGGCTCAAGTTCAGGGAATGCTGAATGAGACTAACCGAGAATTCTCTGCGAATATGATTGAGATGCTGAATAGGCCTGAGTTAAACACCAACTCAGACAGCGTAGTCTCTTATATTATTGGCGACGCCTTAGCGAGCATTAGTAGTAAACTTTCGTCGACCAAATCTCTCACAGAACTTGAGCTAACTGACGTCCGAAGCGCCCTTTCTCAATACGGAAGTATACTACGAGATAACTTCCCTGACGAGGCGGGTAGAATAGACTCCTTCTTACAGCGCATTGAAGGCCTTAAAGCAACTGACGTTAAGTTACAGGACGAGCTAAAGGTCGCTACAGAAGCTGGAGAAGCCGCGAGTAAGGAAATCTTTAATACGACTTACAGTACCTTCTTCAAAGATGGGAACATTTTGCCGAATGGGTACGATAGTCTGACTAAGCTTTTCAAAGGGCCTCAGTCTATTGATAAGATAACTACGTTAGTAGACTCCGGAGACCCGGTAATCATTGACGGCGTACAGTCTGCTTATGCGAAGTGGTTGAGGGAAGAAAAGCTCTTCACTTCAGGCACGGACACTACCGGGCAACGAGTCGTCAGTGTTAATAAAATCAATAAAATTAATGAAGAGATCGAGGTTGCCTTGCAGTATGGCGACAAGATCTTCCAAAACTATCCGGGGTTCATGGACGGTATCCGAGACATTATGGACGTAGCTAAACGGGTCGGAGAGAGACGTGCAGCTAGAAATGTTGCCGGGTCAGATACAGCGGAAAAGACATTGGCCATGCAGGCAGTAAATCGCACGGTCACCTTAACCCTAGGCCCCTTGAACAGATTAGGAGCACGGATACGCTCTGCCGCTACCGGGGTAGTAAATAATAAACTTAGCCCTGACTTTGCCGCAGATCTTACGGATGCGATGATGGCTGACCCGGAAGAATTCATGCGGGTTGCCGGAATTGCCGCGAATGCAGCAAATAGACGGGGTGGGATTGCTACTGCCTTCACGACCCCGGAAGAAAGAGCCATACTTGCTAAGTGGATATTCCGCAGTGGAATCTACAATCAAGAGGGTCAGGAGCCTACTGAAGAGCAAATAAACCGGCTTCTTCTACAGGCAGCCCAGCTTGAGATTCAGGCTACAGAAGCACTAGGCAATGCCAGTGACGCCGTGTCTGATCAAATGAACGATATCTTTCAATAGTCGTGATTGAGATCAGCGTTGCCTTATCAGTATGCACACAGGCGTATAAGGCTATTCAAAAAGGTATTGTGGCGGGCAAGGAAGTAGAAGCCTTCGCCAGCAACTTCTCTCGATTCTTTGAGGCAAAAGAGAGCATTCAAGAGGCACAGGCCGAACTGGAAGAAGGTAGTAAGACGTTAAGGTTTTTTGCGAAAGGTAGTGTAGAAGGTCGAGCTCTTGAGATTTCTATAGCAAAGCATAAAGCAGCCGAGCAAGAACGCCAGCTTCGCGAGTTACTAGTGCTGACAGTAGGCCTTCCGTTCTACGAAGATATGCTAATACAAAGACGACGGATAAGAAGTGCTAGGTTGGCCGCTGCTAGGAACAGGGCAGCTAGGAAAGCTTTATATATTGATGCAGGATTAATCTTTGCCTTGTGTGCGGCGGGCCTTGGCACGATCCTTTTTATGATTTCGCTGGTCGCATAATTCCAACAACGAACTTTCGGCAGCCTCCTTCTCGGGGGCTTTTTTTTGTTCGAATATTAGATCCCAGTTATCGGAAAATTTATCCTTAGATACGAGTCTAGGGCGTCGCCCGCTTCCTTTACCACTCATAGCATTTCCTTGGTATAGATGCCCCTGCCAGAATTCCGAAGGTTAGCCGGTGACAGGGGCGGGCTCACTAGCAAATGAGCTGTAGTCATTCTACGAATAATCGGACTAATCGTCAACTGATCCCGTAGGAATATTTAACTTACTCCACTGAGAAATCGGAGGAATAAACTGCTCTTGCCCGGTGGAATCCTTCAGCGTCAAAACTATGTCGACAGCGACAGAAACACGCTTATCCTTAGACGGATTACTGGCGACTTCATGCACCGTCTTGCTTGGGAATATAAGTAACATATCTTTGCGCACATGGAAGGGAACCTTAGACCGGTGCCGTACGTCACTGGCGTATAGTACTCCGTTCGCCACATGCTCCTCCGCAAACAATCCGGGCATAAACTCAGACTGAATGTCCTCGAAGCCGAATGTAATCTGCCCTCCATCCGGCGGTGTTTCTAGGTAATATACGGCGCTGAGATGGCTGTGCCCATGACGGTGCGGGGCAATAGAAGCACCTCCAGTAAGCCCTGTTCCCCAAGACCGGCTAACGTGGACATCGAAGAAAGAGAGATCGACCCCCAGCTCTTCCACATACTCCGCGATACCTAATGGCAGGCAGTGAAATAAGGGTAGGAATTGAGACAGCCTATGGAGGCTACTGCTGCCGTCCATGTCTCCAAGGTAAGCCCCTTGGGTATCGGAGGAAGCACTCAGAATAAACTCAATCATGGGCTCGCGCTGCTCTTCGGACAAGCCCATGAAAGCTGAGTAGATTGTAAGCGGGTTGAAAGAAAAGGTTTGGCCCAACACTACTTTTTACCTATTCTCTGTAAGCTGCTGCCATTCCATTGATACGCCGGGGTACTGGGGTCATCTATCCCGGTCTGCCCGGTACTAAGATACGTAACCTTACCGCCTGCCGATAAGTAAGCCTCGGTATGCTCCGCAATCTTTCGCCGGAGCTTCTCGGTATCAGGCCTCTCCTCGTGTTGCACATTTCGATTTATCTTCACTATGAGAATCCTCATGACATCGCTTAGAGTGCCCACAGGCGGTACAGCTCGTCCAACAAAAGGAGATTATGCCGCCATGGGTAAATTTGCTGCAAATGTACTCACCTAACTCTATTCCCCACTCATTAGGGGTACAAATGCACTGTTTTTTACTCATACCTATCCCTCCTCGTTTCTGGGGCGGGCCACAGTTGGTTCAGCTTATCAGACAGCACTGAACAGTCCCTACATAAATTGTAGTCCTTGAGAGAGCGCATAAACTGCTTGCACATCTCGCAGGACTTACCATTCGATATTTTGCCCTTCTCGTCGTGCGTCATGCGGTACCTCCGTAGGCTTGGCCCCAGACATCGCCCCAATCTCCTGTAAGAGCCCCCTTAGCGTAGTCGACTACTTTATTCTCAAAGAAGTTTGTGTGGGTTACCCCCAGCATTCCATCTACCCACGGCAGAGGGTTCTTCTTAACCTTGAATATACCCTTCATGCCGAGTGATATCAGGCGCCGATCCGCAATGTAACGAATGTACTGCCGGACGTCTTCTTGAGAAAGGTTTTCCATTTCATTAACGCCAAACGCTAAATCAATGAACTTGTCCTCCAGTTCGACCATCTGCTCTGCAATAGTGTAAATCTTGCTTTTTAGTTCGTCATTCCACAGCTCCCGGTTCTCCTTGATGTACTCACGGAACAGCTTAATCATGCTTTCAGTGTGGAGAGTTTCGTCGGCAATGCTCCATGCAATTATCTGCCCCATCGAACGCATCTTGCCGTGCCTAGGGAAGTTAAGAAGCATAACAAAGCTTGAGAAAAGCTGCATACCCTCGGTAAACGCAGAGAATGCGGCAATCTGAGCGGCTACATCTGGGCCCTTCTGCTGCTCGATAAAGTACTCGTGCTTCTCTTTCATCGCATCGTACTGCAGAAATTCATTATACAGCGAATCTGACATGCCTAGCGTCTCAATCAGGTGGCTGTACGCAGCTATGTGAATAGACTCCCTTGCTGCGAAGCTAGAGAGCATCATACGGATCTCCGGCTGAGGAAATACGGGCAGGTAATTCGTCACATAGGCACCTGCAACATCTATGTCGCCTTGAGTAAAGAACCTAAAGATCTTTGTGAGAAAGTCCTTCTCCCCTTCCGTAAGCCGGGTCTGCCAATCCTTAACGTCTTCAAGCATAGGAACTTCCGTCCACAGCCAATGCATCTGCTCACTGGCCTTAAATGCGTCGAACGCCCATGGGTAGTTGAACGGCTTATAGAAGTGTCGCTCATCTGTTAATTTCAATTTCTTTTTAGCCATTATCTTATCCCTCACACGCAACACAGACATCCCCGTCTGCTACTGCAATCAAATCGACATCGTCCTCTAGACGCATTCTCTCTACCCTACGGCCTACCCGGTCAGCTTTTCTAAGCTTGTCAGATCGGCAGTAGTACAGGCTCTTAAGGCCCATCTTCCATGCCAAGAAATGAATGGCATGAAGGTATTTGATACTAACGTCCGGACGGAAAAACAGGTTCAGGGACTGCCCTTGATCGATGTACATTTGTCGGTCTGCAGCGAGATCCACCAACCAGCGTTGGTCTAGCTCAATGGCTGTTTTAAATACTTCTTTAATTTCATCGCTTATATCGAGATGCTGTACAGACCCGTCATTAGCGATGATGTCGGCCCAGACTTCGTCCGTGTCCATCCCTATTTCTCGAAGTCTCTTCATAAGAAATTTATTCTTGGTGACGAAGGCCCCCGACATAGTGTCTTGCCTAAATACGTTCGCTCGGTACGGCTCTACGCTGGGACTGGTATTCCCCATAATTAGGGACGAGGACGCATTCGGTGCTATGGCATTGACGTGACTGAAGCGGCGAGAGATTCCTGCCGCAGCGGCATCCGGGCATGGCCCACGCGCAGCAGCCAATACCGCATCAGCTTCTAGGCACTTCTCGTTGATTGACTTGAATATACGCAGGTTGAGAACCTTAGCCGAGACGGAATCAAAGGCTATGTTGTTCTTTTGGAAATACGCATGTAACCCCATTGCTCCCAAACCAACACTCCGCTCTCGCTCAGCACTCAGCCGGGCCCGTGAAATGGAGTCTGGCGCATTTTTAATAAAGTACTGCAACACATTATCGAGCATTTCTAATGTGTCTTGAATGAGCAGAGGCTCGTCCTTCCAATCGTCATAGTGCTCGAGATTAAGCGACGAGAGGCAGCATACAGCAGTCCGCTCCTTACTCGTGGGCAGGAAGATCTCCGTACAAAGGTTTGAGCCGTTAATGGTCAGGCCCCTATCCTTAAGCCACGAGGGCAGCTTATCATTAGCATTGTCGATAAAGATTAGGTACGGTTCCCCCGTCTGCATCCTAGTCTCGAGTAGCCGCTGCCATAAGTCACGAGCTGAAACCGTACTGGCAACTTCTTCTGAATGAGGACTCTTGAGCTCCCATGTGTCGTCGAAGTCCGGGTCGCGCATTGCCTTCTCAACCACTTCCATAAACTTGTTGGACAGATTGACACCGTGATGCAGATTAAGTGTCCGTACGTTCTGATCCCCAGTAGGCTTGCGCAGTTCCATGAACTGAAGCACGTCAGGATGGCTAACATCTAAGAAGGCCGCGTAAGAGCCTCTACGTGTCCTTCCCTGTCTGTAAGCTAAGCTAGAGGCGTCGTAGACACGTAGGTGAGGCATTACCCCAACAGACTTATCGTCCACCCCACGTATGCCGACATGGATGCCTACACCGCCGCCCAACATAGACAGCCAGTTAACCTCCGATAAGGTGTCCACTAATCCTTCAGCGGAGTCGTCTAGAAAAGACAGGAAGCAACTTATAGGTAGCCCGCGCTTTCCTCGGCCATAGCTAAGAATAGGGGTGCTGTACGAGAGCCAGTGTTTAGAGCTGTATTCATATAGACGTTGAGCATGCTCGGGGCTACTTGAAAACTTCTCTGAGACATATGCAAACCGCTCTTGTGGGCTAACTTCGTCTTCGCGCATATAACTTTCACGAAGGCGGCTGAGACCTAACTCGTCAAACAGCTCGTCCCTTCGATAATCTACTTTTATTGTCATTTTAATACCTAATCACCCTATCGGGCATCTCCGCTTCCGCCAATTACACCACGAGCCATGCGTGAATTTAATTTATCTAAATTTCTTTGGGCCTCTTCGCTTAGAGATAACCCTAAATCTGAACAAAGGTTTGCGAGGTACCATAAGACATCCCCGATCTCCGCTCCGATTTGTTCCCGGTCAGAGAACACGAACTCTCCGCCTTTGTCCCGGTAGACTTTCTTTATTTTATTGGCGACTTCGCCTGCCTCTCCTGTAAGGCCCAGCGCCGGGTACATGACTTTTATGTTGTCGGCATAAATAGAAGTCCCGGCAGCCTTGTGCTGATAATCATCTAAGTCCATTAGAGGTGTTCCCCGCGTTTGTGCATTTCAATTAAATCGTCGATGAAAAACTTCATCTTATTAAGGTCGTAGAGAGTATCCACGCCGTCTTTCTCACTAAGGCGATAACAGGCCTTAAATATGTCACCACGCGCCTTACTCATTGCCTTGTGACTAATCAGGTGGCGAAGCTCTGAGGCATGCTCTGGAAGCTTGTAGTAGTCGGTAGAACCACCATCGCTTGAGGTCTTTGTCCTGTCTTTAACCCGAACCGGGCTAACAGGAGATCCCACAGACTTGTCGACACCGCCAAAAGGGGGGAAATGTGCAGTAGCCATATCAGTGTACCCCGCCGTCAGTAGGTTTCTTAAATGAGGCAAGGTCGATTACCTCGGCGTCTTCTCCTGTGTAGGCCATTGGCCCAGAATCTTCCGGGGCCTCGTTTTCCGGATTAGCGAATTCCCAGAAACCGTCGCTCTGACGGGCTGTCTCCCCGAACGCTAGAAGCATCTCCGGGTGAAGATGTACGGCGTAGTAAATCCCGTACACAATATTGCGCAGCCATTCTTTGGTATCCTCTGACTCATCCTCAGAGAAGAACTCAGAAGCCCCAAAGCTAAGAGCTCCATGTTCGCCGGTTGTCAGCTCTACATAAACCCCACTTTCCGTATCTTCATTTTCTTTTTTTGGCATCGATAATATCCTCAAATTCTTTAATTTTAGTAAGTGCTTGCCTGTTCTTCTTAACCTTAAACCAATCTGCCGGGATAAGCTTGTCCGCAAACTCAAAGTCATGCTTACGGCACCAGTCTGCGTAGGTCGTTTTCGAGTTTTTCCGAATGCGAGTACCACTGCGGCTGAACACAAAACGGATATCCAGCTCTGGGTGTTGCTCACGGATAAAGAGATGCTTCTTCCTATCCTCGAGCATGAATCGACCCTTTGACTCGATGATGATCCCGTTAGCCAAGACGTAGTCCGGCGTGTATGTGTGTAAGCTTTCTGGAATCAGGTACGGTATTTTAAATGGCTCATATTCTGCAGAACGATTAAATTTCTTAATCTGGTCTGCGATGTCCAATTCTAGTCCCGACCGATACCCAGCCCGAATTGCCCTTTCTCTAGTATTATATTTTGGCACATACCTTCCTAGCCGCCTCAGACAGAGTGGCGGGGTTTAGTGAGTAAGTATCTTCCCTATGGCCTCGGTACTTCATCCAGCACGAGGCGCAGTAGGTAAGACCGTCCGTTTCTACTGACGCGACAGACCGACAGTGATTGCATTTAGCTTTCGGCATTTTCCGTGTACTCCGAGTACCAGTAATAACGAGGATTCTGAGCCTTGGATCCGCCCTGCGGTTTATGAACAGCGTCTGGAAAGCAGGACTTTTTGTAAGCACAGAAAGTACAGGTGGTGTGCAGGCGCTTGTTCCCAGTAGGCTTCGTTCGGAAATACTCAATCGTAGGCTCAAAGCATTGAACTAATTCTGCATTAGTCGACACGGACTGCACCGTTTTAATGATATTCATTTCTAAATCTTCCACTTGCTGCGGGCTCGGATCAGCCTCTACAAAAAGTGTTTCTCCTGAAGATTTGTTAACGACAATCCATCCGCCCTGCTCTTGCTTAGTGCCCTTGCTGTAGCCATAAAGCTGGGCGCCATAGCCAAACGCATCCTCTTTAACGAGGCCTGCATATCCGGCTCTCCATTTGTTATCAAAAGCCCACGGGCTGCTGCTCTTGGTGTCATAGACCCTGCCGTCGATCTCAATGTCATTCTCACCTGAAACAACAACATCATCGAACTTCAGCGTTGCTTGTGACTTGCCTCCAGTAATAGGCAGCTTAGCAACTCGGAGCAAAACTTCCATAATGCACTCAGTGGCGTCCCCCAACATCATGCGTACGATGTGATTGTAAGGCATTCGCTCACGCTCTAACCCTAGGTTCTCACGCTGCAACTGGCACAGCGGTCTACCTATGTTAGACATTCGCAGGCGGAAACCTTTCTCACGGGGAGTCAGCTGCTTGCGAAGGGCCGCTTTAAACATTTCCCCCGCGTCTTCCACCCATGCATCGTCATACTCAATAGCATCGTTATTGGATAATTTTTCCAACACGCTGTGTAATTTAGCTTGGTACAAACTTGATAAATTCATAAGGAACCTCGAAGTGAAAAAAATGGGGAGGTACAACCCTCCCCTAAGGTGCGCGAGCACGTATGCTTAAACTTCGAGAGCATCCTCTAGCTCTTCAGCTAATGAATCTATTGCATCATCAGACAGCTGGCCTTGCCTCATAGATTTTTGATACCCGGCGTCTACCTTTTCGTTTTCGCCTTTAATCATCTGAGCCATCGCAAACATCGTGTGCAGCGTGTCATCGTCAAGATCGAGCTTTGCCTTAAGCTGCGGCTTAAAATGCATGACGTAGTACACTACAGAGCCGTTTTGCAGCTCCTCCGCACTCACATCGCAGGAGTAGTCGTACAGGTTAGACCCGCGAGGAATGGCCTTGGCAAACTCGTCTTCGAAGGGCGAGAAGTTACTGCCCTTGAGGAGCAAGATGCACGGCTGGTTTTCTATCGTAACTTCTTTGCCGTCAGCGTCCTTACCTGTGTACGATACAAGCGCACGTAACTGCCGGAAGCATTTAATGTCAGCGTACTTCTTTTGCTCATCCTTCGAGGCTTCACGCAATACGGCGCTGGTAGGCTTACCGCAGCGTATCGTGCCTAACATATCCCGAGCTTCATGCTTAAAATTTGGGATGAGTAGCGTTTTGTTCTTCACCCGGTTTTCTTCCGGGTCGTAGTGGAGCCATTGAAACAGCTGACTTAAAACCCGCAGGCTCACAGTCTCTGCATACACTGCCTCAATACCATCGCCCTTCAGATAAAATTCACCTTCGGGTACCTTCCTGCCGCTCGCGTCCTTTCTCATGCTGTTAACTTTCAGGACTGGCAATCGGTCTCCGGCTTGTGCAGGAGCTTCCGACGCACCTAATAGCTGGGCTATTTGCTGAGCTTCAGCGTTCGAAATTGTTGCTACTTCAGTACTCATATATTTCTTCCTTAAGTAAGGGTGGTTTATTAAATTTACTTTTTTGATACTACAATTACAAATGTCATTGATCAACACTTATTGGTGTAGTTTCCATCCAATTCACACCGATCTCTGCCTCCGTCGACAAAGGTAAAATTGGACTGTACTCGAACCTCTCTACGAGCTCTTCGCCAATCTCTTCCATGGCCCAATTCAACGCACGAAGTACTGCTTGCGTCTCCTCCGGGTGAACATCAACTACGATGCTGTCATGGACTGTCAGGACTAGTTTCGAACGTAGGTCTAGCTCACGGAATCTTCGCAACGCACGGATACAACTCAATGGGACTATATCCGCGGTAGCAAAGCTTTGTACGGGGAAATTAACAACTTGCGTAGCGTTGCTAATCCTCCCATTACCTGTTCTCCGAGCGTTAGGAAAAGCAAACTGTCGCCCGGAAGGAATTTGGACAATGCCTGTCTTAAGCACTCCATCCATTAATGTTTTGTGCCATCTACCTAACCCTGCATAGATGTTAAAATATTGTTTGAAGTACTCTTTAACGTGAGGGGCTTCCATTGCCCCCATGCCTCCATACAGGGGAGCAAACGTATAGGCCTTCGCAGCCTGCCGCATATCTTTGCTAACGTCTTTGATGTCACACTGGTTAATGATCGAGGCTGTCTGTGAGTGGACGTCCTTGCCGTTGAGCACGTCACTTATTATCTGCTCGTCACGGGACAATTCGCCGGCAACCCGGAACTCCAAGCCCGAGTAATCCATCTCCAGTATTTTGCCTCCTTCCCACCTAGACACTAGGCAGCGCCGAACAGGAAACTTTCCTCCCTTAGGCAGATTCTGAAAGTTAGGGTATGAGGAGCTCAGCCGCCCGGTCTTCGTTACAGTCTGGTTGAACTGCGCGTGGAGTAGCCCGGAAGGCCTCTTCCATGTCTTTATGCCCGCCACGAACGAGTCTAGGTAGGTAGACACGGCATTTAGTCTCATAAGCTTGGTTAAAAACTCAATGGCCTTCAGGTTATCTTTTTGCTTGGCCTGACGTAAAAGTTTACCAATGGTTATCTTGTCAGTCTTAAAACCATTCACGCTCGCATCTTCGGGGCCCGTGGGTATTAGTTTTAATCCCGCTACGTTTCCGGTCTTTCGAAGCAAGTAGCCTCTACTCTCACACGACACACACTTTGACTGCAGCTTCCATGGCTCACCATTCTTCTTGTACTTCTGCACGAACCCACGGCCGTTACAGGTAATACAATGCTCTGCGATCGTCTTGAGAACGCGAGTAGTCGACTTTCGTACGGTGTTTGCGAACATCGACGTAGACATGCGAGGAGTAGGTAAAGGTTTGCCGTTAGGAGCAGTACCTATCTTGAAAGCTCGCTTGTGATACTCACGGTCAACGACTTCGCGGCTGTATACGACCTTCGTCATATCGATTCCGCTGTTAAGGTTGATTGGGGTATCGCCCATAACGTCAGATACAATTTCGTTTAAGGACGCTTTTAAATCGGTCTGTTCGGCAAGAAACTCTTCCTCAACCTTGTCTAGCTCATCCCCGTCGATGGTTATCCCGTTACGCTCTATCTCTACTAGGAACAGGAGCATTTCATTCATCAAATCAAGCACAGGAGCCAGCGACTGACTCTCAGGCTGTTCGAGGTCGGAGACTTGCTGAAGATATATCTCGGCGCAGGAAAGGACATCTGTATCCGCGTAATCTATGACTAGATCCAAGGGCATGGCCTCAAAGCCTGTGCCTTCCTTAAATAGAACGCCGACTAAATCATCTTTCTTTCGGGTTACTTCTCGACGGATAGCCGTCTCTTTCAGACTCTTGGGGATATTCTGAGCCCTTGCAAAGATGTACTCACCAATCATCGTGCAGTGTACGCGCTCCGGTATCTCAAACCCGGCTTCGAGCAGGTACATAACATCGAACTTCGCATTGTGCGCGACCATCTCGTCTGCCCACGCTAATGCTTCTTTGAGTTCGCTAGGGTCATCACACCCATCCTTCTCATTGTGAAAGAAGATGGCTCTCTTAGGCTCGCCAATAACCCCATCAATGACCCTACGCCAATGGGCAGAGACGATACGGTTCTTAGGATGGAACGGGCTGTTGTCCTTGTTACCATTGGTATCACAGACTGTAGTCTCGAGATCTAGAACTAGTACATTACTCGACATAACGAGATACCTCCGGCTCTATCTGGCAGATCACGGTTCCGTGCCACCCCGAGAGTTTGTTTTTGGAGATAGTTAGGTACCGAGTGTTGTCAGGCTCAGCGTCGTCGGCCGTCTCGTGCTTACCTACGCCTATGACAAGATCTGTCTCCGCCATTTTACCAATGCGGCTGCCTTCCATATCGAACCCGGAGAGCTTGGTTCTTCCTCGAGCCTCGTTGCTTGCCTGTGAGACAGTCAGAACGGCACACTGGTGGCGCTTAGCCAATTCACGCAAGCTTCTGTATACCTCTCGCAACCGCTCGTGGGTGGCCGAGAAGTTACCTGCTACGTGGCACTTATCGCCTTGGTCAATCACGACTACATCCGGACTCTCTTTCTCGAGAAGCGCGTCTATCTGGCTCATGTCGTAATCTTGGACATCTTTCATCTCGACCCGGCTTTCGATCTGTCGGAATAAATCATGGGCCTTTCGAGGATCTTTGGAGATTTGTTCACGGGTCATGCCGGCCCAGCTTTGCATCGCACGGAGCATGGTTCGGCGTGTCTCTTCTTCGTTGCCTAGGTAGAGAACCTTGGCCCCTTGGTCGCAAAAGCCACACGGGCCGCAGCAAAGGCTGACAACAAAGGCGGTCTTTCCTGTTTCGGGCAAGGCAAAGACAGTACCGAATTCACCGGGGCCAATACCGTAGATGTGCCGGCTGAGGGTACGAATATTAAACTCCCACCGGGCATCGTCACTAGTCATTGCTAGTAACTCATCTATGTCTTTGGTTGTGTTGGGGCCGAAGTCGTTTGGTAGGAGGCTGTCTCTGGAGCCGCTGATTACGGTCTCAAGTCGCTGCATTGCATCGTGACTGCCTTCACTTATCTCGATTCCTATGTTGGCGATCTTGTGCCCGAGGGATCTCTTCCAAAGCTCGGTAATTAAATCGCTGACGATGTCTGCCTGCATGTCTGAAGATGACATGACCGCGCACACGTAATCCGAGATTTCTTCTTTCTCAGCACGGGTAGCAACCGGGTGGCTTAGGACGTAGAGCCCTTCTAAATCGTCTTGGGTGAGGTCTCGCATGTACTTGCTGTGTCCAACACAAATACACTTGTAAATGATCTTACTGGTACCTTCAAATAAAGATTCTGAAAGAGATTGGATATTTTGCTGATATATATCCTGATTTAACAGGGATTTAAGGATTTTGGTATCCATAGGATTTAATACTCATTAGCTAGTGACACACGAACTGTACCATAACTAATGCATTAGTGAATAGGCTAGGCATAAAAAAACCCCGCCGAAGCGAGGTTGTTTCGATCTTTCTGCTTATAACTCTAGCTTAAGCGAACTTTCATCTTCTTAAGATCAGGCCTACTTGTGTTTCGTCTTTCACGCATGTCGATCTCTGAGTGTACGACTCGCGGATTGCCCCGGACTAGCTCATCTATTGTGGCCTGAAGTTTTCTTTGCTCCTCGGCCGCTTGCATATACCCCTCGGGAAACTCGTAATCTATAATTACTATACCCCTACTTTTCATGTTTATTTTCTCCTCTAACAATATGTAGGATCTCGGCACGGGTGCAGTGCTTTAAGTCTTCATTCGTAAAACGAACGGTGGCTGCTGTTGTATGCGATATTTGATCCAATTCGTGACGTAACCTTATTGCCTTTCTTGAGGCGTCTCTGTCAAGAATAATAATAACATTAGTAAAACTCTTTAACTGTCTTAACTGTGTACGACTGATGTTCGTGCCGAGTAAAGCAACCCCAGCATACACTCCGGTAGCAGACACGGAACAGGCACTAGCCGCGTCCTCCACTACTACTGCCGTATCCAACTTTCCTGAGATAAATAGCCCCGAGGAGTCTCCGAATGATAGCCACTTAGGCTTAGCACCTTTTAAGGATCTGCCAACAGCACCCGTCCCTGAATTCATCATGAACAGCACTCTATCAGACACAGGGTCGTACCTAATGCTCTCAGGGGAAGCCTCGTAGGCGTAGCTGCAATTATTAGACTCAATGTAGTCCATGACCTTGGGGTGATTAGACGGGTCACACAGCAGCTCAGGAACGGGTCTAACAGCCTTCTTCTCATTAGACGTTTTAATCCCAGAGAGTTTATTCCGTATTCCCTGCCCGGAGTATCCTACCTTCTTAGCCCCATGAGATCCGCAGCTTGCTTTATAACAATTCCAAATAACGGAGCCTGCTTCATTAGTCAGGGTAAACGTATATCGACCTCGACAGAACGGGCAATCAATACGCCTCGTTTCTCCTTCATTAATGGGCAGGTCTTTAACGAGATATAGCTGTTCTGCATAAGTGGCCATGTACGTGATCCAAAGGGGAGCTCGGCCCGCTGCGGGGCCTCGCAAAAATACCATTAACTTTCAGTTCTGTCTACAAACAAATGTACATTTACTACTACACTAGTTATGGGTTTAATAACTGACTAGAGCCATAACATACTGATTTAATTACTTATACACATAACGGATTGGTCGCAGGTTCAAGTCCTGCCGGGCCTACCATTTTATTGTTTTTATTGAATTAAATTAGTTTCAAGTTAGAAAAGTGCAAAATAGTTTGAAATTATGCCATTTTCTTCTCTAGGAAAGCCTTTGGCGTGTGCCCTTCCCACAGATTTGTCACGAAGACAAACCTAGGGCCACTGTAGACCGGGCTAACCCTGTGCAGCAGCCCTGAATCAAATATAATTAAGCGGTTAAAGCTTGGTGCAATTCGCTCAATCTCATTGTGTTTATTTTGAATCTCTAGGTAGCCTCCAGACACTTCATGGGGCACCGGGTAGTACAGCGTACCCTGTTTTGGAGTGACTATTTTTCCAGAGTCGTTACACTCCATTTCATCCTTGTCGCTGTGCCAGTTCAGGAACCCGCCTGTGGGCAAAACATTAAGCCAGAACTCAAACCCATGGGTCTTGTCTTGGTCTACCTCTAGCGGCTCCCAGATCTTACGTACTAGGCTCTCCCATACGTTCTCTGGCTCCCTTTTCCACCAGCCTTCGTACCACATAGTCTGACTTTGAAACTGGTAAGACCAATTCTCTTTGTCAGTAAGTTGTTTTAGCTCGTCTTGATCACCAATAAATCCTTCCTGAATGTACATACTATTCTCCAAATCGTTTGCGCTGGGCGTTGCCCGCCAGCTGCTCAGTAGTCCTTACATAAATCCTCAAAACATCAGCTGATTTATGCCCAGTTATCGCTCGTAGTTCATCGTGGGTACAGCCGGCCTCACCCAATAGAGTAGCCCCTGTTCTTCGCATGTCTCTCATCTGATAGTGGCTCGGTAAGCCCGCAGCCCTCCTAACCTTTCGTACAGCTTTATTATAGACAGACCGATCCACGTACGGACGACCTGTGGCCTCATACACAACGAAATGGTCTGAATCAGTGGGGAAATCTTGTAGGCGCTTTAAAAGTCTGGGGCTGCCTACTATCGACATAGGCGTCTTGGTCTTCTGCTGTACAAACTTGAAGACTCCATCGTTTAAATTGTCACGAACAAGGTTCAGCATGTCTCCGGGTCGCTGACACAGGTCAAAACAGAGCAGGCAGAGTGTTCCTATGCTGCTTCTATTCATCTCGTCTGCTGTCGCAATGAAACGCATCACCTCTTCTTCAGACCACAAGACTTCCCGAGCAGGTAATCCGGGTATACCCATCTTAGAAAACGGGTTTCCGGTCACTTTTCCGTGTCGGAAGGCGTTAAACCACACTTTTCTCAAGATTTTGACGATTGTAGTGCCTTTATGTGCGGAATGTTCGTCACATATCTGGGCGTACATCTTATCGGCATGCTCTGGGGTCACTGAGCGGGCTAACATGTCGCCAAAACGCACATTACTACCTCCAATTCTGAAATCTAAGGCTTCAGAAAGGATGCTCGAGTACAATTTTCGGCTATTTTCGGCTAATTTCTTATAAGAAGGGCTAGATTTATAGTGGAGGGCAATTCCGGCCACTGTGCGCATGTTAACCATCGCTGCATTTTGATTATCTAGGCCACTTTTACGCAAATATACTTCGTAATCGCGCTCAAGCTCTCTAGAATAGTCTTTAGCTTCAGTTTCCGTATCAAATTGCATGTAAGTTGCTGCAATTGAGTTTTTCCATGCGTTTGGAGGGTTAACAGCCCACACTGAAGTCCTGCGCAGGGTCTTTTTCTGTACATATTTAGCTTTCATGACGAACCTCTTTTGCTAGTGATACAAGTGAGAACCAAACTCACTTACTATTACACTAACAAAACTTTTACTGGCGCGTCAATTGAGAAAATAGCAAGAGATGCTAAAATTCCACTAAATTAAGACTCTATGACATGTAACCCTTGCCCGGAGTTTGGAACATTAAAACCTCCGCTTCCATCTGATCCTCTAGGTTTTTGACGATGGTAATCGGTATATGATAGTTATCATCCCCGACAGGCACCACGTCAGCAATATAATTGTGAGCCAATGCTACAACCGGCACGTCCCTACCCCCCTCTCGACTTAAATTAACCGCGTCTATGATGGCTAAGGCAAGTTCTTCGCCTGCATCTGGGCTTAACTTGCATGTGCTAAATTCTACAGTGAACTCATATTGCTTATTTGGCATGGCTATCCTGTTTCTTTTTTAAATCCTACTGGCGCGTCAAAAATCATTATGAGTCTTTGACAGTACTTTTTTTGTTAATACCTGAAAGTCTCAAACACAATAGCTATTATAAAATTGATACTTTTTCGGAGCCCCTTAGAAGGAAGCAAGAAAGCCCCGACTAATGCTTAACTATTGCACTAGTGCCGAATTTCTGGTTTTATTGATCTGCTGGGTGTGGTGCCCGGCTTTAATTCACTAGCAAAAAAGAGAGCTCTATTATGACAAAAAAAATACGCGCCCGGATAATCTATCGGGGCCCCTCAATGCTCGATCAGTCGCCCATTGTCGCCGTTATGATCCCGGCAAGTTCAAACAAAAAAACCGGCGCCATGGATCAGGTTTATATCCTCGCCGATAGCGACAGAGACCCGCTTGAAATTAACCGGCTCGGCCTCGATTTCGGGATCTGTGGCGATTGCAAATTTCGCGGCGACCCCGCCCCGGATAAGGAAAAGGGCACCGCTCGGAATCGCGCCTGCTATGTAACCCTTTTTCAAGGCCCTTTGGTAGTGTGGAAAGCATTACGGGCCGGCAAGTATCTAGCGGCTTTCCCTTTTGAATTGGCGGAGTTAGGCCGCGGCCGAAATATCCGCCTAGGCGCGTATGGTGACCCGGCCGCAATTCCGGCTGATATTATCGAGGCACTGTTAGAAAATGCCGCCGGGCATACGGGATACTCGCACCAGTGGGATTTGCTCGCGTCGGATAAGCTTTCTGCCCGGTGTATGATCTCGGCAGATACTGAAACAATCGCCCGGGTACATTGGGCCGCCGGCCGTCGAACTTTCCGGGTCATAGATTCGGTCGACGATATTGTCCCCGGTTCTGAGATATTGTGCCCGGCAACGGCAGAAGCTGGCCGCCGTACAAATTGCAACGATTGCGGATTGTGTGCCGGATCGACGGTCATCGCCCGGAATATTGCCGCGGTGGCCCATGGCAACGGTGCAAAGTATGCGAGGGCGCCCGGGTGAAAAATTTCTACGCTTTGATTGGGTTTCTGACTTTTTGGGGGATAATCCTAAATTTTGTCCAGTACTTGTGACACTAATAAAACCCTTTACACAGGCCCTAGTAATACACTAATATTTAATTCGTCGGGCGTGGTGCCCGGCTTAATCACTAGTAAAAGAGGCTAAAAAATGAACCAAATAATACAATTTAACCGACTACCAAGCTTTCCCGAATTGTCCGACGTCACCGGATTTACGGCAATTCGAGAGCGCGTATTTACGCCGCGAGGCGATATCATTCCGCAACATTACGGGATACGCAAAGACGACTCCGAGACCGTTCTGGGGGTGGTGGGTAATAAATTTGAGATCGCCAACAATGGCCCGATCTTCGAAGTACTGCGAGACGCCGTACAAGCGACACTATCGCCCCGGGAATGCAAAGGGGTTAGCTTGGTTGAGAGCTCCAGTTATGGCGGCGCGTTTACCCGGTTCGAGTTGGTGTTTCCGGAATTAAAGACTGAGATACGCCAGCGCGGAAGCGAGACCGAATTGAATTTCAAAATTTCGGTAATTAATGGATTTGCTGGCAATAGCGCCATTCGGGTCATGGCCGGGGCCTATGATCTCATATGCACGAATGGCCTTTTTATCGGTGAGATGAACAAAGCAACGGCTCGCCATACGACCGGATTTACTCCCGCCCGGTTCGGCTCTTTTATCGAGGGCCAGTTGGCGGAATACCGCGACCGGGGCCGGATTTATCAGGCATGGGCTGACCAGTCGATAGGCCAATCGCAAGTATTGGATTTGCTCGAGGCCTCAAAAATTCCGGAACGCAAGCGAGAGGCGATCGCGGCACAATTCGCCCTCGAGGCCGCAAGTCGAGGCGCTACAGTCTGGGCGCTGTATTCTGCCCTTACTTTTTACGCGAGCCACAATTCGGAACGCTTCACGATCCGCAACAGTGCCCGGGTAGATAATGCCGCTGCAGCTCTCGCGCAACGTGAGCTCGAGGTTTCAAAAATAGTCGACTCGAAAGCATGGTCGACACTGACAGCGAGGGCCGCATAATGAATACTTTTAAGCGTGACTTACTGACGGGGGCCGCCTTAATTGGCGCCCTCATTCTCGCCCTAGGTTTCGCCGGGGCGTCTGATTTCGAGTCTGAAACAATCGAGGCCCGGCACTATTGCGACATGATCACCGGCGGCTATTGGCCGGACTACAAAGGCACCGCGGCCGATTGCCCGGCCATCGTCACGGAGGGTTCGCTATGAGCTTATTTCGAGAGTTAAGCGAGGGCGAGGTGCTAAACTTTAAACTCGCTGCGCGTGAGATGTTTACGCCTGGGGATAAAATCGAGCGCGGATTATGGCATCCCGTTTTTATAGCGGAGTGCGAGAAAATCGAGGCGGAATCGCTTCAGGCTGATGGGGTTAAAATATCCGATAAGACGCTAGACAAACTCGCCGCCGGATTTGCTCGAATCATTACAGGCGACCGGGTAGCAGCTGCAGCAAAAGAGCCCGAATTGCTCGAGGCTGGCGATACTTTCGAGTATTGGGCCAATCAAGGATGGCGCCCGGCTGTTTGCTTAGCTACTCGGGCCGGGGGCGTGTCGCTGATACTGTACGTTATGCCGGGCGATAGGTCGGCTCGAGGCCGCCGGGCAAACCTACCCCCGATGTCCGCGATGGTGCTAGTGGATCTTAATAGCACCGGCGATCATCTGCCGGGCGTCGATTGCTTCGAGCATCCTCGCGGAGTGTCTAGCGTGATCCGCGATTGCGGGGCTGACTATAAGCATAAACGCGCGCTATCCTTGGCGGCCCTCGAGGCCTCGCGGCCATGGGCTGCAGCTGTACTCGATCAGTGCGCCGGGTTGTGGCCGGTCGATTACGGCGACGACACCCGGGCGAACCTCGAGCGAGTGAGAACCGTGGCCCTCGATCGACTGAGTTATGAGATGCCCGGCGACTAGTACCCGGCGACTGTACCCGGTTCCCCTTTGGCCCCCTAACCCGGGGCCTTTTTTATGCCCGGCGATTCCGTACCCGGCGCCCGGTTCGATCTGATATAAGCTCTCTCGAGGCCGCTAGTATCGTACCCGGTACCCTAGGCCTAACCTATGCCCGATCGTTTAATGGGCGGCCTCACAGGAACGATTACGCGTATATGATACTCCGACGCGGCACACCCTAAGCGATGCCTAAACCGTAAAGCGCGAGAGCGAGCCGACACCGGGCGCTCACCCTAGGGTTATGAGGCCAGCTATCCGGGCGTCAATAGCTGCAGGGCCTCGCTCAAATTAGTTTTAAAAATAGTTTTATTCGAGGGCGGATCAAGCAATCGCCCGGACGTTATGCGGGACAATATAACGGGAAGGAATACCGGCGAGGATCCGGGGCCGATACGCTTCAAGGCCCATGGTTACTGGGCTACAGGCCGGCCGGGCACAGGCAAAACGGGGGGGCGCCACTGCCAGTGGGGGGGGTACCCGTTACTGTATACAACCATGGCCTAATTTCAGGAAAATGGTACTGTCAACGAGGTTGTACTTAGACCGGATCTTACATCAGGACGAGGGTACGGACTGGGATATGTAAAGCCAACGAGGATGGAGCCGTATTTGCGGGGGTGTTGACGGCGTATCGTCAAGATAAGTCCACTCAGGCCTCAGTACAGACTTGATTAGTGTATTAGTTAATGTAATAACTCTTGCAATTCATATAATTGGCTTATACTATGAATGTGATATCGCTGAATAACAGCACTCTATCTCCCCCCCAACACGGTATGCCCCAAGCTCGGAGGCTATATGTTTCAAGACGAAGGTGTTATCGGCCTTTCTGTAGCTCTCACAGTCGAGAATGATCTCGAAGTAGACAATGACGGAAACTTCTACCTAGTTACTCTATTCTACCAAGACGAGAACTCAGAGCCTAGTGAGTCACGCATGCTGTTTGAGGATGTCGTAGACAATCTAATGGAATTCTACAGGGATGAGAATCTAGCGTATGGCATAGGTCAGATCTATCAGATCGCCAATAGCCTAGAGCGAGCGGTCAATCGGTTACGAACGACTGCTGATATGATGGAAGTAGCCCCTATTTACCCTGATGACAGCGACCCGGAGTCTTATTCAGACGAAAGGACGTATGAGGATAGTTCATATGATCAATTTTGATCCAGTAATGTTTAAGAACCTCGAAGCCACACAGATAGGTACCGTAGGCGAGTACTTCGTAGCTTCGATATTGGGTGGTTTTGGGTATGAAGTGTTTAAAGTAGCCGGATCTGGCTTTGATATTCTAGTTTCGGACGTCAAGACCGGGGATATGACCCGTGTTAACGTCAAAACCAAGGTAGCAGACAAGGGATCACGGTCATTTAGTGTCCAGAAGGGTAAAACTACTACCTTCAGGCCTTACGATGGCAGTCATTGCGACCTATTTGCTCTGCTTTGCTTAGAAGACCAGTCTCTATGCTTTACGCCGGTCGAGGAGCACCTAGGAAAGAGCTCAATCTACATCAATCGCAAAGAACACCGTGCTGCAGACCCGTACACCAGCTGGATGGAGGCTCTATCTAGGGTGTTCCCCGAGAGAATTCTTACTAAGAACTGAGGAAACGCTATGGACTGCTGGCACTGTGGTGGAGAGCTTGTCTGGGGAGGGGATCACGACCTTGATGACGACGAGGATCACTCAATCGTAACCAACCTGACTTGCCACGGATGCGGCAGCCTAGTGTTAGTATACGTACCACATGCCAAAGACTTCAAACAAGTCCAGCGTCAGCTAACAGAACTGAACTCTGATGGTGGGGAAGCTGACGAAAGTATCGGGGAAGAGATAAGCGACTAGAGCTCGGTAGTGTATATATACCGGGGGCCGCAAACGTATTAGATTATAGCACGGATTTAGCGTTCTGGCAATCCTCATCACATCCTTTTTTATATCCCTCCCCTACCCTCCTCTCATGCATCAAGTGTTGCTACATTTCACCTGTTTGTGTTATAACAAGGCCATAGGCTATGTCTAAAAAGCAAAACAAGCCAACTAAAGTAATCAACTTACATTATGTTCGAGCCGCGATTGAAAACGGCACTGGGATACGCCTTTCTTTAGAAGAGGTACGAGCCCTTCTCGTAGAAGAGAAGCTCATCACGCCGTATCAAGCGCGGAATTACTGTCCCATCTTTAAAGGGTATACCCGGTTCTTTGATGACGATGACTTTACCGTCAACGTCCAGACAATCAGTACTCCTGACGATCTCCTATAACTCCAAGAGGAATTACCACCATGGCAAATTGTGGCGCTTCAGTACCTGCTAGTTATTCTCCTGCAAAGAAAAAAAAGAAAGTAAAGAAGTAACTCTGTGGCCACTCCTAGGAAAGGCAAGGCCAAGGTCAAAGTTACCGCATCCGGCAAGAAAGTCTCCTACGGGCAGGCCGGGAAGGCTAAAGATGGCGGTGCTAGAGTAAAGCCCGGAACAAGCAAGGGCGATGCGTACTGCGCTCGTTCTGCAGGGCAGATGAAGAAACACCCTAAGGCAGCCAAAGATCCTAACAGTCCTCTGCGCCTGTCTCGTAAGAGATGGAAATGCAAAGGCAAGAAATCCACTAAGTAATTGGCGTAGATCAGGCAATGACCGATAAAAAAGAATATACCGAAATGCAGCAGGCTTTTCTGGAATCCCTTACCGGGGAAGCTAGAGGAGATATCCGTACTGCTATGCGCTTGGCCGGCTACTCTGACGCTACAAGAACAGCAGAGGTGGTAGGCCCTTTAAAGGATGAGATAGTCGAACGGGCCAGTATGATGTTGGCCATGAATACGCCCAAGGCGACTTACGGCATTCTTAACGTACTGGACGATCCTTCATCGCTAGGTGCCAGAAACGCCGTAGCCGCTGCCAGAGAGATTTTGGATAGGGCGGGCCTTGTGAAGAAAGAAAAGATTGAAGTTTCCGGAACGGAATCTGGTATCTTTATACTTCCTCCGAAACAAGTTGCCGACCTAACTGATGACAATACTAACTGATTGGCCTGATAAGAGGCGCCCTCATGCTCGAGCAAAAATACCTTACGGCTACAGAGCATCTGAAGCTGATCCTTGCATCCTTGTACCAGATCTCGATGTCATGCCTTTTATTGTTGAGGCTCTTGAGCATTTGGATAATGGTGCTTCCTATCGTGAAGCAGCTAGTTGGCTGGGGGAGCGGACTGGTAATCCCATTAGTCACCAAGGCATCGCTAATATATGGAAGCGTCACCGCTCGCCTGAAACAGCTCGTCTCAAAGAACTAGATAAGCGAAAGAAGAAAGCTAAACCTAAGACTAAGGAAGAGCGTGAACTTCACCAGCTTAAGCTAAAAGAGGCTGCGGCTAAAAGAAGTCTGACTGCTACTAAAAAGAAGTTAACCGGATTGACTGGGGGTGACCCTACCCCGAGCTCCTCACCTAACTTTTCTGAAGGATTGGATTTTGGAGCGATCCAGAAACAGCCCCAAGAGATTATCTTCTCCCCAAACCCCGGCCCGCAAACAGAGTTTCTCGCGGCACCGGAAAGAGAAGTGTTATATGGGGGTGCGGCAGGCGGCGGAAAAAGCTTTGGCCTTCTCGCAGACCCGCTCCGCTATTTCTCTAACAAAAACTTTAACGGGCTCATCCTCAGACGAACCAACGACGAACTGAGGGAGCTAGTATGGAAGTCCCGAGAACTGTACCCTCGAGCGTACAAAGGTGCAATTTGGCAAGAGAAAAAGTCTCAGTGGGTATTTCCGTCAGGGGCTAAGCTTTGGATGACGTATCTCGAAAGAGAAGAAGACGTCCTCCGATATCAAGGGCAGGCCTTTACGTACATTGCTTTTGACGAACTTACACAGCATGCCACTCCATTCGCGTGGAACTACATGCGCTCTCGACTTCGTACGACAGATCCTGAATTGCCGTTGTTCATGAGAGCTACCACCAACCCCGGAGGGCCGGGACATGCGTGGGTGAAGAAGATGTTTGTAGACCCTGCCCCTGCAGGAAAACCGTTTGCGGCTACCGATTTGGATACGGGCGAAGTGATGTCGTATCCCGATCATCACGCTAAGGCGGGGCAGCCTCTTTTTAGTCGTCGGTTCATACCTGCTACTCTAAAGGACAACCCACACCTATTTGATGATGGGTCATATGAAGCTAACCTTCTTTCTCTTCCAGAGATGCAAAGAAGACAACTTCTAGACGGAGATTGGGCGGTAGCGGAAGGTGCAGCATTCTCTGAATTTAAGAATTCAGTACATGTTACAGAGCCCTTCGAAATACCCCACGATTGGAGACGGTTCAGAAGCTGTGATTTTGGCTATTCTTCATATTCTGCAGTACACTGGATCGCCATAGACCCCAGCTACGAGACATTAGTAGTGTACCGGGAGTTGTACGTTTCAAAACACACGGGCAAGGATCTGGGTCGCGTAGTGTTGGAAGCGGAACGCGGCGAAAGCATTACATACGGGGTTTTAGACAGTTCTTGTTGGCATAACCGAGGCCAGATTGGCCCGTCCATTGCCGAAGAGATGATTACAATGGGATGTCGGTGGCGTCCTAGTGACCGAAGTGCAGGAGCTCGTATAGCGGGAAGAAACCGTCTTCATGAGCTTCTGAAAGTAGATGAGACAACAGAGAAGCCCGGCATATTGTTTTTTAACAATTGCAGGCAGATCATTGCAGACCTTCCTGTGATACCAACCGACCCTAAGGGCGGAGACGATATCGACGTCCGGTACCGCAGTGACCATGCATATGACAGCATTCGTTATGCTATAATGTCTCGCCCTAGAGCTACGAGCCCCTTTGAAGACTGGGGCCAAGCAACGAAGCCTACATGGCGACCCTCAAGCCCTAAATTTGGATACTAACCTATGGCATTAATCGACAAACCAGACGTCTTAGAGGCTGAGGACGCTATTGTTTCCCTTGAAGAACTGGGGGACGTCAGTGAGCAGAACAGTAACTTTTCCGGTGTAATTTCTTGGGTTACAGAGCGATTTAATCGTTCCAACGATGTTCGACAGGCGGACGAGGAACGGTGGCTAAGATCTTATAGAAACTACCGAGGCCTGTACGGCCCGGACACTCAGTTCACGGACAGCGAGAAAAGCCGTACCTTCATTAAGATTACTAAAACCAAAGTACTGGCTTCCTACGCTCAGATTGTGGACGTCTTGTTTGCAGGCAGTAAGTTTCCTATCGGTGTTGAGCCTCCCTCTGTTCCCAAGGGGACTGCAGACGCAGTTCATTTAGATCCTGTTGCAGAGAAGGCCGGGATCACTGTCGGAACTGCTACTCGTCCCGAGATACTAGAGCGTCTAGGCTCGGTCAAAGAGGGGCTAGAGTCTGTTCAAGAAAATCTCAAAGACGGAGTAGGAAAAACACCGGGTGGCATAACGTATGAGCCTGCTAAGGTTTCGGCTCGCGTCATGGAAAGCAAAATACACGATCAGTTAGACGAGTCTGAGGCCAGCAAACATTTAAGAAATGTGGCTTTTGAGATGTCTCTGTTTGGTACAGGCATCCTTAAGGGCCCTTTTGCCTTCGATAAGGAGTACCCTGCTTGGACAAAGGATGGAGAGTACGATCCTAGAATCCAGACTATCCCTAAAGTAGAGCATGTTTCCATTTGGGATTTCTACCCAGACCCAGAAGCTCGCAGCATGAATGATTGCGAGTACGCCATTCAGCGACATAGGATGAGCCGATCTCAAATCAGGGCTCTTAAGAACCGCCCGTATTTCCGCACGGAAAGCATTGAAGAAGCTATCGACATCGGCGCTAACTACGATGCAAAATATTGGGAGTCCGCTCTAGAAGACAACACGGATCATCACGACGTTACTCGATACGAAGTCTTGGAGTACTGGGGTGTCCTTGATGCAGAGATGGCTGAAAGTGCAGAGATTGAGCTTCCGTCTAGCATTGCTGACTTAGACCAGCTCAACGTAAACGTCTGGATTTGTAACGGCCAAATTCTGCGACTGGTCATAAACCCATTCACACCCACTCGACTGCCCTTCAACGCAGTTCCCTATGAGGTCAATCCGTACTCGTTCTTCGGTGTAGGTATAGCCGAGAACATGGAAGACACTCAGGAGATCATGAACGGCTTCATGCGGATGGCTGTAGATAACGCAGCCCTGTCTTCAAATCTTCTTATCGAAATTGACGAGACTAATTTGGTTCCGGGCCAAGACCTTTCCGTATACCCCGGTAAGATATTTCGGCGTCAGGCGGGAGCACCGGGCCAAGCCATCTTTGGAACAAAATTCCCGAACGTGACAAACGAATGCATGATGATGTTTGATAAGGCTCGCCAATTATCAGATGAAAGCACTGGTATGCCCTCCTTTGCACACGGCTCCACTGGAGTCATGGGAGTCGGGCGTACAGCATCAGGAATGAGTATGCTCATGGGTGCTGCCGCGCAGAACATCAAAGCGGTTGTACGAAATGTAGATGACTACCTATTATCACCTCTAGGAAAGGCCTTATTCGCATTTAACATGCAATTCGATTTTGACGAGGACGTCGCTCAGTCAAACCTGTATGTAGTTGCTCGCGGCACTGAAAGCCTAATGCGAAACGAAGTTAGGTCTCAGAGATTACTGCAGTTTATGCAGATGACTTCCAATCCTATGACTGCTCCGTTTGTGAAGTACGATTACATACTTCGAGAGCTTGCAGCATCAATGGATCTTAACGAAGATAAAATTCTTAACGACCCTAGAGAAGCCGCTCTCCAAGCTGAAATGTTGGGGGCTATGCAGCAGTCCATGGCCGCGTCTCCAGAGGGAGAGGCTCCTCCACAAGATCCTACGGGTAATGGAGGCGGTACGATTGCACCGGGTAATGCACCTGAGCCGGGTGCTGCGGGATTCACAGGTCAAGGCGGCGGAGACAATGGGGGCAACGTCCCTCCTCCTCCCCCTGAAGGTGCTCCTGTCTAAGGTATATTATGAATAAAGAAACTGCCCGTGAGCTTCTTCTCCTCATTAATGACCCGCAAACTTGGGACGCTTTGCAGAAGTATGCAAACTCTAGGATAGAGGGCCTCCGGGGTCATTTAGAGTCAGAGAAAGAGCACCAAAAAATTATAGCGACCCAAGGCGCTATTGCAGAATTGCGCCGACTATTCACTCTTCGAGAAGAAGTTAGAGAGAGATCTAAATAGTGTCAGAAGAAATTGAAGAGTTAGAAGAAGACGCCGACGGATGGTCTTGGGAAGATACAGCTAGCCTTATCGCGGACTTCACTCCTGTAGTAGGGGACGTCAAAGGAGCGTACGAAACGTACGACGCTTTTAGTGAAGGTGATTACGTTGGAGGCACAGTAAATGCCATTGCTACCGGCTTAGGCGTTATCCCTATTGTAGGAGATGCCGCAGGCAAGGCGGTGAAAACTGCGTACAAGTCGTTTGAAGAAGTGTCTCCTGCAATCAATAAGCAGCTTTCTCGCACCTCCTACGACAAAACGTGGGATGAGTTTGAAGCCATCGATGATGTTTCAGACTGGCAAAAAACGGTCAAGAAGTACGTCAAAGATGATCGGTCAGTAGACCCCGTCGTACGGACTCCCGAACTAGAAAAGTCCGCCCGAGAACTTAGGGATGGAGTAATAGACCGGGCGGAGCATCTTAATAATGTTCAAAAGTACAAGCCCGTCACGCCGTGGACTGACCTTCCGAGGGCGCCGACAGACAAAAGTGTAGTGTACTCTTTAAAGCCCAATCAAAGAGCAGACGGAAACTTTGTCCTAGATAATGCGGCGGCTAAATCCTTTGGAGTTACCAAATCTGCTCTGTCCGAAGGCGATAAATTTAATGGCAGATTAGATATTCCTGCTTACAAAGATTATGACACATGGATCGTGGCGGGCACGTCTAAGGCCCAATCTGGCACTCACTATGCCAAGGCAGTTCACTACGTCGGCGATGGCGATACCCCTGTAAAATTTCTAGCTTCTCAAAAAATGGGGCAGCGAATTGGGGCGGGAGAGGCAGACAAAACTGGATACGCAACTGTCTCGGGCTGGGTCAAAAGTCTAGATGCTGACGCCATACGAGAGTCCTCAGAAAAGTTAGTTTCTGATCCAGAGTGGCTGCAGGTAGGGTTTGACCCTCGTCGCCAAGGTGCCTTTTACGCACGAAGTGGTGATAGCGTAGGAGCGGCTGTATCCGAAGCAGATGAAGTTATTCAAATAGGCCCTTTAGTATTCGCAAAGGGCGCAAAAATTGACGCAGACTATCGTGGGTTTGCAGACGGAGGCCTTATGGCAGACATGAGAACGACTAAGGGCCGTGCGGTCTATCAAGACGAAGAGACAGGTGAAAATTACAGTGAGAAAAGTGTAACCTTTCAGATGGACGACGGCAGCTGGCTTACCATACCGTCCGTAGATGAGGACGGCGAACAATTTAGCCAAGAAGAACTTGAAGATTTCGTTCGCAAGAATGGCCCTGTGGATCCTGTGACGGGGGCAGACCTTCCTGTATTTAACGACGTCGAAGATGCTGAAGACTATGCTAAGCAGCGCAGCGACAGCCTTTTACCCCGAAATGATGAGATGGAGTCCGCACCGGCAGAGGATATGCCAGAAGACACTATGTCTGATACAATGGATGACGTTGCTATGATGAGTTGCGGCGGGCTAATGGGAGGCGGCATGCCCGACCTTACTATGATGTCAGGTGCAGTTCCTCCCGGTTCTCTTGAGTCCGAGGTCGCGGACGACATCCCCGCGTTCCTAAGCACAGGAGAATATGTGCTAAGTGCTGACGTAGTTCGCTGGCATGGCCTCAAGCACATTATGGATATGCGCTTTGAAGCAAAATCCGGCCTTATGTCTATGGACTATGAAGGGCAGATCGAGTCCGTCTACGACGAAGACGAGAAGCCTGAGGAAGAGTACGAAACTCCTGAAGGCAACACAGTCGAAGTTTCTGAGGTCGAGACCGAGGACACGGCGGAAGAGTTTGAGCCTTGCGAGTACTGCGACGGTGAAGGCTGTGAACAATGTATGGATTCCGACGACTACCCTACAAAAGAGGGTCAGTTTTCGTATTCTCCGGGTGTAAGTTTTGCTCTGATTAAGTAGGCACTCATGGCGACTAATAAGAAATCTACCGTAAATGCGGCCGGCAACTACACCAAGCCCACCATGCGGAAAAATTTATTTAATAGAATAAAGGCCGGGTCTAAGGGCGGAGCTGCCGGACAGTGGTCTGCCCGCAAAGCCCAGATGCTTGCTAAGCAATACAAAGAAAAGGGCGGAGGTTACAAAGACTAGTGGCAATAAAAAAATCTCAAAAGTCTCTCAAGAAATGGACTGACCAAAATTGGCGTACCAAGTCAGGGGCTAATAGCACTCAGGGCTCAAAGGCCAGCGGAGAACGCTACCTCCCAGAGAAAGCCATCAAGTCTTTATCGTCCAGTGACTATTCTTCTACAACTCGAAAGAAACGAGCTGACACCAAGGCTGGAAAGCAATTTTCTGCGCAGCCTAAAAAGATTGCCAAGAAAACTTCTAGGCACAGGTAATACCGATTGCGCGGAATGGGCTACCCGCAAAACCACCGAATTTTCGGTCTACTTTTCGGCCCCCCAAGGTGAACAAAAATGGCAAAATATCAAGGAGCATACCGCTCCGAAGAAGACGTGGCTTTAGAAGATTCAACGGAAGCCCCGGTAGAGGCATCTCCTGTAGCGAACGCTTCTGAAGATGACACGTTTAAAAAACGATACGGTGATTTGCGTCGACATATGCAGAGCTCTCTGTCGGAGAAGGATCAAGAACTCAATAAGCTTAGAGGCCAACTAGACCAAGCTACTAAGTCGCAGATTAGATTTCCAAAGAGTGAAGATGAAGTGGCGGAATGGGTTTCTAAATACCCCGACGTTGCAAAAATTATCGACACCATTGCCCAGAAGCGAGTCCTTGAAGGGCAGCAAATGCTCCAAAAGGATATGGGAAAGATTAAAGAGCTCGAGAATAAGCTTGATAAAGAGAGGGCCGAAAAGGCGCTTCGGGACGAGCACCCTGATTTTGATAAGATTAGGGCAAGTCGGGACTTCCATGATTGGGTTGCCTTACAGCCCGCTTCTATCCAAGACGCCTTGTACAAGAACAGCACAGACGCGGTCTTAGCCTCTCGTTGCATCGACTTGTACAAAGCAGACAAGAGCAAACGTAAGGGTAGCAACAGTTCGGCGGCCCAATCCGTGGGCAGAACGTCGTCAGCCTCTCCCAACCTCGGAAAGACAAAGTTTACGGAAACGGCGGTCTCCAAGATGTCGACCGCTGAATATGAAAAGAATGAAGGTGCCATACTCCAATCCATGAGAGACGGCACTTTTGAGTACGACTTGAGCGCAGGGGCTCGCTAGGGGCTTGTAGTAACACTTACTAGTGTGTTATAACTACAGCATCTAGTGACATTCTTGCTCACTTAGCAGAGCCCCTCAAAGGCTACCTCTGCACAACAATTTCAGAAAATTTAGTCCTAAAAGACCTGATTTCAAAGGCCCTTTAGCTGGGAATTCCTGCGGTCGGTACCGAACAACCCAACGGATTTTCCAGCTTTAGACACCCCCCGAAATGCAGCCCTTAGTGTACAGAAATTATTCTGGCTCAAAAAACCTCAGCACATCTAAGTGCTTGTTTTCACAGTCAAAGGAATAAGATTATGGCATTCCCCAAAGCCTCGGGCTACAACAACCTTCCAAACGGAAACTTCAGCCCAGTTATATATTCACAGAAGGTACAAAAGTCCTTCCGTAACTCTTCTGTAGTAGAAGATATCAGCAACACCGATTACATGGGTGAGATTGACAGCTTCGGCGATTCAGTCCGTATCATTAAAGAGCCTGAGATCACAGTAAGTAACTACAATCGTGGTACTACAGTGGCCGCTCAAGACCTTAGTGACGCTGACTTCAGCCTCGTTGTTGACCAGTCTAACTACTTCATGTTCAAGATGGACGACATTGAGGCTGCTCACAGCCATGTAAACTTTATGGATCTCGCTACTGATCGTGCGGCTTACCGCCTACGTGACGAGTTTGATGCTGAGGTTCTAGGTTACATGTCAGGCTTCGAAAAGAATGCTGGCGGTACTTGGATTCGTCGCACTGCAACTAACGGCACAAAGGCAGACGCAGCAGCTGATGTCGATGAATTGCTGGCAGCTAACAAGCTGGACATAACTTCGTTCGGCGGCACAGACATCGGCGCAGACGCTGAGATTACTTCGATTCCAGTAGCTGCAGGTGGCGGCGCGGGTGGCATTACATCTCCTCTCGCTGTCCTAAACCGTATGGCTCGCCAGATGGATCAGGCTAACGTAGACACAGAAGGTCGTTGGTTCGTAGCCGACCCCGTCTTCTACGAAATCCTGATGGATGAAGATAGCAAGTTCGTGAACAATGACTTCGCAGGTGGCCAAGACGCCGGTGACATCATTCGCAACGGACGTATGGGCTCGGGTTTGATCCGAGGCTTCCGTGTGTATAAGTCTAACAACCTTCCGTATGTTGGTACTGGCGCAGGCGTGGCCTCATCAGTGGGTTCAGAAGGTAACTTTGGCATCCTATGCGCGGGCCATGACTCAGCAATTGCGACTGCTCAGCAGATCAACAAAACTGAGTCTTATCGTGACCCTAACAGCTTCGCTGATATTGTTCGTGGTATGCAACTCTATGGCCGCAAAATCTTGCGTCCTGAGGCGTTGTTCACTGCCGCTTATAACATAGCTTAGTGATAAAATGGGGAGGCTCCTTTCGGGGGGCCTTCCCTTTTGCTTGGGGATTCAATGAGTTCATTTATAGAATTAACCAATCGTTTACTTCGCCGTATCAACGAGGTGGAGATAAGCCCTGCAGATTTTGCCAATACTCGAGGCGTCCAGTCTCTGGCGAAAGATGCGGTAAAAGCTTCTATAGCTCGTATAAATCAAGCAGAATTTGAATGGCCCTTTAATGCGGTAGCGCATACTCAGACGTTAGAAGCAGGCCGCGAAGAATATTCATGGCCCCAATACTTCAAAGTGGCCGATTGGAACAGTTTCCAATTAAAAAAAGACGACGAACTAAACACCACGAATACAAAATTAAATTTTATTTCGCGGGATCTTTGGTATCGAGATTACAGAGATGCCGACGATGATGCTGGGCTTGCTGGGGTAAGCGCCCCTGTTTATGTTTTCCAATCCCATGGAAATGGCTATGGCGTCACACCGTCCCCGGACAAAGCGTACACAATACAATTTAGATACTATTTTAATTTCACTGAATTGACGAATAGTTACGACGAAACTCGCATCCCTTCGACATACGATCACGTCATCATCGATGGGGCTTTGTACCACATGTACCTATATCGTGATAACACCGAGTCCGCTGGGATTACGCTGCAAGTCTTCCAGCAAGGCGTGAAAGAGATGCAAAGTGTACTTATAAATCAGTACGACCGTATTCGAGACACCCGGCTTTCTAGGGTCGTTAGGGCAAAGTTCTAATGCCGGATAAGGTAGAATCCTTTAAAGTAGTGTGTTCGGGTGGATTAAACTCCAACGAAAATCACCTACAGCTTTCTCAAGATCTTCCGGGCTCAGCTACCCGGCTAGTTAATTTTGAGGTAAGTTTATACGGCGGCTATCGTCGTGTAGAAGGCTTTGAAAAATATGATGCGTATAACCCCGAAGTAGACCCTGTAGATGCTGAGGGCGCAGTGACGTCTATAACCTTTTTTAGGAATGACTCGACCTACGCCACAGACATAATAGCCACTCGAGGTGTCAAGAAATTCTCTTTTGAAGCTACTGCAGGCCAGACAACATTCAGTGGCGTGGACAGTAACAGCAGGACTCTAGACCTTCCGTTTACCTCCAGCGTGTCGGTATACGTTAACGGAGTTCGTAAATATCTAGCGATAGATTTCACTACCACAGGCACTAGCATCACTTTAAATGTGGGGGCGGTTGAAGGCGACACAGTAGCCATAGACCCACACGAGTACTCCTTCTATAGATACTCTTATAGCGGCTGGCAGAAATATACTCTTCCTTCAGGCTACCGAAGAAAGTCTATCTTAGGCATTAACCCAGTTAAAAAAGTCCGCTCTGTGACCTTTGACTTTGGGTCGGGCTCGTTAGCAGCGTTTGTGGACGGTGCAAATAAAGCATTAATTTTTGACGGAACTACTTGGTCACAAATTTCATCTGCGGGCGCAGGAAACCAATCTGATGCAGGAGGCCCTTCAGCCTTAGATAATCCTGCAATTGTGGACGTTTTTGAAAATCATTTATTCTTAAGCGGAGACGTTTTTAGTGATAGCGTCATAGCCCACTCAGCTCCGTTAGACCCATTTGATTTTTCGACGGCGAATGGCGCAGGACAGCTTACAATGGGCTTTCCTGTAGTTCAGTTTAAAGGCTTTAGAGACAACCTTTTTGTCTTTGCAGAAAATGGAATTAAGAAGGTAAGTGCTGATCTGACCGCAGGGTTTGTCTCAGAGTCCGTCACGAATAATGTGGGCTGCATTGCGCGGGACAGCGTCTTTGAAATTGGGGGCGATCTAATATTTCTAGCTCCAGATGGCTTACGCCCTGTTGCTGGAACAAGCCGCATTGGAGACGTCGAACTAGAGACAATATCTAAGTCCGTACAGCAGCTCCTTAAAGACTATTCCCAAGACTATGACTTAGAGGAATTAAGTGGGGTTGTTGTCAGGTCGAAGTCACAGATCCGCTATTTTGTAGGCGGTTCTAGTGTTGCGACGGCAGACAGCCCCGGAGTCGTAGGCGGCCTAAGGTCTGCTGACCAAAGACTGGGTTGGGAATTTGGTGAGCTCTTAGGCATTCGAGCAAGTTGTTGTGCCAGTTCCTACGTGAACGGTCAGGAGCTTGTGCTTCATGGGGATTACGACGGTTGCGTATACCGCCAAGAGACCGGGACTACCTTTAACGGAGCTAATATACTCAGTGTCTACTCTACTCCGTTCTTTGACTTTGGTGATACAGAAGTTCGAAAATCTGTGCGCAAGATCAACACCTTCATCCGGGCGGAGGGCCCTATCGAAGTTAACCTTTCTATAAAGTATGACTGGAATGATCCTGCCGTGGCTCAACCGGCGAGCTACACTGAAATTTCTGCAGGGGCACCCGTGGTCTACAAGGGCCGTAATGTTTCTTATGGAAGCGCCGGCATCATCTACGGCGGTAGTGAGAAGCCTATTATGCAGACTTCCGTGCAAGGTTCTGGCTACGCAGCACAGTTAAATTTTGTGGCTTTGGGGGACTTTAGGCCTTTCTCTATACAAGGCCTTGTAATTGAATTTTCGACGGCGGGACGACTTTAATGGCAGGATATACGAGACAGAGTGTTGCCGATATAATTAATGGTCAGAGTATTACTGCGCCACCATTAAACTCGGAATTTAATCAACTAGCGGCTGCCTTTGAGGCTACGTCTGGACACATGCATACTGGCGGCACGGGTGACGCTCCCCTTATCCCCATAGCAATAAGTGTTTCTGGATACTTAGGCCCGGACAATGGTGGTGTCGGCGGCAAGAATAACGTAACTGCAACGACAGACCCCTCTGTAATTATGGACGCAGCTGAGGGCTACGCCCCCGGTTCAGTTTGGATTAATAGCGTTTCTCAGCGGGTATTCGTTTGTACCAATAACTCTGCGGGTAACGCACAGTGGTCAGAGACGATGTTGGTTTACCCCAACAATGTAGTGACTCCCAAAGTAACGAACACTGTAGACCTCGGTACTCCAGCTAAAAGATATAAGAATATTCAGATTGATGGTGTAGGTTATATTGATACCGTCAATGCAGATAACATTAATGTCACGGCTAACCTAGATGTTAATGGGCTTTTAGACGTTGTTAATGTCTCTGCTACAGGAACTGCCTCCCTTGGTACTTCTGTAACTATTGGCGGAGGTGCGATTGAGAACACCGCCATCGGCCAGACCACAGCCAACGGCATTCGTGGTACGGTTGTACAAGCAACTACGGGCTTTACCGGAAACCTAACAGGTGCCGTAACAGGCAACGTGACGGGTAATGTTGCAGGTAACGTAACAGGAACCGTCACAGGTGGATTGACAGGTAACGTGACTGCGGTCACAGGTTCGTCGGCGTTTAATAATGTCGAAATATCGGGTGCCTTGAACATGGACGCCTCCACAGGGGCGACGATTACTAACTTAAGTAATCCTGTAAATCCTCTGGACGCCGCCACAAAGCAGTACGTAGACACGGCGGTAGGTAATGTTATTGACGCAGCCCCGGCTGCTCTAGACACTCTTAATGAGTTAGCTGCTGCTCTCAATGACGATGCTAACTACGCAGCTACTGTGTCGACTTCCATCGCTGCTAAAGTTCACAAGACCGGCGACAGTATGACTGGTGCGCTGAACATGACTAGTAACAAGATTACTAGCCTCGGCACTCCTACAGCTAACTCTGATGCAAGCAATAAGTCTTATGTAGATCAACAAGACGCTCTTCAGGTTAGTAAGACTGGCGATACTATGACTGGCATACTAGATATGTCTGCTAACCGTATTGTCGACGTCGCCAGTCCCGCCGCTACGAATGATGCAGCAAATAAAGCCTACGTAGACTCTATCCTAGGCTCTGCCACTGGGGCAGCCGCTTCTGCGGCCCAAGCCTCCTCTAGTCAAGCGGCTGCAGCTACATCAGCAAATTTAGCAAGCTCATCGGCCAGCAATGCGGCCTCGTCTGCAACCTCGGCGTCCAACTCTTTAAGCACATTCCAAGACCTATTTTTAGGCTCGTACAATGCAGCGCCATCAACTTCTGGTGTATCCGCTGGAGCGATATACTACAACACGACTAACCAGAGTTTGTATCTTCTCTCAGGGGGAGCGTGGGTCAGCGCAGTATTTGATACTGCAGGGGCAATGTTTGGCTCAAATAACTTGGCAGATGTCTCAGATTCTGCTACAGCTAGGACTAATCTTGATGTCCCCTCTACCTCAGAGGCACTGTCAGTAGCTAATGACCTAAGTGATCTATCAAACCCAGTAACTGCCCGGACTAATCTAGGCGTTTCAATTGGGACTGATGTACAAGCGTACGACGCTAATTTAACAACTTTTGCTACTACGTTTAACCTACCTGTAGCCGACGGCGACGCAAATAACGTCCTGAAAACTGATGGTGCAGGAAACATAGTATTCGGAGCTGCTGCAGCCGGCGGGGGCTCTGCCGCTGCGTACGTAGTAGCGGACGCTTCCTTAGCAGACTATGTCTATAAGACGTATGAGTTAACACAAAATAATCTCGAAATCACAGGTACTTGGCAAGCATTTGCAGATTCGGCTATACTGCATGTGACGGAAACAGAGACAATTTCTTCGGATGGAAATTACTTCGAGACAAGTACGACTTTGTCCGGAGACCATGCGTTCTACCAAATTCTTTATGTCGCAGACTCCGCCACTCTCACTATCCCTTCGACGCGAACCGTTCACGGCGTTGCAGACAGCCCAGTGGCAGGTCAGACGAATGATAAATTCCAGTCGACCGGGCGTCTAATGTACTTCGGCTTAATATAAGAGGCAATAATCATGGCGGGCAGAACGTCTACTATACTTACACCTAACTCAGCTCAGAATCTGTACACTAATGACACTGGCGGGGCAGTTGTCTGCACGGTCACTGGTGTATCGACTGTGACTACTGAGAACCCTCCATTCTCTTTAAAATTAAGCACTGATAATGCTGTTGCGCTAAACTTCTCACAGGACGTCTTTACCGCGCCTGCGACTTATGCAGATAATTGTATAAGCATAGATAAGCCTAATGGCGGATATTACCCTTTCTACAGTCCTGCTACTGGGATGGGACAAATCGGAGATTCCTCCGGTGTGTCTTACGCAACAACCAGCAGTAGCAATAATTATACTCAAAAGTACAATATGTATTTAGAGCCGTACATGCTGACAGACCCTTCTGAATATGGAAATCCCGCCGGGGAATGTCGGTTTGCGGGCTTCCACACTAATAATGTTTATTATATTAAAGACATACGAGATAATTTAGCAAATATGCCGGATTATTTTAACGGCGCTAGTAATTATATGCAGGCCAATGCCGACTACACTCAAGGCATAACTTACGGGAATCGCACGGCTGTCACAGACCCCCACACGGGTATATGGATGTCTTGGCACGGCAACGCTTACATGAGCTGTGGTAGGTACAGCACAACTGAAGGGAGTCAGCAGGGCAACCGAAGTTCCGATTCTTTCTACTATCAGCGCACCGGCTCTTCCCACGATCCCTATAATTACTTTAACAATACTAATAACTCGCCGTTTGCTTCTGCTGACGGCGGGGTCATAGTAAATAACTTTATGACTCCGAGTAATACTGCGCTGGCAAACGTATTCATAATCCCTGTCCGTTCCATATTCCCCGGCGGGGCTCTGCCCAGCGCTAAGTTTACTGATGCTCCTATCGACAATACCCAATGGAGCAATTTCATTAATACCACGGGTGACATGGCTTGTTTCTTCGAGGTAGAAGCAAACAGTTTTCAATGGATGAAGTATAATAAAAAATTAGATTTGTATTACTTCTGCTTTAAAGGTGCCGACGAAGCAAGTTCAGGTATCTATTCTTTCACATGGCAGCAAATGGCGTTCGCCTCTAACTCGACAAATGCAGCGTATGGACTTACCGGAACAGGGCCGTGGGGCGAAAGCCCGTTCACTTTTAGTGGAGCCTCTACGTGGAAACGTGTGGCCAATTACCCCCTTACCGATACCACCGCCGAAATGTCTATACCCGCGAAGATAGGCCCCAACCTATGGGTGTCATATAATAGTTCAACTGGATACTACTCAACTGATTTAATTACATGGACTTCTGAGTCAAATTATTTTGGCCCAACTCTTTCAGAGTTTAACATTGTAGAACAAGACGCATTTTCAAATAATTACTACGGGTCAGCGGGTTCCGCGGTAATTAAACAGGCTAAAACAGGATTTGATGGGATTTTAGCCGGTGATTTGGAAAAAGAAACTCCGATAGGAAATTACTCCAGAAATGGAATTGTGCTTTCAAAGGGCGACTCTATTTACGCAGAGAACTTATCCAAGACTGCTTCTATTTCCACTAATGTAATGTTCGCGGAGATTTAAAGTGCCTAGAGTAATCACCTTAAATAGTGCCTCTGGGGCCGCCTCGTCCAGTGCAGGGGGCTTGAGTGAAGCCGACGTAGAGAACATAGTCTCTAAAAACTCAGAGTTCGTAGTAGACAGAGTTTTTGATTATGGAGCAGACGCCCCGGATACCGAGATACCCATCGTTCCTAGCCTGAATAACGATACGGTGATGGGTTATAAGATTGTCATGCAAAATTTATCTCAAGGCTCTTACTCAAAGCTGGCGCTTTTATTTACGGACGCGTCAGGAGCTATTAAAAGTACCGCCGGCGGCGGTGCACTACATTATCATCAGGGCACGACCGTATCAAAAACAAACTTTACCTTTTCTGGCGGCAGGATGCCCCTAGGGAACCAAGCCAATGATTTGGATGTCAATGCCGGCCACGGTTTGCACTCATTGGAGATTTACTTCAATCCACCTGATGCGCCGAATGGGGGTCAAAATTACTTTACCTATCGGTATTACGTGACGCCAGCACAGTACAACAACTCGAATATGTCCCACAGTTATTTTGCCACCGGGTACCTAGGCAGCGACTTTCAGGGACTAAAAATAGGAAGCCAGAGCGGCAATCCCTTCGTACCGGGCTACTACGGATCTAGTCAAATTTACGTGTATAAAAAACTTCGCCTCCCCGCGACTTCAACCTAAACTAAGGAAATATTGCAATGTCTAAGATTATTGTAGACCAGATACAAAAGAACGGCGGGGACGTACTGACTCTGCCTACCACGGATGCTACCGCTAATAATCAGCCTTTAGTAGGCTCGACTTCAGGCGTACTGTCGCATTCTCCCTTAGCCCTGCCTGCTGCGGACGGGACGGCTAACCGTCCTGTAACTACAGACGGCTCTGCCCAATTGCAGTTTGGTGCTTTCAGTCTTCCCACATCTACGGGAACTAACGGGCTGGTACTGGCAAGTGATGGCGCTGGAGGTACCGACTGGGCGCCTCCCCCCGCGTCCCATGCTCCCGACACTGACTCAAACATTCTAATTGGATCCGTGGTTACCTCTACTGGCCAAGACAACTCTTACAGCACAGGCGATTGGAGCTCTTCCGGCCCTTGGACGACGTATAATCATTCCCAAATGTTTAGCACCTCCACTTCCAAAATCCAAGGGTGGAATATGTTTCTTGGGGACGGCTACCCTGACGGAACTAGCCAAATTATGTATGCTGATAATACTGGCATCGATAAACAAAGACAGAAGCAATATGCGATTAATCAGCGCATGGGCCACGTTTGGAGAGATAATTACTACAATGATAATAGCACCTCTTACGGCGGCCTTACTTGGCGCTGCATGCCCATACGCAATGCTTCAACCTCCTCCAAAACTATTACAGTTTACGGCTACGCTTCCTCATACACTACCTACAGTAGCGCCGCTATGGGCTATTATACACCTACAGGGACTGGCTCTAAATACAGTGAAGTGACAGGTGGTGCTTGGACTCAAATTGCGTCTTACTCATCCAACGATACTCAATATCAAATGAGTGGAGCCATCACAATTCCAGCCGAGACTACTATCCTAGTTTTCTTGAATTCCGCGAAAGCCTATAAGACGACGTACAGGTTCGTAGACACAAATATGTTCTTCAATCTGCAAACTACTTTCTCAGACCCGGACATACACTGTGATCTAAAAATGCTTAACACTTTGGCTGAAGCTCGTTGTACTCATACTGCGTACACGACGGCATCTACTTATCACATATACGACCACTGCGCCGCACTCTATGGAGACCGATAACATGTACGCTAAATTTAATTCACGAGGTCGTGTTGAGGCGACTACACAACAACCTACAGACGGATTTGTAGAGATAGAGCCCGGTCTTTTGGCAAACGGCATTTTAGAAAGTGACGGCACTATCCGAGAGGCTACTGAGGAAGAGCTGGCGGCAGACCTGCTAGCCTTCCAGACTGAAGCGGATAGTCTGAAGAATCGAAATATTCGCAATAGTCTGCTATCGCAATGCGATTGGGTGGTGACTAAGGCTCTTGAGTCAGGGGCAGCAGTCTCTGACGAGTGGGCTGACTATCGCGAAGACTTGCGAGATCTCCCTAATCACGAGAATTGGCCGTTTCTAGAGGCCGAGGACTGGCCTACTAGCCCGTAGATAAGGTGACGCCATGAATGATGAAGAAGTACGCAGGCTCATCACTGAGGCAGCTGAGCGAGGGGCCAAGAAGGCCCTTCGTGAGATTGGACTTCATGACGAAGACGCACTTGATGACGTTCGAGAAATTCGAGGGTTGCTTGATGCGTGGCGCGAGACCAAACGAACAGTAGGTCAAACAGTCGCTCGTCTTTTAACCACAGCAATCCTTACTGCGCTTGCCGCAGGCATCTGGATGAACTGGGGCGATAAATAATACTCTTTACCAACCTGTTAGGTTTATGACTGCTGACCCTAAGGTGGTTTTGGGTATGCTGTAAATTATCAGCCTACGAAGCAAATATTAACACACGGGCCTCAAGAGATCCTCTGGCTTCGTACCAAAGACTCTAGTCCGAAGACTCACAGAGGTAAAACCATGGGTTTATTTAAGAAAAAAACAACTAACGTAACTAACACAGGCTTAGGCGATAGTCAGTTCAGTACACTTAATGCCACAGGAAACACGCTAAAATCTGGCCAGCAAACTCTTTCAGATGGCCAAATTACTTTAGCGAATAATCAATCTGCCATAGCGGGAGGAGTTGATAACGTATACGACGGCATAAGTGCCCTCGACAATAATGTCACTTCAGGCTTCTCGAGCCTAGGTGATGCTAATACTGCCCAGAATAACCTGATTAATACCGGGTTTAATAGTCTTACAAATATTGGTAACAGAACTAACACGCAGCTCGACAACATAACTGCTGCGGGCGAAAGATTTGCGGGTTCTGTTCAGAATAATTTTGATGGAGTAAATTCAAATCTTAACACCGTAAATAATAACGTCGGTGGCGTGAATACCAATGTTAATAGAGTAGGTACTAATTTAGACACCGGCTTCTCCAACCTCGAAGGACAGTACAATACGCTGTCCGACAATTACTCTAATCTTGAAAATCAGAATACTGCACTTCAAGACAGCCTCAGCTCCCTACAGTCAGCCTATGGCAATGCTCAGGCCGAGATCGCCGGGTTGGGCGGTCAGCTATCCGGAATAGGTGGCCAAATAACTGGGCTGGAAGGGTCTAACCAAGGTCGGTACGACAACTTATCCGGGCAAATGACTACAGGATTTGATGGTGTAGGTACCCGGTTAGACGGTGTAGG
>Ga0206682_10000531_pt1 | contig 41595 bp, 37 predicted proteins | sample M240m12015metaG_FD_155444 | JGI IMG/M metagenome (GOLD analysis project Ga0206682, IMG submission 155444) | Ammonia-oxidizing marine archaeal communities from Monterey Bay, California, United States - M2 40m 12015 | ecosystem: Environmental > Aquatic > Marine > Intertidal zone | place: USA...
TAGCCCAAATATAGTGTAACTCCAGCACTGGCTAACTTTTGACATATAGCCCATGCAATCGAGTCTTCGCTTGCAACACCGAATACAAAAGCCGTCTTTCCATTGAGTTCCAACATAACGCATCCGCCTTAATTAAGTGTAGCAGAACACACTCGCTCTTTGACTGTTACCATCTAAAGGTCACCAAAGAGGCCGAATTATCGACCCTAATCAAATAGGCAAAAAGGCTCACTGTAATTGATATTCACTCGAAATCGTCAAGTAAATCATCAAATTCATCTTCTGAAGACACTTTATCATCAAAATCATCTAAATCATCGAATAAATCATCTAAATCATCCACGAAGTTTTCACCTTCATCTTCGTCACTGATTTCGATTGCTTGTTCGGTACCTTCGCTTTTAGGACCGGACTTATTTTTGATGGAACGAGTAATAATTCCTACCAGCATGAAGAAAAGAATTATTCCACCGCCAATAGCGCCGTAGAGGATAAGGTCGTCTTGACTGTCTTCACTTAACCCGGTTAGAGTACTTGAACTACTACTTGATTCGACCGTGACTGGAATGGATATTGCGCTGACAGGTGCATCGGGGTCATTTGTGCTGGATGCTTCAAATTGAATATTTGTAGAAATCTTTTCAGAAACATCTGATGGCGCCATAATAACAATATTTCTATTCGAACTTCCATCGATGATTAACTTATCAGCTACAAAATGTGACTGTGGGAAAATAAAACCAAGACTTTCTAAGTTTGCTTTGTTCTTAACTTCGACTCTAATTGTATCTTCATCATTTCCATAATTCCAAAATTGGAACACAATTGTCTTTTCATCGCTTGGCTCCATAGCTCTAGTAGTTTTATCTGAAATCTCTAATTCTACGATGCCATAGGTTTCAATTTCTACTTTACCAGTTGCAATAGCGCTGTTTTGTATAGGCCCAGGTAAATCAACTCCTTGCATTTTTATAACCGAAGCATTGATTTCAAATTCAAAGCTCTCGGAAGATGGAATTTTAGTTTCTCCGGTAAAAGTAATAGTAAATTCTTCTTCTTCACCGCCGGCTAATGTATATTCATCAGATGCTCCCTTAATTTGAACCATCGTCCCTCCTTCAAACTCATTAGTAATCTCGATGGTTTCTTCTAATGAAGAAGTATTAGTAATTGTACAAACTAAATCAACTGGCTCAATGTACAACGGATGAACATTCAATTCAGGGTCGCTTTCGCAATCAATTGTAACTCCTGGCAAAGGACTACCTTGGCCAGAAGAAATAGGCACTAGAGGTAACAAAAAAAGAGCAACAATAAGCAACGGGAAACTACGCTTCAACATCTTGCACCAGCCATCGGTATAAACGGGCATTCATGAATGTGGTGGCGGATTGAGCCCAAAATACGTCTAATTGACTAATTTGCCGGACCATACAGTTGCTCTGGCAAATCCTTGTGGGCCTTCCAAAGTAATTCTTCATCTAGACCCATATTAAGTAGCTGGTTTGTACGCTTTGGAACTGTCTTTGGCCCCAAAACAGCCCCAGGCCTTCTCGGGTCGTCCATGTAATCGGTTTCCAATAAAAATCCATGTGAACAACTCTTTGCAGACTCTACTAATTCCTCTAAAGCCCCTTTCCCGATCAGTACACTTGGAGTTAATCCTCTGGTGATTTTAGAATCAATATTTGGAGGAGAATAGTGACGAACTAACTTCTTAACATCCATTCCAGATTTTATTGCCATTTTTGATAAATCAGAGTATGTTGATTCTAATTCTCCTTCAACATGAAGTTGTAGAACTACATTTTCTTGGGCTGCAAGGTGCATTGTTTCTTCGAGTAGCTGGTTAGATAGTCGCCATACATCATCACTGACTGGCCAATGCGGCCTTCCCACCTCACCTATTGCATGCGCAAGCCCCTCATTGACAAATTCTAACGCTGCATCGATACTATCTCGGTAATTTTGAATAGCTTTCTGTGAACCATTGGCCGGATCTTGTCCTATCCAATCGATAAATTGGTGGGCGAAAGCGGCTGGATGAGGCCCCAAGACAACTCTTACACCAAGGCCGTGCTCTTTCCTAACCATTTCAGCCATTTCTATCGTATCTCGATAAGTCTCAGCATGTCCATCTTTGGTTGTAGGAGGATCGGAAAAATCAGGACAGTGGACAAGTACTAAACCTGTACCGCCAGCATTCTTGAAATCTTTAGCAGCATCAAGAAATCTACCTTTCCTGTTGAGATGGAAGTGATTGTCGATTATCGGACCATCCCAAACAATCTGTTTCTCTTGCATTTTACCACAGCTTTATTCGGCCACAAAATGATTATTTTCTTCGAATTGACCTTTCCAGTACACTGCAGACATGGCAACCATATTTGGATGCCTTGCCTCTGTTGCAACACACTTTCCATTTGGCCAAACATATAATTTCAAATTATGTCTCGAATCATTGATTACGGCACAACCAAGTCTCTGGTCAAATTCGGATTGACCCGCAGAAAAATCAACATCTAATGATTCGACGTTGACGCCCCTATCGAAATTAAAAGAAGCGATTACAGGACCTAATTCTGTCTGTAATCCGGAGTCATCTAAACCTAATCTTAGAAGAAGTTCTTTTGCTGCTGCTCTAGCTGCGTCAACTCTATGTGTCCCATGAACGATAATTCTACCTTCACCGTCTATCACTAATGTTGCTCTTGGTTTGTCTAAGGCTTTGATGACAACATCTCCACTTCGTTGACCGCCAACTTGAGCAACCACCAATTCTTGGTCTATTGCTTGACTAGAAACAAAGCGAACTATTTGGTTTTCAACACGAACATCGACTCCACCGGCTGCCATATCATTCCTCCTCCGATATGTCCGAACCCGTTTTGTTTGAAGTAATCTCCTCTACTTCGGGTAATAATTCGAGCGAACTTAGGATTTGGTAACGCCATGGTGTTACAAGAGGTACAAGAAGACGAGCGTCGTTATTGTGTGTCTTCCGTAAGTGTGCTAATGCACCCCTTAGCCTTGCAGCGAAGCGGTCATTCCTTGATTTGGAGACCTGTTCGCCAATCAACCACTCGCTTAAATCCCACCAAGTAGCAGCTAATACTGACGCTGAAGCGAAGTTTGCACTGATTCCTTTAGGTGGTTTTTTGGCTTCGAAAACGTTCTTCTTTACTCTCTTTCGCCATTTACCTCCGAGTGAAATTAATCCCAGTAACTTTCTCCATCGTGATACTTCCTTGGCTTCTTTCAACATATGTTCTTCCCATTCTTCATCATCAAAAGATGGTTCGATGAAATATACAGGTCTATCGTGCCTTTGTGCTAAACGGTGAACTCTTCTCGGCTCTGGATCAGGAAATCTACCAGAGGGAACATCCTCTAATTCGATTAATTCATCGAGATAAAGAGCCATTGTCCCTCCAGATATTAGAGCGTGAGAACGGTTGACTCCTGGAGACTCTGCTTCATCTTTTTCTTCCTGCACCCATAGTTCAACAATGTCTTCTGATTCCAAAATTCCTAAGCCATGCCATTCAAAATTTGGCCTTAACTTGCGTGGGTAGACAATAGTAGGTAGAACTCCATGAAGGATTATTGAGCCCCCGTCTGGGTCCTGCCAGGTAATATCTTTCCAAGCAAGTCTCGAAGACACACTATTCACACTCATTGTCCGTCTATCCATTCTTGTAATGAATCAACATCCCAGCCTTGGTCAAAATAACCTTGGATATCTTCCTGCGTCCACTGCGGGAATCTACCCATAGCATCTGCCATTTGAGGGGTTACATCAGCACCTGAAACAGGAGATGTTCGATAAGGTACTTCAGCATATGATTTCTCTTCTTCGAATTCAAACCCATCTTCGTCAAACATATCTCCACCAGAACTTTCTCTACGTGAGATTACGACAACGACAACTGCAAGTACACCAATTACGCCAATAAGGATGATTACGATGAGTAGAGTTGGTATTCCTGAACCAGAATCACCTGCGACCTTAACATTGAATGTATCACCGCTGTTTTTACCGTTGTAAAGAGAAGTACAATCACTGGTACAAGTATTATCATCGACGATATAGTACATTCCAGTAGTTGCATCTCTAAATTCTTCTAGTTTAATTGAGACCCACATGCTCTGGTCCATACCAATTTCTTCACTAACAACTGTTCCTTCCAATATCGGATTACCGTTGTTAGTAACAGAACGGACTGAGAGATTAGCAGGGCCTGCTAGGGAACCTATGTTCAATACTTCAATCTCTAAAGTCACACTATCACCAATTTCGGGGGATGAAGGAATTAAACGTACATTCCTTACTTGGAATTGAGCCTTTTCGAAGATAAAGTCATAGCTTGAGGCATGATTAACATCGCTGGATAAAATTCCTAATGCCCCACTTTCTTGAGTAGGTTGCCCACCAAATATTACTTGAGAGCCTGAACCATCAACTGCATCAATCCACATAACTAGTTTGACATCATCATTACCAATGTCTTCATTAGAAACTTCCGGATTAACTACATTATCTGGCCACAAGTCAATACAATCAGCATATGCTAGAATAGAACCTTGCCCCGTAGTTGTCAGATTCATTACATGAGACAACTCATTATTTCCAAATGCATTCTTGTATGGATCCCATGTCAGTGAGTTTTCTACATCCTTGAAATATTTCCACTTCACCATTACATCTCCTTCTGCCAAAGAGCCTTGTTCTTCAATTATTACTTCGACATCTACACAGTGATAAGTCGAAGTAGGCATTTCTGAGCCAAGGAATCTAGAAGAATCACTATCAGGCATTTCGCCTCTCTCAGCACTCCATGAGTTTTGTACAACCTTAGGAGGAGTTCCATCAACGGCTATTGAGAAACTTCCACAACCGTAGAAAGCAAGGCCTGAACACTTTGAATCAGTGACATCTTGAGCACCAACTGGCAAATTTATCAGTTTGAATGTATAATCAAATTCGTTAATGATACCTGGGGCGTTCAAAGTAATATTGAACTCACCACCTGTAAATGTGTGCGTGGTAACATCTCCATCAAGTTTAGAATAACCTTTAGCGAAATCTGCCTCGACTGGAAGTCTAGTTATCTCTAAAGTCAATTCTACTTCAGGATTGACAAATACATTGCTTAGAACTCCATCTGTAAAGACATATTGTCCAGTGAAACTGACACTGTCACCTGGATAAACTGAACCCTTTCTAATGTCTCTTGAATAAGGGGCGTCAAGGTCATAGAAAATCGGAGAAATCATCAAATCGTTGACTAAGTCCCCTCTAATGTCAAGTTGTATTCCATCGTTATATCTCCAAGATTGTCTAAAGGATGATTCTGAAAATACCTGGGAATTATCTAAATCTTTGATTGCAAATGAAGGCGTATTGAATTCGCTAAAAGGAAGCCCCCAATCCAGTACAATAGGAAGGTCAAGATAAAACTCTGACTCGAACGGATCAATTAATACATTACCGTTCTCATTTCGAATTTTGGCCTTGGAAGAACCATCTGAATTTGTTTGTAGAGTAATAAATGGGCTATCTGTCCATGCTGTGTCATTCCTAGGGAAATACCAAATCACTGAATCATAACTGGATTCAGTAGGAGCGATATCCACCATGATATATTCGACATCTTTCCAACCGTTTTGATCTTCTGCTTCTACAATCAAATGGTACTCATTACCAGCGAACATTGTTTGATTCCAAGTTCCAACCCCTTGAGGCGGGTTTACAGGTAGATTATTGATGAACCTCTCGCCATTGGAATCTTCAATGAACAAATTCTTAATCGAAGGGTAATCTAAATCCATATTGATATACGTGATTATGTCATTATCTAATCCTGGTGCACCACCGTCGATTGCGTTACCTGCTAAGTCATAACATTCAACCCAGAGACTAACTTGCCCCTTTAGGCCTGAATTAGCGTAGTCATTGTAAGAACCTGTATATGTTGCGTTAGGAATCTGACCGTTTGAAGTTGTAGTTATCTGAACGTATTCTGATGCTTCAGCAATACCATTGGAGTTTGTATCGTGGTCATATTCGACCCAAACATGCATTACAGCCGAAGCTGGTGGAGTTGGCAAATCACTGGCAATAATCCTGAAATCTTGAGAAACTCTAGGGGCTGCCCAGCTCTCATCATACAAGTTCCGCCAGTTTTCATCAAGGCTCGGATCCCCTTCACCAGAGTATCTTTTGTACAGTTGTATTCCAAGTAGATTAGGGTCTAGGATATCCATTGTCACGTTGAATTGAATTGAACAATCTTCATCAGGACTATAGCTTGAATCTGGACATAGTAAATCACCATTCAAATAATCTTTCATTCTAAATCGGTAAGTCTCATTACCAGATGCAAAGACTCCCAGGTCGATAGTCCAGTCGATAATTCCATCAATGACACCTGAGCGATTTGCTATTTCATTCCATGAAACATTCGCAAATTCACCATCCAGTTCGACACTCTTTTCTTCAACAACTAAGAAATACGAATTAGGGTTTGGGCTGACCGAAGTATCTTCAAGCATTATTTCACCCGATACCTTGAAGAATTGATTGGAATACACTAAGTCTCTATTTTGTAGTACATCAGCAGCGTTGTATAATTCAAAATCAGTAATTCCTGCATCATTCTCCACAGCATTTCCGGTAGATGGGTCTATGGTAATACCACCAAGCATACCAATAACACCGTTTGCTGCGACCGTTTCCGAGAAAATTGATACTTCCTCGGTATCATCCCATTCTCCATTGACAGTGAATCTCCAAGTAATCTCCTTACCATCACTACCAAATGGAACCGCTGTAGACGAGGTTTGGGACAATGTAAGTAGGTTATTTGAATCACCTATTTCCGAAAAACCAGTATTCGGGTCATAAACAAATATTACATCTCCGGCGACAGATGAAAAGCGTAATTGTGCTGATGAGAATGTTGAACCTGTAGATGCTTGTACTTCATGAGTAGTCTCTATTTCATATAGTTCCCCACTAGGATAAAGCCCCTCTTTGTCACTCAACCATGCCAACGAAGAGTCATATCCCGGTGCGGTTGTAATCGATAAATTATCTAATTTCACTCCACCGCCGCGAGAGGAAGTTGTAATCATAGGAATGAATATCTCGCTAGACTGGCTTGATTGTGACTCTGAGGCTACAAATTCTCTCAACATAGAATCAAAACCTGTAGTTTCATCAAGTGTATGTTTGAATGTGTATATTGCATCCATTTCTGAGACTGTAATGAAACCATTCCCATTTTGGTCAGGCTGAGAGAATTTTATCGCTATACGCATCCACTCAACACCAAACTGATCAGTTTTGAATACTGGGGCAGTTGATGATGAGAGCACAGTATTAAGAGAATCCATACACGGTATTGTAGAACTAAGTTCAGAGAAATAAATATCATCTGAATCGTAGACTTTACCGCAACTTGCAGAAAGGTTTGAAGTGAAAATCAAATCTACTGCATAATCATATGAAATATTTAATGAGTTCAATGTACTATCTGATATCAAGAAATCAAAAGAGTCAACGTATGAACCTTTGGGGAGTAAGAAAAAGCCTCCAGTCACGTTACCAGCAATAACATCTAACTCAAGTTTTTCATCATCTGAGGCTTCACTAATGCCATTAACTTCACCTGCCCAAAATTTATTTTGCCTTCCAAAATCTCCCTGGGCCGGTTCAATAAGCCCCCAATCAATGACTCCGTCACCCGCAACATCGATAGAAAGGTCAGAGGGATGATGGCCGAAGAATAAGTCAAGCCACACATCAGCAATAGTGCAACTTTCATTCAGACCAAGTGTAAACTCAAAATCGAAAATTGGATTTTCAAATTCAACATATGTGCCATTTGATAAATTTGTAGAATTAACTAGATTTGAAGATGTAATTGTGGCATTGTATAAATTACATCTATCCATATCCGAAAATATAACCCCGTAAATAGGGTTAGAAAAGTAGCCTAATAGATCATCTGAATCTAATTTCACCATATTTGTTTCATTAGATGCATTGGTGAATACCCATTCACCATTGGCGGTATTCAAATCACGTACATTATCTATATCTACAAACGTATTTCCAACTCTCGTACCAACATTATAGCCATACAGACTCGGAGTTGACACACCAAGGGCGTCGGATGAAAATTTGAATACTATAGAAATCATGGGGTGAGAATCTACATCAATACCCCATAATTCGATTACAGGCCCTTGAAGATCTTTTAATTGCGCACCATCGACAGTGATATATTGAGAAGATGTTGCATCTTTTATATCTATGGAAATAGTTGAATCCCCTGGTTCAAAGGAATCAACAAACAACAAACCAAAGCCATTCGGTTGTTTATCGGAGAATTCGGTTGGGGCTTGGACATTGGTGACCGTCATCTCTCCTTCGCTAGCATATGATTCTCCAATTTGGAAGTCATCTATGAACCACCCAGATTTATCTCCCCAAGAAATTGGTTGCTCTGTATCCGTGCTTTCCAAGACAAATTTTATTTTTACATGAGTCCCTAAGTATGGGGCCAAATTAGCAGCCAACTGTGCCCAGCCATTTTGATTGGTAGAAGAAGTTGAACTACCTGCAAGACCATAATTATTTGATGGAATTCCTAAGCAGTCACTCGAAATAAGGTTAGCAGTTGGAGGTGTGTCTTGACGTAGGAAAAATCCATTCGATGGAGAGATTCCAGTAGAATATGGGATTGTGAATTGTAAATGATCATAGAAGGTGGTAGTTCCAAAATTGCCAGTAGCCGAGGAAGCAATCTTTACATATGCACAATCTGAAAAAGTTAAATCGCCATTTGGCATTACGTTTTTACGAAGTGAATGCCATGATGAGAATCGGAGATAGGTATCATTCAAATTAGGGTCCAAGAATACCGAAGGTGACGTCATTTCGAAATAAAATGGGTTATTTGTATTTTCATTTGCGTCTGTTGAATCATCTGTATAATCATCATCCTCAAATGTTGTCCCCCAGCACATATCTCCTGAAGCACATGAGTCTGGTCCAGCAGTCCCTAATCTAGTGGATTTTTGACCATACTGCCAAGTAAGAGGATCTCCGGTAACATCGTGGTCTTGCCCAATCCCAAGTCCAGAGGCATTGGAAAAACCAGACGTGCCAGATTCAAAATCTGTAATAAAGGATTCCGAACTGAAGCTTAACGGAGTTGGAGCCCCATTTTCATCTTGATAAGTAAAATTCGAGATATCATCATAGGTTGTAGCCTGATTATTTAGTACTGGATCCCATATTGGCAATCCTGATTCGACACCCACTCTAGTGTTGCCTGACATAATGACAGGATTGGTTGAGATATCGAGAGAAGCGGACGTAATTGTCTCGTCAGAAGGAACTGAAAAGCCTCCTTCAGTGGTGTTTACGGTATTGACACCATCTTTGAATTCAACTACTACTTCTGAAGAACCATCAGAAAAGGTACTGATTGAAGTCGCTGCAGCAAATGGTGTTAATATCATTAATAGTGTTAAAAAAATTGAAGTCTTGATTCGTTCATTTCCGGTCAACATAACATCACCTAACCCCTTCCAGCGAGTCTATACCTAAAATGCATCGCCTTTGAGAGGTAAAAATGCTCGCCAATTAGCCAATATGGCTGAGTTTAGAATCAAAGTTCTAGTTCGTACTTCTTACTCAGGGCTTCTCCACATAGGAAATCCATACCGCCGGCTCTTTGTTCACTTTTCTCTAGCCATTCCCTGTTAGCGACAGTAGTTGGACGATTTGGACCTAATGCATCACAAACTTCAACCCCAACGCTGAGTTCATATGTTCCCAATTCTCTCGCCATATCAATGATATATCTCTTATCGAAAGCAAGTAAAGGCCTCAGGGGAATCAATTTTGACATTTGCTCAATAGCACCCATGTTACCGAGAGTTTGTGATGAAACTTGGCCTAAGTTTTCACCTGTGAGAAGATGCGTTGCTTGTTTTTCTTTTCCTACAACATCGCCAATTCTATGAAACATCCTTTTCATATGAATAAAATATTCTGTGTGGGCCCAATGTTCAGTAAATTTGGTCAACTGTTGAGCAATTGGAACTATGGTAATAGTTCTGTTCAGATTTTTACGTGCCAATTCCCCTAGTTTTCCATCCATCGACAATAGATGTCGCATGAGCGCTAATGTTTTCTCTTCTGCCTGCGGCCCTGTTATCTCTTCTTGACTGAAATGAAGGCAGTGAACTGTCCAGCCTTGATTTAGCATTCTTGCCACTGCGACTGGAGAATCTATACCTCCTGAAACAAGAGCAATACACACTTTGGACGGGGTCACATGCATTGGAAGGGTTTGTTATTGATGAAACCATCCTTTGAAATGCACTTGAAGGTATTAGTTCTTGAAGTAGGGCCTCTTGGGAGTAAGCATGGAACCTTATTCAAAAGAACCTGTAACTTTGATTGAGCATATTTTCCCAGGCGATACAAACGATCATGACACCCTATTTGGTGGAAGATTATTGTCGGTAATGGATAAAGCCGGAGGAATTGCATGCTCTAAGTTCGCACATCGAGAATTCGTAACTATTTCCATTGATACTTTGAAATTCATAGCCCCTGCTAGACAAGGCGATTTACTAGAAGTAACAGGTAAAGTCGTGTTTACAAGCAGCCATACAGCCTGTACTAAGGTCACTGCGATGGCAGTAAACAAAGCCACATGGGAAAAGAAGAAAATTTGTGAAGGATTCTTTTTCTTCGTCGCTATTGATTCCATGATGAGACCGATACCGATTCCACAGTTGGTTGTAGAAAATGAAGACGAGCAAGTCGATTGGGATAAGGCGTCTAAAATTAGAGAGCAAATGCTTTCCCAAAAAGACAACTAATACCCCTACATTCATTTGTAGAACCTCGGTCGCAGTATTATGCCTGTACTCAATATTGCAATGGTTGGAAGCGATGAATTAGCAAAAGAAATTGCTAAACCTACTGACCAAAGAGATGTTCACACCTATGTTCACAAGGAGAACGGTCCCGAAGGAGCCAGAATTCTTTCACTGATTAGGCCAGCAAAGTATCCAGAGAGATTACGTCCATTTCTAAATGCATTATCAGCAGCAAGAGTAGGCATTATTGAAGTAACAGCCGTCGATGGAACTCTTGGAGAAGCATTAGTCGCTTTTGCTAGTTCGAAGATTTTACGCGGTATTGCGATAATCAACTCTTCAGACGGGACTTGGATTGATGAGGACCAAGTAAAAATGCTGTTTAAACAAGCAGGACTCGGCGAGTGGATTTTTGCCACAAAAGATGGCATAGGACTTAGAACACAACTATATGACTTCATGGATAACATCAAACAAGAATTGAATGATGCTTCCGCTTCACCTTTGGTGATTCCAATCGACCAACATTTCAATGTCAAGGGAATAGGATTAGTGGCAATCGGTTATGTTCAGTCTGGAACTGTGAATGTTCACGATGAGTTAGTATTACTTCCTGCAAATGGAACTGGAAATGCGAAATCGCTACAGGTCATGGATGATGATGTGTCTTCAGCAACTGCCGGAGACAGGGTAGGTTTGGCCCTACGTAATGCTAAGGAGGACCACCTTAGCAGCGGTTCGATTTTAGTTCACCCTGCTGTCGAAGATAAGAAAACCAATACGAGTGTACCCCTTTCTGTAGAATTACACAAGCGTTCAAAGGTCGAGTTAGAAGTTTCGCCTTTCCAAAAGAGAATACTTGCTGAAGGTGATGTCGTACACGCTAGCGTAGATTTACAATTCGTTGTAGGGAGAATTCAATCTGTTTCAGGCTCTAATCTAGAAATTGAATGGGAATCCCCACTATTCATTAGGCGTCAAAATCCGGAACCAACGGTCCTATCGCAATTAGACTCCAAACCTAGAATCATGGGTAGTGCAAACCTAAATAAAATAGAGTAGGCACTTTGGCTCACCAAAAAGGGTCTTAATAACGACATATTCGCGCCCTGTAAAAGCGGTGGATTGATAACCTTGAGGAAACGCTTCGCGTATTGGGATGCAATTAACGGGACGCGAAGCAAGTCCAACGAATGTTAGGGAAAATGTGATTTTCAATTCTCTTTCGTTGGATGGTACTTCAGGCAAAGTTCGCGCTACAGTAGATGAGCGTATGCTTTGCATAGAGTCAAAAACTGGACATGCATTAGACATAAAAATCAATTCAATCAACAGAGTGCATCACCATCATACAAAACTCATTCCATTTGGATTTGCATTGATCGGATTTGGATTATTTTGGATAGGAACTAGAATATTATCACATCAAACATTCAAAATTATCAGTATCACACTAGGAATCTCACTGATGTCTGGATGGCTATTAACAAGAAAACCAACAATCACTATAGACACTGAAGTAGGAGACTGCCATGCATTAACCGGTAATGATGCTGCCCTACTTAGGCTAAACACCATTTTACTCAGACTCCAACAAGGATTCACTATTTCCGAAGCTCAAGAAGGGTTGGAAATTCTCGACCGTGACTCCGAGTACCCACGCTCTGCACTACTGGAAAGAGAATCTGTCCCAGTAGCACCTGTTGAAATCAAGGCACCTGAGTCAATTGCTACATTCCTTGACGCAGAAATTGGAGAATTCAATTTCGAGCAAAAACCTCCACCGGTAGAACAAAATTTACCGGTAGTGAGTATCCCTTTTGGTCAAGATTTTGATATGCCACAAGAAACGACGCCGAGCTTACCGTCTTGGCTGGATAATCCAAAACCCATTACTCAAAGTGCGCCTTCTGATAAATTGATTCAAAGAGGTATTGAAAATGTAGGAGATAGACGAAATCATCAATCTCCCCACCCAATGTCAATGTTCAATCAAATTGAACAGCCGACTCAACATAATACAAATTTCGAACCGAAGCCTACTCAGATGGCCGGTTCGCTAGCCTCTGAATCATCTTACATGCAAACTGGTGAGGCTGGTAGATCTGTCCTACCAGAACCATTACCTAACTTCTTCAGCAAAGAAGGATATCATGCACCTCAGCAAGAGATTCCAACGATTCCTACTCATAACACTGAATATGACATCTTTTCATCACCAGATTCTATCCTAGGTCATGTTGATGAATACGGCGAAGAAGTAGAATCTCTAGTTGCGATGGCTAGAAAGAACAGTGAAGGTACAAACTCCGCTAATTTGAACAACGCTCAAAACAGAGATTCGATTCAAAATAAATTCCCTCGACTGCGTTCAAAAAATAATCATGTCAACTCTAGACTAAAGCCAAAGAAGCGACCTAGTAATAGCGATACTGGTAGTATGTTTCGCAATATCATGATACCTGCCGCAAACCGTGTTGCAAATAGTGTTAAAGAAGCTACATCCAATCTCTCTAACAGACTTCTACTTGGTAAAGAAGACGAGCAAACTTCGAGTTCCGCCGAAGAATTACGCCTGCGTTCAAGTGAAGCGCATGAGAAAGAGGTAGAGGGGCTTTATAGAAATCTTGCAATCAGTAATGGTGGTTCACTACCTGATGAAAAGGTAAGAGAAATGAAGGAAATTGCGCTGAGAAGAAAAGCTATTAGCGAACAAGTGGAACAAGAAAGAGTAGAGATTCTTGATGATTTCAGCTTTGGCGACCTTATAGACAGTGACACAAATAAATCCAATACCGGAGGAAAAGAAGGACTTCCTCGAATCGATTCTTAATCAACTCAATATTGCTCTGTAATGTTCGAGTCTTTCGTCAAACTCTTTGATTTGAAGATTGATTAATTTCTCTGTTCCAAATGATTCCAAAGTAAAACTCGAGGTTACTGTCGCTGCGATTAGTGCGTCTCTTAGTTCAGTCCTAGTGAGTTCACCTTCTCCATTAGCAAAGTAAGATGCTAAAGTTCCAGCAAATGAATCTCCACATCCTGTCGGGTCAATTACCATCTCGGTTGGATAAGCAGGCAGAGATACTATCTGGTCACCATGAAAGGCAATTACTCCAAATTCTCCACGCTTGACTACCAAAGTCTTGCAGCCGGTCATCTCTACAACTTTTCTAGAGGCCCTGACAAAATTATCATCCTCTGCAATCATCTTTACTTCGCCATCATTGATAATTATCAAATCGACTCTTTTCATTACTGACATTAGGTCGTCCATTGCTGTTGTTATCCATAAATTCATCGAGTCTAACATTGAGAGTCTAGAATGTTGAACTTGGTCCAAAACCTTAGATTGTAAAATAGGGAGCAGATTTGCACAAAAGAGAATTGATGGATTGGTAGCAAATTCAGGAACCTTAGGCTCAAATTCGCCAAATACATTCAATTGGGTATCATGAGTTTGAGCAGTCCCCATATCGCCATGGTAGGAACCTGTCCATCGAAATGTATTTCCTTCTGCTGTTTCAATACCCCTGAGGTCTAGGCCTAAAGCTTCTAGAGACTTACGGTCCGTTTCCAAAAAGTCATTACCTACCACACCAACTAATCCAACCGAACCTAAATTCAATCGCTTTAGATGGAATTGACTAGCAATTCCACCGTAAATAGCCGAACCTCCGAGTGCATCATCGATTTTTCCTTCAGGAGATTCAACACTATCGTATGCTATACTTCCAACCATTACTACGTCCATTCCTACACCTAACCTAATAGTTCTTGATGATTATCAATATACTGAATCGTAACTTCTCTATTCAAGAAATCTTCTTCATCCATGATTCTTCTGTGTAAAGGTATGAGGTGTTGAACACCAGTAATTGTCGTTTCATCTAAAGCGGTGCGCATGCGACTGATAGCATCATCTCTATCCTTGCCCCATGTGAGTAACTTAGCGAGCAGAGAATCAAAACAACCAGGCATCTCATAGCCAGCATGTGCGTGAGTATCACATCGAATTCCAAATCCGGAGGGGAAGTGGCACTCCCATAGACGACCTGGACTTGGGATGAATTCCTTTGGATCTTCTGCATTAAGTCTGCACTGGATTGCATGACCGCGCCATTTGATATCTTCTTGCTTCATTGGCAAATCTTCACCTTGGGCTACTCGAATCCCTAGCTCTACTAGGTTGTGTCCTGTGATTAGTTCTGTCACGGTATGCTCAACTTGAACCCGGGGATTGACTTCAAGGAAGTAAAAATCTCCATTTGCGTCTCTCAAAAACTCAAAGGTTGCCAGTCCCTTGTAACCAACTGTTTCTGCACCACGACAAACTAAGTTCCCAATTTCAGTTCTTTTCGCATCATCAAGCCATGGACCTTCTTCTACCAGTTTTTGGTGTCGACGTTGAATTGAACAAAATCTTTCGCCGAAATGAATCGCATTTTTACCATCACCAAGTACTTGAAATTCAACGTGCTGCGCACCTTGAATATATTTTTCAACAAACACTCTCTCATCACCAAAAGCAGATTTAGCTCTTGATTGGCAAAGTTTCAATGCACTAGCAAATTCATCGCCTTTCTCGACTATTTGCATACCAATTCCTCCGCCTCCTGCTGCAGCCTTAATAATTACAGGATAACCGATTTCTTCTGCAAGAGCACTTGCCACTTTCTCATCTGAAATTGGTTCTGAAGAGCCCTTGGCCGTTGGTAAGCCTGCTGCTTCCATTGCTGCTCTGGCCTCTATTTTATCACCCAGTAGAGTGATTACGTCAGCAGAAGGACCGATAAATGTAATTCCTTCTTCATCTAATCTTCTAACAAATTCTGCATTCTCAGCTAAAAAACCATAACCTGGGTGAACCGCATCACATTCCAATTCTTTGGCTGCTTTGACAACTGCTTCGATATTCAAGTAAGAGTCTAGTGGGTTGGAACTATAGATCGGATAAGCGATATCTGAAAGCCTTACTGGAATAGATAAACGGTCTTCTCTACCGTGAATTATCGCAACCTCGATGCCCATATCACGAAGTGTTCTAAGTATTCGAAGAGCGATTTCGCCACGATTCGCAATCAGCACACGCTTGAATCCCATAACCCTCCGTGTGGCGAGACATTCTAAGAGACAAACGGTTAGAATTTACTGATTATGACTGAAAAATACTGCCACTAACCAGCGCCATATTACCTTAAACAGGAAGTTTATTTGAAAAATGATGCTGAAAAATTCAAAATTAGGGGAAATATTGATATGATAATACACATATGAGATAACATGGCGGGAAACGAGAAAACAGGTGCGGAGATTGTGGCCGAATTGGCTGGTAAAGATTTGAATAAAGATGGACGAGTTGTAAATCTCGTGATATGTGGAAATTCTAAATTCTATGATTATTCATGGCTTGAAAATCAACTAGACTTGTGGGTTGAACAACATGCGTATCCAGATATGATCATACTTGGTGGAGCAAGTGGGGTAGATTTTCTCGCTGAAAGATGGGCAGATAATAATAACATTACATTAGCAGTTTACAATGAGGCTTGGTCCTCCCCAAGACCAGATTCTGCAACAGATAGTGGTAGACCTGAAGCGATAACCTCACTTGCCACAGAAATGCTAAATCATGCAACCCACATGTTAGCCTTCCCTGGACCAGAGTCAGTTTGGACCAAGAAGATGATGGAGATGGGTGTTCGAATGAATGTTCCAATAGCATGTGTTGAATTACCAACTAATGGGCTTTAATCAGTAAACGTCACGTAAGTATCGCTTTTCTTCTCTCATCATTGTCTTTTCAATGAAATGAGTAGCATCGGCTTCAGACATTCCGCCGTGTTCTTGGGCGATGTCAATCAATGCCTGATGCACATCTTTAGCCATATACTTTTTATCGCCACATATATAGAAATAAGCCCCTCTCTCAAACCATTCCCAGACTTCAGCGCCGTGTTCCTTCAATCTGTGTTGAACATAGATCTTCTCTTCTTGGTCACGAGACCATGCTGTGGTGAATTTATACAAATTGCCCTGGTCAATCCACGATTCAATTTCATCTTTGTAATAGAACTCCGTTTTGGAGGACTGGTCTCCAAAAAACAACCAATTTTTGCCACTACCACCATCAAACACACGTTGTTCCATAAATGCTCTAAATGGAGCAATTCCGGTTCCTGGGCCAACCATTATGATATCAGTGGACTTGTCTTCAGGAAGAACGAAAGATTTAGTGGGAGACATGAAAACTCCAAGTTTCTTAGGAGTAGTTCCTATTTCATCTGCCATAAATTGAGTGCAAAGCCCACCTCTATCTCTACCATGATAACTGAATCGGACAATTCCTACTGTGAGTTCTACATAGCCTGGGTGAGCATCATGAGATGATGCAATTGAGTATAGTCTCGGCTTTAACCTTGAAATTAGTTCAAAGAATTCTTCTGGAGCGTACTTTACATCGAATTCTCTCATAATATCAACATAGTCTCTTGTCCACAAGTAGTCTTCGATTGCTTTCTCATCTCCAACGATAGCGGCAACCTTCTCACTCGGGTCATCAGATGGTGCGGATTTTGCTAGCCCAGGAGGTAAATCTCCTTCTGCAGAAGAATTCCAAGTATCCTTTCCACGAGAGCGTGATACTATTTTGACTGAAATTTTCATTCCAGAGGATACGACCTTTTGTGTTAGAGATTGAACAAACTTCTTACCTGCAAGGTGTACTTCAAAATCTTTCTTCAGTGCATCATAAAGTGTTCTTTCTCCATTATGAGTAGTAACGAGTTGTTCCGGGTCCCAGCCTTGAACTTCGAGTAATTCTTCAACTATCTTAGGAGGATTTTCTGATACCACTCCTAAAGCATCTCCAACTTTGTAATCAAGTCCAGAATCACCTAATTCAAACACAATGTGCCTTGTTTCTTTGCGTGAGCCTTCCCCGTTTAGAATAAAGTTCTCCGTAATGTTAGTCATGTACGGATTTTTTGCGGACCAATCAGACATTCAACCACCGATAGCATAGCGCTATGTTGTACCGACAAAGGGGTTGTTTATCATCATTTTTAATTTAGGATTTACCAAGAAAAGGAAATAGGCGATTAAAACAATATCTAATTACTCATAGGCATAGGTATGGCGCACAAGGTTAAGATGCTGGGAACAGGTAATGCGTTTCTACCAAATGGGCGCTTACATTCACTTGTTCTAATAGATGACATACACTTGGTTGATGCTCCGCCAACTGCACTAATTAGTCTGCGAAACAATGGTATTCCAGTAAATACAATTGAAACTATATTTATCACACATTTACATGGCGACCACATATTTGGACTTCCATTCTTGTTCTTAGAGCGACAATACATATCAGACAGAGAAGGTCTTTCGCCTCTGAAAATCGTTGCGGCGCCAGGTGCTAGAGAACGTATTACCGAACTTTGTAATCTTGCTTATCCTGGTTCTCTTGAAAAATTTCTCCCTAGTATAACTTGGATAGAAGATGATACAGGATGGACCGATGATGGTTGGTCTTGGGAGAGATTTAGAGTTCATCACGATGATTCTGTCGATCCTTTCGGATATAGATTTGAATCAAAAGATGGAGCTAGTTTAGTACATAGCGGGGATTCAGGGCCTTGTGATACGCTTTACGATGCTATTGAAAGGTCACAATTGGGAGTTGTAGAAATGGGCTTTCCAGAGTGGGTCGATAGTGACCATCATCACAAGCCATCTGACATTCAGAGCCTGGCGGAGAACAATCCTTCCACTAAACTCGTGATAACCCATACTTATATCGATGACAAAAATTCTAAATTCCCTAAAATAACTGAGTCGGAATTCCCGCTACATCCAGACAATGTTCATCACGCTTCAGATGGCGATGAATTTTACTGGAAAAATGGGACATGGAATTAGTCCAGAAAATGTTATTTTTCCGCTTTATTGGTGCTTAATGATGGAATTAAAATATATTTCAAAACCATTCGAAATACAAATTTGCTTCTGTTTTGATAGGACATACTTATGAGGGGGACTCGGACTCCCCCAAATCAGCGCGCTTTGCTCTACGGGGCAAAGATTCGATGCTATGGCTTGGTGAACGTATGACAGACAACATTTTCGATGGTTTCTTATCACGAAAAACGTTGTTCAAGAATAAGGAAATTCTTCGCCACGATTACCAACCTCAAGATTTGCCTCACAGAAAAACTGAAATTGAAACATTATCGTTCAATCTAGTTGAAGCCCTAAAAGGTCACATTCCCTCAAACATGACTCTCTATGGAGTTACAGGTGCAGGTAAAACAGCAGTAACCTCTTTTGTTTGTGACGAACTGGAAAAGAAAGGAAAGGAACTCAAAAGGCCTGTCCAATCGATAATGGTTAATTGCAGACAAATCGATACACAGTACCGAGTTTTAAGTCATTTAGGAAATTCATTATTAGAGAGTCATGAAATCGATGAAATCCCGTTTACTGGTTGGCCTACAGACAGAGTATTTGGAGAATTAGTCAAAAGAATGGACTCTCGCAAAGGAGTATTTGTTATCGTTCTTGACGAAATTGACCATTTAGTTCGTAAGGCTGGTGATGACCTTTTGTACAATTTAACCAGTTTGAATGCATCATTAACCGATGCTCGTGCTTGTGTAATTGGAATTTCAAATGACCTGAAGTTCACTGATTTCCTTGACCCACGAGTCCGTTCGAGACTTGGACAGTTAGATGTTATCTTCAACCCTTATGATGCTGAACAATTACAAGATATCCTTCGTCAACGCTCAAAACTATCTCTAAATGAGAATGTCCTTGGCGACGGAGTAATCGCACTATGTGCCGCACTTGCTGCACAAGAACATGGCGATGCTAGATGTGCCCTAGACCTACTACGTGTATCTGCTGAAAAAGCTGAACAAAGCGGTTCGCAAGTAGTAGAGCAACATCATGTTAGATCTGCACAACATCAAATTGAATCTGACCAAATGACTCCAATCATTTCTAAGTTGCCAAGTCAGCAGAAGTTAGTTCTATCCTCAATAATTATCAATGAGAAAAATGGATTGAAAAACATCCAAACTGGCGAAGTTTACGCAATTTATACTCAAGCATGCCGATATGTCGGTCAAAATGCATTAACTCAAAGAAGAGTTTCCGGACTTATTTCAAATCTTGACATGTTAGGTCTAGTAACAGCCAGAACCATCAGTAGAGGCCGATACGGTCGTACCAAAGAAATCAATTCTTGTATACCACAAAACATTGACCCAATGTTGATAATGAAAGAATCTGAACCACACATCGAAGATGTATTTTCGAATAATTACAAACATCAGAGTCGACTTTGAGGATATTTTTTGTTCGGTGTTATTATATCTATAATGTAGGTGGGCAATTTTATGAGCGAGCATAACGATGATTCTACAAGCATCCTAGAGATGATTATGAATCCAAATAAAACTCTTGCCAACTGGTTTGTTTCTGTTGGATTGTTAGGACTATTCCTTGCTGTTTTGAATCTAGTAGGATGTATCCATCCAAACTACAGAGTTTCCTGGGGTGGAGTTTTTACCATGGAAGCAACTAATAGCGCGTTTGGAACTCTAGAAGATGCATCTGCATTTGTTGCTTCTGATGCTATCTTTATGGCACTCTGTGCTGGATTAGTTTTCCTTGGATTTAGAACCATCAACCAACAAGACGATGGTGTTGCAGGGTGGTTCAAATCTATCTTCGTAAATGAAACATGGCCAGCATTGGCAGACCCAACTGTTGGTGGTTGGTCAAGACTCGCAGGCGCATGGTGTCTTCTTCTTGGAGTTGTCAACTACTTGTATTTTGGATTAAACTCCACTGGATGGATAGACCCTGGTGTTTACTCGGTAACTATTGCCCTTCTAGGATTCGGTTTAGCACTAAACTACTTTTCATTCGCCCCTGAAGGCGATGAAAATCTTGACTGATTCACTATTCATTTAGAGAATAGGCGCCTATGGCCATTCTTACCAGTTAGAGTGTCCATTATTCCAAGCAACAAACCTTTCCACAATGCTAAGCTCCATTGGAATGTTAGAATTCTTAATGAAAATAACGCAATAAGCATTGGCATATTACTATCCTTTATGGAACCTCTAATGACTACACCGAGAGGACCCCTAAGAAGTAATAACTGATGCAAAACAAGTAAGGAGAGTGTCAAGATAAGCATCTTGAACTCCCACCATTGCTTCACTTCGCTCCACTCTAAACTATTTGATGTCAGTAATGAATAAATAAATGGGAAGCCAGAAATCATTGCACTTATCCAAAGTGGTGCTACAATTAGTACGATTGTAGAACTACCAATAAAATCTAAATCTGGACCCTTTCTGCGTCGACGAGGAAAATTTCGCATTATTCTTACATGCGCCCTAGCGTCTCTTGACCTCTTAGCCAAAAATCTCTTGCGACCTGATTCTGGAACATGAGACACTAATGCGTCAGGAGCATAAACAATAGTACCACCATTCTCTATCAAGCGCAAACTAACCTCCATATCTTCAGCATGATACCATTCAGGATTAAATCCGCCAATATCAATTAAGGATTCACGGTGAAACATCGAACATGGACCATTTGCTAAACTTGTACTTCTCGGCCTAGAACGATACTTTGAAGCAATTTCCACCGACCGAACCTTACTGATAATATCGGAAGACCTCTGGAAAATTGTTCTACCAGTTACAGCAACTACTTTCTCGTCATCCGAAACCGGATTAGACTCGGAATAGAGATTAGTTATCCAAGTTTGTTCCGGACGTACATCGATATCAGTTATTGCAACCCATTCACCTTTTGCTTTCTCTAGAGCCAGTTTTCTACCTGATGATAATCCGGTGGGGGGTTGAGCGAAAACATAGACTGGAACATCTCCACTTTCATCATTCCATTTCAGTAACCGTTCAGTAGATCCATCTGTGGAGCCATCGTCTACCGCAATTATTTCTAATGGCCGATATGTTTGATTCTTTAATGCCTCTATGCATCCATCCACCCAATCTACACCATCTCTAACACAAACAGTAATCGAGATTAATGGATTATGTGAACTCACTGCATCACCTCAAACATGCTCAATAGTTCGCGGCATCTCTCCTTTACCGCTAATGTTGAAATTTGTGAAACTACACCAACATTTGGTTGCCCATATAGCACGACACTACCTATTGGTGCAAGGCAATGAATGTATAAAGGCGCTAAATCTTCTTCGCCTTCGACGTTTATTACTACTGAGTTTTGACTTATGATAGATTCTTCAATGGCTTGTAATAATGATGGAGTCAGGTAACCTGCAGGGTTTTGTGCATTCTTTACTTCATCGAAAACCTTCACATCTACAATATCACTTTCTTCTAGTAGAGTTCTTTTTGTCATCCCATCTATTAATCCAATATCAGGAATGATTTCCATATCAAGTAGTGTCTTGACAGTAACGTCCCCAACGGCGATGATGGAACCGCGCTTCTCGGGTAAACTTTCTAGAGCAGAGGACATTGCAACCTCTGGTAAATCTCCTGGCCCAGAAAAAATATTACCCATGGGCGTCTTCAGTTCATTGTCCAAAACTGGTGCCATTTTGATGCTATTACTTCTTTGGATTTCGGCAATCCATGGATTACCATCACGATCTACTGCCCCACTTCGTATTCTTGATGAACTTAGAATTTCACCACATGAATCAACTATATGTGGGACAATTATTATTTTCAATTCCGGTAAACTATTCTTTATTCTTGAATCGTTTATTTGTTCACAATTACCAATTGTTTCTTGAGTGGCCACAATACAATCTGCGGTTTTATGACTCGGCGCTGGGCCATATTTGTCAACCAAGGGAAACACATGAATATTGCAGTCACTGTGATTGGACGCCCAATTTAGTATATGCTCAACTCTCGTTTCATAATCTTCAACAAAAGGAGATTTCTTTGAAGCCATTTCATCTGTTGTGACATGTACTTCCACTCTTGACGATTCTCTACAAGCGGCTGAAAGTAGTAAACTATGACCAGAATGGAATCTATCAAAAGTCCCTCCAACCAAACAACATTGCAATTGTTTAGTGGTCACCATATCTAGTCGTGGAACACATTTGCTCTTTGAGTGCATCGCTACTTTATCAAGAAAAAATATGTTTTGTATGGTTGAGAAAAAAACTCAGCACTGTGCCCCGACACCTAACGGCCCATTTCATTGCTATGCTCGAGGGCCTGACCCTCGGTGTCAGGGCGTGCTGTCCAGAAGGGTGGTTGTCTTGTGTTCATCCTGTCGTCGCACAAGGACCCATAACCATCCGGTTGGTTTACCGCTTTTGCACCAAAGGTCATTCCTCGAAAGGTCCCTTTGGTCTTCGATAGCGGACCGTACCATTGGTATCAGACTTCATTGCAATTTCACAGTAGCTCTGCCAGATGTTGCGGGTACGGCAATTAGTCGGCTGAACTATACTTCTTGAACTCATCGTATCAAATATCTAGAAGACATTCTGTATAATATCTTGCAAACAGTAGGGAACCAACATCTCTATCTCCTGTTTCCATTACTGTATTATCTATATCTGGCCATTCGCTAGAATCTCTTGCCAACAGTCCAACCAAGGGATGAATTCTGCCCAATGATACATTTTTATTTTGTTCGTTATTGAAAGCCATCTCATAAGTATCTAATAGCGCATCACAACCAACACCACCTTCAAGAATCAAGATATGTAGTAATTCATTGGAATCTAACTGATTAGAAATAAAATGCTCTTGAAAACCTGGAGGTCCACATTTCTCACCTTCAGCCCTAGAGAGAATAGCGGGCCATGGGAGATATTTATTCGATAACCAATTACGGCCTGAAGTAGAATTCAACTGCATTTTTAACCATCGATAACTTTGGTTTAACCACCAATGGAATGGTAATATCTCCATGATTTTCCTAGAATGTTCTAAGGTAATTGGGTTATTTTGAATCAAACTGTGAACAAATTCCCCCCAACAGAATAGTATGGAATCCTTTGGATGAACTTTTGATGCGCGAAGGCATAGCTCGAGATTCTTTTGTTTTTGGATGGAATTCGACCCCACCCTGGGGAAAAGATTGGACAAAATCTTGGATGCAAGCCTTGGTGAATCTAACCAAATCCCTAAACAGGACTCAATTAATGGCTCAAAATCTTCACTCAGTTTATCTGAACACAATAGAATGGCAACTGAAAACCAGCTACTTAATTGTGGTTCTTCCAGTAAATCTTGATACTCGAGCAAGGATTCTTGATTTTGTTCAAATCTATTTTGTATTTCCAATAATGCTTCATCCTGCCATCTAGAACTAGCCTTAGGAAGGGCTTCTAGCAAATCTCTAGTTGAAGTTTCTAACAAAGGAAGTAAATCTACCCATCCGTGAGGTAAAGCCTCCTTGATTCTAATCCAGCGCCAAGGCCTCTTATCCGAGGGTGTTGCTATCCACGATGCTAATGGGTATTCTGTTTCTATGCGATTTGCCCAAGACTCATCCCCCTTAGGATATATTTCAAGTGCAGCCCACAACTTCTCTCTCATTTGATAATTACATGAGTCGTCGGTCATAGCACTCAAGTTCCAGCCCTCATCTGTGAATGATTCTCTTAACTCATGGGCATCTTTTGGTACGAATTCATGAACATTGTTAGCAAGAATCTCTCCTGAATTCTTAGAGATTTCGACCTGCAAGGATTGTTCACGTGAAATGACTAACTCTACATGTCCAATTTTAGGTAGCGATCTAAGTAGTAGTACAGACTTAGAAAGGGTTGAGTAATCTCCGTTTCTAGTTACTAGTAATCGACAAAGCCCAGATGTTAGTAGTTTTTCGAGTAATGATTTGTTGGGAGTAATTGGCCATATCCATTCAATTACCATCTGATAAACGTTCAATGATAATAAATAATCAATCAACGAAGTAGCACCGATTTCTGAAAATCCTTTGATATCAATATTGTAATTTATTTCATCCAACCATTGACAGTCACCGAAATCTCTTATTAGCGCCCGTTGCATAGAAATTGGTAAATTGGAACTTTCATTTTTGGATAAAAAAGATTTTACAGAATCCAGTAAATCTTGAACCTTACTTTCTTTCATACGAGGATGTTGTTTTCTAACCCAAAAGTCAATTATTCCGATTGGAAGGGTCTTATTTTCTCTCTTTATTGGATAGTCTCGAATAATTATTGCATCACTGGATAGCGCATTAATTGCCAAGGATGAATCTAATTTAGATGTTAGATGGGCATGTATACTTTGAGAAGGAAATATTTGAATCTCGGAATCTATTACCTTACCTAGTAAATTCTTACCGCTTGACAAACCATTTGGCAACAATCCTGTATCATTAGGAACTGAAAACCAAGTACCTGGTGCTAGATTCCAATGTTTCTCAAAATCGAAAAGATATGCCCTCACTATCACTATGTATTGTTTCTTGTCTGTCCAGTCATCCAGAGTACCAGTTGCTTGTAACTCCTGTTTAGGTGCCTGCTTCAGGGTTTTCAAGTCATACCATCTAGGTTGAATGTTTCTGACTGTAGCCCATCTTACCCCTCTATTTCCGATGGAGATTAGTTCGCCATTAGAATCATAATCAAGTGGGTCAAAAGGCAATGGTAGTAATGTAGATGGCCTCTTATTCACATAACCAAGCAGTAACATTGGACCATTAGAATCTAAGATCACTGCATCTTTGCCTTCAGGTATTTTGTCCATATGCATAGTTAAACAGGCAACAGCGTCTTGTTCTAATCTTTCACGGCCTTTCGCAGTTATTCGATGTATCGCCCCTCTTATTCCAGTTTGGTCATCTCGACTTATATCCCTTGACTGGCGTAACTGACTTAGTGCCAAAGACGCATGTGGCATACGCAAATCGAGGGCTTGCGCCACATCTGAGACTGAACCACCAGAATCGATTAGCCATTCTAAGACCCGCTTGTGATAGTTGCTTCGGATTCGTTTAGCGGACATCCTCGTCACCACAGATTGCCCTAATGAGGCTTCATTGTTAAAACCTTCATTAAAAATGCTATTTAGTTACTTATAGTTACTAATTTCCTCTGGAATGATAAAAAATAACTTAATACCGTTCATGATAAGTTCTTTTTTTACACTGAAATGAGTTATCAAATGTAACCAACTACAGAAAGTTGGAGTAACTATTATATCAGCGACCGCTCTCCTGTAAATCAGTGGCAAATACCTACTAGGTATCGGCTGCGTGACAGTGAGATGAAAAATATGAAAACAACTAGAATTAGAGAGAAAATTAAGAAATTTTTAGGCGACCGCCCACGTAATACTGCTGAAATTCTAGAACACATCAATAGTACCATGCGTCATGGCACTACAAGCCAACAACTAGGCAATGTTCTTTCAAAGGACAAGGATATTGTCAAGGTAGGATACATCAAGAGATCAGGAATTCTATCTGGTGGATACGATATCTGTGAGTGGGCTACACGTACATGGGTTTCTTCTAACTGCCCAGGCTGGGAAGAAGGAACTCCTATCATCATCGACCAAGAAGGAAACGTCACAACTGGAGCATCAAAGTTGAACGGCGGATTCTAATTACATTCTACTGGCTAATATCCTGTGAAAGTGATGCACTCCTCTCTCCATTGTCGGAGAGTAGCGCCCTCTTTGGTAACTTGATGATTTCATCCCCAGTTGACAAGACTCTACAATAAATTGGTCTTCTAGCTCCACTTTATCTAAATCGCCCCCGGCTCCCTGCCCTAGTAATTGTTCATCTAAGATAAATCCGAAATAGCAAATTTCAGTTTTATCGACTGACAAGGGCTTAACTATGTTTAGAGAAAGTCCCCAAGGATAAAAATTCAACATAATATTAGGATAAATCCACCAATAATAAGCTGCTATCTTCTTACCACTGTCTTTGTGTCCATCTGGAATTTCGAAAAAGGGTACGCCTTCTTGAGCGATTCCAATTTGTAACACTCCCCCATCAAATAATTCAGTCTCATATTGACTATATTCCAAAGCATTGTTCAGGTCTTTGTGCACAAATGGTATGTGAAATCCTTCAAGATAATTATCAACATAAAGAGCCCAATTTGCACCGATAGTATAGTTTCGTTCACGACTAGAATCGTATCTAAGTTCATGCAGGCGCAAGAAGTTCATCCTTTCTGTAACCTCTTTCATGCAGTCCGATAGTGGCGTGCCAGGGGCTTGAGAAGCAAAAATTAATTGATTCCAAAACTCAATATTGAAATGTTCTAAATTATCTTTTTCCGATGGGAAATCTTCAGTTGATTCAAATTCCGGCATTTGTTTCAACATTCCATCTAAAGAAAAAGTTCTGCCATGGTAAGGACAGGTCAAGGTTTTTTTACACTCCTTTTCGCTTTGTAGAATCATACCCCTATGCGTACAAACATTGGATAAGCAACTGAATTTCCCCCCAGACTTTGTCACCACCATTGGTTCTCGGTTGATATTTATTGGAAGAATTGTGTTCTCTTCGTACTGTGAAGTATGACCAACATAATTCCATGTCGCTTTAAATTGGTTCAGTAATGACTCGAATATTACGGGATCTGTGTAATATTTTGATGGTAAAGTACTGGCCCTTGTAATGTCTGGGTCAATCTCCACCATGAGTAGGGGTGAAGGTTCTCTGTTTTGGAACTATTGAAATCAATTATTGTAAATTGATAAGGCTTCATCCACTGATGCACCTTTGCAAATAATCGCATGACATGCAGCAGTCATTCTAACCGCTTCTTCAGTTCCTTTCTGATGAATATTTCTGCCTGTAGCGGCCCCTTTGCAATTTGATACATTCATCTGGTCCCAAAGCCTTTGGAGGAATTCTTCCGGAGGCAAAGTTCCGCCACCTGAGCAAATGATTCCAGTTCTTCCTGCTGCTTGTGAAGCAATTGCCAGAGATTCTGGTTGAGTCATTCCTTCCCATGCTTTTGGATAATTAACCTTAGCAAAATCTGCCCCAATACATGCGGCTACACCTGCTGCACCAGAAATCAACTGTGGGTCTTTTTCATGAATCACTGCTTTACCACGAGGATACATCCAAACTACTGAAATCATACCTAATTCATGGGCTTGACGGATGAATTGGGCGGCTTCAGACATCATGTCATGTTCAAATTCACTACCGATGTATATTGTATAGCCAATCCCAACAACATTAATTCCATTGTGAACCAATGACATCACATCATCCATGTCCCATAGAGCTTGTGAAATCGGATCTCTTTGACCAGTACCTACCATGTGGGATTTAGAATTCAACTTAACTAGATAGGGAATATCTGGATAATCTCTAGCATAGTGAGAAATCAATCCTAATTGTCCAGCAAGAACACCAATTGTACCCTCTTGGTGACATCTCTGCCCAATCTCGAATAAGTGCTCAGGGTCATTGGAAGTTAGTGGAATCAGATTATCACCATCATAAAAATCATCATTTAGATGTTCGATTTTTTGGTCACATGCAAATAGATTCATTTTTCCTGTTCCCGATGTAGCAGCATCCATATTTTGGATGAAGGTATCAATTAGTTCGTTTGGAACATCGGCAGGGACATGATATTTTGTCATCTAAATCAAACCTATTCTATGATACTCAGTTTCCAGTGAAGTTAGCAACACGCTTCTCTACATATGCAGCGATTCCTTCTTTAGCATCACTGCTGTTGAAGAGCGCAGCTTGTAGTTCACGCTCTAGAGCCAAATGGTATTCAAATGGAATCTCTGGGCCTGTTTGGCAAGATCTCTTGATGTTTCCAACTGCCTTAACTGCCTTGTTTGGAAGTGTGAATTGACTACACCAGTCAAGAATGTCTCTTCTGAAATCTTCTGCGCTTCCTTCCCAAATGTGATTTATTAGATTACAGGAATGAGCATCTTCGAAAGACATTAATTCGCCAGTAACCATCATTTCAAGAGCCTTAGCCTTTCCAATTAGTCTTGTCAAGCGTGCCGTACCTCCTGTACCTGCTAGAACTCCAAGATTAATTTCTGGAAGACCTACCTTACCTGAATTCTTTCTTGCTATCCTAATATCTGCCGCCATAGCGATTTCTAAACCGCCACCTACTGCGTGACCATTTATTGCACAAACTACTAATTTTGCTGTTTGTTCTAGTCTTGATAGTGTTTCGTTAGCGTGAAGACAGAAATTATACTTGAATCCTGGAGTTACACTGTTCAACATTTGAATGGATGCTCCTGCGGAAAAGAAAGATGCTCCGTTACCGGTCAAAACGATACATGTAACATCATCATCGAATCTTGCTTTTACGATTGCCTCATCAATATCTCTCATCATTCCATGAGTATAGGTGTTAGGAGAACGGTCATTTGGCCCTTCGAGTGGTGCACCTGCAGAATTAGATGTTAATTCAATAACTGCTATTCCGTTATCTGTTACTCCGTAATTTACCAATTTATTCGGCATTGGCTCTAGTTTCAATCCATAAAGGTCGCTCATATTTATGCCCAAAAGGAAACACATTAAGAACAAATCGCCCACTATTTATCAGAAATAGTCGCGGAATCCGAATCTTCTTTGAACGAAGTCTTACCTCCACTACGGCGTATAGAGTCCCATTGTTTACCGATTTCCTCGGCTTGTTTCGACTGCTGCCATACATCCCTTTTCTTGGCCTTTCTAAATGGCATACGTCTAACGCCTCTTCCCATCGCTTTAGAGTCCTTTTCTAGCATAAACGGATTAACTATTCTGTAAAGTATTCTTTTGACCAAAGTAGGTTTGAATAACTTACCAATCCAAACTAGTCCATCACCTCTTTTCTTTTGGTCTTTCATCCAAGAGCGACACATTCGCTTGAACATGCCATCACCGACTCGATTCATTAGCCAACGATTGGCAACGCTTGTTCTAACATATGGCATGAGTTGAGTCCTTACTTCTTGCTCATAATCGCATTCACCAAGAATATCTTTTGCTGCTAGAACTCCTGACCAAACAGCCATACGCATTCCAAAGCCCCACATGAAATCTTGCAAACCACCAGATTCGCCAACATAATATCGACCGTCTTGCTTATAATTTCGGTTAATTGTGAAATCTCCTTTACCTCCGACTCTTTTAATCGGCTTACGGTTTAGATTAGGGTAATGATTTTCATACCATGCAATAGTTTCGTTGAGAAATCTATCGCTCTTCTTTTGTTTGCGCCACAAGCAAGTACAAATCAGTCCAATTCCATCTATGATTATTAGATATGAATATGCCCCGGGCGCCAACTTATCATTTAGTTGAAAACCGATGTGGTTTGGGTGATCTGTATGAAATATTTCGCCGTAAGCAACTGCTGAAGTACCTTTAGGGCCACATGCGATTATCTGACAATCTTCTTCTTTAACTCTAGATTTGTAATGGATTTTTACCCCAGCCTCTAATGCTTGTCGTTTGATTCCTTGGTCAATTGTATGTGAAGAAGTACCTCTCTCGACGATTCTGTAGGAGACCTTTGGAGATGTTGCCTGAGTAATTTCATCATCAGGATGGATTAAATCTACAACTTTGAATTCTGTGGCTTTAAACTCAGAGATATCAAATCCCCAATCGACTAATTGCTCAAAGAAATCTACATCCATACTCCAGTTTTCTAGTGCTTGAAAATCACCATCAAAACGGGCCCCTGAATCGCCTCTTATATCATGAACATGGACCTCTTTACCCGCCTTGGCAAGTATGGTGGCAGCCGCTAAACCAGAGAGCCCTGCTCCCATGATTTGTATCGGCTTGTCTCCGGTCATGATTACCGCATGTATGAGTGAGGTTTGAATGATGCGTTTACTTCGCATCACCATGAGCGGGCATATTCTAATAGAAAATGCCATAGAAAAAATTGATTCTAATGAACTCAGAAATAAAATGAATCTTGATGGTTGTGGAGCAGTGGTCTCTTTTCTGGGAATAACAAGACCACAAAATGATGGTGCTAATGTGATTCAACTAGAATTTGATGCATGGATGGATAAATTACCAGCAGTTCTTCACCGATTAGCCGATGAAGCGATTATTCAATTCGGAATTATTAGTGTTGCAATGGCGCATCGGGTTGGGGTTGTAAAGGCCAATGAAGATATTGTTGCCATTCATGTTGGTAGTGCTCACCGCAAGGCAGCATTCAAAGCCTGTGAATGGCTGATTGATGAGTTGAAAAATCAGGCACCTCTATGGAAAAAAGAGGTTACTGATGTTGGAGAAAAATGGAAGGCAGGATTAGGCTGAGGTGTAAAAATGGATAAGAAAATAAGAGCAATAGTCGAAATTGGAGGAAAGCCAGTTATTGAAAGAAGGGCGAGAGCCACTGGTTTACTCAATCTTTCAAAACAGTCTTTTGAGGCGATTAAACGAGGAGAGATTACCAAAGGTGATGTAATTCAAGCCTCGACCATTGCAGTAATACAAGCAGTAAAAGAAACTCCTCGAATAATCCCCCATTGTCACCCAATACCACTGGAAGGATGTGATGTTGATTGGACTTGGGAAGAATATAGCCTACGCTGTAATGTATCAGTTTCTGCCCACTATAAGACCGGAATTGAAATGGAAGCTCTAACCGGTGTATGTGCAGGTTTACTATGTGCTCTAGATATGGTTAAGTCTCTGGAGAAAGACAAAGATGGACAATATCCTGAAACAAGTATTTCAGATATTAGAGTGATTGAAAAATACAAAAAAGACAACTAGATTTCAACCGCTTCATTCATGGAATAGGCGCGTTAGCCTATCTACATGGGAAGCGTATCGGACCTCGCAGGTCATTTCCTCGAAGCAGTTGACCAAGCCGCTATTGCTAGTGCTGCTTGGCGTGGAAAGGGTGAAAAAGATGCTGCTGATGATGCAGCGGTTGAAGCAATGCGTAGAACTTTCGACAATGTACCATTTGATGGACGTGTTGCTATTGGAGAGGGTGAGAGAGATGAAGCACCAATGTTGTTTATCGGAGAACAACTAGGTTGCGAAATTGGCAATCCCAATGTTCCAAAAATAGATATTGCTGTAGATCCTTTAGAATGTACAAATAACTGTGCATCGAATTCACCAAACTCGATAGCTGTCCTTGCTGCAGCCCCAAGAGGTACACTGTTACATGCACCTGATTGTTACATGGATAAAATCGCTGCAGGTCCTGAATTATCTGGACACATAAGCCTCGAAGCTGATGTTGCCTATAATTTAGAACAAGCCGCTAGCGTATTAGACAAACCAATTAGCGATGTTAGAGTAATCGCCCTAGATAGAGAACGCCACAGTCAATTATTCAAAGAGATTAGAACCGCTGGTGCAGATTTACATTTGATTGGTGATGGTGATGTTTCTGGTGCTCTATGGGCTGCGAGGCCTGAAGGTGAATTTGACCTTTTGATGGGAATAGGCGCTGCTCCAGAAGGAGTCATTTCTGCTGCGGCAATACGTGGTATTGGTGGCGTCTTTGAAGGAAGACTAGTATTCCGTTCTGATGAAGAAGAGGCCCGTGCTGGTAACATGATTGATGATGATTTGACTAGACTGTGGAAAGCAAACGACCTATGCACCTCTGATGATGCTATATTTGTCGCTTCAGGTGTATGTGATGGATACTTGCCTGGGGTGAAGATTGATGGAGATGAAATTCGAACCTTCGCAGAATTGATTGATGTCGAAAAGGGTACAATCACCAGACATGATAGAGTTCACTGAGTTAGTGTGATTGAATGTCCGAGATAATAAAAATCGAAATCCGTCTGCCCAATGGTCATTGGGCTGGCGATTCATCTCGAAGATGCCCATCTTCTAATTTACAGATTGTCGAAACAATGCCGTTGAGTAAAGGAAGAGGAACTGCTCAGATCACTACTGACTCCACTCTGCTGGAAGTCCTACAGACTCTACCTGAAATTGAGAGTATCAATATTCTCAATGACCATAAGGCCACCGTCAACATCGTGAGTGGCGGTGGCGGTTTTATTCGTCCACTTCGGATTGTCGGCTTGGTCCCTAGAACCCCATTCGATGTAGTGGACGGATGGGTCAGCTGGACTATTCAGTGTACACCTGAACTAAGAAAGAAATTTATTGAAGAACTAAAAAAAGCGGATTTACCTTACCGAATAAAATCTACTCGAATTACCGGTAAGAGTCTGTTAACATCTAGGCAACTGGAAGTTTTCCAGATCGCTAGGAATAAAGGTTACTGGTCGACACCTCGAAAAATAAGTCTGGTTGAATTATCTAAGGTATTAGACATCTCTAAATCTACCCTTTCAGTGCTTCTTCATTCCATCGAAGGTAAAATTATTGAAGAATATTATGAAGAAATACGTCAAGGGTAAATACGAATATGTTCGCAAAGCCAATAAGCACAACCCAACCTTCAGGTAATCATGGACAACTTACCGAGCACATGGGAAGACTGGATTGCGAATTTTGGAGACTGGCAAGATCGTGTCGGATTTGATAAAAGCTGGCTTGGCGACTTTGACCTCTCAATTCAGTTCGACTGGGATAGAGCAGGAGATGTAATCGAATTTGGAGATTATGAAGGTCGTGCTAAGTGGGAACGTTCTCTTCAAGTACCACATCAAAGCATGAGAGACGCACTGATTTCTATGATCACAGTTCAAGGCGATACAGAATTCGCATCCGTAGAGCAACAACGCCACTTACTGGCAACAGCACCTACTGACTACGACCGCTACGCAGCGGCTAGAATCATGGCTGAAGAACAGAGACATGGTTGGCAAATGGCCTACTTACTGATGACATACTTTGGTCAACAAGGACGTCGTGAGGCTCAAAAACTACTCGAGCGAAACGCCCAAGATGGTGATAGATTACTAGGTGCTTTCAACAGACCAATGCCACATTGGCTAGATTTTTTCTGCTACACCATGTTTGTTGACAGAGACGGAAAATTCCAACTCGGCATGCTTTCTACCTCAGCATTCAGACCCCTGGCCGCGTCCATGGGCCCAATGCTCAAAGAGGAGTCATTCCACTTGGGAACCGGTTCAAACGGACTTAGAAGAGTTATCAAAGCAGGAGTTATTCCACTAGATATGTTACAACGCTACATCAACAAGTGGGCTTCAACCGCTCATGACTTATTCGGCGTAGATGCTTCATCATCTGCCCACTGGGCATATGTTTGGGGAATCAAAGGTAGATGGGATGAACGTAAGAAACTCGATGCTGGAAATCAAGTGAATAAGGAGATTCTAAACGAGGAAGCAAGAGGTCACTATCACGAAGAGATTGTTGGTGAAGTTGCAAAACTTTCCAAGTACCTACCTGAAGGAGCAACAACCTTGTATGTTCCTCATGAAAATTTCAACAGAGACATTGGAGTCGCTAAGAGACAAAAGTTCACCGTTGAAGGAAATGTATTCGAAGGCTCTGACGCTGAGTGGGATGATTACGTCTATTCACATTTACCTACCAAAGAAGATGAAGAATCACTCAAAGAAATCTTTGAACTAGAGTGGATCGAAAATAAACCAATGTCCACTCGTCAAATCGAGTCCGGTATTGGCGCTACTGCTTGAATCTCTCTTACCGAGGAGATATTATGATTCCAGTTTCGCTGTACGGTATTGATGTGGAGATGTGCGAACGTTTCTACAAGGAACTATCTTCATTAGTGGCAGATAGTATCGAAGACGAGAATTATGCTAAAACCATCTATTCGATACAAGAAAAGGCATCTATCGACCATATTTTCATCTCTGAAAAATGGTCTAAGAGGGCGCCTCAAGCGTGGCCTGAAGATATTATGATTGAAATCGAAATGATATTACAGACCGTAAAATACCCGGATGTATCGCTTCTTGAACATCTGTTGACATTAGATAATGTCGATACCAAAAGAATCTCTGAGTGGATACACTTCTCGACAAATTTGTATCCACTTTACAGCGAGAAAGCATGTCAAACACTTACAAGAATGGGTCTTGACACGCCGTATAGATTAGATGATATGGCCAGTTATGGTTTGTATGTTTCACGGATTGAAGGATTGAAAATTTATTCACCTGCTAATGGGCTGCCTGAAATTGGACTACCAAGAGCAAGAATGCTCCAACTTGGTTTGGAGCGATTTGAATGAAAAATTTTACAACCCATCTCAAGTTATTAGTCGTCGCGACAATATGGGGATTTGGTTGGCCTGCTGGTAGAGTTCTTGCCAATGACATCGAACCTTTTGCTGCCTCATGGATTAGATATGTAATCGCTGTCTTATGTTTCTTAGTTTTCTTACGAATATCTAGTCAATGGATGATTCCAAATAAGAGTGAATGGAAAAAAGTTGCCTTGATAGGGTTTTTCTCTACCTGTGTTTATCAAGCTTTTTTCATGTTTGGGATGCAGTATACAGCAGCAGGTGATGCCTCTTTGATGATAACCTTCAATCCATTTTTCACGGCACTTCTAGCAATTGTCTTCCTGGATGAAAAAATGACTTCCCGCTTAGCAGTTGGTTTGACACTTGGAATCAGCGGTGTTGCAGTCCTATTCTATTATTCTCCCAATGTCGATATTTCGTTTACTGACCGTGCTATTGGCGACCTTTTGATTGCGGGTGCGGCATTGGCATGGGCTTGTAATTCAATACTGATGAAGAAAGCAATGATCTCTCCCGCTGAGAATTCCAAAGAAGCTCTTTCACCACTACAATTGACTGTTTGGTCTTCTGTTGCAGGCTTAGTATTCTTAACTCCCCTGATGTTAATTGAAACGTGGCAGTATGGAATTTCTCAGCCTAGTTATGAAGGATGGATTTCTGTAATATTCCTTGCCATTTTCTCCACAGTAATATCTTATGTTTGGTTCGCTGACGGGATTTTAAAAATCGGTGCTGGTAAAAGTGCATTATATGTTTACTTAGTCCCACCGATCGGAATTTACAGTGGCTATCTATTACTCGATGAAAAACTGAGTCCTGCACTACTAATCTCTTTCATTCTAATTGTCGGTGGAGTTTTATTTGCTCAGAGTAAATCTGACAAACCCAAGGAAGCATCATGAAGTACAGACTACTGGCTTGTTCATGGAGATAAAAACTGTAGCAGTCATTGGTGCAGGGACAATGGGCGCCGGAATCGCTCAAGTTTGCGCCCAAAGTGGTTGGAAAACAAACCTATTCGATGCCTATCCTGAGGGATTAGAGAAAGGTATGAAAGGAATAGATGCATTCTGGGATAAAGGAATCGCTCGAGGCAAAACTACTGCTGAACAGAAGACAGAATGGTCATCAAATTTACATGAATTCACCGATATGAAATTGGCTGTCGAAAATGTCGATATGGTGATTGAAGCGGTTCCTGAAATTATGAAGTTAAAGTGTAGTATTTTCGAATCGCTTGGCCACATGACAAAGGATGATTGTATCTTGGGAACAAATACCTCTTCACTTTCAATTGCCAAAATCGCAGAAGCATCTGGAAAACCGGCACAAGTAATTGGTATGCATTTCTTCAATCCAGTTCCTATCATGAAATTATTAGAATTGGTAAAACACGAGAACTGTTCTGAACTAACCATTTCTGCTGCCCAAATTGCAGGTGAAAAAATGGGTAAGACCACTATTCTAGTTAACGACGTCCCTGGCTTTGCAACCTCTAGATTAGGAGTTGTACTAGGTAATGAGGCAATTAGAATGCTAGCCGACGGTGTTGCCAGTGCCAAGGATATCGATACTGCAATGGTGCTTGGTTACAAGCACCCAATGGGCCCTCTAGCACTTACAGACTTAGTCGGACTCGACGTACGTCGAGATATTCTCTTGAATTTGAAACAATCATTCGATGATGAGTCCTACACTCCACACCCTCTACTTGAGAAACTGGTTTCCGAAGGAAGACTTGGTAAAAAATCAGGCAAGGGAATTTACGATTGGTCTAGTGGAAGTGCAGAAGAAACCGAATTGCCAAAATGATTAGTTAAACTTCGGTCTACGCTTCTCAATGAATGCAGTAACGCCTTCCTTGAAAGCCTCAGTAGTACCTGCTGCCTCAATTAGTGTTTGCTCATGCTTGAGATGGGTTTCAAAATCTTGAACCGATTGTACGTCAAGTAAGTGCTTAGTCGCCTCTTTGGTGTGGTCGCCCCATTGTGACCATTTAATTGCGAGTACGACAGCAGAATCAACAAGAGACTCTTGGTCGACAAGTGAATCAATAGCCCCCATTTCATTTGCTTGTTCGGCAGACCAAATTTGGTTCTCAAAGAAAAAGCGTCTAGCGGTTTGGTCACCTACTAAGCGTGGAAGTAACCAAGTTGTACCACCATCAGGTGAAAGGCCCATTCCAGCATATGATGCAGCCATCTTTGCATTAGGAGTACCGATTCTAACATCACATGCTAAGGCTAAGCCAAGGCCGCCACCAGCACAAGCACCATTCAGTGCAGCCACACAAATTGTGGGAGATTGGCGCATTCGCATTAGCAGAGGGTGAAGCACACCTGTTAGTTCTCTTATCAATTGTGGAGAATCACCATCTTCAATGGATTTAGCAAATGCGTGAATATCTGCACCTGCTGAAAAGAATTTGCCTTCACCTGTTAGTACTATGGCTCGTACATCTGGATTAGAAAGACCTTTATCGATAGCATTGGCAATTTCGGGTAAGAATGTACGAGAAAAAGATTGAGTAGCGGACTGGCCAGAAAATTGAATCAACTGAACTCCATTGCCCATATCACTAGATGAAACTGTCATATCTACACCTCAAAGTTTGATATTAACATTCTTGACCTTGGTATAAAATCTCAAAGCATCTTGACTTTGTTCGATTCCTATGCCTGACTGTTTCCAGCCAGTGAATGCTGTTTGCGGGAAGGTTATTGGGTATTCATTTATCGAAACCATACCTGATTGTAAATCTCTAGCCATGTTATGTGCACGACTTAGATCATTGGTCCAGATACCATTCAATAATCCAAATGGAGTATCATTAGCAAGTTGAAGTGCTTGAGAATCTTCACTAAATTTAGTAACAGATAATACAGGGCCAAATAATTCATCATTGAACAATAGGTTATCACTGGAAACATCAGTTACAACTGTTGCTTCCATGAAAGCACCTTCACCATCTATTGCATTACCGCCACAAACTACAGTTCCGCCCATTTTCAGGCCTGCCTTTAGTTTCTCTAATACTTCATCGCGATGATTTTGGTGAACTAAACTACCGATTCTAACCCCTTCTGACATTCCAGGACCAACTTTCCACTTACCGACTTCAGCAACAACTGCATCGACCAATTCATCATGAATATCCTCATGGACAATCAGCCTTGAACCTGCCCAGCACATTTGCCCAGCATTCATAAAAATACCAAAGCAGATGGCCTTGGCTGCATATTTCAAATTAGCATCAGGGAACACGATGTTTGCTCCTTTCCCACCCAACTCGAGTGTCACTGGAGTTAGGTTTTCACTAGCCTTTGCCATTACAGTTTGTCCAGTTGGAACACCACCTGTAAGCACAACTCCATCGACATTGGAATGTCCTGCTAAAGCGTCTCCAATCAATCCACCTGAACCGGTAATAACTTGTAGAACTCCAGAAGGAAGACCAACTTCTGCCTCTTCCATTTTCTTAGCCCATGCGATTAATGAGAGCGGTGTCCAAGATGCTGGCTTTGCAATAACGGTACAACCTGCTGCTAATGCTGGTGCTATCGAACGAATCGCTAATTGAAGAGGAAAGTTCCATGGCACGATATGTGTAGTAACGCCTAATGGTTGACGTAAAGTGTAATTCAAACGATTTCCAGGTACTGGAATTGTACTTCCCTCAATCTTGTCCGAGAGTCCTGCAAAATATTCCAGAGTCCATGCGCCATAACGAATTTCTGATAGTGCTTCGCGGAAGGTTTTACCATTATTTTCTGATTCAATAGCTGCTAATTCTTTAGCAGCCCCGTAAGTTGCAGCCGCCATTTTATTGAGGATTCGTCCTCTCTGCGCAGGGTCCATATTCTTCCACGATTTATCCAAGAAGGCTGCACGAGATGCTGAAACACATGTTTCGACATCTGCGATGGTCGCCCGAGGAACTGTAGCAATTACCTCTCCAGTAGCTGGGTTGATAACATCACTAGTTTCACCATTTTCGCCATTTACCCATTCTCCGTTAATCAGCATTTGTTGTGCGCTCATAAACCGTCCATGAAGTGACCGTTCAAAGGTATTCGCTTCCAGTGGATGATTGAAATAAGCGGGATTTGTTTTGATAATGAGGCAAGACTCATGAGTGAAGACCACTCAAAGTGACTCATGGCGCGTACAGTGGGCTTGGCTGAAACTACTGCCAGAACCTTAGCCGACCGAGCCCCAAGATTACTCATAATTTCAGGAGCAACCGGCACTGGTAAATCTACAGCCGCGCTAAGTATTGCTTCTAAGAGTAATTTTTCAAGAATTCTTTCAACTGATGCAATCCGTGAAATAATGCGAAGTTGTGACCAAGGAGATATGCAAGAGGCATTACATCGCTCATCTTTTTCTATTGGCTCGGCCAATGACCCAATCATAGATTGGTTAGATACTTGTCAAGCGGTAGAGACTGGAATTGAGGCTACTATCAACAGGGCATTGCGCGAAGGGATTGACCTACTACTCGAAGGAGTTCACATTGTTCCAAGTGAAAAATTATTGAGTTCATGGCGAGATGCGGGAGGAATCGCACTCGGGATAATAATGGCTGTAAGTGATGAAAATAAGCATAAAGATATGCTTCGTTCTAGAGACGCTCATTCATTTAGAAGAGCAGACCGATATTTGGCAAACTTTGGACGCATTCGAAGTATTCAAGATGGTTTGATGGAAAGATCGAAAATATCAAATTGGCCAATTGTTGATATTTCTAGAGTTAAGAATGATACTGAAAGAATTCATCATCTGCTTGATCTGGCGTGGAATGAAAGCCGCGCTAAACAGAGATTATGAAAGACACATTTGACTGTAGGGTAGTTGTACTGTCTGAAACGCCTAGTTCACCAGTTACAAAAATCGATGAGCCATCTATATCCGAGAAGATGAAATCCAAAATTTTCACTTCTACACCCCGTAATTCTCCATGATGCAATAAATCATCGTGAACACTATCTATCGACAATTGTGCTGCATCTAATCTGTCAATTCCAGCATCTATCCAGACCAATGTTCTATTCTCTACCAATACTGGAATTGCATCAATGACTTCTGTTGTTGTCTGTATTACACCATTTGACGAAGGGTCTGAAGATTGGGTTATTCCTGCAACTTTCACACTGAAAACTGCCATGGACAGAAGAGACAATAGCAGTACAACCCCTGTTGCGAGCAGCATTTGTCCAGCATCTCTGTCTGTAGACTTACCTTCTCTAACATACATCAGGCACCACCTCCAGTACTCCAAATATCGAGAGTTACTGTCCACATGTTATTATCGACTGCAATTAATCGGTGAACTGCAAAAGTTGTACCTGACGGAGTACCTACAAGGCCATATGGCGATGATGTTGCACTATTCTTGCCAATCCAGCAATTACTATCTTTACCGCTGATAATAGCATCTTGTAATAATTCACATGCTCCATCAAAATTACTATCATTCAGTAATTCAGTCAACCGATTATCTCCTTCAATATCAGCATCTAAGCCAAGTCCATACAGAAATGCAGTCTCGCCTGCTGTTTCTAGAGAAGAATCATGAGCAATTGATGGTGAATCAGGGACGTCGATTCTAATGAGAAATGTTGCTGACATGAAAAACAGCCAAAATAAAGTCAGCATCTCAAGAATATGTATCTGAGCATTCTCGTCTTTACGCAATGCATCAACCCCAAATCATCGGAGTTGGGGAGAAGGTTCCACCCGATGGATTAAGCCCAATCATGTAAGATGAACCCGGTGTAGTTATCAATTTACTAACCGCATAGGCAGAGTCACCAATCAATTCAGGATTGAATACCAATAGATTAAACGCTAGTAAGGCAGCAACAATCATCATTCCGGAGTGCTTGAAACCTGCAGAGAATCTACCGTTAGCCATCAATCCTGCCATGGTACCATTACCGATTGCCTGCATTGTTACACCGTAATAAAATACAGTAACGAAGAAAAGTGGATCGATTGCCCTGATTGTCATGTTTCCGATATTTGCTCCACCAGAATCGCCACCATCATCACCAGAATTAGATTTAGCAATAGCAGGAATAAAGATTCTACCAAGCAAGGTAATAACCCCTAAAAATACGAAATAAGATGTCCAAATAACTGCGATATAGGAACCTATTGCTCTTCTTCTCTCGCCTTCCAAGAACTTGATCTCTCGAGAGTCATTTGCTGCAGTAACTAGAATATCAGAGATTTTACCTCCAGCTCTATCCGCTTCAGCAATTAATGTAATCGCTCTCTTGACCAAAGGTGTACCCACTCTCTCTGCGAATTGCTTAATTACATCGCTGAACTTGATACCCCAACTAAGTTGGTCAGACATTTTCTTGACTTCGTCATTCAAGGCACCGTATTCTGATTTGGCGAGCGTTTGAACCGCGACTGTCATCGATAAACCTCCTTTCCAATATTCGGCCATGTCCCTAAGGAAATCTGGGAACTTTTCTTCAACTTCGTTC
>Ga0206682_10000532_pt1 | contig 41499 bp, 33 predicted proteins | sample M240m12015metaG_FD_155444 | JGI IMG/M metagenome (GOLD analysis project Ga0206682, IMG submission 155444) | Ammonia-oxidizing marine archaeal communities from Monterey Bay, California, United States - M2 40m 12015 | ecosystem: Environmental > Aquatic > Marine > Intertidal zone | place: USA...
AATCCAAAGCCGCGGTGCAGCGCGCGCGCGCCGTCGGGCGAATCCGCGTCCGAACTGTTTGCGCACACGCCGATGGCTCGATCGACGCGTCGATGGAAAAATCGCGATCGATCGACGACGCGAGGTTCGCGATCGATCGCGCGAAGTGGGTCGATCCGTCGATCGCGCCGTCGCGCGCGACGGTTCGCGTCGCCGAGGCTGACGCGCGGCGCGACGCGACGCGACGACGCGCGCTGCAATCGCTACTTTCGAGGGCTCTGGTTCGTTCGACGAGATCGCGCGAGCGAGCCGTCCCTCCTTCGCGTCCTCGCGACGACGCGACGACGCGACGATGCGACGACGACGACGCGCGCGCGCGGCGATGGCGACGGCGACGGCGATGGCGATGGCGATGGCGACGGCGACGGCGACGCGCGCGAGGGCGCTGGAGACGGACGCGGTGATGAGGGCGATCGACGAACGGGCGTTCGCGACGGAGGAGGGCGCGAGGCTGGCGTTCACGCACGACGTGGACAGCGAGCGGCGAGCGATCGACGCGAGCGGCGCGGGCGTGGACAGCGATGGGAAAGGGAACCCGGGAATGATTTACGCGCGCGTGTTCGACGGGAACGGCGCGTCGGGGTTTCGGTTGGGAGGGGAGGACGCGCTGTGCGTCGCGCTAAGAGCGCCGCCCGAGGCGAGGTATTTCTCCTTCGCGCCGTACGTGTACAGGCGGGGCGCGCGCGTGGTGTCGGCGCAGGCGGGACATTCGATCAATAACGCGAACGCGAAGCGCGACGGTGATGTGTTGATCTTCGTGGCGACGCACTCGCGCGAGACGTTCGAGGCGATGAGGACGGCGTTCGGCGACGCGGGATACGACGAGGGCGCGGTGAATTTAGTGCCGCTCTTTGACGATGTGCGCTACGGCGGCGGGTTCGGAGATTTCGGAGATTTGCTCTCGATTTCGTTTCGCGTCGCGTTTTGGCCGTCGCGTTTGAACGCGACCGGCGAGGACGCCCTCGGTGAGTGGTCGCGATTGGAATGGCCGGCGTTTTTCGCTCGGCGCGCGAGCTCCGGCGCCGCGCGCGGCGGGTCGACGGTTTCGCAAGCGTTACCGACGCCGACGCTGAATCTCACCGTCGAGGTCGATAAACAGCATGAATTATCGACGACCGTGGCGCCGGTTGTGGTCGTTGATGGCGCCGCGCGCGTCGGGTCGACGACGCTCGTCGTCATGCCCGTCGACCACGCGCGATGCAGGCGAGACCCGTTCTACTCGCCCTGGTCCACCGCCGGCGTCAGCGTACGCTCGGCGTGTTTCGGCGCGACGACCGACGCGTTGTACTCGATCTCTCGAGACTTCATGCGCGTCGCGTCGCTTCGTCAATTTCTCATCGTCGTCAGAGGTCGCGACGTCGTCTCTCGCGGACGCGCCGCGTTCACCACCATCGCTTTATACGCGACGGGCGGGCCGATATCATCCTTCGCGAGCGCGCGAGACGTCCGCGTTCTCGCCGCCGTCGACGACCGCGCCTTCATCGTGGACGAGCGTTCATCGCTCTTCGCCGTCGCCTTCGGCTCTTCGCTCGCCGCGTGCGCGCGCGTCGCCGTTCCCTGCGTCGTCGCCGCTTCGCCTCCCGCGCGTTCGAGTTCGATATTCCTCCTGTGTCGCGACTACTTGAATCCTCGCACCGCCACCGCGCCGGCGAGCAGACCCGCGCTCGTCGTCGACGCCTTCGCGTTGTGACGCTCGATACCGGCCAAAATCACATCCGACATCGCGGAATCGCGGCGCTCGCGACGTCGTCGTCCTTCGCCTCGGCGCGCTCGCGTCCAAATGTTTATGTTTTGCCCACGCCTTGGCCTCGGCGCGCTCGCGTCCAAATGTTTATGTTTTCCAAATGTTTATGTTTTGCCCACGCCTCGGCGTTCCGCACACTCTCGCATGCCATCCGCCGCGCCCTGCGTCGCGTGCGCCGCGGAGACCTCATCGTACAAGTGTCCGACGTGTCGTTCGCCCTATTGCTCGGTCGCGTGCTACAAATCGCACAGGGGTGCGCCCGCGACGCGCGTTCGCGTCGACCGATTGCGCGCGACGAATGCGACTTAAAACGACGACGGCGCGAGAAGACTGACGATGAACGACGCGCGCGCGCGATAGAGACGACGTGCGAACCGGTGCGCGCGTCGACCGCGCCCGCGGTCGCGGAACGCGCGAACGAGACGAGGGAACAGCCGTCTCGCGCGTTCGAGGAAGATTCCGAAGACGAACTCGGGACGCGGGCGCGTCGCGAGGATCTGCAACGCGTCGCCGACGACGCGAGCGTGCGAGAAAAGCTGCGAAGCGAGCGATTGCGAGAGATAATACGAGCGATCGACGCGGCGAAGGACGGTGAGAAGGCGTTGGCGAAGGCGAGGGAGGATCCAGAGTTCAGGGCGTTTACGGAGGACGCGCTGAGTCTGTTCGAGCGGTGAGCGCTCGCTGGTGAGGATCATGGGGTTCATGGATAAGATGAAAGAGATGAAGACTAAGGCGAGCGTTAAGGCGGTGGGCATGCGGGATCGGGCGAAGGAGATGATGAATTCACCGAGTGGACAGACGGCGCCGCGGTTTTCGACGACGAGTCGCAACGGCGGCGAAGAGTCGGCGACGACGACTCCACCGCCATCGCCGTATCGATACGAGTCGAATGTCGGGTTATCTATGTTAAACGTTACAGAATCGCCGGCGCCGGCGTCTCGCGCGCGTGATGTGCTTGTGGAGCGATCGAATGCGGCGGCGGCGACTCCGGAGCGACCCTCGCCGCGGCAACGACAAGAGTCGAGTGGAGTTTCTCTCGTGGATGGCATCGAGTGCGAATATTTTGATGAGCCATCCACAAGTGCGCCTTCGTTTGATCCAGTCTTAGTGTCTTTGAACCGCCTCGGCGCGGACTTCACTGTGGAGGACTTGAGCAAAGAGGAAGAGCGTCTGTCCGAGCTCGTCGAGCGCGTGTCGACGGAGTTGAATAGAGAGATTATGGCACATGGGGAAGACTTTGAGAAAGGGATAGAAAATATTGCAGAGATTTACAACGCACTTCAGTCGTCAGGGGTGTTACTGAGCAACTCTCGTCGTTTGCTCCAGCGCGTGGAGACCGACGTGAAGAGTGCGCTTCGAGTGCAAGGCTCGCATACGACGAAGGGTTCAATCATGGGCGTGTTGCAGATTCTAGAAAATATTAGGTTTTGCCAAACGTGCGAAACTAAGATACGCGCGCGTCTGGATGTTTCTGAGTACGCGGATGCCATGTCGCTGTATTCCAAGGCGTGGGAAATTTTAGAAGACATGCACGCGTTGACGTGTACGTCAACGCTTCGAGAAGATTTCGTCGCGTTGCGATGGGAGCTCGTCACCTGCGTTGATAACGTCTTGATTGATTTGTGTGGCACATTTGACGCTAAGAAGTTTGCAAACCTTTACGACACGTACCCAAAGCTTGGTCCAGAGGTGAAGCACTTGGCTGATAAGATTCAAGACGCGTTTCTCAAGGCGGTGGAGATGCAAACCGAAGGCATGTTGCGACTGCACGCCATGCTTTCGCACAATCAGGACGAGGCTGACACCAAGCGCAAGAGCAGGATGGGTTACAAGCAACTGTGTTCGCAATTGTCTTCGATGCAGTTCGTACCGTGCCTACGCAAGACACTCGAGTCGTTACATGAAATTTTCCTTTCGTCGTATAGAATGACGGCGTGGTGCGAGACGGCGATGCGCGAGGTGATTGATAGCTCGGATGCAGAGGCGATCAATAACTGCAGTGCATTGATTGCGGCGTTAGAAATTAACCGAAAACCAGTTGTTGAGATGGCGAGCGTGCGTCTGGCAGCCTTACTGCAAGCATCAGCCGCACCCAGTAACGCGGCGTTTCGCGAGGTTTTCGATCTGTGCCGCGTCTTCATAACATGCGCGGAGGCATTTTGTGGCGAAGAGTCTCGAGTTTTGCGCGCGCAGCTGGAGAGGATCGGTGATAGATACTTTGAATCGCTGCATAGCGCTAGAATGGACGCATCGAAGACGATGTTAGAGACAGAGCGATGGGTGCCAGTCTCCACAGATGCCGTGAAGCGCGTGCGAGACGATTTGAAAAATGCCATGCAGCGCGGACGAGCGGCGAATGGGCTGGGCAAAACTTTAGGCGAGACGGTGATAACGACTTTTACCTCGGAACAAGTCCTGAATTCTGAGTCGTTCATGAAGTTCATCGACCAGCCGAATCCATTCGTTTCAGAGTCTGGGAATTCCTCGGCGGAGGAAAATCACTCGCCGCGAGACATTCTCGCACAAAACGTCGTCGCCGCACATGAGACGACGACCACCACCAACACCACGGACGACGTCGACGATGGGTTTGATGAAGAGATCAGCAATCAGAATGGCGATAAAACCGGTCTTGATCGCGTGGGCGTGAAGATTACGGCGTCTTCGTTGTACATTCTTCAGGGCATCGTCGAGTACACGGCGCTGATGCAAGTAATGCGGCCGAGCGTGCCGGTGATTTTCAACGGTATCTGTCAACTCTTCGAGCTCGCACTAGTGAAAACTTTTAACGCTTTCGGGCGAACGGAAGCTTTGCTTCCCGAATCGCACGACATGACGCCGCGGCTGCGAGGTACGTTGTCTAGACTCGGGAACTCGGGTGGCGCCATGGCGATTCGACCTACGATTCGGGGACAAGGGGACGTAGACATCTTGTCCAGCGGTAATTTGTACGGTTTGAAGGAGCGCGGCATCGCGCTCGAGTCGCTCTCGCGCGTCGCCGATGAGTTCAAGCGCATCAAGGCGCGTGTGAAACGCTCGCTCCCGCTCAAAGACGCCGCGCTGGCGGATCGCTTTTACTCGCACACCGTCGCTGCGGTGGACGATTTGCGCGAGCACGTGTACAAGAACGTTGCTTCATTATTGCTCAACATTGAATTTTGCGCAGAAGCGATCGGAGACGGCGATCCAAACTTTGCGTTGGTGAACTCTACGTTCGTGGGCAAGTACAACATTCGCGAGACGCCGTCGAGGCACAACAAGTGGGTGGACGACGTCCAGGCCGAACTCTTACAGTTCACCACCAAACTCGCCTGCGCCGACGTCGCACCTGAAGCTCTGGATGTTCTGTGGCAGCACGCCGCGAGCGTGATCCAAGACTCTCTCGTCGATGGTTTCAGCAAGGTGAAAAAATGCACCGACGCCGGCAGAGCGCTCATGGCGCTCGACGTCGAAACCCTGCGCGGCGAATTCGCGAAACTCGCCCCGTCCCAGTCCCCCGCCTTCGACTGGCGCTACGTCAGCACCTACATCAACGCCTTCTACGTCCCAGAAAAAGACGTCGAGAAATGGATGCAAATCCATCCCGAGTTTTCCAAAAAACAAAAGCTCGCCTTGGTCGCCCACAACGCCTCGGCGGATCGCGACAGGCGCTGGACCGCGAAATTCCGCCAAGACTTGCTCAACGCCATCGAAACCGACACGTTACTCTAGCGCCTCGTGTAATCGAACGCGTTTTAGGCATTCACTCGGCGCGGTGCGACGCATCCACCGCGCGCGTCGTCCGCTCGCCCCGCGCTGACTAGGCAACTCCAATAATTCCCATCGCGCCATTTCACGAAGCGCGACGCACGACGCACGCACGCGCGCCCGACGACGCCGACCTACGCGAGCAAACGCGCACCGATGACCGCAGACGACAAGAAACTTCACACCCACGGCTTCTGGGCGCGATTCTGGTTCGGAAAGAAGCACAAGCACCAACCCTCGGCGCCGCTCCCCGGGTACATCAATGAGATGATGAACCCGGAACATCACACCGGTGACTCGAAGAACGATCTGGGAGAGTTCATTCGACGACGATCGATGGATGAGCGGTGCACGCCGCGAACGAGCGCGTCGAGCGAGGAAGAACAGTAGGGCGGCGGCTGCTCGGGGAATGAATCGCGCGCGCGCTGACGAGGACTGGGCGACCGGGACGCTCGCGAGCGATGAAACGGATCAGAGAATAATATGTGCTCCAACGCGAACGTCTGGATCGAACGGACGATGTAAAACGCGAACGATGACGCGCGCGCGGCGAGGGATACCGCGACGCGCGCGCGTGTACCAATTTTGTATTTCAACGTACGAAGCTGTGCGAACGACTCGCGAGACGTCGGCGAAGGGTCGGGATGGATTTTTGTCTGCTCTTAAATGGCGCTGGCTACGCGTTATCGGTGAGCGCTGAGAGTTGCGATTTGAGGTCGAGCAAGACTTTAACCGCGGCTTTGACGTCGTCGTCGGCGTTCGTGAGCCCCGCGTCTTTGAGCGCTCGCACCTCGGCCGCCTTCGCGTCCACCGCGGCGGATAATTCTTCGATTTTCGCCGCGTCAACCGCCGGAGCTTCGCCCGTGGGCTCGTCCACTCGCGTCACCCAATGGCCTTCGTCGTTCACGACGCGAACTTCGCCGTCCGAACCGTCCGGCTGAAGACGCACGACGCGATCGAAGCGCACCGCCTGCCCCGTCTTGTTCCCGTCGCCATCCTTCATCGTCCACACCGTGGCGTCTTCAATCCTAAATTTCGCCCCTCTCGAGCTCACGCGCACGCCGCTATAGTTCATGATCACCCCATCGCTCGCCGCTCGATCCAAAAGCGCCCGTCTTTCCGCTTGCGTCGCCTCGTCCGCCTCGTCCGCCGACTTTTTACTCGACATCCCCACGAACGCGTCCCACTCCATCTCCCACAGCTCCAGCGCCGCTTGATTCCCATAATTGAACACATCGTTCCCATCGTGACTCGCGCACGCGAACGGCGCTCGAAACAGCGCCCTCGCCGCGTCGTGCACCATCACGTTCCCCTCCACCAGCTTCGTCCCCGTCGCCTTTTTATACGACAGCCCGAGGTCCAGCGCGTGAAACACCATCTCCGCCGTCTCGTGTCGCGCCGCCGACGTCCCGCCCGACCCGATCGCCGCTTCGTCTTCGTCCTCGTCCCCCCCCGCGCCGTCGCGCGGCGTCGTCGTCGCCAGATCCCTCGCGAACTCGCGCTGTTTCGCCGCGCGCGCCGCCTTTCGTTTTTTATCCTTCGCCCGCGCGCGCACGTCCCGTCGCGCTTCGCGCGCGCGCGTCGTCGTCGCGCGCGTCGTCGTCGCGCGCGTCATCGCGCCCGCCGTCATCGCCCGTCGTCGCCGTCGTCGTGTGCGGCGCGCGTCGCGTCGCTGGCGTGTCCATCGCCTCGTATATATAGTCTACGTGTCTACTTTTATATGGGATTAGACCACATACATTGACAGTTTCACACGCGATGGACGCGACACCCCCGACCGACACTAAACCCTAAAGATTCGCGCATGCGCGGTGCAGACGATAAAGACGGACGCCCCGTAGTGCGCGCCGCAAAACGCCCATCAACGCGACACTCGGGTGTAAAAAGATGGTCACGCGCCGCGCACCACAACACCCGCCATCGCGCGCCGCGCGCGCCGCGTCACCGACGCGCGCTTCGGTCGATCGCGCGCGCGAACGCACGATGGACGATTTCGACGACTTCGTGTTCGGGTTCGAGATCGGGACGACGACGACAAACAGCGCGACGGCGACGACGACGACGATTCGCGACGCGATTCGACATCCGTTCGACGTCGTCGCGTTCGCGACGCGGAGCAAATCGCCGACGCCGGCGCCGACGCGGGAGGAGGTCGAGCGCGAGGCGGCGGCGAAGGCGGCCCTGAAGGCGGCGGCGCGGCGGGAGCGGGAGCGGCGGCGAAGCGCGAGGCGAAGGTTGGCGCAGACGGAGGCGCAGCGCGAGGCGGAGCGCCTGCGGAGTCGACGACGACGCGAGGCGACGACGAGCGCGCGGCGGGCGAGCGAAGCGCGAGGGAAGGCGCGAGGACGGGCGCGCGCGAGGGAGACGGTCGAGGCGGCGGCGACGCCGGCGTCGGCGAGCGGGGACGCGGCGGCGAGGAAGAGCGTCGGCGAGCGGCGAGCGGCGACGATTCGCCTCGGCGCGCGGCGGCGAGCGGCGGCGAGCGGCGTCGCCGTGAATTGAATTCGCGCGCGCGTTTCGCGAGCGCGCGATCGGTCGTCTTTCGTCGTCTGTTTCGGTCGCCATCATTTAATCATCGTCGTCATGATAATGTAAACACTCGTCGTCACGATAATGTAACCACCGCCGAACGTCACTTCGTCCCGCGTCGCGGCGCGCGCGAAGCGAACGACGCGCGGCGATCGATGACGAAGTTCGAACCGCTCGCGAAGGGCGAGCGCGGGCGCGATCGCGCGCGCCCGAGCGCGGCCGAGCGCCGATCGCGCATGGAAACATTCAAGCGCACGGGCGCGCATCCAGAACTAGAGATCGACCCGGACGACGCGAGACGCGCGAAAAGGCTGGCGAACGTCGCGCGAAAGAACGCGTCGAACGTCAAGGCGTTCGTCGACGTCGAGGTGGCGGGCGAAAACCGAGGGTCGGTGGTGATCGAGGTGTTGGAGGAGGCGGCGCCGCGCGCGGCGAGACGCTTCGCGGAACGCTTGGAGGCGACGGAGGGCGATCGCGATGGGGTGTCGTATCGAGATTCGTGCGAGATGACGACGGTGGACGATGAGTTGCGAGTGAGTTTCGGGGTTTCGGGGAAACGGGTGAAAACGACGATCGAGGTGGAGGGAGAGCTCACGCACGCGGCGGCGGGCGTCGTCGGCGTGGATCGAAGGAGCGGGGAATTTTGCGTGACGACGGCGGCGTGTGAGTCTTTGGACGAATCCGCGCAGGTCGTGGGGAGGGTTATTAGTGGTTTAGAGATTTTGCGCGCGCTCACGCACCGCGAGAAGGGAGAGAAGGTGCCGACTCCGGTTCGAGTGACGGCGTGCGGCGTCGTGCGCGGCGGCGCGGACGTTTCGGCTCTCGTCGGCGTAGCGGCGCGAGGCCGCGCCGAGGCGGCGGCGAAGGCGCGTGCTGAAGCGGAAAAGATTAGAAATGAGTCTCAGCACGACACGCTGAAGCGTCTGCGCGCGGAATCGGCACAGAAAGGGGCTGAGATGAACGAAATCGTGCGCTCGACGTTGGGAAAGAAGCTGAAAGAGGCGCCAAAGAAGAAGCCGGGCGCGGGCATGCTCGACTCCATGCTCGGTTCGTCTTCGAGCGATTCGGAGGATTAATGGCTGGATCATAATTCGTTCAATAGAAATAGATTGCAATAAACAGTAGCGGCAAATCGTTAAATTTCGGCGAGCAAAGCGTCGATGATTTCGACGTCGATGGCGGCGGGCGCTTTTCCCTTGGCCATATCGTATCCTTTCCTTCGCTCGCGGTCTGTGGGTGGCGTCAGCGATTGCTCGCCGAAGAAGTTCGTCTTCGTCACCACGCTCAATACTTCCACATCGTCCGGAGCGTCGTCCACGCGCGTCGTGCTGACGTGGGCGATGAACTGCGCGAGATTTAACCGCTTCGTGTAGCCTTCGGAAGTATCGCCCCTTTTGAGGTACAAATCTTGAAACTTGACGTCGTACATGTTATCGACCAACCGCGCGCTGTAATCTCCGAGCAACAACGGCCCATTACCGCGCAATTGCCCCGAACGCACGACCGTCAACGCGTATCCGAGCTCCTTCGCCCCGCGCTCGAGCGTCGCCTCCGCCGCCGCGTACGAATCCAACAGTCCCTTACTTCCATCCACGTCCCCTCCGATCGGCAGATTCATCTGTCCAACCTTCACCATCTTTTGCACCGGTCGATTCTGTTCTTTGAACGGATTTTCATCCCGACGATTCACCCCCACGCGCGACAGCGCCACGACGCGTTTCGCCTTCGTCGCCCCCCTTCGCACGCTCGCCGCCGCCGCCTCGCTCCTCGCCCCGCTCTCGTGCGCCACGATCACGACGTCGCTCGCCCGCATCGCTCGCTCCACCGCTTCGTCGTCGTTTTCGTTCACCAGCGCGCACTTCATCATCGCCGCCGCGCTCGTCCCGAACCGTCGCTCGAAGACGTCCTCGGGCATGTCCCGCGGCACGTACGAGTCCGCGTCCTCCACCACCAGCGCCACGCCGTCGCCGCCGCGGCGCGCGAGCATGCCCGCGATGAGTCGTCCCGTGAGCGAGCGCGCGCCGACGACGCACACGCGCGCCGACGACGCCGACGACGACGCGACGCGAATCATCGAGCGTCCGCGCGAATTCGACGCGCGCGTCGCGCGTCGCGCGCGCATCAGCGCGCGCGAATCGACGCGAACGCGCGCGCGCGTCGACATCGCGCGATTCGCGCCTCGCGTCGACGTCGCGGCGTCGCGCGCGCGTCGAGGCGCGTCGACGAGTGTCGATCGCGGCACAACGCGACGACCGAGCGCGCGCGCGCGCGAACGCGCGCGACGCTCGAGCGCGCGCGCGCGCGGTGAGAGCGTCGAGCGCTTTTGCGCGAGGCGAATCGCGGCGACGCGGACGCGGGCGAGGCGCGCGCGGGGGCGGGCGGGCGCGCGGGACGCGCGCGGGCGGTGGTGTCGAGGGCGATTCGACGACTTCGCGACGATATGGCGTCGCAGCGGTGCGTGATTCGCGAGCGAGACGCGCGGTGCGCGGTGCGGGGGGGTCGTGAGCGTCGTTCGCGCGCGGTAGGGGAAGCGCGCGCGACGGGGGGCGCCGCGAGGGAGAATTTGAGTCGTGTTCTTAACAGAATTGCGAATTTGAATTCGGGCGGAAAGTCGACGATGACTGACGACGCGCGAACGCGCGACGCGCAGGATGAACGGACAAGGCGCGAAATTCGGACGATTTGTCTCGATCGGACGCGTCGGGGAGCCGAAACCGGCGCAATTGCCGAGCGAACGGCGCGAAGGCGGCGACGAGGACCGAAGCGCGAGACCGACGCCGGGACGGGACGAAGGACGGTGGCGAGACGAGAATGAATCGATCGATCCGCGGCGTCGGGAATCGGGAGACGGAGGCGCGCGACGATATGACGATGGGTACGGGCGAGAGCGAGGGTACGGCGATCGGGATCGAGGGTTCGGGTCGGCGTCGTTCGACGGCGGCGCGAGGCGGAGTCGGGACGACGACGGCGGTTACGGAGGGAGTTGGAGGTCGGCGGATCGGCGGATGAGCGGGGAACGCGCTGGAAGGGATTATGGAAGCGGTGGTTGGCAAGACAGGGATGATCACCGCGGATTCGGGAGACAGGCGCGGGAGAGTCCCGATCGCGAAAAGAGTTGGCGGCGGCGAGAAGAACCGGCGACGGCGACGGCGACGAGACCGGTTGCGACGGCGCCCGTCGTTCGAAGGAGCCTGGACGTGAATCATAACGCGGAGGGTGCTTTAGATAAGCTACACATTCCGCACGGCGCGCACGAATGGGGACAAGAAGACGACGATTTTGACGATTTGGCGCCTCCAGCTTGGTTGCTGCAGGACGAACGCGGCGCAAGCGGAGGCGACGACAGGCGAGCGCAACATCGCGTGCCTGAGCCGCGTCAGAGCTCCAGATCGCCACCTACGTCTCGTGTGAAAGCGCTCGTGAGGCCAAAGGGAGATGGTGGGCACTTCAACAGCGCGAAACTTCCGGACCATTTGAAAAATTTGAAGCGCGAACCCGGCGAAGAGAAGAAGCTGTGGACGCCTCCGGAACCGGTCGGAGGCGCGGTTAAAAAGCGTCCAGAAAAGGTACACAGTACGCCTCCTAAGGCTGTACCTAAAGTCACGCCTAGGAGCGTACCAGAACCTAAGACTCGCAGAAGCATGGACATCAGTCCCGTATCGCGAACGCCGCCTCAACCGCGCAAATCGAGCGCGTCCAAAAGGCAGCCTTCGCCTTCGGCGCCGCATTTACCGCCGCCTCATCCTTTACAACAAACACCACCACCGGCTCCACCTGGGGCTCCCCCACCGGGCGCTTCTAGAGCGCCGCCTCCGGTTCCTCCCGGCGTGCCGCCGCCGGCGACCCGGGCGCCCCCGTTGCCGCCGACTCCGCCGCCCCCGTTGCCGCCAGGCGCGCCGCCGGCGAGGCCTCCACTGCCGGCCGGTCCGCCACCAGCGATGCCACCGCTTGATGCGGCTTTGAAAGCCAAGTTAGCTGTCTCTGAAAAGTCTGCGCCCGCTAAAGCGGCGAAGAAAAAGAAAAAGAAGAGCAACATCTCCAGAACCGCGTCGTCGTCAGAGAATTTAGAGGACGCCGCGGAGAACAAGACACCGCCGCCGAAAGCGAAGATTGTCAAGGGTAAGTCGAAGGGCAAGAATTCAAAAAGTTCTTCGCACGACAATCTCGCCGCTGCGGCGAAGAAAGATGGCGGTTCTCCACCGAAACCGAACCTTTTACCAAAGGCAAAGGACAGCCCGGTGGGGAACGCGTCAAGAGCGGAGTCAAAAATCAGCATCTGATGCCGTCATGTATAAACATACCACTCTACACACGACACAGTTATTTCTATAATCAAGATTTACCATTAGCTACAACTACACTACCTACATTTACCTACGAATACGGCGTCGTGACGCCGAAGATGCTCTCGAGAGATGTCGCGGCTGTCGCGGAGCTAACCCCCGAGGTATCGACCACATCGAAACACTCCACTACCGCCTGATCGCTCGAAACCCTACAGGGTTTCGTTCCACACTTACACGAGCAGCAGCTATCGGCGCTCGCGTAAAAATGCTCCGCCGGCACCACCGCGAGCGCCGCGCTCAGCGGCGCTCGCCAATACAGCTTCGCCGAAAACGTCCCGCTCGCGCCGTTGTACGTGATCGCCTCGATCTCCACGTCTACATTCGCTTCCAAATATTTCCAACCCGTAATATTCCCCCCGCTCTCACTGCTCGCGACGACTCCACCGTTGACGCGCAGCGCACCGCCGGCGTTCGCTTCCAGCGCGAACAGGTGCGCGCCGGTGACGTTCGCGCGCAGGCGTCCTCGAAAGCGCGCCAGCGCGTTCGCATCGACGGTTTGCCCGCTCGCCAGCGGCAGGCTCGAGACATCGATCGACGTAACGTTGGCCGTGTGCGCGGGCGCCGCGCCGCGCACGTCCGGCACGCGCGTCGGCGCGACGGGATACGTGAAGACGTCCAGCCTCAGGCCGCGGGCATCGACCGGGACACTCGAAGAAACGGTCGACGTGTTCGCGATGTCGATCGCGGCCGCGGCGAAACGGACGCGCGCGACGACGAGGGCGATGAGGAAAAGCCGGGCCCGCGCGCGGAGGGACATCGAGGACGGTGCGCCGAGGAGTGGGGCGAGGAGAGGCGCGAACGGGACAAACAGTTACTTTGGTTTGACGGTCGACGCGTGTTATTAATGCGTCGTGCGTCGTCGCTAGATGCGATAACGGCCTTGTGGTTGACCTGCGGCGCCGGGAAGGGCTTGCTTAGCGATGGCGGTCTCGATGATGTTCTTGACGTAGTTCTTTCCTTCCTTGACCACGCGCTCGGTGGGGCCTTCGATGAGGAGGTAGAGCTTGCGATCGCCGGGGGCGAGCGGACGCCCGGGGGCGGCGTATTGCCCTTTTGCCGTGACTGCGGCGCCGGTATGCTCCATGATTTGCACTAACGTGTCTTTGTGAGTGACCTTGTAGCGCGCGAATTGTGGGAAGTCGTTGATCTCGAGCTCAGTCTCGAAGTGCGAGCCTGACTGCGTCGGCCCTCTGGACGTTTTTGCGTGCTGCGCGTTGAGCGCTGCGGCGAGGGCGGCGGCTTTAGCGGCACCCGCCGATGCGCCGTGCGCAAGCGCGTAGCTCTGAGCCAATGCGATCGCTTTCGTATTTTGCGCGCCTGCAGCTTGTTTTTGCGGCTGCTTCATTTTTGCAAAAACGGATTGCGCCGCAGCTTGCGCGATCTGCGCGGGCGTCAAGCCACCCTTGGCGACGAGCGCTCCTGGCGTGTGCGCAGCCTCCGCCGCCGCCGCCGCCGCCGCCGCCGCTGCTGCGGCCGCTTGTGCTGGTGCTTGAGCAGCTGCAGCTGCTTGCGCCGCGGATGCTTGCGCTGCGGCTTGACCGGACGGACCCACAGAGGCGTAGATTGGTCCTTCGTCTTCCGCATTGCCATCGCCGAAGACTGGCTCTTCGTCACTATCGCTCTCACCATCGTCTACATCCAGGCCAGCCGCTCGAGCGGCGTCACGCTTCTGTTTGCGCAAGAGGTCTTGCTCTTCTTGGTTGAATTTGAATCCAGAACCACCGAAGCCAGAACCAGCGGCACCGACGAGACCCTCCTTGCGCTTACGAGTAAACTCATCCGCCATTGCTTGCACATCCTGCGGGACGTTTTGCTTCGACTCTTTAAGCGCCTTGACTAAGTCGGGTGCGAACTTTTCTTCGTCTTCTGAAATAAACGTTACTGCGGTCCCTTTCTGGCCGGCGCGTCCAGTACGTCCAACTCTGTGCACGTAATCCTCCAAGTGGTTAGGCGTGTCGTAGTTGATGACGAGCCTCAAATCCTTGACATCCAACCCGCGAGCGGCGACGGAGGTGGCGACGAGGATGTTACAGACGTCTGATTTGAAGTCTGAAATCGTACTTTGTCGGTCGCTTTGTTCTTTACCGCCATGTAAGCTCAAACACGGATAACCGCTCTTGAGCAATTCCTTAAACGTCGAGTCCGCCTTGTCCTGGCTCGCGACGAAGATTATAATCTTGCCGCGCTCGTACCATTCGCCGAGTAATTCTAAGACTCGTAAAAATCGATCTTCTTCGGGACGAAGTTCCACAAGCTGCTCTATATCGGAGTTCACCACGGACTTTCCACCGATTTGGATCTCGATCGGGTTGTCCAGCGCGGCACGCGCCAACGCCTCCATCGTGTGCGGAAACGTGGCGCTAAACATCACCGTCTGGCGATCCGGACGAAGATTGGCCAGGATGCGAGTAATTTGTGGTTCAAAGCCCATATCGAACATACGGTCTGCCTCATCGAGCACCATGTAAGTTACTCTACGCAAGTTTGTAATTTTTCCCGAACCTGTCGTCAGCAAGTCAATCATGCGACCGGGCGTGCACGCGACGATTTCCGCGCCGCGTTTCAAATCGCCAATCTGCGCCGCTATACCCGAGCCACCGTACACGGACACGGCCGAAAACCCCATGGCTTTTCCGTAACGCTTGCAATCTTTACCAATCTGCGTCACCAACTCTCTCGTAGGTCCCATGATCATACCAATAGGTCCGTCGCCGGAGGCGAGGGGCTCCTGCGCGTTGATGTGGCGCAACATCGGTAAAATGTACGCTAAAGTCTTCCCGCTACCGGTTTTCGCGACCCCGATGCAATCGCGTCCGGACATGATCACGGGAAGCGCTTGTGCCTGAATAGGCATCGGCTTTTCGAATCCAGACCGGCGAATCAGCTCATGCACGCGATTGTTCAAGCCCGCCTGCGCCCACGTCTTGATGGGTTTCGGCACCTTTTTACCTCGACACTTGATTCCGTCCAACTCCACACGAAGCTGCTTCACCTCCGCCTTGGTCATCGACGCTATTTCCTTCGCTTCGATGTAAAAGTTTTTCTTCACCGGTTCGTAATCGATCTCGTCGTGATTCACCGTCCCGAGACGTTCAGTCTTGCTCAATTTCGCGGTTTGCTTCTTTGCCCACGCTTCGTCGTCGTCGTCGTCGTCGTCATCTACCTCAGTTTTTGCTTCGACCGCGTCTTCCGACAGAACATCCGTAGTTTTAGCTTCATCTCTTTCGGCTTCGTCTTCGGACGACTCGCCTCCGCTTGAGTCGAAGACCTCGTTCATGACTTGCGCGCGTTTGGACGTTCTTCTATTCTTCTTCACCGGCACATAATTCACCGCCGCGGTCGGGATCACTGGACGCAAAACCTCGACGACAGACTTTTTCACCCCCAAAACCAACGGTTTCGACGTCGACGCGCCGTCCGCGGAGGCGCCTCGCGCGCCAATCTTCCCCGCCGCCGCCGCCTTTTTCGCCGCCGCCGCGAACACGCTCATCAACGCGTCTTCCTCCGAAACCTCCATCGGCGTCGCTTCAGCCTTCGCCTTTGCCTCTAACTTGGCCGCTTCCTTTTCCTCGGCCTCGCGCTTAGCGCGCTCTTTCGCCTTTTCTCGCTCCTGGTCCATCGCGTCGTCGTTCGCCGCCATGAAAGCGTCGAGCGGGTCGTCGTCTTCATCCGTCGTCTCCCCCTTACTCCTGGACCCACTCCTCCCGCGTCGTTTCGCACCCCCCGCGACCGTCGTTTTCGCCTTTTTACCCCTCTTCCCATCGTCCTCGTCCGCGTCCGCGTCCGCGTCCGCATCACCGAGCGTCAATTCCGGCGGCGGCTTCGACTTCGCCGAATTCGACCCGTCGCCGTCCTCCTCCTCCTCCGCCTCGAACAATCCTCGCACCGCGCTCGGCCTCGCGCTCGGTCTTCGCGCCGTCAGCGCGAACGACGCCGAGCGCTCCGACGCCTCTCGTCCGCCCCCCGCGCGCTCGTTCGCCCACGCGCGCGCTTTCGCGTGCCGCCGCGCCTTGACGTCCGCGTCGTCATCGTCCTCTCGCTCCCCGTTCTCCGCGCGTCGGCGCTTCGTCGCGCGCGGTGGCATCGAACGCGCCCTCGTCGAGCGTTCGCCGCGCGCGCTCGACGCGCGGGCGTCCGCGCGCGCGCGCGTCGTCGCGAAATGTCGATCGAGTCGGTTGGGTTTCGCAATCGCGACGCCGCACTTCGAGACGCCGCGCGCGCTTCCGACGCGTTTCGGACCGCGCGAGCGCGAGGCGGGAGGCGCGGGGCGCGTCGACGCGCGCGCCGCGCGTCGACGAGCGCGCGCGACGCGCGAGGGCGCGCGCGCGGTCGATAATCTGAGATTTCGAGCGCGCGACGCCTCGAAACGACGTCGACGCCTCGAAACGACGAGGCGCGCGCTCGAGAGAGATGTTCTCCAGGTTCGGCGTCGGTCAGGCGCGGTTCAACGCGAGCTATCGCGCGTACCCGGTGAGCTTCATCGATCGCCCGCAGTTGGAGCTCGGGGACAAGGTGATCTTGCCGCCGAGCGCGCTCGAGAGGCTGACGCGGATGCAAATCGATGATTACCCGATGCTGTTCGAGGTGACGAACGCGAAGGAGGGGAAATCGACGCACTGCGGTGTGCTGGAATTCGTCGCGGACGAGGGGGTGGTGTACTTGCCGTATTGGATGATGCAAAACTTGTTGCTGGGCGAGGGAGACATCGTAAAGTTTTCGTACTCGACGCTGCCGAAGGGGACGTACGTGAAGTTGCAGCCGCAGACGCAGGACTTTTTGGATATATCGAATCCGAAGGCGGTGTTGGAAACGACGCTGCGGCAGTACACGTGCTTGACGGTGGGAGATACGTTTGTGATTCATTACAATAACAAGCAGTATCACATCGACGTCATCGAGGCGAAACCGGGGGACGCCATCGGAGTCGTGGACACGGATTGCGAGGTTGATTTCGCACCGCCGCTGGATTACGTCGATCCTTACGGACCAGACACGACGAAGTTTGAGGATACGAACTCTGGGGCGATAAATGCGCCGAAGACGGCCGACAAGGCGGACGCGGGAGCGTCTGGCGACGCGGCGACAAACGGCGAAACGCTCGCGGCGCCGCAACCGGTGGTGAATACTTTTCTCGCGTTCGCGGGTGGTGGGCATCGATTAGACGGTAAAGCGATCTCAGAAATCGCCCCGAAAGAGGTGGAGATTCCGACGTCTTCGCTCAACGTCACCAAGGAATGGCAGCAGCTTCGTCAAGGAGGTGTTTTGGGAGGAGAAACTAGCAAGGAACCAGAAAAACCCGCCCCGGACGCCGACATCGACCGCAAGCGCAGCGGCAAGGTGGTGTTTGGTGGCGCGCGCGCGGCGGCGATCGCTCGCAAGAAAGAGAAAGCCGCGGTTGCGAAAAAAGACGATTCCTCGAAAGACAAACCGACGTCGACGTTCCAAGCGTTCCAAGGAAGCGGGAACAAGTTACGATGACACGATTGATTGATGTGTACACACTGAATTGAAAATGAAAATAGCAAGCAGCCTACGGTTATTATACGATGCGATGATTTCGCGTTTTCGTTCAAACGAGCAACTGTTTTTTCACGTAGGCTCGAATCGCTCGACGCTTCTCCACAGCCTTGAGCGTCCACATATCCGCCACCACGTCCTCATCAACCATGCGATCGACGATTTCCTCCGCCCGCAGTAAATCATTCGACGCGCTGCAGCAATTCAACAGCACGTTATACGTGACGCTCGTCAGCGCGATGTCATGCTTTTCCCGCGCGCCGTTGACGAGTTGCATCGCTCGTCCCCAACCCGGCGGATCCATATTCAGATACCCTTTCGCCAACTCCGCCACCGCCACCTCATCCGGCGCGCACACTTCCTTTTCAAATATCTCATCGTACACTTTTTGCGCCAATTCCATGTTTTTCCCGTTCACGCACGCCGATATGCACGCCGTCGCCGCGAACGCGTCCGGAGTCACCCCCTCCCGTCCCAGTCCGACGAGCAGATCCACCGCCGTCGCCGCCGCGCCTCGCTTCGCGCACTCCCTCAGCTTCGTCGTCGTGTCTTTCAGTATTCTCATCTCCTCGCTCGACGCCATCGCGCGCGTCGCGCGCATCGCGCGCGTCGTCGTCATCGGGACGCGCCGCCGCCGGGACGCGTCGGCGCCGAAAGACGCGCGAAGGAGCGCGCGCGAGCGCGCGAGCGACGCCGTGGACGCCATCGGAGCGTCGGAACTCACCGCGCGCGCGTTCGTGCGTCTCGCGAGGTCGTCGTCGCGACGCGGTGTGTCGGCGTCGCTCGCGAATCACATTCGCGAGGCGAAAACGCCCGCGCGAGGCGAACCACAACCACTGACTGACTGACTGCGCGACGTTACATTACACGACGCGTAAAACAGCGAACGAGCTACGGCGCGACGCCGGAAAACAACGCCGCGAGCCCGATCGTGAGCGCGGTGCCGACGAGGACGGGATTATCTCCGGACCAAAACTTGGGCGCGCGCCGCGCCGCGCGCGCGACGTCTTCGAGCGTCTCGACGCGGCGCGCCGCCGCCGGCGCGTCGTCTCGCAATAAATACCTCGTCTCCGGATCGATCTTCGTCAGCCACTGGGCGTAGAACCATTTTTCTAATCCCTTGCCGTCGCTCCGAGCGAGGTCGTCGAGGTAGGCGCGGAGTTCGCCCGATTTTTTATTCTTCGCCAGCCGGACGCGCGCGCTCGGGACCAAAACGAGCCACCAGTACGCCGTCATCGCGCCGATCGCGCCGAGGACGACGAGCTCGTCGCGAAGCAGCGCGGGATCGATCGGCGTCGGGACGTACGCCGCCGCGATCGGGTCGACGGCGGAGATCGCGCGCGGGGCGGCGTCGGCGACGTCGGCCTCGAACGCGCGACGCGACGTCGACGCGCGCGGCGGCGGCGACGACGCGCGACAGGGCGCGCGACAGGGCGCGCGCGCGGCGTGGAGGACGGCGGTGGTGGTGGCGGTGACGGCGCGCATGCGGCGACGCGAGAGAGGCGCGACGACGCGAGAGAGGCGCGGCGCGGTGTCGCGACAAGATGACGCGGTCGGTCGGACGTGGATTTCGCGGCGTCGAGGCGGCTAAGGCGGCTAAGGCGGCTACGGGGCTGGGTAGGTCACAACGAATCGTGGAGATCTTTCGCGGCTCGGCACGCGTCGATGTACTCTTGTTCGGTCATTTGTTCTTTGCGGGATTCGATGACGTTGAACATGGTTTCAAGACTCTTTCTTTGCTTGACTTTTTTGTCGTGCCTCTTGGCGAAGGCAATCGTCTCGGCGTCGCCGCTCTTTTCAGCCGACGCCAGTGTTTCGTCGTCCCAAGGACAGCCATTCTCGACCAAGTGTTTCAACACGCGGACAACGCCCTTTCTTGCTACGTTCCAAGTGGCTGTCTCACTCCAACCGCAACCGCACTCTCTGAGGAAATCGATACACTGTATTACCTCGCCCGGCTGTCCCCTCGCGGCATTGGCGCACACCGCACCTATGAACGCGCTTCCTCGCTCAACAATCATATTTTTCGCGTCGTCTTCTCGTTTCCTCTTCCTTCGTTTCGTCTGCTCTTGGTAGGCCTCGATGAGGAGCGTGATTCTCGTCACACTTGTATTCTGACACGCGGTATGCACGGCGTCGTAGTCCACTTCCAGACCGAGTTCCAACGCGTACTTGAAGCACTGCATCTGCGTCGGCACATCCGTGGCTTCGCGCAATAGGTTCGGATGCAGAGCGCAGCCATTCTCCACGGCGTACTTCAGACACCGAATGTGCCCTCTGCGAGTCGCCAGAAGCGTCGTAAAGTCACAAAACGCGCCGGTACCGAAAGACAGCGTCTGCCCGCGTGGCCACGCGGCGGCGTCCGGCCACGACTCGCGCAATATGCACGCACACGTCTCTGGATCGCCCGTGACATGCGCGCGATATTCGGTTGTTGGCATCCGTGCCGTTTCACGCCCGTACCGACGCCGCGCGGAGTCGTCGGTGCGGCGATGAGTGACGACGATAAGACCTCGGTTTAGCGAAATCGGCGAAACCGGGCACTGGGAACCTGGCACTGGTTTTTCTTTGGTTCTCTAAGCACTCGCATGGAAAAACGTACTACGGATTCTAATGAACGATACCTTAAGGCTGGTGATCGCGCGATCACCAGCCGCCGCGATCGACGTCGTCGCCGGCGTCTTGACGCCAGACTTGAACGTCGTCCGCGGGACGGCGTTCGCCGAAATCGCGAGGCGGCGGTCGTCGACCGTCGTCGAAAGAGCGGCGACGATCGTCTCGCGGTGGCGAACGACGGTCGTCGTCGTTGAAAGAGCGACGCTGCGGACGGGCGCGGTAGCCTTCGTTGTCGTAGCGAGGACGGGAGTCGTCGTCGAAACGCTCGCGAGGGCGGAAGGAATCTCGCTCGGGGCGGCGATCGTCGAAACGACGGCCGAATTCGCCCCTGTCCTCGCTTCGCCGATCGTCGAAAGAGCGCCGTGGTGGGCGATCGTCGAAGTTGTCGCGGTTGCGGAAAGAATCGCGTCCACCGCGACCGCCGCGGTCGCCGAAACGTCCACCACCGCGACCGCCGTCCCGGTCGCCGAAGCGACCGCCGCCGCGGTCGCCGAAACGTCCGCCACCGCGACTGCCGTCGCGATCGCCGAAGCGATCGCCGCCGCGACCGCCAAAGCGACCGCCGTCGCGACCGCCGAAGCGTTCGCCTCGATCTTCGAAGCGACCGCCACCGCGACCGCCTCTGTCATCGAATCGGCCGCCGAAGTCACCGCCGCGACCACCGCCGTCCCTGCGCTCGAATCGCGGCGGACGATCGTCGAACCGATCGAAAGATTGACGTCTATCGTCGTCGAAGCCGCGACCGCGGCCGCCGCGACCACCGCGACCTTCGTATCCACCACGGCCGCGTCCACCGCGGTCGCCGAAGCGATCGTCCGAGCGCCTGTCGTCGAATCTGCTTCCGAACTCCTCTCTTCGATCGTCCCTGTCTCTGCGCTCAAATCGCGGCGGCCCGTCGTCTCTTCTCCGTTCGTATCCACCGCGATCATCGCGGCGTTCAAACCTTGGCGCCCTGTCGTCTCTTCTTTCGTACGATCCACCGCCTCTTCCCCAGTCGTCTCGCCTTTGGCCTCGGAAAGAATCGCCGCGGCCGCGACCGCGACCGCGATCGTCGTAGCGAGGCGGTCTGTCGTCGAAAGATCTTCGTCCCGTGGACGATTTCGCGGTCGAAACTTTGGACGTGTCGATCGGCATTTCCTCCGGCGGTGGTTTCGGCGATTCCGCCAGGCGCAACAATCGTCGAACGCAATCCGACGCCAGTTCCTTGGACGGAAGATCGGCGAACTCGTCGGGATCGTCGATGTCATTCAGCACCAACAGAACGCGAAGCAAATCCGATAATTGCAGCGCCGGATTCTCTTGTCTGTCCTGAAGTTTATCGCACGCCGAGCACTTGCCTCGCAAATGCGAAACGTCCATCGACATCGACGCTCGCAGGCGCTGCAAACCGGCGTTGAGCTTGCGATTATTCAACCTTCGAGGCAACGGCCAATCGATGAGTTGATACACCAGAGACTCGGGCAATCGCGAAAATAAATCAGGTCGATCGCGCGCGAAAGAGAGCGCCAATCGTTTGATCTCTCCTGGATCCGACGGCGTCAAATCCTCTTCGTCGCTCTCGAATTCAGACTCCGAGTCGGCGCCGGCGGCCGCGTCGTCTCCGCCGCCGCTCACGCCTCGCGCCCACTCCGGCGTCTTCGAATCCCCCGCCGCGACGACGATTTCATCCGCGTTCACCCCACTGTACCCGAGCGCTTGCAAACGCGCGAGAAATATGACAAACTCCGCCCAATCCCCTCCCCACGTCGTCGTCGTTCGCACGCTCGACAACAATTCGTCCACGTCGGCGTCCACGCGCGCGCCAACCACCGCTTCGTCCGCCGCGCGCACCGCGCCCTCGTCCGCGTCCTCGCTTTCGAAATCATTCGCGTCGACGACGCGATCGACGTCGTCTTCTTCCGCGTCATCGCTCGCCGAGGCGACGACGCGTCCCGCGCGCGCCGCCGCCGTCCCGACTAACCCGCGCGCGCGCCGAGCGCCGAGCGATTCGAGCGCGACCGGCGCTCGCCACGGCGGTGCGACGCGCGCGAGCGCGCGCGCGGTCGTCGACGCGCGCGCGCGGTCGACGCGCGGGAGCGCGCGCGCGATGGGCGCGCATCGCGCGGACGCGACGCCGCCGCCGCGCATGCGCTCGGTCGAACGCGCGCGCGCGCGCGCGGTCGCGCGAGCGATGGACGCGCGCGCGACGGCGCGCAGGCGATCGGCGCGTATGGTTCGCGAGCGCGCCGCGACCTCGAGGACGGGCGCGAGGTGTCGAACGGTGACGCGGTGCGAAGTGAGGGAATCGAACGGACGCGGCGGCGGTTCGTCGGTTGGTTGGACTGCGCTCGAGTTACATTTGGTCGAGATAGGCGCCGTAACCGAGCTCTTCGAGCTTGCTCGCCTTGTTCAACACGACGTTCTCCATGTCGTCTTGGTACGCTAACATTTTAGAGCACACGTCGGGCTCGAACGCGGCGACGATGCGAGCGGCGATGAGACCGGCGTTGGCGCTGTTGCCGATGGCCACCGTCGCCACGGGAACGCCTTTGGGCATTTGAACGATGGAGAGCAAGGAATCCATGCCGTCGAGATACTTGAGCGGGACTGGGACGCCGATAACGGGAAGAGGGGTCATGGCGGCGACCATGCCGGGTAAGTGCGCGGCGCCGCCGGCGCCGGCGATGATGGCGCGCAAGCCGCGCGTGTGCGCGCTTCTCGCGTACTCGTTCATACGCTCGGGCGTTCTGTGCGCCGAAATGACGGTGACTTCGCAACCGATGCCGAAAGATTCGAGGACCTCCGCAGCGGCGCTCATCGTGGGCAAGTCACTGTCGGAACCCATGATGATGCCGACTTGAGCCGCCTTCTTCGGCGGCGTCTTGTCCCCGCTCGCGGCGCGCAAAAGCGTGTCCAGACGCTCCGTCGCCACCGCCGCGCTCGGGCCGACGACGGTGAGGTGACCCATCTTGCGCGCGAGCTTCATGTCAGGCTTTTCGTACCAGTGAATGCTCGCACCGGGAGTCGCTAGCGCGGCGCCCATGAGACGGTGCGCCCGGCCCATGGCCTCGTCGCCGTCGCCGTCTCCCAAAATATTCTTCATCACCGCCCCGCCAACCTTGAGCGAGGTGTCGCCCAAGGGCCAACCCAAAATGGCGCGCAAGTGATTTTCGTACTGCGAGCACGCGCAGCCTTCGATGGTGTAGTGACCGCTGTTGTGCGGTCTCGGCGCGCACTCGTTGAGCAAAATCGAGCCATCCTTGAGGAGGAAGAGCTCGACGCCAAAGATCCCCGCACCCGTGAAAGACCCGATCGCTCGCTTCGCCGCCGCTTGCACCGCTTCGGCAACTTTATTCGGAATCGGCGCCGGCGTCGTCGTCGTGTCGCAAATATTGTTTTCGTGAACGGTTTCGACGACGGGGTACGCCCGCGTCTCCCCATTCTTGGCGCGCACCACCATCACCGCCAATTCCTTCTCAAACGGCACCCACTTCTCGCAATACAACCCTTGTTCAAACCCACCCAACTTCGCCACCGCATCGGCCAAATCCGCGGCGGTCTTCGCCACCGCGTTCCCGCGCCCGTCGTACGCCAAACGCTTGGACTTTAACATGAGCGGAAACCCAAACTCGCTCGCCGCGCTCTGCAACGCGGCTTCATTCGGGCAATCCGCGTACGGCCCGAGCGGGACCCCGGCGTTCGTGAAGTGTACCTTCTGCGCATACTTATCCTGAATCGTCGCCAACGTCTCCGGCGTCGGCTGCACGTCCACGCCCGCCGCGCTCAGCTCTCGCAGCGCCTCCACGTCGATGTGTTCAATCTCCACCGTCACCACATCGCACGTCTCCGCGAACGCCTTCACCGCCGCCTTATCCCTAAAACTCCCCACCACCTGCGTCGCCGCGATCGACGCCGGCGCGCGCTCCGTCGGATCCAGCGCTTTCAACCGCACCCCCATCGGCGCCCCCGCGATTGCGAGCATGCGTCCGAGCTGTCCGCCGCCCAATATCCCCACCCGACAGTCCCGTCCGTACCCCTCGAATCCCGGTTCATCGCTATCGCGTCCGCGCGCGTTCGCGCTTTCGTCAGTCCATCGCTCGATCGCTCGCGTCGTCCCGCGTTCGCGCATTCATTCATTCATTCATTCGCTCACTCATTCGCCCGGTTCAAACCGACGCACCTCACTCGAAACTTGGCCTCCCCGCTCGCGCGCGCGCGCGTCCGGCGCGTTCGCCCGCGCGCGTTCGCCCGCGCGCATCGTCGCGTCGCGCGCGGCGCGCTCGCGTCGGTCGTCGCGCGCGCCGCGGCGCCCGTCATCGCCGTCGTCGTCGTCGATGTGACGACCGCGCGGCGGGCGGCGCGATCGCCCTCGCGTTCGCGCATTCGACCGGTCCTGACTCGTGAAGAGTCTCACACTACGACGCGCGCGCGAACGATCGCGATCGACCCTCGCGTTCGCGCATTCGACCGGTCCTGACTCGTGAAGAGTCTCACACTACGACGCGCGCGCGAACGATCGGCGACCGGGCGACCGACCGTCGCGAAAGGCCACGGGGCGCGGCGCCAACCGAAGCGTCGCCAACCGACGCGTCGCGCGACGCCGACGCGCGCGACACCGCGCGACGCCCGCGCGAGCGCTCGAACGCGCGCGCGTATTTCGCACGACCGGGCGCGCGGGCGCGCGGGCGCGGCGCGGGCGCGATGGCGACGGCGCGCGGCGACGACGACGCGCGCGCGGCGACGACGCGACGCGAGGACGACGACGACGACGACGGGACGCGCGCGAGGACGCGCGACGCGCGGGACGCGGCGATGCGCGAGGAACTGGCGAAACGATTTCCCACGTGCGATTGGCGGGAGGCGCGGGCGATGGACGACGCGTGCTTGGTGCTCGTGCGCGCGGCGGTCGCGGCGGAGCGACACGGGGCGAGGGCGCTCTCGTGCGGGGCGCGGAGAGTCGCGGGCGAGGACGAGGACGACGCGTCGCAGAGAATGGCGCGGGGGGGATCGAACTCGTCGAGCGCGTCGGCGGGGACGTCGTTTTCGCGCGAGGCGTACGAGCTGGAACAGCTGACGGCGGCGGTGCGCGGCGCGGGTCTGAAGACGCCGGAGGAGACGGAGTATAAATTGGTGTTTTGCGGCGCGGACGTCGGTGGGATGCTAACGAGGACGATGCAGGTGGTAGATAGGATCGGGTTGGAGGTGAAGGATGCGCAGGCGCACAAGAGCGTGGACGGAATGGCGTTGAATTTTTTCACCGTCGTCGGGTACGAGGGCGAGGACGAACGCGCGCTCGAGGAAGCGGTGGAGGCTGCGCTTGTGAACGAGGAAAGCGAGGAGAAGAAGCCGCCGGTACCTTTGATCATCAACGCGGCACCGCCGAAGTCGGGAGTGAAGCGCCGGAGAGACGCACGGGCGCGAGGTGGTGAAGCTTTTTCCCCGAGCACGTCTGCGGAGCATCACGGTAAATCGCAACGGGCGGCTGCGAGCTTTGGCGGACGCGCTTCTAGTCGGCGTTCGCATTCGCGGTCTGGCTCAGAACTGTCGATGAATGACTCGTTCAACAATACAGCATCGGCGACGGATACGCCGGGGAGTGAAGAAGCTACAGAGGAACCCATGTCGGAGGACAACAGCGACGGCGCGTTGAGCGTAGGAAGCGACATCGATTCGAAAAAGCTTCAAATCGGACGCAAAATCGGTGAAGGGACGTTCGGAACGCTGTATCACGGCATTTATCCCAGCAGAACGAGAGAAGGACGAGTCGTTCACATCGAAGTCGCGCTAAAATATGTGACGCTCAAGCGGGACGATGTCAAATCGGCGCGGCTTGACTTTTTCCAAGAAGTCAAGATGCTTCGAACTCTCAAGCACGCAAACCTTGTCGGGTACGTTGGCTCGGTGGTCGAGGGATCGGAGCTATGCTTGGTGACAGAATTCATGGCAAAGGGTCCCTTACTAGAGTACTTGCGCGAAAATGGTCCGATGCGAAAGGTGGAAGCGATACGAGTCGCCGTCGGCATCACGCGAGGCATGACGTACTTGCACGAAGTGGGCGTGATACATCGAGACTTGAGGGCTGCGAACGTCTTACTTTCTGGATCTTTTGACGCAAAAATTTCCGATTTTGGTCTTGCACGTCGCGTACCTCGAAACCGATCGAGGATGACCGCGGAAACAGGCACGTATCGATGGATGGCTCCGGAGGTCATCACGCACGGCGAGTACGACGTCAAGGCAGATGTGTTTTCTTTCGCCATTACGCTTTGGGAAATCGTCACCGGAGGCGCAAACCCGTACGGGGAGTTGAATCCTCTTCAAGCCGCAGTGGCGGTCGTTCAGAGAGGAATCCGCCCGCCGATACCGCATAAGTGCGATCCCCTGTTCGCAGAATTGATGCAGAATTGTTGGAAAACCGTGCCGCAGTCGCGGCCTCGTTTTAGAGATTTGCAGCCTTTACTCGAAGCGTGTGATTCTCCGGAAGAAGTCATCGAAACCTTGGCGAAACCTCCGAGCAAGTCTTTTTTCTCCAAGTTCCGCTTCGGAAGAAAGCAACAATAAAATAGCAAAAATACCGTATTTACGCAGAAGAGCGGCGCTCGCGAGCGCTTGCGCGCAAAATCTGAGCACGATGGACTATTCAACATCATCGAGTGCCAGTGTACCATCACCTCCCTAATAATGTTTATCTATTAGTTTGAGTTGAATAAAAACAGATGTACTGTATCACCCAAGAACACCAGCGTCGTTGCCTTCATTACGATGCGCGCGCATTACGTACGAATTAAAACTACTACTTCTTAGTCGAAGGGAAAAGCGTCGTCAACGACGGTCGCGTCGGATTCACTTTGACGACTTGGTCGCCGACGACTTCGACGTTCTTGTACGTGTAACCGACAAAGTTGGAATCTTTGCCCGCATCCGTTTCCCCAAGTTCACTCTTCTTTCGCATGCTCTCGTCCTCTTCGAAATCTTCAAAGTTACGAGTGTCCAATTGATGCGAAACGACGGGACTATGGGGTGGCTTCCTCGTGTAGAGAGTGTCCCAGTCGATGCCGCTAAAAAATTTGTGCGATTTGATCTCTTCCACGCCTCCGCTCGTTCCTAAACGCTGATCGACGTCGCATAACAGACGTTCGATCAAGTCGCGCGCTTCGGGAGAGATCGTCGCGTCGTCTGGAATTCTCAAGTGGTGTCTCCAGTGCACGATTTTACGGCACGTCGTCATCGGCTCGTCGCTGTAAAACGGCGCGTAACCCATGAGCATTTCAAACATGATAGCACCGACGCTCCACCAATCGCACTCCAAGCCGTATCCTTTCTTCAGGAGAACTTCTGGGGCGATGTAGTCCGGCGTACCAACTGTGCTGAACGCCAACCGACGTCGATTCTTCTGCCAGTTCGCGAGCTCTTCCGCGCGCTTTTGATCCGTCTCGATCGTGTTTGGCAAATTGCCCTCGCCGTCTCGACTCATCGCCGCTTCGTTCTCCAAGATTTCCGGGAGAACCGCCTGCTGATACGCCGGATCGATGGGTTTGCACAATCCGAAGTCGCTCAACTTCATGTGACCATCCTTGTCGAGCAACAAGTTGTCCGGTTTGATGTCTCTGTGAATAAAGTTGTGTCGATGAATCGTCTCCAGCGCCGCCACCGTCTGCGCCAAGTAAAACCGCGTCTCTTCCTCCGTGAGCGTATCGCGTCGAATCAACAGAGTCATCACGTCTCCACCCGGTAAATATTCCATCACGAGGTACAAGAATTGATCGTCTTGAAACGAATAATACAGCGTCACCACCGCGCGCGAGTTCACCTCGGCGAGCAAGTTTCGCTCCGCCTTGACGTGATCGACTTGCCCGCGCCGAACCATTTCCGACTTTTTCAGCTTCTTCATCGCGAAAATCTCCCCCGTGCTCTTCTGTCGCACCAACCGCACCTCCCCTGTTCGCGCGCGCGAAACGAATCCCACCCGTCGTCAGTCCCGCGTCCTCCCGGAATATTCCCGCGCGCGTCGTCGTCCGCGTCGCGTCGCGTCGCGTCGTTCACGCACCGAAAGCCCCTCGCCCGATCAACTTCAGCGGTTCAAAATCCTCGACGCACATCCTTTTCCCCGTCCCCTGTTGCGCCTGCGTCGTCGTCGTCGTCGTCGTCGTCGTCGTCGTCGTCGTCGTCTCGCCCGCGCTCGCCTCGGTCCTCGCGCGCGCGTCCCCCGTCGTCATCCCTCCCTCTCGCTCGCTCGCCGCCCGCTGCGCCTTGCTCGCTCGCTGCGTCTTGCTCGACATCTTCGCCACCGCGCGCGAGAACCACGACTCCTTCCCCATGTCGTCGCCGCGCCTCGTTCGTTCGTTCGTTCGTTCGAATCAAATCTCAAATCCGACCCCTCGTCGTCGCCGTCGTCGCGACGCGTTCGATCCCGATCGACGCGCGACGCCGCGCGTCGTCGTCCTTCGTCGCGCTCGCGCGGTCGCCGCGTCGCGATCGCCGTCGCTCGACGATCCGGGTCGCGTCGTCGCGCGCGCGCGAGTGCCGAGCTCGATCGATCGATCGAACGCGTCGCGTCGCGCGCGTCGACCGCGCGACCGCGGCGCCGGTCGACGACGCGCCGGCGCGCGGCGCGCGCGACGACGCCGACGCGCGCGCGCGACGTCGCGGCGCGCGACGGTCGGATTGGATGTCGTTTCGGACGCGCCGCGTCGGCACACGCGCGCGCATGGACGACGACGACGACGACGACGACGACGACGACGCGACGCGACGCGTGCTGCGCGACGTCGTCCGCGCGCGACGCGCGCTTCGCGAGATCCGCGCGTCGCTCGACGCGAATCGCGCGCGGACGACGCGCGATTCGCGTCGAGCGTCGCGACGCGCGCGGTCGGACGCCGCGCGCGCGATCGCGCGCGACGCGAAGCGCGCGTCGAAGCGCGACGAAACGGACGCGCGAACGGCGACGGCGGCGACGCGCGCGCGGTTGGCGACGGCGGCGACGCGCGCGCGCGAGACGAGCGAGACGCTCGCGGCGGCGCTCGCGGCGGCGGCCGACGCGCGAGGCGGCGCGCGAGCGCTCGAGGACGCGCGAGGCGAGGTCGAGGACGCGAGGCGAGCGATTCGGGACGGCGCGCGCGCGATCGAGGCGCGCGCGAGGGCGATCGGGGCGACGATGGCGGCGACGGCGGCGGACGTCGAGGACGCGACGGAGGCGCGAGACGCGCGCGAGCGCGCGAGGCGGGCGACGGAGGCGGATTTCGAGCGCGCGCTCGCGCGCGAGCGGCGCGCGTGCGAGCGCGCGATCGATGCGATGGACGCGCGCGCGCGCGATTGCGTCGTCGACGTCGCCGTCGCTCGACGCGGCGTCGCGTAACGTCACGTCAATGTAAAGTCAGTGTAATGTAATGTAACGTCAATGCAATGTAATGCGGCGCGTCGTAACGCGACGCGACGGACGCCGCGCCGACGGACGCCGCCTCGAATCGACGCCGCGTCGACGCGCGCGTCGGCGTCGCGTCGACGCGCGCGTCGACGTCGTCTCGCGTCGACGCGATGACGATTTCATTCGCCGCGGCGGCGGCGGCGGCTTCGACGTCGACCGCGCGCGCGCGTCGACCGCGCGCGCGCGTCGACGCGGCGACGCGCGACGGCGACGGCGACCGCGCGCGTCGCCGCGTCGTCTGTCGCCTCGCGCGCGCGCCGCAGCGGCTGAGCGCCAACAAAAAGCGCGCGAAGCGCGAGCGCGAGGACGCGCGGCGAGAGGCGCGAAAAGTGTCGCGCGAGGACGGCGCGCTGCGCGGCCGGGTCGAGGACGCCGAGCACGAGGCGCGACGGTGGCTCGGACAACACTTTTTGGTGGACGCGAGCGTGGTGACGGACGCGGTGGAGGCGGCGAGGCTGGGAGCGGGGGAGCGAGTGCTGGAGATTGGACCGGGGACGGGAAACTTGACGAACGAGATGCTGAAGCGCGGGGCGCGCGTGTTGGCGGTGGAGAAGGATAGGAATTTAGCGGAGAAATTACGGGAAGGGTTGTGCGTGGAGTATAAAGATGCGTTCGAGTTGGTGGAGGGGGATTTTTTGAAGTGGGACGGATTGGCGACGGCGTTTGAGCGCGCGACGCCGGAGACGCCGAGGGCGAAAGTGGTGGCGAATATTCCGTACAACATCACCACAGACGTGTTGAAGGTGTTGCTTCCGATGGGTGACACGTTTGAGGATATGATTTTTATGTTTCAAGAGGAAGTGGCGCAGCGTTTGGTGCGCGACGACGCCGGCGGCGGAGACTATCGGGCGATGAGCGTTCGCGTCCACTACTACTCCAAGCCGTATTACATCCGTCCAGTTTTGCGTGATTGCTTCATGCCGCCGCCGAACGTGGAATCGTGTTTAATCGGATTCAAGCCGAAAGAGCCGCACGAGCTCTTACCCTTGAACGGCACCGACAAGCAATTCTTCACCTTTGTCCAGGCGTGCTTCGCGCAAAAGCGTAAAATGTTACGCAACAACCTCAAGGCGGTGTGCGACGAGGCGACGATGGACGGCGCGTTCGCGTTGCTCGACCGCGGACTTAAAGTTCGTCCGCAAGAGCTCACCATGGAGGAGTACGTCAAACTATTCAATTTCGTACGCGATCGAGAGACGTGAGCTCGCGTCTCGCGTCGTTGTAGCATTACACGGTTACCATATAATGTGTACTCTCACGCGCTCGCCTTCATGAACAACTGCACCCCGTGCACGATGCTCCACACCCATCCGACGAAGAACACGAAACACATCAACCACATCATCGCGAAACACTTCAACCCTTCGAACGTTTTGTTTGCGGTCACGCACGCGACGAGCGTCCCCACTCCGGGGAAGATGATGTTCAGCACCATGGCGACGATGGCGATCGGTTTTTTCGCCTTGACGAGGGCATCGTCGTGCGTTTTGCGCAAAAAATCTTGAATCTTTTTCAGCGTGTCGCTCATCTCGTGCTTCGCGCGTTCCAGGCGTCGTCGTCGTCGAGGGAGAGGCTCGTTTTGACGACGCGGTCGGTCTGGGCGGTCGGTCGGTCGGTCGCGGCGCAAACTGGAATCTGATAAAATACAACACGAATAAAGCCTAAATGCGGGCGAAGCGCTCATCCGAACGTGTTCAACGCGCCCTGAGTTTGCTCTAGAAAGCTCGCGAGTCGCGCGCGGGCGACTTTCGCCGCCGCCGGCTTGGCGCGCTCCGTCTCGTCGTCGTCCTCCGGCGGCGCGCGCCACGACTCGGCGAGCGGGCCGTCCCACCATCCGAACGGTACGTCCCGCAATCGCGCGTCGTGCGCTCGCAGAGCCTGCGCTATGAATTCTGCATCCTCAACGCTCACTTTACGCGCGTCTTCGTGCACGGTGGGCGTGAGTAAGACGCCTCCCGGAATCGTCCCGGCGTCTCCGCGTCCGCCCAGCAGCGCGCGCGCCAGCGCCGTCGTCGGCGGCGACGCGCGCGAATCGCCGCGTATCATCACCACGCCTCGCGCGCTCGCGAGATTTAAGTACGCGTTCGACGCGCTCACGCCCCAGCACTTGGCGCACGCCGCGTCGTCGCGCGTCGTCGTCGTCGTCGTCTCGTCGCGCGCTGTCCCAGGGGGCGTCGCGCGCGCGGCGCCGGCGAAATCCGGCGGCAGCGCCACGGCGAAGATGGCGCGGTAGGGCTCGATGGCGGCGAAAAATGCGTCGCCTCTGAGCACGCCTCGCGCCGCGCCGCGCATGGCGATTCCGCGCGTCGCGGAGTGCGCCGGAGCGGGCGCTTTCGAACGCGACGGTTTCGATTCCTCGTGCTAAAAGTTTGGTCTGCGCTAAAATGTTTCTACTGATTGCGACTGCTCGACCGCGACGTTGGGTCAATCCAACCCGTCGTGCGCCTCGACCGCGGCGCCACCGCCCGTCATCTCTCGCTTCAACGCGGCGATGCGCTTCGCCACGTCCGGGTCCTCCTCCGCCTCTGACTCGGCGGATTTGCGCTTCTTGGTCGCCTTCTTCTCCACGTCCTCGGTGATCGGTGTGTTCCACCAGATTGGACCGCCCATGATACCGTCCCCGGAACAACACGAGATGCATCCCGTCTTCACGTTCGGCGTCAAGCGCTGTTGCGGCGCTCTCGACGCCATCGGCACGCGACAGATGCTCGCCGTGCCGAAATTCGTCGCCGACTTTTGAATCGACAAGAGCGAACACAAATTCTCGTACCCTGGTTTGCGCCATTTTGAAATCAGCGCCTGATCAGCGATTTTCTCGCGGCACAAGTAATCGTACAGCTCGCGCTTCAACGCTTTGCGCTTGTACATCAAATCGAATACGAAGCGATTCTTCTCCCAGTGAATCCTGTGAATTCGCCACGACAACTCATTCTTCCTCTTCCCCTCGTGCTCCTCGTTCACCGCGTCCTTCATCTGATTCTCGAAATCCTCGATCGCGTGTTCGATCATATCGAACCCCTCGGGCGGCTGTTTCCCTTTCAATCGTCGTCGAAACGACATCGCGCCTCGCGTTGGCTTAGGGATTCACCGGGACGATTGGCGTCGAAATATCACCCGTCGCCGCGCGAGGAGACTGTGATGCGCGCCGCGCACCGCTTAGGGACGTGGACGTTGGATCACGCACTGTCGTGCGAACGCGCGCGCGCGTGATTCGGACGACGACGATTTGAAGACGCGCTGAGGAATGAGAACAAAGTCTACGCGCGCGAGCGCCGACGCCTCGCGGCGGATGGTTTCAAAATCTAAATGTCTAGTTGTCGACCGAAATTACGCGTCCCGTGGCGTCGCGCGTGAGCTTAGAGTCGTCGCCGCCGTCCGCGGCGCGCCAAGCGACGTCGAGCTCGGGGCGGATGGCTCGCAGATTGTTGACGAGTCGCTCCCACTCGTCGTCTTGGGCGCCGGGATTGCCACCGACGACGAGCGTTCGTAAATCAGAGAAAGTCTGAGGGTTTTCGAACGCTTTGACGACCGCGCGGAGGCCTTCGACGGTTAAACCCACGGCACCGAGGTCGAGGAGCGTGAGAGAAGATCCTTGGCCGGCGCCGAAAATTTTTGCGACTCCGGCGTCGCCGAGTCCGGCGTTGTCGAAGAGCGCGAGAGACTTTGAAGCCTTCAGCACAAACCCCAATGAGTCGGCCGCGTCGACGGTGATCGCGCACGCTCCGAGATCAAGTGATTCTGGCACTCGAGTCCCGAACGCACCCTTCGCGAGCGTGGCTAATCCAGCGTCACCGAACGCGTTGCCTCGTAAATTCGCACTCACCAAATTTGGACACGCGGCGAGGAAGCTGTCGAGCGCCTCGACGTCTTTCGCGTCCTCGATCTCGCACTGCACGAACTCAACCGCGGTGATGCTTAATTTTTGCGTTCCAATCGTGAACAGGCCATCGCCGAAGCACGCGTGAGCGCCCCCTTTACCGAGCTTCACGCCGTTCATCTCTAGCGCCTCCACGCTCGCTCGCGACGCCAAACCCGCGCCCACGGCGCGCAACCCTTCCGCTCCGATGGCGCATCTCGTCAAACCCAGTCGCTTCAACGGGCACGGTGACTTCAAGAACTCCCCCAGTGCGCTCGCGCTGGCGGTATCGAGCGCGTTATCCGTCAAATCGAGCGTCTCGAGCGTCGCTCCCTCGCTCGCTCCGTTAAACGTCGCCGCGTATCCCACCGCGCCCAATTTCTCATTCCTCCCCAACCGCAGCTCGCGCATCGCGCACTGCGCCATGCACTTCCCCAACGCCCGTCCGTGCTCGTCTCGCACGCCTTTATACTCTAAATCGAGCCTCTCCAGCGCCGCTCCGTGCGCCGCGCCCCGCAGCGTCGTCTCCAGCGCGCTCTCCGTCCCGTCGTCCCCATCGTCCCCGAACGTTTCGTCTCCCACGCACATCGACTTGATGGACGTATTTATCGCCAAGCACGCCGCCCACGCGCGCGCCGCGGGCGCGCTCACGCGATGCCCCGAGGCGTAAAACTCTCGCACGTGTTCATTCTCCTCGAGCGCCTTCGCCGTGGCGATTTGCGTCGCTTCGTCGAACGCGCGCACGCGCAGCACGTGCACCGATCGAAGCGCGGCGTCGTTCGCTTCGATGCGCGCGAGCCAGGACGGTCGATCGCCCTCGGGCGCGCTTTTACCCCACGCCATCGGCGCGCGCGCGCGACGCGCGGGACGAACGGCGCGGCACTCAATGACGCTTCGACGCCTCGTGGCGCGATGCGCGACGACCGCGAGAGCGTCGACGAGCGCCGCGGCGATCGATGCGTCGCGCGCGACGCGAGTGCGACGTCACGAGACGTCGGCGGTGAAGGATGACGCGGGAAAGTTGCCGGGACAAGTGGACGCGAGGGAAAAGGCAAAGTTTGAAGCGGACGCCGCGCTGTGGTGGAACGAAGGCGAGGGCCCGTTCGCGGCGCTGCACGCGATGAATCCGGTGCGGGTGCGGTTCATACGGGACGGCCTGGTCGGACAGTACGGCGATGTGCTGGGCGGGAACGGGCCGGGGGCGGCGCTGCGCGGGTTGAAAATTTTAGACGTCGGCTGCGGGGGGGGGATATTGGCGGAGAGTTTGGCTCGATTGGGAGCGCAAGTGACGGCTATTGATGCGGGTGCGGCTAACATAGCGATCGCGCGCGCGCACGCGGAGTTGGATCCGGATTTAGTGAAGAATTTGAAGTACGAGGCGGTGACGGCGGAGGAACTCGTCGAACGCGGCGAAACGTTTGACTGCGTGACGAGTTTGGAGGTCATCGAGCACGTCACCGATCCGTTGGAGTTCACGAAATCGATTGCGAAATTAGTGAAACCGAAAGGCGCGTTGTTCGTGAGCACGATCAATCGTACGGCGAGATCGTTCGCGTTCGCCATCTTGGCGGCGGAACGCGTGCTCGGCCTCGTGCCGCCGGGAACACATCAGTTCTCAAAGTTTCTCACCCCTGGAGAGATTGCGATGATGGCGGGTCACGCGAATTGTGAGATGGTCGAGCTCGCGGGGATGGTCTACGACCCGTTGCGAAACAAATGGTCGTTATCTTCCGACACGCAAATCAACTTCATCGCGCACTGCGTCAAGTCGTCGTGAGTAAGCGCAGACGAATCGTTAGTTTTAGAGATTTATTTTATCATACACCGAAGCACGCGTCACGCATATTTCATCACGCGCGCTACGCCACGTCCCTGATCGCTATACGGCTCAGCACGGCGTCCGCTAAACTACCGATCTCGAGCTCATTCTCGTGCACCTTGTACCACTTCTTCAACGCCGCCTCGTCCACCGCCGGCCGCGCGTCGAACGCCACGAGCTCTCCCTTCACCACGCTTCGCACGCGCTCTAAATCTTCGTCGTTCGCGTCGAACTTACACACGATCAACGCCCTCGTGTTCTCGTCGCCGCCGAAGCGTCGAAACGCCTCGCTGATGTGCCGCGTCGGCGACAGACAAAACACCAGCTCGCTGTGCACCGCGCGCGTCACCATCGCCCCTCGCTCGCACGCGAGCGCCGCCTTGTACGCCGCCAACTCCACGCACGCCAGGCTCGCGATCGCGCGCGCGTCCAGCACCGCGCACTCGAGCGTCCCGTCGCGCACCGCCGCGCGCACCTCCTCGGCGTTCGCGACGTCCGCGAACGTCCACACCGCGAGCTCGCGCGCGGCGCCGCGAGCGGACGTCTTCGGCAGGCGCAGCGCGCGCGACGGCGTCATCCGCGCCGCTCGCGCGCGCGCTCGCGGTCGTCGTCCCGAATCGTCACTCGCGCGCGCGGCGATGACGACGACGTCCGACGCGCGCGCGAGCGCGAGCGCGAGCGCGAGCGCGCGTCGCCGCGCGAGCGAATCCCTGCGCGTGCTTCGCGACGGCGCCTACGCGCTCGCGCCGATCGCGTCGCCCGAGGACGACGCCGCGCTCGCGCTCGACGGCGACGCCGCGCTCGACGGCGACGCGCGGCGACGCGACGACGCGACGACGCGCGTCGCCGTCCCGGTCGCGCTCGGCGCGAGCGAGCGGCGCGCGTTCGCGGACGCCGTCGCGGCGTCCGCGCGGGCGTCGAGGCGCGGATCGAGCGGCGCGCGGCGCGCGACGACGCCGCGCGCGACGCTCGAGCGCACCGAGAGCGAGCGCGCGCTCGAGGCGCTCGCGGCGACGGCGACGGCGACGTAGGCCGGTAGCCGCAGGCGTTAGGCGCGCGTGTATTTTACTCACCTCGATCGCGCGACGACGCGTCGGATCGCCGCGCGCTCTGAGCGCGCGGCGATCGCATCGGTCGACGACGCGCGCGGTCGACCGCGCGACGCGACACATCCAGCCTCGCCTCGCTCGCGAGCGCCGCGGACGCGGACGCGCGGTCGAGCGCGGAACGACGTCGACGTCGACGCGGAATCGACCGCGCGAACGAGACCGTCGTCGTCGACGCGCGACGCGCGACGCGCGAATCGCGAATCCGAAATCGCGACGGAAACCTCGCGCTCGAACGCGCGCGGTGACGATGAGCGATGAAGAGGCGCGCGCGAGCGCCGTGCCGGCGTCGGCGATGCTGTTCGCGGTGCACAAACACCTGCAAACGCGATGCGCGGAGAAGACGAGCGCGTTCTTGAAGTGCAAGAAGGGCGATCAAGACCCGGAAAAGTGCCTGCGACAGGGCGCGGCGATGACGGGGTGTCTGGTGGAGGTGCTCAGGGACTTGAAGGCGACGTGTGGGGATGAATTGAACGCGTACGCGGAGTGCTTGGATTACAGGAGCAATAACTTTGAAAAGTGTCGGCGGGAACAAGAGGCGTTTGAGACGAAGTGCTCGCTCGGGAAGTAAGCGTTTGGAACGCATTTTTTTTATCGCATCGTAGCAAAGTAGAAACATCCTTAATCTCCCTTCACCACGCGCGCGCCGCCGGATTCAACCTTGACTGAACGTAAAGGGCGGCGAACGAGCGATACGCACTGAATGACGTCCCCCATGCGGATGTCGACGACGTCTGCGAGAGCGATACCGCAGTCGCTACCTTTGCCGACGGCGTCGACTTCGAGCCGGTGGCGGCGCATGGAAGAACAGTCGAGTAGCTCTTCGTGGATGCACACTCCGTCGCGAATCAACCTAAATTTCTCACCCGCTTTCATCGCTCCTTGGCCGACGACGCAGCCGGCGACGATGGTCGCGTTGTTGCCTTTCGCGCCGGACATGTCGAATATCTGCACGACGTTCGCCTCACCCTCGATTTGTTCGTGCTCCTCCATGGGCGCTAAGCCGGTGAGCATCTCTCCCACTTCGTCGAGTAAGTGGTAAATAACTCGGTGTCGAACGATGCGCACACCTTTCTGCTTGGCTAATTTCGCGAGCGAGTTGGGCGGCTCGCGCACGTTGAATCCCAGGACCGGAGCGCCGATGGCAGCGCTCAAGCTTATATCGCTTTCCGTGATGGCGCCAACGCCCATGAACACGACCTTCAATCCAACGGCTTCAGATGCGAGCCCTAAAAGAGCGTCGCGCACAGCTTCTGCCGTTCCTTGAACGTCAGCCTTGATGATGACGTTTAAATGTCCTCGCTCTTCGGGATCAATTTCAGACTGATTCGCTGGCGCCGCCTCCTCGTCTTCACCTTTCATCCGCGCTTCGCGTTCTTCTCGTGCTTCGCTTATTCTCTTCGCTCTAGACTCGGATTCAACCATCGTGATGCTATCACCGGCCGAAGGAACCCCTTTCAAACCGACGAGCTCGAAAGGTTCAGCCGGACCAACGTGCGAGATTTGCTCGGCTTTGGCGTTGCGCAAGCTTCGAACTTTGCCATACTGATTACCCACGACCACATACGAACCGACTTTGAGCGTACCAGAGCGCAGTAATCCAGTAGCTGTCGGACCTTGCCCTTTATCTAACTTTGCCTCTAAAACAACACCATTAACTTTGCCCGAGAGAGACGCCTTTAACTCGAGCGCATCCGCCTCGAGGACGAGACACTCTTCCAATTCTGCCAATCCCTCACCTGTGATGGCTGAAATGGGGACACACTGCACTTTACCCCCGAATTCTTCTAATTCTATGCCCATGCTCCCGATCTCACTCTTCACTCGTCGTGGATCGGCATTTTCTCTATCAATCTTCGTAAGCGCGACGACCATCGGCACCCCCGCCGCCTGTATGTGCGCCGCTGCCTCTCGCGTTTGTGGCATTACCCCATCATCCGCGGCGACAACAAGTACGGCAACATCCGTTGCCGTCGCTCCACGCTGTCGCATCGCACTAAACGCGGCGTGACCGGGAGTATCGAGAAATGTCAGCGATCCGTGTCCGCCTGGAAGCTCGACGACGAAGGCGCCTATGTGTTGCGTGATTCCTCCCGCCTCGCCCGCGGCCACGGATGTCTTGCGCAACGAATCCAGCAGCGTCGTTTTCCCATGATCGACGTGTCCCATGACCGCCACTACGCCTCGTCGCCGCACAACCTCTGTCGCGTCCGCGTTCGGATCCGGAGAGACGGAGATGTCCACGTTCAGTTCCAACCCGACCAACTCCATCACGTCCGTCGGCACCGCATCCTCGCTCGACGCCAAGGACTCACCCAAGTTCGCTAGCACAGTTTCTAAATCCCGAGTTTCCATCTCCAATACCCTCGCCAACTCTACCAAAGTCGTTCCCTCCGCGATCTCCGCGGCGCCGCCCGCGCGCGGACTCTCGAGCGACCGAGCCTCCCTCGCGTTCTCCCCGGCGGCGTCCTTCCTCTTCGCCCGCACCGTCCCTTTCCCAGCCACGCTAAATTTCCTATATTTAGAAATCTTTTCCTTCGTCTTCTTCGATCGCTTCCCGTCGCCGTCGTCCTCCTCCTCGTCAGCGGTGAGTTTCTTTCCCTTGTACCCGACGCGCGGCTTCTCTCTCGCCGTCGCGCTCGTCGCGCCCGTCCCGTCCCGACCCTTCGCCATCGTCATCATCGACGACGTCCCGAACGATCTGCGCGCGCGCGACGACGGACGATCGCCGTCCGCGCGCGACGTCGTCGTCGTCCGCGCGCGAGCCGCCGCGAGCGCACCAATCGCGCGCGCGTTCGCGGAATGCGGCGCGTCTCGCGCGTCCGAGCGCGCGCGCGCGCGATCGTCGACGCTCGGGGTCATCGTCGACAGCGCGCGCGTCGCGGCGCGGGCGCTCGTCGACGCGCGCGACGCCGCGCGACGAATCATCGTCGACGGCGCGCGCGACACACCGCGGCGATGACGGCGCGCGCGCTCGCGACGACGTCGAGCGCGAGCGCGTCGACGAGCGCGCGCGCGCGTCGATGGAGCGCGCGCGCGACGCCGGACGCGAGGCGTCGACGAGTGTCGGCGGCGGCGATGCGGCGCGGGCGTTCGGTGTCGACACCGCGCGAAGGCCGACACCGAAGACGCGTCGACGCGCGCTCGAGGGCGAGCGAGGACGATCCGGACGGCGAGGACGATACCTCGGACGCGCGCGGGAGCGACGACGGCGTTCGGGCGGTGAAGGCGTGGTTGCGAGAGAACTTTTTCTTCGCGGGCGTGGGGGCGGCGGCGTGCGCGAGCGCGTCGCCAGAGTTTCGCGACGTCGTGGAGTCGTTCGGTGGTGCGGCGGGAGGGTCGTGGGGGTCGGGAGGGTTGGAAAAGTATGCCATCGCAGCCTTATTCTTCATCGCGGGCGTTGGATTACCGGTGAGAGCGTTGAAGGAAGCCGCGAGCGACGTGTCGCTCAACGCGTTTACGCAGGCGTTCATCTTCGTCTTTCCGACGATCGTCATAGCCGCAGCCGCGCCGGTTTTGATTGAATCGGGGTGGTTGAGCGAGAACGTGGTCGATGGTTTATTCGTGTTGGCGTGCTTGCCCACGACAGTAGGTTCCGGCGTGGCGTTCACGCGGTCGGCGAACGGGAACGTCGAAGCCGCCTTGCTGAATTCCATGGCGGCGAACCTCGCGGGTATTTTCTTGACCCCTGCGTTGATACATTTCTATCTCGGCGCCGACAGCTCGGTGGATCCGATCGCATCGAGTTCGAAGCTGCTCGTTCAAGCATTTTTACCCGTCGCTCTCGGTATGAGCTTGCGTTTGATCCCGGGCGTGGCGTCCGCCGCCGAGGGCGGCTTGAAGGAGCCGAGCAAACTGCTCGGCGATGCCATTTTGCTCGCCATCATCGCCAAAACCTTCGTCACAGCGGAACAAAGCGAGGCGGGGATGTTAGATTTCAACTCAAGCGCACACTTAGTGAGCGTCTTGTTGGTGTTCATGCTCTTGCACAAGGGATCGATTTTTTTGGCGGCGTCTCGCGTCGGCGCCTTCTCGCGCGAGGACGTCGTCTGCGCCCTATACATGGGTTCGCACAAAACCTTAGCGTTCGGCTTGCCTCTGATATCGACCACGTTCGAGGGCGATCCCAATCTCGCGTCTTATGTGCTTCCCTTGGTGATTTACCACCCCCTTCAAATATTCGCGAGCTCGCTCCTCGCGCGCCCTCTGGCGCGGTACGAGAAGCGGCGCGAATGAATCTTCCTAGCGACTTAGCGAGTCAAATAGCGAGCGATTAGCGATTAGTGCGTGCATCGCGACGCGACGCGCGTTCGACGCGCGTCGACGTCGTCGATAAATTAAAAGCGAGCCCATCGTATTGACAAGCCGCCGAGCGCGCGCGCGCCCGGCGACGAAACCCTACGTCGTCCCTCGCGAAGAATCACAACCTACTAATTCGTCCGCCTCCGCGCTCGAACCGCCGTCGAGCGCTCCCCACGCCTCGCGCGCGTCCCTCTTCTTCGGTGCGTTCACTTGGACACCACCGTCATCACCGCCGGCGCCGTCGCCGGATCCACCGTCGGGTACTCCACCGCCTTGCGGTTTCGGTCGCTCGGTCGATGCTTCTTCGGTCGCGTGTCGGTGTGTCCCTTCGTCGCCTTCTTCCGCACGTGTCGCGCCGCCTTCACGGTGAACGTCATCGGAGCCCCGATCGTGATCGCCATCGCGTCTCGTCGAGCGCGCGCGCGTGTGCGTGCGCCGCGGTGGCGGCGCGGCGCGCACGCATTCATTCTCATCA
>Ga0206682_10000533_pt1 | contig 41408 bp, 29 predicted proteins | sample M240m12015metaG_FD_155444 | JGI IMG/M metagenome (GOLD analysis project Ga0206682, IMG submission 155444) | Ammonia-oxidizing marine archaeal communities from Monterey Bay, California, United States - M2 40m 12015 | ecosystem: Environmental > Aquatic > Marine > Intertidal zone | place: USA...
TCGGTTAGAAGTCCTTCGCCAGCAGGTCCGTCGCCAGAGAAGAGCATAGCACCGACATCTTGTGCTGCGATTTCGTTGAGAATCATTGCTGCGTCAGTAACATAGGACACCATGAATATGGAGTCACAGCCTGCGTCAGCGATTTGTGTGACTTCAGAAGCAACACTTGTTGCGGTTTCTGCGTATCCAATCTTTTGGCACAGATCCCCGTTCCAAGCATCTTCAATAGCATCTGCAAATCCAGAACCGTAATCATTGGTCATGTGAATGATTGCAGGGTTTGTTGCCCCCATGTCTTCCATCATTGCTACTGCTGCAGGTCCTTGGATTGCATCAGAAGGAACGATACGGAAGAAGTCAGGGTAAGCAGATGCATCGCTTAGACTTGGGTTAGTAGAAGCATAGGAAATCATTGGGATTCCTGCTGCGGACAAGACTGCGTTAGCGGCCATTGTTGCGCCGGAACATGCTGCTCCACCGACTGCGATAACACCAGAATCGACGAGTGTTTGTGCTGCTGCTGCTGCTGCAGTACCGTCACAACCAGAGTCAACTTCTACAAGTCTGTATTCGTATCCCATGGCTCCGTGAGCAGCGTTAAGGTCAACGATTGCTTGTTGTGCTCCATATTGGAATCCAGCAGCGTCTTGAGCCAGAGGACCGGTCAATGGGTTCATGAAACCTAGTTTGACAATGGTCTTAGTGACAGTAATTCCATCAATTGCAGTCCAGTATGAAGTACATTCGTAAGAACCGTCACCAGCTTCCATTGCAGTGTAGGTACAGATATCGTAACCTGAGCCACCAACGTCACCGTTTGCGAGGAATGTATGAAGGCCGCTTGCGCCTTCGTATCCTGTTCCTACAGTACGGATGGATGCATCCATGTCTGTTGAATCGGTGTTGTATGCTTTTCCAATAATGGAAACAGCGTCATAGGAAGTAAGGACGTATTGCTTGATACTTGGAATTCCAGCAGCATCATAGCGTGCTTCGAATTCTCCAAAGGAAGAGCCTGCACGAGGTGCAGTGACTTTGAGTCCGCTTGCAACGGTATCATCGCTGAGTTCAACGAGCAGTCCTTCGCCAGCAGGTCCATCACCAGAGAAGAGCAGAGCAGAAATGTTCTGGGATGCAACTTCGTTGAGGATCATTGCAGCGTCTGTAACGTAAGATACCATGAAGATGGAGTCGCAGCCTGCGTCAGCGATTTGTGTGACTTCAGAAGAAATGCTTGTTGCGGTTTCTGCGTATCCAATCTTTGCACAGACGTCACCAGACCAAGCAGCTTCGATTGCATCAGCAAATCCAGAGCCGTAGTCGTTGGTCATGTGAAGAATTGCTGGGTTGGTTGCTCCAGAGCCAACCATCATTGCAGCAGCAGCAGGCCCCTGGATAGCATCGCTAGGAACAACACGGAAGAAGTTCGGGTAAGCAGTTGCATCGCTCAAACTTGGGTTGGTTGAAGCGTAGGAAATCATAGGAATTCCTGCAGCAGACAATACTGCGTTAGCAGCCATTGAAGCCCCGGAACACGCTGCTCCAGCAACGGCGACTACGTTAGCGTCAACTAGTGATTGTGCAGCAGCGGCACCAGCGGTACCGTCGCAGCCCGAATCAGCGACAACCGCTTCAAAAACGGTGTCAGTTTGTGCAGCATTCAAGTCGATAACGGCTTGAAGTGCGCCATATTCAAAACCTGCAGCATCTTGGGCTAGTGGCCCTGTTGCTGGGTTCAAAAATCCGATCTTAACGACTTCTGAAGTGGTATCTTCATCGTCGTCATTTGATGTACATCCTGCGAGTGCCGCAGACATAAAGGTCAATGCTAGTAGGGCTGTCAATAATTTTCTGTTCATAATTAGTCTTCCAAGTCGTTACAAATAGAGGCCGCTTATAGAACTATCACCTGTATACATAGGTAAGTAGGTTTTGAAGGAAGTTTTTTTTAGAGTCGGTTCATTTTCACAACTCAATCTCAAATAAGTAAACTTCCCCATCGTTGTAGTGTGATGGAAGGCCAGTTGTATCTTCAAGTTTAATCGGCTCGAGAAGTGTAAAACCATGGCTAGTATAAACTCTAATTAGCCCCTCATTATATCCTACCGTATCTAAGCGGATAAAACGTATACTTCCATCAGAATACCGTTCTTTAGCCCAATCGACTATTTTTCCAACGAATCCTTGTCCTCTGTGTAGTGGATGGTTGGCAATTCTATGAATGAAAACCGAGGGTTGAAGACTCTTTTCACCCCAAATTTGTGGGTCTTCAAATGCGATGACCCAAACACAAACAATCTTCCCATGGTGAACCATTTTCCACTGTCGTTTTTCTTCTATTTCACTTTCGATGAGACTTCTGTCAATCTTTGGCCACTGAGTCATACCCTTTGATGACTGTAATGCAGTTGCTTCATCATAAAGTTCCAGAATTGAATCTATATCATCATGAAGACTTTGAGTGATTTCCATATATATTCCTCCAAACCCGCCAATCTAATATTGAATAATTTATTGTCCAAGTCATCCATAAATTAGTCTTTCTCACAGATGATTTTCTAATTTTGAATTTCTGAAAAACGAACTCCTTCCTCGGTGAGAAGTTCTCGCTTTGCTTCGACACCACCACTACCGCTGTATCCACCTAATCTGCCATCGGTACGAATAACTCGATGACACGGAACTATGGGCGGGTATGGATTTTGACCGCAAGCATTGGCAACCGCACGTGCAGATTTTGGATGGCCGATTTGAACTGCTATCTGAGTATATGTTCTAACTTGACCCCGAGGGATTTGTTTCAAGGCCTTCCATACTTTGAGTTGAAATTCGGTACCAACTAAGGGAGGATGTTCAACCATGAGACACCGATTGCATGTAACCACTTATTGCTTTCCGAGTGATTTATTCGATAAAAAGAGACTTGCATTTTCACTAAAAACGTGGTGCCGGGGGCAGGATTCGAACCTGCGAAGCTTTACGCAGAGGATCTTGAGTCCACCCCCTTTGACCGCTCGGGAACCCCGGCTTGTAGTCTGCCGTGGTGCATTTCATTCTTGACTATTCCTCTTCATTAGAAATGTCTAATTCCAACGGACGTGGCGGCGCAGAGCGCCTTTTACGAACTATATTTTCGACGTGGAGTTTGGTGTATTGTTCCAATTCTTTGGTTCTTCGGTGATATGCGAATCCGAAACCGCCAACAACTAAGAAAATCAGTAAACCAATTAGACCGAGTAAGCCATTGATTTCTCGATTAGATGAGTTGAATTCTTCGATATCTTCTATGTCGACTTGCTTAGACTGAGAATAATTTGTGATATTCACGAAGAACGAGATATCTCCGGTAGTCCATGCCTCAAAGTACCATTCTGTTTCAACCCAATCTCCAGGTTCGAGAGAGATTGTTTTTGTTCCTAACATCAAACCATTAAGATCTACAAGTTCGACTTGCACTGTGCCGTTCAATTGACCAGTGTTTACTATTCTAGTAATAATCTCTATATTTTGACCAAATACTGGTTCATCGGTTTCAATTGAAATTGTATCTAGTTTAGGCTCGAATTCAATCCAATTTAAGCGTGGCTTCAATGGATCATTTGAAGTCCCAAATCCAGTTAATTCTAGCCCAGAGTTATCCATAGCAGCAAACCAAATAATAATCTCACTATCTCTAGATAGCAAGGATTCGTCACTCGGAGTAATATCGATTAGTCCGTCGAAATAAGTATTGAATTGAGTGAATCCAGTAGAATTAATTACTTGATTTCCACTTGTTCCTTGTATGATTGAACCATTTTCTAGGAAATGCCAGTTAGCATACAATCTTGGGTCATTAAGTGGCAAGTCATCGCTTATTGTAGCAAAAATAGGAATCTCGAATAATCTATTTGAATCTACTTTCAATAAATCTTGTAAACTCAAAGAAAGCATTGGTGGAGAATCATCAAGATATATTTGGTAACTGTTAGAACTTAACGGTATTAACTGTGGAGAGTACAATGTCAAGTCTAAAGAAAAGTTTGTGGATTCAGAATAAGATTGTTTAGCAGTGAATTCTACATTTATCACTCCTTGGGCAGTCATACTGAGATTGGCCAAAACATTTGATGATTGATTATTTATTGTTCCAATGACTGAAAAATCTTCGTTTAAGTATTCAACTGGAATGCTTAAATTTACGAATTGCAATAATAATTTCATTTCGATAACATCATCACTTTGTAACCAAATTTTATTATCGGTGTTAGAACCATTCGGCCCAATGTTTTCAATAATTTCAGTCTCTGAAAATTCAATATTTTGGTTTATATCCCATTCAAACATTGTCAATAAGGATACACCAAGATACAAGTCTTGGCCTTCATCAAATATTTTAATCGAGGGAATCCAGTTCTGTTGGGTAAGAGATTCCATAATCGACCAAGAGATTCTAAACTTTATTTCAACATCCCAAACTAGGAAACCTTCTCTTTGAATAATCACAACTTCTGGCTTTATTGCAAAACAATCACTATCATACTCGGTGACTGAAAATCGAGGAGAATGATGTATGAAGCATTGTTGCTGAGTTTCCTTACCAAGTATTGCGAATTGTATTTCATCCAATGAATCAATTCCGTTGGCATCTGTTAGACTAAACTGTAGTTTATGTTCAAACCCAGGTAAGATTTGTTGGTTTATTAGATCTAAATCTAGTGCATCGAAATCGAAGAAAGTTGTATATTGATTTTGTACTAGCAAGGTGACTAAATCGTTGTCTTCACCGAAACTCCCTCCTCCTAATAGCAGATTACCTGCTAAATCTTCGGATTCTATGAAAATACTCAATCTACCGCTTTCTTGTGAGCCCCTGATATCAAACCAAGAAAATATAGGTAAATCAACAGTTGCAGATTTTGAGCCGGTGTTGAGAGTCACTGTTGTTGAGACATACTCATTAAAGTCCATCACACTGTCTCCATTCAGGTCATCTTTGCTCTCAGACCATGACCATACAGTAATGTATGGACTAAGGCCTTCCACATCGGAAATAGTTGCTCTGAGCGGGATATCTTGTCCTGAAATCCAAATATGTCCATCTGCAGGAACCTGACCTCCAGGATCTAATACATCGATTGAGATTATTTCTGGAGATTGAATATCAAATAAGATTCGCGTTCTCTGGTATACTGCAGTCATATCCTCTGAAGTGTTTGATTGTTGATCTATCGGGCCAGTTCTCGTGATGTGAACTGATATTTCTAGTGAAGTATTAGATGGAATTACCTGTGCATATGGAGTATTAATTGTAGTTGAAAAATAACCATTTGTACCGGCTTCAACAAACCAAGAATTGCTCCAGTTTACTGGTGTTCCAAGCCACTTGTCTTGACCACCTGAAATGTTCTTAGGTGGAACTGCTTGTAATCTAACCTCTATTTCCGCTTGGCCTGCTTCGATGAAGTTATTGGAGATACCTTGGAACCTGACTTGGCCATTTACTGTAATGGATTGATTAGACTGAATGTGGAAAGGCCAGTCTGCATTGGTCCAATCATGTAATGCGTTATCATTATCAAAAGCCTCGAATTGAGTTATTTCTAAGTCGTTTTCTACTTCGTTGAAGGCTGTTTGACGGATTAGCGTCACAGGACCAGTTTCTAATCCTGAAGTATCTGTTGAAATGGCCATCCAATAAATATCATCGATGTCATTTAATTGCCATGTACTGATGAAAGACCATTGTATTTGACAAAAGCCCGTAACACAATCTACTGAAGTCTCTACTTCGTCAAGGTGAATTAGATCACTACCTTTGGTTATGCTCACATCTTTACTTGAGTAAAGGTTTGAAGCCTCGATTTCAATTAGTGAATCTTGAATTCTTGAACTTGGCGATAAAATAAGTTTTACTTGTTCAAACTGGTATTCATGCTCGCTCATAGTTACGGGACTGAACCTAACATGTGAGGTATTGACGCTAATTGCTTGGCCTGGTAGCCATCTATCTCGGTCGATATCATCGATAGAATCAATTTGATGAAGATAAGAAGTAGTAGTCATATTGATGTTTATTGAGCCGGATGTTGTCTCCACACTCATAGGTATGTGCAAGGTTTCTCTATCATTACCTTGGTAGGAATTATTTTTTATTTCGTTCAGTTGTGAATGTTCCAAACTAAATTGGACTTCTTGTATTGGAGAAACTGCTTGTAGATTGGAAAAATGAACCGATATATTGCCATTTGCAATGAAATCTAGAGTGCACAGAGCAATTCCATAATCGGTGGTCATCAGTCCATCAGGGAATGTGAAATTTGGACATACATCTTGACTGACAAATCGAGACTGAACTTCTGGCATTTGTGCAATTGAAGAGACTATCGCCGTATTTGATGAAGAGTCATTTAATGAATAACTAGAACTTTGCGAAGCCATATTTATCAAAAATGATGCTGGAATTTGAGTATATTGACTACCAGTAACTTGCTGACCATTTGCAGAAAGGAGCATCGTATAGTCAACTTGAAACTGTTGACCATCTAATAATTCCAATTCAACAGAACCATCAGGATTTGAATAATTTGTAATTCCATTACTCTTTATAGAATAAAATTTGGAATTTGCTCCAAACTGTTCACCTGAATTATCAACTGGCCAAGAGAATATGCTTTGATTTGAAACTCCAAGGCTTATTTCGGGGGTGACCGGCGCTTTAGCACAAATTGGTTGATATGTGAATTTAGTAAATTCCTGCCCAGTGAGAAGAGTTAACTGAACAGAATCGGAAAGACTGGGAGAGATTTGTTGATTATTAGTGAAATTCAAAGTACGATAGTTTGCTATCGTATTATCAAAGCTTGTAGAGTATAGGCTGAACTGTGAAGAGTAAAGAGAAATGTTATCTCCTACGGAAGTCATCTGTGCTCCAATTTGTGGGCAAAAACTTGTCGTCTGAACTCTTATGTAAGAAACCTGATTTGCAACTAAGTTATCATCGATATTGTTTGATATGCCTGAAAAAGACCCGGAGTACCTTGAATCATTGGATATATACTGGTAGTGGTAAGCATCAAAGTATGTTGTAAAACCGATTGTCAGCGATTCAATAGAAGGAGAGATAAGTTCATTTGAGGTACTTAGATTTGCTCTAACCCTTAAATTTGGATAAAATTCTGGGTCTAATTGAATGTCAATTGGAAGCACTTGATTGGAATATCCCGGTATCGTATTATTGTTTGAATCAAGAATATCAAATCTGATTGAAGTATTATCTGGTTGCCGGACAAAACCATCTAATTGACCCCAACCGAATCTAGCATTTGGTGTTAAAATTGGTGAAATCCATGACCCTTGAGCTTCAAAAATATCGATCTCTATTCCTGCATCATCGATATACCAGCCATCAAATTCCAATAATTGGTCTGAGAAGAAAGAATATCGGAATTTTATATTTTCTCCTGACAAGTTGGTTGTTTCGAAAATTCTATCTTCGAATGGACGCGATGTATTTTGACAACCCCCTAGAACAGTTGAACCATCAAAAATTCCTTCCCCATAGAACGGAGAATTAGAATTAATTGTTGATATTTGGTCATGAAATGTTCCAAGAGTAGGCGGGATATACCACCAATTCAATCCCCCATCAGTAGAGATAGATACTGCTCCTCCATCCCAGTTAGCTTCTGTACAAATCCAACTCTTGAATGACAATCTTGACGATGCCCCTACTGGGACGAAATAGTCTGGAGAATAAAGATGAGTTAGCATTTCATTTCTGTACGCTCCACTGAGATATGTCCCTACTCCTTGTTGTCCTGAAGGCCATACATTTGGTCCATATGTGGTTCCATTGGGTATTGAACCGACTTCCCATTGTTTCTGGTCAATTGAAATTAAAGACCATCCTGCAGGTAGTTGATTTCCTTTATCAAATGAATAATTCGTCACTTCCATCGAATCAACTCCAAGGAGATTTGTCCATTGCCATTGGTTTGGAGTACCTCCATACGACATCAACCAACCATCGGTAGAGCCTAGAGATAAATTGGGGGCAGTCGAAAAATTACTGTGAAGCAAACTTGATGGATTTGGGCCACCTCTACCGCTGTGAAGTATGATATTATCAATTGCAAATCCCTCCCAATCACTGGAAACCTTGCCGCCAAAGTTAATCGAGGAATCTGTAATTACCGATAATCGAAGTAGTGTGTTATTCAGGGCCGAGGAATTAGCAAAATTATAGTTGAAATTCATGAAGACTGGAACCCAGCCATTAGATTCTCCATAACGTACATTGCCATTGTGCCAAATACCTGTACCTGGAATCCCATAATTACCTGAAATAAAATTCCATGATGAACCATTATCAATGGAATACTCAACGGTAAGATAATCGTAAAGATATCCTTGTACATCCCAATTCATACCTATTTCAATTTCATCTACTGTTGGGATTGATGTGAAGTTTAGTGGAATGATGTATTTCGAATTAGAATTTGGCAAATAGTCTCCTGTTAAATTTCCATGGAAGAAAGAACCTCTTTGCTCACCTTCATTGAAAATAGATAATTGGTCTACAAACCAACCCCCGCGTGGAATAGAAAGATTACTTGTTTCATAGCATAATTGCAGACTTAGAAGGTTCTGACCTGTTGAAACATATGGGTCTAGTTGTATTTCAACACGATCCCAAGAGTTGGACTCACCAGTCCAAACCAAACTTGGAGCATACTGCAGATTTGAAATTTGACTTATGCCGTTATTTGGCGTTAGAGCGATCCAATTTCCATTACTGTCAAGTAATTCCACCCATGCTGCATCGGTAGAATCTAATGCTAGCCAGTGGTCAAAAGAAACTGAAAAGTTCTTTATCATTCTAGGCATATCTAAACTAGGGGAGCGCATGCATGAGTGCATTGAAGAATTTAAATCTCCATTTGCAGAAGTAGAAAGAAATGCGCTTCCATTGAAGCCTTCGTCTGGAAGTGACATTCCCGATTGACTGTTTATAGTATTAGGAGACGGCGAGACAATCGACCAAGTATTGGAATCTTTTCCGGTACTGTACCAACCTTCTGAAGGTACTTCTATGGTGGTTTCAAAATCGGTTATATCACCGATAGAACTGTTTCTCTCGAGACGTAATTTACCATCGCGTGACGATTGAGAAGTTTGTTGGTATGTTCCATTCCAAAAATTGGAGTCGCCCGCCTCAAAAACTGTTCCTTCACTATTTGCGCTTTGCCAAATCGGAGAAATATCCACTTGCGCTGAAGTTAATGTATGATTGGCAGGTACTTCAATCATCGAAGATACTGTTGTATTGATGTGTGTATTGTTAGACTGGGGAGTAAAATCAATATTACTATTCCATTGAACTGGGTCCTCACTATTCCATGAGGAAGAATGTTGAGCTGGTACATTGATTAATGTACTAGTCATAAGTATTGCAACCAGTAACAAGACCTTGAAATTCGGACTATGCTCGTGCCCGAATTTTTGTTGTTTGGTTGACATCTCAATTCACCTCGCTCTGCGAGGTGAGGTCATCAATAATTAATCAGTTGTCTCAATGTTTAGCCTGTGATACATCAATGTTCAAAACCCGTCAACCCTACCAGCCCATGATGACGGAGGACCGATACCTCGATAGCGCACAAGCGCGAGAGATCGAAGAAGAGTTGTTTGCCACTCGTCGACAACAATCCTCTAGACATGTCCCAGTCGCATTACCACGCCCTGATTTCTGGCAAACTGTAGGCAAATTACTATCTGATATTGACCTTGATATTCAACATATGATGATGAATGGAATGACTGGAATCCGGCTGCAAAACCTGCAAAAAAGACAGGCTAATGTTAGAAGAATAGCTTCGGAGTTAGCCAGAAAGCGATTAGTTGCCATGATGCAACACGTCGCTTCACAGTCACTTCGGATCGCTTCACAACCTGGTATGACGCAAGACTTACCTCCGCTAGACTGGCAAAGACACGACCCAGCGGAGAAAGCATTCTATCATGGTCTGCAGATACAAATGGATAGATTCAAGAAAGATATTGACTGGAATTCTATGCAGAATGGTGAACTCTCTGGAAACCTTATCGAAAAGATGGTTCATTCTCCAGGCACAATGCAGCTAGACTCATTTGTTGAACAAGATAAGGGGTTAACTGGTAGTCCGCCACCAGATCTAGTATTCGCTGATGAAGAACCACAACAGAATATTGCCCAAGAAATGGATGAAGAAGACCGTTTCCTAGTCGACCAATGGCCAGATATCGATGAGTTCGTACAAAGTGACCTTGTTGAAAACAAGCCTGTGGAGCAAGTAGAACTCAAATCAGATAGTAAATCAAAGAAACATTCTGCAGCAATGGAACTTGCTCCATCAAAAAAGTCGAGTAGCCATATTATTCTAGATGACTTAGAAATTTATGAAACCGAAGATGTGGCGCAAGAACAGAAATCAACGTCTGAAAATATGATTCGTATCAGAGTGATTGAATCATTCCCAGAACCAATATCTGTAGGAGATGGTGAAGAAATCCTTCTAGAGAAAGAGGATGTACATTTCTTAGACCAAGAAACTGCTAACTGGCTAATAGAATCAGGTGTAGCTGAAGTCGAATCTCTTTGAGAGAGATTATTAGTTTCAGTTTACAACACGCATTGAAAGTTCAATACTTACTGTGTCTGGAATCTCGATTCTGGTAACTTGTCTCAAAGCGGACTCGTCTTTACCAGTATTGATATCCATCTCAAGCAGACGCTTGTGAACTCTTAGTTCCCAGTGATCGTATGTTTCGCTTCCTTCACCATCAGGTGCTTTACGAACCGGTACAACCAATCGGCGTGTTGGTAGAGGTATAGGACCCCTAAGTGAGATTCCTCCAGAATCACAGATAGTTTTGCTTTGACTAGCAACTTTATCTAGGTCACTATGGTTTTCACCAGTCAATTTGATGATTGTTACTGCTGCCAAAATTAATCCTCCAACCAATTACTCGCCAATTATCAGAATCACTTCTTTTCAATCTTTAAACAGACACCAGCGGCTACTGTCTTACCCATGTCACGGATAGCGAAACGGGATAATTCAGGGAAGGTATCCATTTGCTCAATTGCAAGTGGCTTTGTTGGTTGGAAACGGATCAAACAAGCGTCACCAGTCTTTAGGAAAGATGGGTTTGCTTCTTTGCCAGCCTTGTTAGTCTTCTCAAGTAGTTCTTGGAATCTCACTGCAACTTGTGCGGTGTGAGAGTGGAAAACTGGAGTGTAACCAATTGATACAGCCTTTGGAATATCCATAAGTTGGATTTGTCCAACGAATGTTTCGTCGTGACGAACAAAGGTAGGTTCACTGTCAGAGTATCCTGCAACGTCACCACGGCGGATGTCAACTGCAGCTAGACCACGAACGTTGAAACCAACGTTGTCTCCAGGTTCTGCCTTTGGTACCATTGTGTGGTGCATTTCAATTGACTTTACTTCAGCAGACTTCTGTGAAGGATTAAAGACAACAGTCTTACCAACATTCAGAGTTCCTGTTTCGATCTTACCAACTGGTACTGTTCCGATACCGGAAATCTTGTACACATCTTGTATAGGTAGTCTTAGAGGCTTGTCGATTGGCTTGTTAGGCATTGCTGCAGCGTCAATAGCTTCGAACAATGTTGGTCCATTGTACCATGGTGTGTTTTCGCTCTTCTTGTATACATTGTCTCCCTTAAGAGAAGATGCAGGAATCATTGGAATGTTATCAAGTTGAGAACCGAATCCAGCCATCTTTAGAAGTTGAGTAACTTCGTCACATGCTTTCTTGTACTTGTCCTCTGCCCAGTCAACACCAGAAATATCCATCTTGTTTACGTGGACAATAAGTTCCTTGACACCCAGAACCTTTGCTAGGAAAGCGTGTTCCTTGGTTTGAGCATTTACACCATCGTTAGCAGCACATAGAAGAACTGCTGTATCTGCTTGAGATGCACCAGTAATCATGTTCTTTACGAAATCTCGGTGACCTGGAGCATCAATGATTGTCCAGTAGTACTTAGGGGTAAAGAATTCTTTGTGAGCAACGTCGATAGTAATTCCACGCTCTCTCTCTTCCTTTAGTCCGTCCATAACGTAAGCAAGTCCGAAACCAGCTTTACCTGCTTCAGATGCTAACTTTTCGTTCTTTTCGATAACGTGTTCTTCGATGTGACCTGAGTCTAGAAGAAGACGACCTACAGTGGTCGACTTTCCGTGGTCTACGTGACCAACGAATACAATATTACGGTGAGGCTTAGTCTTATCTTCCCATTGTGCTGGCATTTCAATTACTCCTTAGCAGCCATCCGACAATAATCCCCTATTTGAAAGCGACGCATAAAAAAATCTGTCTAAAAATAGATAAATAAGGCCTTTGTGACCCGAAAAGTAATTTTCAATTAAGAATTTATATTCACTCCGCACCTTGAATGGAGCCATCTTCAGCAATACGATATAATCGAGTGGTACTAGTCGCGCCCCTCATCGCCAATGGGCTACCTGAAATGGCAACTACTCTCTGGCCAACAGTGATCTCTCCACGCTCGCATAGGATTTTCAAACCTTCTTGCATTGTTTGCGAACCTCTTTCGAATTCTTTTACAATCAAACTATCTACACCGGGTAGAAGTTGAACTCGTCTTGCGGCTCGTACTCTGTCGGTAACTGCCGTGATTGGTATCCCTGGCTTGTATGCCGAAACTAAACGCGGCGCATTACCATGTTCGGTAGCAACCATTATTCTAACTGCGCCTGACATTTTCGCTAACTCAACACCTGCATGAGCAACTGCTCTAGTGGCTTTGAAAGTGGCTTGAGCACCTGGCCTTAAATCGCTTGATGCCAATCCTTGTTCGGTTGCCATTGCAATTTTAGCCATTGTCTCAACCGCTTGTAATGGGTAATCTCCTGATGCGGTCTCTCCAGATAGCATTACTGCAGTTGCTCCGTGACGTATTGCTGTAGAAACATCGCTGACCTCTGCACGTGTTGGGCGAGGATTAAGGGTCATAGTTTCAAGCATTTGAGTTGCTACAATGACAACCATTCCTCTTTTTATCGCACCGTCAACAATTCTCTGTTGTGCTTGTGGTACTTGCTCTAGCGGGATCTCAACACCCAAATCACCTCTAGCGACCATTACCGCATCTGCTAAATCTAGAATTTCATTAAGATGTTCAAGAGCAACAGGATGTTCGATTTTAGCAATCACTGGTACGTGCTGACCTGCTGCTGCAATCGCCTCTTTGGCTGGTAGCAAGTCCTCTGGAGTCCTAACATAACTGACCGCTATGTAATCGGCACCCGCCTCTAAAGCGTGTGCAAGTGCAGCCTTGTCCTTGGGACCGATGGCTGGTAAATCAACAAGAGTGCCCGGTACGTTTATCCCTTTACGAGCGCTTACTGGCCCGCCATCTTCAACTGTACAAACAACGATTCCACCCGATTCACCCGGAGATGAATCCACTTTCAATCTAATCAAACCATCGGCAATTAGAACTGGGTCGTCTGGTTTTAATTCAGCAGAAAGACCCTCATATTGTACTGGCAACTTTGATTGTGAGGCATCATCCATATGGTGAACGCCACAGTGAAGTTCGACTTTCTTTCCTCTCTCAAGTAGTAGAGCTCCCGGAAACTCACCAAGTCTAAGTTTTGGCCCAGGTAGGTCTGCAAGAATGCATGTAGGTCTGCCTATTTCCTGTTCCATTGAACGAATTCGCTGATATATTGGAGTTTTATGTTCAGGTTCACCGTGAGAATAGTTTAGACGACAAACATCTACTCCGGCTTTCAATAACGATTCCAGTGTTGATTCGTCTTGAGATGCTGGACCAATCGTAGCAACGATTCTGGTTCTTCGCATGTACTATCCTCGAGGCTATCTATCAAAGGGCTTTCTAAATAGAATGTATGAGATGTTCACTTATAGTGTAGAATAATGACCATGGATTCTATTTGAACATCATTCCAGCGATTATTTCGAATCTGCATAATCCATTCTCCATCGCCATATGTGGATTCTGTTTCAGTAAACATGTAGGAACTGAGCAGTAGCATAACACAGTAATTTTCATCATCATCACATTCACCTGCATCTCGATTTTCATTATCGGTTTCTGAGGTATTTGCTGCTTCATCATCTTCTTCATTGAATGCATATAAATTCAGGGTATTAGCGCACTGACTATCCCCCAGAACACAATCATCATCAACTTGAGGGTATGTTAGAATAGTCTCGACTTTTCTGATAGTATTACCTTGGTCTCTGTCATAGACAACTGGCATATCAAATTCTAACACTTTTGGAGAACCCGAATTATTTCCATCGATTTGGAAATCTTTCCATTCGCCGTAATATGAGACATAGACTTTGATTTTATCGCCGTCCATCGAACCTGCACTATTGGTTACTGAAAGATTGACTTCATATTCACCAGGTACTACATCTTTCCACTCAACGTTCTCACCAGTTAAATCAGCGTCGTTTTCTAAGTTCCCATCGCCATCTGAGTCATATTCTAGATCGAGGTCCCAGTTCCAGGTTGTGATATACTCGCTATCGCCACCGGACTGTGAATCAGAACCATCTAATTGTACAGTAGTTGTTTCAGTGACTTCGCGGTCTGATTGTGATTTGTCCATAGCACAAATCCAAACCAAGATGCTTCTTGTTTCATCTACGTCCTCGTATAGACAATCTTCTTCATCAGCATATTGAGTGATCTCTGCCACAGGAGTTCCAACTGGTGCCTCAGTAACAGTTATGTCTTTGGTTTGTGCGTTACTTATTCCACCAGATGCTACAGTCAATGTGACACTATATGTGCCTTCAACTTCCCATGAACAATCGGTCTTTTGACCAGTTTCATCAGCAGCACCATCGCCATCGCAATCCCAACTATAAGTCAAGGAACCGTCTTGAGGTAGTGAAGCAGAAGCGTCTAACTCGACACTATCTCCAGTTCTGATATCGGTAGTTGGTGAGTAGGAAAAGACGGCAGTAACAGGTACATTATCATCGCCAGAATCACCAGTAATACACCCTGCAAGGCTTGTTGATATCATAATCAAGACCATTAGGATTGGCTTAACATGCGACTTCATAGTTACAGGTGTACATAGCATATATCAAAAATACTCCCGTCGAATGGGTCAGTTTAGAAGGAAAATAGGGAGGTTTGCTTATTTCCAGCAATCAATTCTTTAGCATTCCAGCCAAAAGCCTCAGTTATTCTTCCAAGTGCAGCTGCTAATCTTTCAGCATAAAAGCGACCGTCATATTCGGTTATACCGCCATTTTCTTCGCTCTCAAGCCATGGTTTAACCGTCATAGGACTGACTGAAGCATCGGTTACGACATAGGACACTTTCATTCCTGAAGTAAACCCAAGACCTAGTGCAATTCTAGCCTTTGCAACCCTTACTTGCGCCATACTGTCGGGTTTAGCATAATTTTTAGTAAAGTCAATTGAGCCATCTTTGTTGACACGACCCTTGCAGGATTTGGCAAGGATTAATTCGGTTGCATCTACTTTATTCTCTTTTAGAGCTTTTACTCTGTCAAGAGCACACTTGACCAACTCTTCTCCTTCATCGGCCAAAGCAAAGGTAAACAATTGCTTCATAGTTTTAGTTAAATAAGAGAATGAGTCTGTTCTTTGTGTCTCATATCCACGGATTAGCATCTCTTCATTTGGCCAAACAACTTGGCCAACATAACGCTTCTTAGCACCATGACTAAAGAACACTGAGAGGCCTTTTTCATATTCTAATACGGCTGAATCTTTACTATATCGTTCGGCAAGTTCAAGTCCGAAATCAAGCATACTTTGTTTTGCTTCATTCCATGCATCTACTTGCTTTTGAGCGTCTTTATCACCTTGCTCGGCTGCTACTTTGTCTTCCTGTTTTATTGTTGAAGGAGAACCTTCTGGGACTGGTGAGCGGACGAAAATAGAATCTGTATCAGAGTAAACAACATGATTGCCTTCTTGTTCTAATTGAGATATGATATCCTTGATGTTAAATCTAGCCCAAGCTGTGATTGAAGAACCAAGGTCTCGGTGAGTGAACCGATAAAAGCCACTAGCAAAAACACCGTAGAATGTATTCATTAAGATTTTGACCGCATACTGCATCGAGTCATGGAACATTATTCCAGCCGAATCATCTTGTTCTTTAGCAGATTTTAGCGATGCTTTGTGGACATCTCTTTGAGACATTAAATTTTCAAGAAGCGTCGGAACTAGCCCTTTACGAACACTTTGGTGACGGAAACGAGCGCCTGTTGGCGCAGTATAAACCGGTTCGTCTTCGGCTGGTTGATCGGATTGAACTGGATCTATTCTTGTCGTGTAACAGATATTATTGCCAATCATAATTGAAGGATACATACTCTTGAAATCTAAAACTGCAATCCAAGGATGGAGACCTGCTGCTACATCGTGAACATATCCTCCTGTTATTTGCCCTTCTTTTGCTTCGGCAGAGCCAGTCAAAGGAACTGCTACCATCTCTTTATCTGCCAGCCTAATTATTAGAGAGTCGACCAGTTGACTACTACTTCCATTGGCTGCAGTATCAAAAGACACCTTTGCTACTGCCGCTACCGCTTCTTTACGCCTTACGACTTGTAATTGATTTAGAATATCTAGAGGTAATGCTGCATCTCTAATACAATACTCCATCACAACATCTGGCCTATCTGCCCATTCTTGGTCCATTTTTGAAGCGTCAACATCCATTTTATGTCTCTCAGCATCATCAGGGAATAGTAACTTAGCGACATAAGAAAGGGTTTCTCTTTGCGGCCTAAGAGTCATTCTTGCTTGCCACCAGGCATCTACAATGCTACGTCCAGCAACATTCCATGCACGATTACTTTGTCTGCGTGGGATTAATCCGGTACGTAGTCGTTTATTTTCTGCTTCTGATTGTTCTACTCGGCCCCAACCAAATAGTGATGCGCGTTTGCGCCAATCTGACCTTTTTGCTTGAACATCCATCCTATCATTGAGTTTCGGTAAATCGAAATTATCGATATTATATCCTGTAATGACATCGGGGTCTTGGCCTCTTACCACAAGAGTAAGTTGCTCCATAATGTAAGTCTCTTCACCTTCGAACGAAAATTCTTGACGGGTACCATTGGACATATCTTCAATCCATGCGGCTGCACACAACACTTTTTCATGCTCAATACTAGTTTCAAGGTCAAAGGAGAATACTTTGAATGGTACTTGGAATGGTTCGCAATCTGATAAATCACTAACATCACAAGATACTGTGATGTCAACAGCATATCTTCCTGCTCCACCAGCCTTGAGTACTTTCATTCTCTGCTCATCAGCATTTTCCATTATATCTCTAGAATCTATAATTTCACCTTTGGCATGAACGTGCATGCTTAAATCATTATCAAGGAAAAGGCGATTCAAGAATGGTATATCACCAGCAAATATCTGCCATGATTGCTTAACGAGAGATTTTCTAAGACCGGGTACAACGAATGGTTGACGGGCTGTTACTTGCCAGATTGGCCGCATACCTAAGTCGGTGAGTTTCATCACAGGGCCAGTGATTGAACGAATATCTTCATTGGCCTCAAGGCGCTTCAATTTATCAAGAAATAATTGTGGGAGTTCTTGGCCTTCTTTCCAAGCACTTAGAGGGGTCATCTCAAAGGTTGGCGACATACCTGAAATTAGTAAACAAGCCGAACGCCCATCTTCACAACGAGCGAATACTTCGAGGATGGTTTTGTGGTCAGTACCACCTTTGGAAGCATCGACAGAGTGGTAACGCCCACTGATTATACCCAGTTTACCGTCGAACTGCATAGCTCTGCCCAGTACATGCAGATTGGCGAGGCACTATGGCACTTCGTATTTGTCAAAGAGGAATAAAATGCTGTTGTGCTTCAACATATTCGGGGTCTGGGTCATATTTGGCTTGTTCTTTTTCTTTCAGTTTACCGACATCGATTCGTTGTAGAAAGAGACTAAAAACAAAAATTGGAGTCATTAGAGCGAAAGTTTTCACTTCTACGGGCTCAAAAGTTGAAAGTGGATTTCCAGTCAAAAGTAATGTTGCCAACAAACATCCATAGGCTGCAAATATTGCTGAGACTATCATTGGTAGTAAACGATTAATCCCCATAGTTAAGAAAAATGCTGCTAGTGCTGCTAGTCCACTCCATAGATTGCTTCTTTCAATATCAAAACCATAATTACTAAGAGTCTGGATGCCGGTTGAAAATGTTACAAAAATGAAGGCAGAGGTTAGCATTCGGGTGGAAAACCTAACCAAGGCCGATAAAACCATTCCAACTAGAAAACAAACTATTCCTGTGACTTGTGTTGCCGTAAGCGATAGTCCGAATTCTTCAACGAGTGGAGTGACTTGGGGAGATAAGTAGTAACCAATTGAGGCGCCGATAATGAATGATACCAAAGGTAATCTTCGATGGCCCTGAAGAAATAGTAGAATTGAAAGACCTAAGATAGCCATACCAAGAGGCGCTCCCAGCTCTTCCATTTTCACAGCAAGATTTGAGGTCATTTCCTGCAGTGATGGTTGGCTCATGAACTAATTGAAAGGCTGAGAGATTTTGAATATTTACTAGGAAAATCGGCATATCGATGTGCTTTACCAACAGTAATGATTGAAAGCCGAAGTTCTATGGCCGGTATGTTGGGGTTAGTATGAGCGAGGAAATTGACTGGGATAGTTTGACTTTTTCTCTTACTCCTACAGATACTATGTACATTGCTGAAACTGGAATGGATGAGGCTTGGACCCCTGGTGATTTGATGCCATATGGCGATATGAAAATCTCCCCGGCTGCAGGTGTTTTGAATTATGGACAAGGTCTATTCGAAGGAATGAAAGCATTTCGCACCTCCAAGGACAGAGTGGTATTTTTCAGACCTGATGAAAATGCTCGAAGGATGCAAAGAGGCGCAGATCGATTGAAGATGCCCCCTGTACCTGAGTCTATTTTCATCGACGCTGTTGAACAATGCGTTCAACAAAATTTACGTTGGCTCCCCCCATGCGGCAGAGGTGCAATGTATGTTCGTCCACTATTGATGGGCTCGGGACCAATTCTTGGAGTTGCTCCGGCACCGTCATATCGATTTTTAGTATATGTCACACCAGTAGGACCTTACTTCAAAGGTGGAGTTAGCGCTATTGATTTACTAATCTCTGAGGAACATCACAGAGCTGCACCTGGTGGTTCTGGTGGAGTGAAGGCAATTGGAAATTATGCGCCAGGAATGATGCCAAGTAAGAACGCAAAATCAAAAGGCTATGCTGAAGTCATCTATCTGGATGCAGAAACTCATACCTGCATCGAAGAAGTTGGGGCTGCAAACTTCTTTTGTGCAAAAGACGGAGTTCTTTACACGCCTGAATTAACCGGAACTATTCTTCCAGGAATCACTAGAGATAGTTTGATTCAATTAGCGCGTCATAATGGTATTGAAGTCAAAGAAACCAGAGTTACTGCTGAATTTGCAATGAACGCAGATGAAGCCTTTTGCTGTGGAACTGCTGCAGTTATATCTCCGATTGGTTCTATCACAAAAGGCGACACTAAAGCCAATTATGGAGATGGCAAACCCGGAGAATTAACAACTAAGTTGTATAATCAACTGGTTGGAATTCAAAATGAAACCGAAGATGATGTCTTTGGTTGGTTACACGAAGTACCTTTGTGATTAGCGCTTCTTAAATCCGCGCTTCTTAAATCCACTCTTAGGAGCAGACTGAGTCTTGCTTCGAACTTTTCTTTGCGAGCGTGCTCGTCGGTCACCGGTTTGTGGACCCTCTGCAACTCTCTTTGCATCAGCATCTTTGAGGTTTCTTTGAATTTGACGCCATTCACCACCAATCAACTGCAGCAATTCTTCCTTGGTATTAGCACCAATTGACTGTTTAGCACCATTTCGGCTTACCCAAAGTCTACCCTCTTTACCATGCGGACGCTTTGGATGACTGGAATCTTCTTCACGCTTGATTTTTTTCAAACCCAACTTCCGGGCTGCCATGAACAATCCTTCGAGGTCTGGTTTGATGACTGATGAGTCCTTTGGAACTCTTCTTCCGTTACGCCTTGAAACACGGATATCGAAATATCCAGGCCAAATTGATAATCGGTCAGGATTGTGGTCCACTTATCTCACCAATAATAGCGAAATGTTTTGGACTGATAAACGCATTCATTCAACAAGAATGCCGTTTATGACTCCATCCTTACCAGGACGGGATGTGATTCTTACGCGACCTTTGTCGGTTTCGATGATTGCACCCTTGACCAAAACGTTTCTACGGACGTAGTTAGGGTCGGATTCATTTTCTACAACATTTTCAATTGTTCCAAGTGTGGTTTTACCGGTTTTTGGGTTATTGATTGAAACTTTATCTGCTGCAAGTACACGAACCAAAGTATTTCCACCAGTTCTACGGTAGATTTTAGTTTTAGATTCACCAATCAGAGCCATTTGCTTCTCTGATGATATTTCAGTAGAACGCTTACCGCGAGCCTGTACTTTACGACCACCGCTAGGTTTACGTCTTGAAATTCCGTGCCATTGAGCCATATTTTAGTCTCCTTGCAGGACACACCGAGAAACGAGCCATATATGAAATCAACCCTCATTCGCAAACCGCCTCAATTATCGAAATTACTTCTCCGTCGGTTGTTTGAAGTGTGGCTTTGAGTTTATCGCCGGGGAATAATTGTGCTACTCCAGAAGGTGTGCCGGTGAATAAATAATCCCCCGCCTGAACAGGAGCCCAGCCAATTAAACTATCATATTGCACAGCTGGAGATATGCTCATCGAAGATAGGAAATCGCTCTGTCTCAGTTCTTCGTTTACAGTCAGTTGTAGTTGGAGTCCGAGGGTTGGTTCACAAAGTGATTCGAAAGAACCACTCCATGGAACAAAGTTACCAATTACTGCACTAGCACGGAAACACTTTCCTTTAGCCCAAGGTAATTGCTCTTTACGAAGTTCGGATTGTGTTTCTCTATCTGTCAAGTCAAGACCAACTGCGATTGCATCGACCTGAAGGTCTTGGTTGAGTCGTATCACACATTCAACTTCATGGTGTACGCTACCAGGGTGTGAACTGATCTGAAGCGCTCCTTCGGTTTGTATACAATTATTTGGCTTGACGAAAAATATCGGTTCAGTTGGTTGTTTATTGCCAAGTTCTGTTGCATGTTTAGCAAAAGTTCGAATCGAACACCATAGGGCCATGATGATGCCAGATATATTCGGCACATCAAACCCACGATGGTAAAAAATGTCAAAGACCATGAGGACAAGGCCGTGGTATGAGCAAGGATTGGACCATCCGTAAACGAAGACCTGTTAGGAGGAAAAATATCGCCCCTCTTCTAAAGGAATTAGAAGAATCTTTGCAGATTGACTTAGCGGTTGATGGTGCTTTTTTAGAAATGGCGGAATACGGGACTTGGCAGATGGTATTTGTCGATAAAGTAGCAAAAACTGTTGAAGTCAAAGATGATGAAAATAAACGATTTACATTCCTCACCCTACGTGGTTTCCTAGACTATCCTGAAGCGAGTAAATGGGTGGAAGTTGACCATGGTGCGATTCCTTTTCTGATGAATGGTGCTGATTGTATGGTAGCTGGAGTACAGGCTGCTGACGACAGTATAGTCAAAGGTGAGTTGGTTTGGATTAGAGATATGACTCACAAAAAACCTCTGGCAATTGGATGGTCAGTAATGGATGGCAGTGAGATGGCCTCAGCCACTAAAGGTAAAGGCATCAAAACTCTGCATTGGGTTGGAGATGAACTTTGGGAAATGGAAGCCTAATCATTTCTTTAGATGTTCTACAATGCGCTCGATAAATCGTCGTTGTTCTACTTCCCATGACTGAATAGTTACTGTACAAGAACCTCTGCGAACAGGCAATTTTCCATCGATAAAGCCATTTTGCGTCAAATCGCTATTCACTAAAGGTAGGCTTCTGCCTTTGAAGTAGATTTTACAGCCATTAGCAACACATTGAGCATAACCAAATTCAAAATTAATTCTCTGTTTATTTTCCTCAAATATCACCCCTCCTGCCTTGAGAAAACGTTTCACTGCCGAATAAATACTACTTGGATCTTCTTCATCATTAGATAGACCTCCATAGGCTGAAAGAAATGAAAGTTCAGTATCATTCTGTTCCATTAAATGGTCTAAATCGCGACTCTTTGACTTCTTAGCCATCTTACCACTAATCGTTACCATGTGGGTTTGACTTTTTGATATACCGCATGAATGCTATGAAATTTCGGTTTCTTTAGTAAAACTCAATCAATGGGGAGTAATGGAATGGCCATGACGCAGACCTGGGTAGTGGATTCGAACTGTTTTATCCATCTTGGCTCGATGGCCCCCGATTCCTTTGTAAGAGATATTGGTAAAATTTTACCTTCTGAGGGCATGTACGTGACTCCTGGGGTTCATGATGAAGTTAGAAACGTTCGATTTCAACGGTGGAAAAAACAACCAAATTTGCTTGTATCACTCAAACCCCTACTTACTACAATCAGCGTTGATGATTCTCAAATTCGTGGACTTGCTGCTCAAATCGGCGAACGGGCCTCACCACAAGATGTCGACCTTTCACTGATGGTATTGGCTTCAAAACTGGCTAAAGAAGGAAAAGAAGTCACATTGGTAACCGACGATTTCAAAATGACAACTACGAGTCAAAAAGTGAATCTTGGATTCTCGACCTGTCCACCTTCTACATTTATCCAGAGATTGGCTCAAATAGGACCTAAGCAAGCCAAATCAGGCTTGAATAGTCTTTCTCGTAGAGTTCGTGCTGCTGAGATGCGGTATGCTATTAGTCGAGCCGGAGAATATGATATTCAAGCAAAATTAACATGGATGGTCGACTCGCTTCTAGATACAAAAGGTGATGCTAAAAAAGTCATTGCTGCGACTCCCGAACAGACATCCAATCAAAAATCAATTAGAGCACTGAGGAAATATCTCTTGGGAGGGGACGTCAAAAAGACCTATCTTAGTTCTCTTGGAATACTGACCACTGTTTGTGAACCGATAAGAGAATTAGATGTATTTTTATCTTCAATTTCAGAAAAACAGAGTGTCTCTGATATCATGGAAATTTATAATTCTGGTATCGAAGAAATGAGCCAAGTGCTTGAAAGTATAGGTTTAGGGCTAGCGCCTCTAGATGAGGCATCGGCTGAAATAGCCCATAGAGCAATGGCTGGCCATGTATATCGAATGGAGTCTGCTCTTGGAATATTATCAAAGATGACTGGTAACTTGAATTTGGCCAAACTTCACCTAGCAAGAGCGCTACAAAGTGCAACACTTATCGACGACAGAGGCGCTGAGATGGGAGCAATGTATCAACTGGGTTTGCTCGCCGTAGTTGGACAGAAATGGGAACGGGCCGCTATACTTTTCGAGACAGCTGACCGTCAGGCCCAATCCATCAAAGAGGATAGACTGCAATATGTGGTTTGTGCGGGGATAATGAATCATTTATCTAATAATCACAAAAAGGCCGATTCATACATCAATATCGCTAACCAAATAATCGAACAAGATAAGAATAAATCTACAATGATACTTGCTAACTTAGGAAATAATCTTCTCGCCATTGATGAAGCAGGACTTGCCATCGAAGTTCTTGATGAAGCGATGGAATGTGCGATTGAAGTTGATGATATGGAAACAATGCAATCATTAGCTGAATCTATGGTATTAGCAAATTCTGCATTAACAGAAAAGGAAAGTCAACAGAATGAGAGCCTGAGGCGTTACATCGATGGATTGAATAATTTGGACAAATCTAGTTCTGAAGCTTTCGACAAACAAATTTCAGATATCGAAAAACAGGCTGAAGAACTAGCCAAACCACTGGATGATACTTGGGACGACTGGCAACCGGCATCGAAATTACTACCTGATAATTCTCCACTCACGGTTGTTAGAGTAGAGGTTAACACAGAAGGTCAAAGTCTCGTTATTTCCAATCATTTAGAGCTCGGCATGATCGGCTTCTGGCTTCCAGAAGGAGAATTTAGTATTTCTCCGGGGCACCAGTTATTTGTTGGAAATAGTCGTGTCAAGGTCGCAAGTGCGCCGGAGAACTTGCGTAAGGAGCATAGTATTCGTGCCTTAGTGGCCGTTGAGAGCCCTGAAGAGATCACCTTTTCTGCTCAATTAGATATCTGATACCTGAAACAACTGTTTAAATCCAAATATGAGTGATTTTGAAATCATTGCGGACATTAAACCAATAGTCCTAATATGGAATTAGCCGGAGGAAGTAGAATGCGTGTGTTTGCTCTCGTCACTATTTTGATGATTGCAAGTATGGCTCCAATGGCTGTACAAGGCGAAGTCAGTGAAAACTATTCACAAAAATTTGGTGCACCGTTATCAGAAAACTGGGACGATGCCCCTTTGACATACGGTTTTTCTGCTGCGGTAAGGTCTGCTTTTGCTAGAGTTAGTGATTTATCTCAGTATTCTGAAATCCAACTCGAACAAGCGACACAATGGATTGTTGTAAGTCAATATCCTGTTGGAGAATCTGTTAGAGACCTTGACAATGTATGGACAGTAGATATCGATTCTAACACTGCTATCGAACTATTTTCAGAGTGGCAAGATGATGGCTTCATTGAAACTGCTTATCCGCTGGTTGAGAAAACTATGAATCCAAAATGGACTCCTGATGATTCCCTTTATGGCGACCAATGGCACCTCGAGAATACCGGTCAGACCAACGGAGGAGTTAGCGGAGAAGACGTCAACATAACAGGTGCATGGAATAACTATCGCGGCAGTGGCGTTGTGATTGGTATTGTTGATGACGGTCTTGATTGGAACCATGCTGACCTTGACAACTATTACGCTGATACCTTGGATTATGATTTCTGTGGGAACGATGGCGACCCTACTCCATCATCAAATAATGGCCATGGAACTTCTGCCGCCGGCGTTGCAGCCGCTGCAGGAAATAATACGATTGGAGTCTCTGGTGCAGCTCCTCTTGCAAGTCTTGCTGGATTACAGTTGATATCATGTAGTACGACTGATACAAGAGAAGGAAATGCCCTAAGTCATGAACGTCAGTCGATAGATATCTATTCGAATTCTTGGGGACCAAGCGACAATGGAAGAACTGTGGAAGCACCTGGGCCGTTGATGCTAGCAGCATTTGAAAATGATGTAAGTCAAGGGCGGGGCGGCTTAGGTAATGTGATTACTTGGGCAGCAGGAAATGGACTTGATGATGATGATAATTCAAATTATGATGGCTATGCGAATAGTCGCCATACGATTGCAGTTACTGCGGTCACTCACAAAGGTGAGCAATCGTGGTATGCTGAACCTGGGGCAAATATTCTTGTCGCTGCACCTTCAGATGGAGATGGAGAAGGAATCACTACTACTGATATTGAAGGTAGCGGAGGATACGAGAATGGAGACTATACAGACGGATTTGGAGGTACTTCTTCTGCCACACCACTCGCTTCTGGAGTAATTGCGTTAATGATGGACGCAAATCCAAATTTAGCATATCGTGATATTCAGCACATCCTTGTCCAAACCTGTAGAAAAAATGATGCTAGCGACTCTTCATGGTCTACCAATGGCGCAGGTCACCTTGTCAGTCACAAGTATGGATTTGGTGTTGTCGACGCAAGTGCTGCGGTAAACCTAGCATTAAATTGGAACAATGTTGACGAAGAAATCTCATATCTATCTGGAAACCTTGACATGAATGACCTCAATATACCAGATAATTCTAATGCAGTAACTGATACTATTTCGGTCACTGAATCAATTAAAGTTGAGCATGTCGAAGTTATTGTTGATATCTCTCACGACTATCGAGGAGACTTAGAAATAATTCTAATAAGTCCACAAGGGACTCAAAATATACTGTCAGAAAAGCATAGCGATAGCGGAAATAACTGGAATAATTGGATGTTTACCTCAGTTCATAGTTGGGACGAAGATTCAACTGGAACGTGGACAATAAGTGTACAAGACCAAGGCAATGAAGACGATGGAACATTTCATGATTGGGAATTAAATATTTACGGAACAGAGCTAAATCCAGATAGAGACGGTGATAATCTAACCAACTCTGATGAAACTGAAGTTTATGGTACCGACCCTGATGATATCGATACCGATGATGACCAAGTAAACGATGGATTAGAAATACAAGTTTACGGAACCGACCCACTCGATACCGACACTGACGGCGATGGACTAGATGATGGAAGAGAAATTTTTGTCAACGGCACAAACCCTTTGCTAACAGATACAGATGGAGATGGACTAAGTGACGGCCAAGAAGTGATAATTTTCGGAACTAACCCATTAATTCCTGACCTTGACGAGGATGAAGACTCATACTACTGGTTCCAAGATTGTAATGATACGGATGCCAGCATACATCCTGGAGCTATTGAAATACTCAATGGAATTGATGAAAACTGTGATGGACAGTGGGATGAAGGCTTCAATTCAAGTGATACTGATTTCGATGGGCTTACTGACTTTGGAGAGTACCACTTCTTCAATACTGACCTGAATCTTCAAGATACTGACGGAGATATGTTAAGCGACGGAGATGAAGTTCTTGTCTACCTAAGTAATCCTCTAGTTTATGACAATGATACTGACCAAGATGGTTACTATTGGTTCCAAGATTGTAATGATACTAATGACCAGATTAATCCTGATATGGTCGAATTATTAGACGGAATTGACAATAATTGTAGCGGGCTAATCGATGAAGACTTCATCGGACTTGACCGTGACCAAGACGGGCTTCCTGACCTTGAAGAATTCAATATCATTAACACTGACCCACTGGACAATGATACGGATAATGATGGATTAAGTGATGGGGAGGAAATTTTGAATACTGCAACCAATCCACTTGTTCCGGATTTAGATGAAGATGGTGATGGCTTTAGATGGTTTGAGGAATGTAACGATGAAGATATCAACATATATCCTGGGGCAATCGAACTATGGAATGGGATTGATGACGACTGTGATGAACAAATCGATGATGGTGTAAACCGATATCAATATCTAATCGCTCCTAATAGTTCTGAAATCACACTAAACTCGACAAGTGAAAAACTCCAGTTATCAATCGATTTTAATCTATCAAATTCTATCAAACAAGATCTCGGACTAGAATATATTTGGAAAAGAAATGGAGCCACAATATCGCAACAAGAAATGCTGAACCAAGAGCCAATTGACTGCTCAAAAAATAATACTGGTTTTAGCGCTGTGCTCTGTGCTCAAAATGGTACGGTTGGCCCTTACCCTATACTAGTCGTGATTACCGACATTAATGGAGGTCAAATCAGTTATTCATGGAACGTTTCATACTTTGTCTGGCACGCTCCAGAACCCGTGGAAAAAGAAGACAATTCAGGTGATTTAGATGGTGGGTCAAAGTCTCTAAATGAACTCGAAATGGGCACTATTGCAAGTATAATTGCCGGTTCTGTTGTAATCGTGTTATTGGTAGTCTTACTACTGGTTAGACAAGGTCGCTCAGGCGTCAAGCCACCAAAGCAGCCTCCAATTGGGGGATTCAATCCTCCTCCACCGTCTCAGTTCAGCAATGTTCGCTCAGCACCAATACTTCCGGACTTGAATAATAAATGGAAATAATCAACTATTCTTAACATAGTTCCATCCGACTATTCTGCCATCGCTAGCATCTGCTACCAGATTGAATCTATTATCCCAGCCATTTGAATCCCATTCTCTGGAGATGTCCACTGTTGTAGCACCATCTGTCGCATCACCTATATTTGTTAGAATTGAATTAATACCGCTGCCAGGAACAACCACAAGGTATCCAACCCTAGTCTCTGGATGGTATTCACCGGAAGATGTGAAAATTCCATTTGTACCAGATAAATCAGAATATCTGCTCGAGTCAGATAAACGAGATTCTAATTTACTAATGTTGATAACCTTAGGAATGAACTCGCGATTATGAGATATTGAATCGTCATAGGCGCCTTTCGAATCAAAATAACAATTTTCAGTACTTGGTTCTCCAGTAACGTTGAATTTAACCCAACCTGCTGTTTCATCTGTTGCTATCCAAGACGCATTCCATTGCGTCGTAGAACCAAGGTTTGTATCGATTGCTCGCCAAATATAACCGCCGTCATCTAGGGCAGCTGAGGCCCCTGCAGCAGAACTTTGGAAGTAATCAAAGCATTGCATTGAGGTTTCTAGGTTATGTGTCCTCATGCTAGAATCATCAGGCATATGGATTCCATTCGCGCCCCATTCGTTCAAGTCTTCCTCATCTGGAGATAATTCATTTGCAAGTGGTCTTGCATCGTATGATAGACCATATTCTAATGCCTTACTACCCAATTTCAAAGAAGACTTTTGAAATGTGTGACTCATCGTTAATTCTCCTTCTGGCAAAACATAGTCTCCAAGAAGTTTGGTTGTTGTTGAACAACCTTGTCGATTACTGTCACTACCTGAAATAACAACATCAACTGTTTGTCTAGTAGCCCAAGGGTTTCCTTCTTCGACCCATAGCGTCATGCTTGCTGAACCCAAACAGTAATCTTGAACATCTTTGTTTGTTGCAACTATTTTCCACATCTCTGTTGAGCCTAATTCCTCGGTACCCAAAACTCTCCAATCCCAGCCAAGTCTTGAACCGGTTGCGCCATCATCAATGTAATCATTAGCTAGTAATTCTTGTAATTCAACTGGTTGTACGAGTAATGAAAGTCCAGGAGATATTACTTCTAAATCTCCAAAGAATCCTCCTACACCATAAGTCATCAGAGTTCCTTCATAAGAATCTTCAATGTTTAGATTCCAATCTATTTTGGTACCAAGGCTTGCTCTTTCTCTAAGTTCGGTCCACTTTGTCGAAGTGATATCCGCGGTTCCACTAACACTTGCTGGGAAGTCTGAACAACCATTAGAACCAGGTATTGATGAACGCAAATGACGTTGGATGGTGAAACTATCAAGGTCATAAGAAGATACTGATTCTACTGATAACCAACTCATTCCTTGACCACCACGAACACCTACTGCGCCGACTCGGTCGTTTGAAGTTTGAGAGACTAACTGGTCAGTACCTCCATCGGTGATAGATAGGTCTCCCGAGCCATCAAACATCAATCTCAATTTACAAATATCATCTTCTGTTTCGATTTGGTCTAACACAAGATCAAGGAATCCTTCAGTAGCCATGAAATCACCATCTGAAATAGTATATGTCATTTCATCACCATAACGCAACTGGTCGGCAGTAAAGGGTTCTAATTGAGCGTTGAAGTAATACCAACCTCCTGCTCCAAGGATAATCAAAACTATTACCGCTGCAGCAACTTGAGGTTTCTTTACCATCTCGACAAGAGTGGTGGGGTTTTCTTGAGTAAGTTGTTTCGATGCTACGGGCTTAATTGTTGGTTCCGGCTTCTCGCTCTCTGCGTCAATCTCAACTAAATCAGCATCAAGGATCTCTGCTTCTAGAATCTCCTCTGTGGAGTTTTCTTTACTCGAGATAGATTCTTCGGGTTCAATATCGGGAGTCAACGTATCGTCATCTTCCAAGGAAAATATTACTTCCTCCTCTACGGTTTGTTCAACTTCAACCGCCGCAGAGAGTTCTGACAATCCTAATTCTTCTCGGCCTAGACCAGAGTCGAGTAAGCGTTGCAATAAATCGGATTTCTTACCAGAGGTTACAAGGTCATTTAGAACACACAACGCCTTCAATTTGGCGACTGTAAGTGTGGATGCTAAATCGTCGGACATGCCCCTTCCCATATAGGCGTCAGGAACGCCCCCTTTCAAGCATAGTGCTCGATGTATCTTATTCGTGCTATTTCATAGAAGAAATCAATTCTTCATTGTTCATATGGAATATATGTTCCATCTTCAGATTGGACATAGATTGTTTGCTCATAGGTCCCATCAGCCATTTTGCGGTAGAAGTAATCGTTTCCTGCTGGTTCAAAGACAGATTCATCAGTTTGTATAATTTCCTCTTGAACTGGCTCAGCCTCAACCTTAGGGCTAGAAGGGGGAGGGCCGCTACGCTTCTGTTGGCCTACTGTTGTAGAAATCGAACTCTTTGGCGGACCACTACGCTTCTGTTGCTTAGGTGGCCCTGTTGGACCTGCTGCTGATTTTGGAGGACCTCCCGGCCCTAGCGAAATGCGTTGTGTTGTTGCTTCTGCTGCTGCTTTCTTTTCTTCTTCTATCCGTTCTTGCTCGAGGATTTCATTGACCTTGGCTCTCTTGCTTATGAGTCCTAATATTGCGTATACTGATACTCCAAGAAATATCATGCCCGGGACTCCAGCGATAACTTGGTTAGGCCATAGTTTACCTTTAGCCTTCAGTTCAGTATTTTCTTTTAGCACAATGCCTTGGTCGTTTACAAATTGCACTTTGACGCAATGTTGACCCATATCTAAGTTGAAATCGAAGTTATATGTTTCACCTTCGAGTGGATTTTTCTTCGATGAATATTGATACTCATGACTACCCCCCTCTTTGGCTACTTGTTGGAATTCACTCACTCCCAAATCTTGACAATCATCTAATTTCAAAACATATGCTTCGAGAGTTACTTCTGAAGAAACTGAAGGAGCCCTAACGACTTCAACCTCCAATTCAAATGGAACATCCATCAAATCTTCACCTGATGCGGAAGGCCCCCAAACAAAACCGATATCTTTCTCAGCCGCTCCCCATAGACCGTCATACGGCACACTGGTGGACATTGGGAAAAGGGCGAAACCAAACATTACGACCGTTATTCCAACGAAAAGAAAAACACTCCACTTAGAACGTTTCAGTTCTGCTTTCAGAGTTTTGAACGAATCTTCTGTCTTCTCGATTTGTTCATCATAAGACTGCTCATCGACTGCCTCTTCTTCTTCTTCCAAGTAAGAAGTATCCTCGACTACGTCGCTTGCCTCCTCGTCGGACATATCCCGTGCGATTTCAATCCAGCACTTGAAAGGCTCGATAATAATATTTTCAACAATAATAGGCGATGATATCAAAAAGAAGGAGGTATAGCCGTTCACATGGACATCAGACTTGCTGTTTTGTCGCGTGGTCCGCGATTGTACAGTACTAGGCGTCTTGTTGAAGAAGCAAAAAAGCGAGGTATTGACGTTTTTGTTGCTGACCCAATGAAGTTCTCATTGTATGTAGCAGATGGTTCAATTGACATACAGTATATGGGAGAACCATTCATCGCTGATGGAGTAATCCCTCGTATTGGTCATTCGATTACTAAACACGGAGTGGCTCTACTAAGACACTTGGAACAGTTAGGGATTTGGGCTGCTAATACTGGACAAGGTATTATTCAAAGTCGAGATAAACTGCATGCTTCTCAAATCCTAGCGAGAAATAAGATACCGGTCCCTAGAACCACTTATGTCAGAGATATAATCGATGTTGAGTCTGCTATTGATTTTGTTGGAGGTTTTCCTGTAGTCATCAAGGTGACTCAAGGAACTCAAGGCCAAGGGGTATTTCTTAGACACACATTGCACGAAGCTTGCAGCCTTGTCCAAGGACTGTTGTTGACTGGGAAATCTGTGTTAGTGCAAGAGTATATCGCTGAATCGCATGGCAAGGACATTCGTGCTTTGGTAGTTGGTGATCGGGTTGTTGCTAGTATGAGGCGTCGTGCCAGAGGCCGCGAGTTTAGAAGCAATTATCACCTAAATGGAACTGTAGAAAAGGTCGATTTGCCACCCGAATATGAAGAGCAGGCTTGCCGTGCAGCCCGTGTTTTAGGACTGCATGTCGCAGGTGTGGATTTATTGGAAGCAGAACATGGGCCATTGGTTCTTGAAGTCAATTCTTCTCCGGGATTAGAAGGAATCGAAAAAGCAAGCGGAGTAAATGTCGCTGGAGAAATTATCGACTTTGTTGCAGGTCAAACCGCTTTCTCAGAAGTTGACCTAGACCAATTACTTCGAACAGTCCCAGGCTCCGGTGTTCTATCTCTCCAATTAAGGAATCATCCGAACCTTGTTGGACAGAAAATTTCACAAATATTCAATAAAGGCTCGGATATACCTGTATTTGCTCTTTCTCGAGAGAATAAATTAATATGGAATCCAACTGATGATTTATTGTTGAGATATGATGATGTAATTGTTTGTTATGGGGACTTAAACGAATTGAGAGCATCGATTAAGAATGCTATTATTGGCGTTTCAAAATCGAACTTTGAAATTCAGGAAAAAGAGGAATCAAACGCATAATTTGCCACATATCAGTTTTGACAAAGTTCAATAAAGTATGAGTCGAGTTTCGATTCATGGGAAGATTTAGGTCTAGAGCGATTTTGCTCGCAGTTCTTTTTTTATTATCCTCTCAACTCCATTCTTTCAGTAATTTTTTAGTCGAAGAGAAAAGCCCACTTTACTCAAGTCAAGATGAAATTACCTCAACGGAAGTTCGAGTCCACAACCTTGGAGGAAATTGGGAAGAAAATCAAGTGTTAGAATGGTCGCCAAATCATCTTGAGTACAATCGTACTATTCAATTTTCGATACTTATCGAAGGAATAAATTCAACCGAAAATATTGAATCAATGACTTTGAATATGACTTGGATATACAATGTTAGCTCAGGAGACCCATTGCTAAGCGAAAATCTGAGTATATCGGACTTGGTAACTAATGAGAATGGTTTATTCATGTACTTCAATTACACATACCCGCTAGATATATTCCATGATGAATATCAGATTACCCTAGTTACTATCCAAGCTGATGGTACGACACATTCATTTGAGCATGAGGGAATAAATGTAGTCGCTTACGACATGCACTTAGCACTCCTTTCTTCTGATTTTGATAGTAGACTATTATTCGCAAATAGCCAAATTACTTCGCTAGAAATCTTTGTTCAGAATACTGGCTCTGTTTACACCGATATTGAGTTCAATATTACTTTGCTAACACAGTTACCAAGTAACTGGAGTACCCCTAGTATATTTATTCTAGATACAGACCTTAGTGGTGGTGAAAATAGTGTGGTTTTGATGGAATTCGAAACGCCTAATGGTGCATTCCCTTCAAAATACCCGATGCCTGTGATTGAATTCCAGTTAACTGCTGAATTTGAGGATTTTACAGGTCAAATGGTCGAGTTTTACAATGTTAATTATTCATTAGAAAGTGAGCTTGTACCTGTTGATTCGAGCGCGAATATATCTGCGTACCGAACTGATTATGGCACTGATTTAATCACGAATAATTTCATGATTAATGACCCTAATACCAATATCATTGAGTACTCACTAGTATCTTATACGAATGAAAGTATAGAATTCTTCTTTGAAATTCAAAACTATGGATTTACCCGATCCACATTTGAATTAGAAGTTTCTTCACAAAATAATATTGAGTTTGAGATTTATTCGGTACTCAATGATGGTAGAGCGCTAGACCTATCTGGAGAACAAGGCAATATAAGAGACGTAGAACCGTTAGACTTTGCTTCTTTCAAGTGTCAAATAACCTTAATCGCTAATGCTGAAATTAGTAAAGACCCAATTTCTATCGAGGTAACTAACTCTGGGACTGGAACGATATTTAATTTGGACATTCCGATTTATATTTTAAGTATAGACAACATTGTCACCCCGACAGTTAACATGGATGATTTCGAAGATTCTAGCAATATCTCTATTTCTCAAAATGAAAGTCTATCCATGTATTTGGCTGTACAGTGGTATCCGATTTTTGGAACATCATACTTCGTAAATAATTGGAACATGGATTTGGCTGCCGCTAATTCCGACTCAGACGTCGAAACAGAGATTATTTTGAATCTGGTTGAAAACAATTCATCATTAACTACTCCATATAGCTTCAAAATTGTTGAAGAGATGTTTTTCGAATGTATTATCCAAGTTGGTGAAGAAGTACCTGTTGGAAATTACTCAATTCTTATAACTATTGAACAAAATATTGATCAAAATACAAACAAACTAGCATTTGAAAGCCAAATACAAATGACTATCTTAGAAAACTCCTCCCTAACAGAGCCAAATCAGAATAATTCTAATAATGACTCTACAACAAATAACTCTACCAATAATTCAACAAATAATTCTACCACCGATAATTCTACCACCAATAATTCTGATGGTTCATCAAATAGCACAATAAATGATACTTCTAACTCAACCGGAAATAATAATCAAGGTTCAACAAACGCCACCACTGATGGCTCGCAACAAAATGGTGATGGCAATTCTGAAGTCCCAAGTGATGATTCTGACGATACAGCAAAGTCTCAAAATCCTGATACTAAGGCTTGGTTTTTCATCAGTTTTGTATTAATTCTTATTACAATCATATCTGTAATAGCCATAAGACGAAATATTAGCCCTAGAAAAGAAAGCGTAGAAGAGGCTCAAAACAAAACAGTAGCAGAGATTAACCCGTCATCTACTCCAGCCGCTTCAACAGAGGAAGCCAGTTCAAGTGATTTGACAGTTCTACACCAATGGACTGACAATAATGGCTACACATGGAAGCAAATGTCCGATAGGAGCATGCTTTGGTGGAACGGTAAAGAATGGGTTCCGGTAAATAATAACTAATTGAAAATCGGTTTTTAAAAAAAATTTTCACCCCAATGGTTTGATATGTATCACCTCTATCCCCCTAGCGTCCTTCGGGACACGGGATGCACACTCGCTTCGGCGAGAGGCGGTGAACGCCAATGAATGAGCGGAGGGATACAATGAGAGAACGAAGGGCTCTAAGGCCAAGTCAGTTGAGACTAGGTCAAGAAGAGGATATTGGCCTTCCAGCGCGTCTCAAACACCTCCAACACCTTCCCTGGACAAGTTGTTATCAGAAACAACTCAAGTCAGAAAATAAATCTGCAAATACTCAGAAATCATATGCTAGTGGACTTCGATCACTTATTGAAACTACTCTACCGAGTGAATCTGTTCTTAGTGAAAAGGAATATGATAAGATGAACATATTAGAACTAGCTGAGCGAATGGAGCCACTTAATGGCCGTATCGACCTCTGGACTCATAGTTTATCTGACCTAAAACCAACTACCTACAATGCTAGACTTGCAGCGGCAAGACATCTGCTAAAATGGCTAGGACATAGGTGGCCAGAACACATAACTAGGGCAAGAACTGGTAAGAGATTGCCAAGAACTCTGACACGAAGAGAATTATCAATGGTCCTTGAAGCGGCCTCGAATAGCGAAAATCCAGTAGCCTCTATTGTCGTGACTCTAATGTTAGATACTGGACTACGCGTTAGTGAAGTTTGTAATCTCAATTATAGTGACATCGATTTGGAAGACCGCTCTGCTAGAGTGATTGGCGGAAAGGGGGACAAAGATCGACTTGTCTTATTCACTCAGAGGACACTGGATAGAATACAGGCATGGTTACCAGTCAGAGAATCGAGAATTAAGAACGATGAAGTCGCTCTATTGTTAAATTCAGCTAAGCGAAGATTGCAGCCAAGAGGGGTTCAGAGACTGATGGACTCTCTGGCATTAGATGCTGGATTACCGAAGGGAAAACTAACACCACACGTACTTCGACACAATTTTGCAACTGGACTATTAGAACGCGGAGCAGATCTCGTTTCTATTCAAAAATTACTTGGCCACAGTACAATCGCGACCACTAGAGTTTACCTAGAAATATCTGACCAGACATTGAGGGAAGTTTACCATAGAGCACAAGCAACACGCGAACACCTAGAACAAAATATGCAAGAGCAACAACAAGAACTCATCGAAAATACTCCATCGACAAGTGTTGTTGGAATTGATGAAAATTAATTCTTTTTCTCTTTTCTCTTAGAGACTTTATGTGGGCCCATCCAACCTCTCATAGGTTTTACATCTTGGCCCATGTGACCTACAATTGGACAAAACTTTCCTGAACGACACCTCGAGCAATTCTCTTTGGGTGGAAGTTCAACCGTTTTTCTCAAGCGGCCATACTTCCTTCGAGGCATGAGTTATACTTATCTAAGCGGTCTTTGAACAATTCGTAATGTTACTTCTTCAAATTCTTAAACCAGGCCATTTTTGAAATAGGGGTTTTACCGGATGGCCCTATCTTTTTACGGTCATCAGAGGTTATTTTGGGCTCCTTAGTCTTAGTACTCTTTGCTAAGTTCTTCACCGATTCTCTCGCTTTTGAAGCGGTGGCCTTGGCTTTGGCTGGAGCTTCCTTGGCTGCTGCTTTGGCCTTGGATGCTGTGGCCTTGGCTTTGGCTGGTGCTTTCTTGGCTGCTGCTTTGGCCTTGGATGCTGTGGCCTTGGCTTTGGCTGGTGCTTTCTTGGCTGCTGCTTTGGCCTTTGAAGCGGTTAATTTTGCTGCAGAAGTTGCTTTATCTGCACTCTTTGCTGCTGATGCTATCTTTTTGGCGACTGCTGCTTTTATTCCTATCTTGATCAGTTTAGTTGTTCCTGCAGAAGCAACTTTTGATACTGTATCTAGTTTAGCGTCTACTAATTTCTTAGCAGTGGCTGCCCCTACCCCGGGTAGTGCAGTCAATTTTTCAATCTTGGAAGCCTTAGTCTGTGAAGCCATAATGTCACCTGTTACATGCAAGAAGGCTTCCTTTCTTGAACTCTTCCTAAATTTTGGCACCTTAAGGAGGTGGATTGATGAAGATTGAATGTCACCCCGAATCATGGCGGCAGGAGAGGGAAGTCAAACCTCAGTTCTTGTTTGTCAAGTACGAAGCGCCAAAGCAGAACATAAAATGGATGAGACTAATTTTCTACTTCGCTCCAAACACTTTCCTTCCGCCAGTAAAATAATTTATCTGGGTAACATTACTAGTACTCTGATTTCGCTACTTGAGAATCCCGAAACACCTTCATTTACCGTCCCGCCATCATATAATGAGCAGAAATGGACCTTAGAGACCACTAGTGGACAATTAAAACTCACAATAACTTCTGACTCATACTGGGGTTTTGGACTTTTTAACTCCGGTTATTTGAACACAATTACACTCGAAGGACCGATAAATCTGAGAAGTCGAATCATCTATGATTTGACATCAGCGCTGGCGTATAAGCCATGGGAATTCAAACACTTGAGTTCTGCTCGCAAATGGGTTAAGAAAAAATTTCCAGGACTGGATGAAAAAAAGAATCAACTTAACTGGTTAGAACTGATAGATTATTCTAATCAAAGATTCCAAGAAATAATTCAAGTAATGAAAGAAGCAAGAGAAAAAGTATCTCAAAAGGTGAAAATTACTGAATCAACCGAATACTGGAATAAAGAAAAGGCTGATGTTTCGCTCGCTGCAGCAGATTTCGATTTAGAGTTAGCAAAAGGAGCATTGGCAGATAACAATGCTCCGGCTGTTGAAAGAGCAATTGCAAGAATTGAGGCATCGTTAATTGAAGCAGACCCGGAGACTGGAGTTCATGACAATGAACAAATGGAAGATTTAGAAAAACAACGAATTATCATTTCTGAAATAACCATGGATGATGAATATCATCCTGAAGTTAATGTCGATTCAATCAATCAAATTAATTCTGTATCCTTCGAAGAAGACATTCCATTCGTCGATTTAACCATTGATTCAGAACAAGAATGAGTGATTCTAACATTCTACTAAGCCGCGTCGCGTTGATAAAGGGGGGGCTACTCGGGAGGAATGGTCCAAATGGCATCTAAGAAGAAATCCGAAGGAAGTGGAATCCAGCAGGCTGCTGGTTTGATTAGATATTTCGATGAAGAATCAGAAGATGCTTGGAAGATTACACCTTTCCAAGTATACGCTGCATGTATCTTGATTGGAACCTTCTTTTACCTTGTGAATCAAGGTGTTGTAAGTGCAATTTGGAATCTATTTTGATTGAATAAATCAAAGTGGCTTGATCATAATAATTTTATTTTCTTTTGTAGCCATGCGCTGAGCAACTTGCATTGCTGTCTTCAGGTCAATAGTAGCACCAAGTGTCTTTTCACCTTCAGAGTCATGGACTATCAATCTATGAGTTAGATTTTGTAAAACACCATCTTCTATTCTCTCAAATACCCAATGTTCATTTTCAATTCTTATCATTGCTGGAACATCGACTAATGGGCCCATCTGGTTACCAGTAACTGTTGTTCGTGCTTTCAATCCTCTCAAATCTCTGATTGGATTCCAAGTTCTCATGCGAACTGGGGCTCTTACTTTTCTTTTATTTTCTACTCCGTCTCTAAATGCTCTAGTCATTAGGGTCCCATCCCTTGAAGTCATTGACTTCAAACACAGGTTTGCCTATTCACTAATAAGAAGCGCGACAGAACCAAGGTTAAAAATGTCGATTTCAAACTATTTCGGCAGATTTCAATCGCTTGATGTGAAACTCAATACTCTTGCTGGCGAATAAACCTATCATCCAACCTGTAGCCAAGAAGCTCATCAAGGGCCAATCGGTAGAGTGAGAGACAGTTAGGATTGCTAAAGTCAAACACAATAATGGAATAATTGTGTAAAGTAAAGATGGTGATTTAACGTCTGTTTCAATGAACCACGGTTGAACCACGCTAATAGCAAGTAATATCCAACTTGCTGGAAGTAAGAATAATGCGTATGGAGTAATCATGAATAGAATACTTGGAGTAAATATCAGTGACATTCTCAACCACCAAATCTCCGGCCGAGATGCACCATCAAAGCCAAAATTAGGTAATACTAGAGAAATCGCCATGAAAATAACCATCCCAATCATCAACCAAATGGCCTGTAAAATATATCCATTCCCTTGGTCAAATGGCTCACTATTTCTGAGGTAATTTGCTGTAATTAAAAATAGAAGAAGGCAATTAATTACCAACTGGAAAGTCAACGAATTGCTTCGACCCTCTCCATGTTGTAAATTTGCTTCAATCGATTTACTTGGTACGGTGATAAATGTCAAACCGATGGAATTGGATAAGAAAAATAGTAACATGGCAAAGGAACCGTCTTGGGAAATATTAGTCCACCAGGAATTCGTTGACTGGAGCGAATTTGATAATAAGAATATCATTATTGGTAAGATTACATACATCTTCCATTTCGTTCTCTTTGAAAGGGTGTTTAGTCCTTGATCTGTTTGAGGAATCGTGGTGACTGCGAATAATTCACTACTAACTAGAATCATAGCCCCTGTAGCGATTACTAGAATTGGTGAATAGGTGCCAGTGGATGAATGAATAGTTTGTAAGGGCAGAGAATCTGGAGAATAATAAGAGGACTCCGGAAATAAGACCCAATACGAAACTAATGCACAAAAAGAAATGTATGTCATTATTCTATATTGAACCAGTTTTCTAATTTCTGCACTTGATATTGAAATACTCGGCAATTTATGACTCAAAAGGGCAAAACAAAGCAGGCCAAACAGAATCAATTCTGAAGCGCCATCACCTGTAATAAGTAATTTCAAATCTAAAAATTCAAAGTCGCCTGGTCCAAGTCTTTGGGCGATTTCTAAATATGACATGTCACGCTGTACAATGGTTCTTATACGGTTTAAAATCATAATTCCAACTACTATCAAAGGCCCAAATCGATGAATATTTACGATTGTCTTACCCACTGGTTGTGAGAATTTTTGACTATAAGATTCAATTTTGGAAGGAAGAAACCATCCGACTAAAAGAAGTAGTAAAATTGGGAAGAGCAACGGTGCAGCATCCCCCAGCATATTCGAATCTAGGGAGCGAAAGCCCTTGAGCATGGCGGAAGCAAGATAGAGAAGATAGCAAACCGACAGTCATGGCCAATGCTGGTTGGGAGGAGGAAGACCTCGATGAAATCTCAAGGGCGTCTTGTTTAACCAAACTGGCTTTAGAACTTGGAATGGACCTTGAATCTTGGATAAATACCACTACGTCGCCTCTTCCTGAAACTCTTAGAGTCACAAAATCTCGTAAAGATAGAGAATGGACTATTTCAGAATTAGAAAAAATGGGAGCAAAGCCAATCTCTTGGATGCCAGATAATAGCGCTTGGCAAATGCCATTTTCTCGAGGCAAGGTTCCAGAGGGCTACAGTAAGAGAATTTTGACAATACTACATGATTCTGGAAGAATCACTCGTCAAGAGGCTGCAAGTATGTTACCTGTAGAATTACTCAATCCAAAAGACGGAGAGATGATCTTAGATCTATGTGCAGCCCCTGGTTCAAAAACCACTCAGTTAGCGGAAAAAATATTTCCTGAAGGTTTTGTAGTAGCAAATGAACCGGTTTCGGGAAGAGCAAATATGCTAATCTCAAATAGAGCTAGGCTCGCATTGCCAAATATTCTGATAAATCAGCAAGATGGCAGACATATTGGTAGAATCCCCCCCCCAGGGTTTGACGCAGTTCTTACCGATGTGCCGTGTACGGGAACTGCAACTACCCGTAAGAATCGTAAGATTTGGAAGAAGTGGACGCCTAAATCAAGCCGTGGATTATTCGAACTTCAAGTTTCAATAGTTTCAAGAGGCGCTAAACTGTTGAGACCTGATGGTAAACTAGTTTACTCGACATGTAGCATAGATCCATGTGAAAATGAAGCAGTTGTCGCTGAAATTCTTCGTCAATGTCCATGGCTTGAATTGACTGATATCGATGAATCACTCGTTGATGGCTTAGTTATGAAACCTGGCCTAAGTAAGTGGAATATTCTTGATGAAAGTGGAGATAGAGTAGAACTAGGCGAAGAGTTGCCAAGACTACCTAATTTGAAACTCAAACATTTGTGTTCAGAAGATAGAGTTAGATTCGACGTCGAGTTTAATACTGAACTGGAAACTAAAATTTCTCAGGACCTAGTGAAATGTCGTAGATTACATCACACCGATAACAATACTGGTGGCTTTTTTGTAGCAATATTTAGACATAAGCCCGAATCTACTCCTGAAGGAATTGCAAAGGCCTACATTCCAAAGCGGAAGCCTATCGAAGGTTCTACTTGGGAACCGAAACTCATGGAACGCCCCAAGGCAAATCGGCATTCTGTATTCCTTGCTGATGAAGAAACGGTAAATCAAATATCTGAAGGATACCAAATCGATGCCAATAAATGGTCTTGGTGGAGCAGAGGAAAGAGATTAAACATAGCACCAAAATCTGTTGTCGATAGATTGTACAATCGCGTATGTCCAAACAAAAGAGGGGATTTATGGCCTGCGGGTACATTCCATCCACTAAAGTTAATTCATGTAGGAATGCCAACTTTTGTTCAAAATAAAGGAACTTGGAGAACTAGGCAAGAAGCAATTCCTGCCCTAGAGTATGATTTA
>Ga0206682_10000534_pt1 | contig 41406 bp, 51 predicted proteins | sample M240m12015metaG_FD_155444 | JGI IMG/M metagenome (GOLD analysis project Ga0206682, IMG submission 155444) | Ammonia-oxidizing marine archaeal communities from Monterey Bay, California, United States - M2 40m 12015 | ecosystem: Environmental > Aquatic > Marine > Intertidal zone | place: USA...
GCTGTTCGCCCATGAAAGCGGTACGCGAGCTGGGTTCAGAACGTCGTGAGACAGTTCGGTCCATATCCGGTGTAGGCGTTAGAATATTGAGAGGAGCCTTCTTTAGTACGAGAGGACCGAGAAGGACGTACCTCTGGTGTACCAGTTATCGTGCCAACGGTAAACGCTGGGTAGCTATGTACGGAGTGGATAACCGCTGAAAGCATCTAAGTGGGAAGCCCACCTCAAGATAAGTATTCTCATCACATAATGTGAGTAAGGTCACGGTAAGACTAACCGTTTGATAGGCATCAAGTATAAGTATAGTAATATATGAGCTGAGATGTGCTAATAGACCGAGGACTTGAATTTTTAAATAAACTTATAGTTACTAATATTTTATTAGTAACTATTTTTGCTTTGGTGTTTTTAGTGTATTCAACGGAACCACGCTGATCCATCTCGAACTCAGTAGTGAAACGTTATAAATCGACGAAAATACTTGGAGGGACACCTCCTGGGAAAATAGTTCAATGCCAAAGTTTTAGTAAAGACCAATTTTAGATAATTTATAGTATAGTAACTTTTGATAGTTAGTTATCGATTTGTATATGCATATGTCATATAATAAAGTATATCCCAAACAAGAATTTTGATAGATTTTCTATTTTACTTAAATTGAAATATGCTTTAAAAAGACTCTAACAATCAATTTAAGAGGACCTTAAGGTAGGTCCGTAAATCTATTTGATATAAAGGAAGTAATAAAAATTAAAATGAGGGATAAACAAGCCAGAGAAATTCTAGTTTTTGTGCCACAGTTTCGTTTCTAAAACTCTTTCCATTTATTTTGATTTTATTCAATTAAAATTCTCATTAAAAGATTGTAATACTTCCTTTCTATTTTACCCTAAATCCCTTTCTTCCACCTATACTGAATAGTTTGTAAGTTTGTCCGACCGTCGAATTATATTTAGAGTTGGTGAGTTTATTGAATTTCAATCTAATAGTATCCTAATATTAGTGTTTTATTGAATCATAGATATTAAATAAAGAACGTTTTTATAAACGATCAATCTAGGGCTTAATTCTATTTAGCGATAAATAATTTTAAAGTCTCGTGATAATTTCTTTTTTAAAATTATAGGAATGCTCTGAAACTGAATTTCTCTATTGTAAGTGATACATTGGATAAATTTTTTATCACAAATATCAATTATAATTACCAAACCTTTCAAATCAAAAGATTATGTTACAATTAGTGACTATTTCAGTGTTCTTAAACTTCTATAAAAGTATAAAATTAATTTTTATAATTATAAAAATTAATTTTATACATTGACTATTTTTTAGTGTAATTAAAAAGTGATAACTAGCATTCAATTTGTTATGGATTTACTGTATCCTGAGATTTCATACTATTTAATTTATTATAAAAATTATAAACAAAAGAATTCTATTTTATATTTCTAATATACTAAAATGTTACTATATTAATATTTTTAAATATTAAATTTAAGGGTTAGACCCTTAAATTTAATAGTAGATGTTCGATTAAAAATTAACCGTTAACAGCTGGAGCTGTTAAAGCTACTGGTAATACTTCACCTGAAGCTAAATCTAATGGGAAGTTGTGTGCGTTACGTTCGTGCATTACTTCCATACCTAAATCAGCACGGTTGATGATGTCAGCCCATGTGTTAATAACACGACCTTGAGAATCAACAACTGATTGGTTGAAGTTAAAACCGTTTAAGTTGAACGCCATTGTGCTAATACCCATAGCAGTTAACCAGATACCTAAAACTGGCCATAAAGCTAAGAAGAAGTGTAAAGCACGAGAGTTGTTGAACGAAGCGTATTGGAAGATTAAACGACCAAAGTAACCGTGTGCAGCAACGATGTTGTAAGTTTCTTCTTCTTGACCGAATTTGTAACCGTTGTTAGTAGATTCGTTTTCAGTTGTTTCACGAATTAAAGAAGAAGTTACTAATGAACCGTGCATAGCTGAGAATAAAGAACCACCAAATACACCAGCAACACCAGCCATGTGGAATGGGTGCATTAAAATGTTGTGCTCAGCTTGGAATACAAGCATGAAGTTGAAAGTACCAGAGATACCTAAAGGCATACCATCAGAGAAAGAACCTTGTCCGATTGGGTAAACTAAGAATACAGCAGATGCTGCAGCTACTGGAGCTGAGAATGCTACGAAAATCCAAGGACGCATACCTAAACGGTAAGATAATTCCCACTCACGACCCATGTAAGAAGCTACACCTAATAAGAAGTGCATAACTACTAATTGGTAAGGACCACCATTGTATAACCACTCGTCGATTGAAGCTGCTTCCCAGATTGGGTAGAAGTGCATACCGATAGCGTTAGAACTTGGGATAACTGAACCAGTGATGATGTTGTTACCGTATAATAAAGAACCTGCAACAGGCTCACGGATACCATCGATATCAACTGGAGGTGCCGCGATGAACGCGATGATGTAACAAGATGTAGCTGTTAATAATGTAGGGAACATTAAACAACCAAACCAACCGATGTATAAACGGTTTTCTGTACTAGTAATCCAAGCAGAGAAACGTTCCCATACTGAAACGCTTTCACGTCTTTCTAAAGTTGCTGTCATAAAAAATTTTATTATTATAAATCTTCCCAAATGTTTAGTTTGTTAATTGTAATTATATAAGATTATAAGACGCTTCATAAATTAACTTTTTAATAGTTTTTAACTATATTTAAAAATTCTATTTCAAAGTCAAATAATGCACGATTAGTATTTCCACCAATAAAAAGTTTCTGATCTTTTTTAAACATCCAAATTTGTGAATAAGTAATATAACTCATTAATGTACTAATCATTAAAAAGAAAAATCCTAAATAGATTAATGGAATACCTGGGTCAAGTTTAACTTGTAAGCCCGTAGAACTTAAAATTTCTAATAACGTTAAGTTTTGATTAAAATTTAACCTTTCATTAACTTCCATATTTCCTAAAAATTGACCACCTTCATTGTAGATTGAACAATAACCTTCAAGGTTATCAATTAATAAAATGATTCCATTTTGTGTGAATTGATTATTTGAAACCCAGGTTAACCAAATCTTTTCTTGATTTGGGAAAACATTGACTAATGGGTATTCTATGTTTTGATTAGTATTTGTTTTAAATCTTAATCCTACTAAATTCCAATCAGTTTGATAGTAGTATATTCCTTTATGTGTTAAAGGGGAATTAACAGAGATAGTTTTTCGTTGGATTTCATTTCCATGATTATTTAAAATAGAAATATCTGAATAAAATTGAGAGACTGTCTTATTCTTTGTGTAGGTTATCCAAAAATCATTCACACGTGCTGAATTTTGCGGAATAATAGTTAGTCCTCCATTTGATAGAATATTTTGAATATGAAAATTTTCTGTTTTTGGAACAATTTCTTGGGCTTTGAAACCAAATAATGAACTTATAATTGTACCAACTAAGACTAAAATCATACTAAAGTGGACGATAATTGGGGCAATTCTACCAATTAAACCCTTGTACGAATAAACTATGTTTTTTTGTTGAAACATAGAATATTTTTTCATTTTAACAGAAGCTAAAATTTTTGGGAAAGAAGGTTTTATTAGGATTGTATAATTCTTTAATTTATAGAAGGCACCATTTGTTCTAAAAAATTGACATCGACGTGCAATTTTTAGAGAAGGTAATTGTTGTAAAAAACTACAAAGAACTAAACTACAACCAAATAAAAATATTAAAAATAAGAACCACCATGTTTTATAAACATGATCTAATCCAAAATAGAGAATTTTATCCCATGTAAGAAATCCAAATACAGGACTTGATAAAGGATAATTTATTTTATACATTTCAATAGACTGATCTTGCTCGATTACGGTTCCAATAATACTACAAAAACTAATCAAAAGAAGTGTAAAAATTGAAAATCTTAAATCTGCAAATAATCGAAAAATTTGTTTTTTCATTAAAAATAAAAATTTTAACTTAAATATATATAGGTTCCGACGATGCTAGACGAATCTGACCGGAAGTTGCCCAATTTTGTAATTTTAACATTTGATTACTTTCTAAATTAGCTAACGGTATACAGTCTTTCAAAGCTAGTGAAATATCTTCTGTGGTAACCTCACGTTTTTCATAAAATGCTTGGTACATTCCTTCAATAATACTTTGTCGAATTTCAGCACCGGAAAAAGATTCTGATAATTGTGCTAATTTTTCACAATTAAATAATTCCCAACTATTTGGTCTAAATTCTTGAATATGAATTTTGAAGATTTCTTCTCGTTCCTTTAATTTTGGTAAATCTAAAAAAAAAATTTCATCAAATCTTCCCTTTCGAATAATTTCCAATGGTAATAAGTCAATATTATTTGCCGTTGAAATAACAAAAACAGGTTTCGTTTTTTCTGATAACCAGCTAATAAATGTTGCTAATACTCTGTTACTGGTGCCACTATCACCCCTACTATCAGTATTTGTAAATGCTTTATCAATTTCGTCAATCCATAAAATACAGGGTGATATTGTTTCAGAAACATTAATCATTTGACGTAAACGAGATTCTGACTCACCAACAATTCCTCCAAATAATTTACCAACATCTAATTTTAAAAGTGGTAATTGCCAATCATTTGCAATTGCTTTTGCTGCTAAAGATTTTCCTGTTCCTTGAATCCCAATTAATAATAAACCTCGTGGTGTTGGCAATCCATAATTTGATGCTTGCACACCAAAAGCAGTTTTTCGTTTTGTTAACCAATCTTTTAAGTTATTTAAACCCCCTAAATTTGTAATTTGTTCGTTTACTGAACAATATTCTAAAATTTCAGTCTGACTTATAATTTGTTTTTTTTCACTTAATAAAACTGTGATACTGTTATGATCAATTGTTTTATAAGTTGCAATAATTTTGGATAGAACACGCCGTATTCGTTCCAATGATAAGCCTTGACAAGCACGAGTTAAACTTTCAAATAATTCTGTATCTACTTCAATATTGAGAGATGTTACTAATCTTGTTAATTCTTGATTAATTTCTTCTTCTAATGGTAATTGAAATTGTAAAATAGTAATTAGTTCTTGTAATTCTTTAGGAATTGATAAATCCGACCCAATAATAATTATTGTTTTTGGTTGAAGTTTCAATATCCGACTTATATTTCGTAGTTTTCTAGAAATTGAAAGGTCTGTTAAAAAGCGATTAAAATCTTTCAATAAAAATAAAGCTGGAGTTTCAGAATTTATACGTTCAATTAATTCTAATGCTTGTAACGGGTTTTTTTTCGCAAAGCCTTCATTATTTGGATTATTTGTATAACCATCTACAAAATCCCAGCTATATATACTACGATTTAAATTTGTTTTTATATTTTTTCGAATAATATATTCCACTCGATCTTCTTCAATTGTATTGATATAAATAATTGGATAACGAGCTTTTAAAAAGAGAGCTAATTCACTGGTAAATTTCATAAAATATTTATTCAAAAGTTAATTTGCTGAGCTACTATTATTTGTAATTTTAAATAAAAAATTATTTATTATTAGAGTGATTTATAAGATTCACTCTAATAACGAAATTAAGCAATTAATGACTAATTGCTAATGCTTTTCTTCCTTTTCTACGACGGTTTTTGATAGTTTTACGACCTTGAGGAGTCGACATACGCGCTCTGAAGCCAGATACTTTTAAAACTGCGTATCGACTTTTGTTGGAAAGTGTACGTTTTGCCATATTTAAATTAAATTAAAAATAAATTGTTTTATAAAACAGACGAGCTTAAAAATTCATTAATTATTAAACGTTTTACAACTCTAGATTGTTCTTTGAAAGCTTGTAGAGCTTCTCTTTTGTATTCATACAATGGGTTTCGTTGCCCATAACCACGCCAACTAACAGCTTCACGTAACAGGGACATTTCTTGTAAATGCTTACACCAAATGAAATCAATATTTAATAAACTCACATTTCGTTCCATGTTTTCACAGAACCCATCTCCATGAACTTTAAATTCATTGATCTTAGTTTGATAGATTAACCAAAATTCATTAAATAAGTATTGTTGAAAACCACTTGGATTTTTATCTGAATTTACTAAAAAATGTTTGTCAAATAAATTCTCAAATACGGAAATAATTTGCTTTGTGGAATAATTCTTTACTGTCATTTCTAATAAAAGATCAGTAATCATTTGTTCACCATAAGCAATAATATTTTTTTGAAGCGATTCTTTATTTAAAATTTTTGTTCGTTCTGAATAGACAACATTTCGTTGTTTATTTAAAACCTCATCATAATCAAATAAATTTTTTCGTTGTTGATAAGCCCGTTCCTCTACTTTTTGTTGTGCTGAATCTAAACTTCGTGTAAGAAATTCTGATTCTAATGGTGAATCATCTAACATTTGTGATTGGAAGAAAGTTTGAACTTTAGATCCTCCAAATAATCTTAATAAATTATCATCTAAACTCAAGAAAAATTGGGAAGTTCCTGGATCACCTTGACGTCCACATCTTCCACGTAATTGATTATCTACTCGTCGTGAATCATTTCGTTCAGTTCCAACGATATACAATCCACCTAAGTTTTTTACAATTTGATTCTCTTGTTTTTGATTCTTATTATAATGTGTTTTTAATTCATCAATTAAAAATTTAATTGAACATTGGTAAGATAAATTTGGAATTGAATTCGTATCATTTTCTTTTAATGCACGTAAAATTCCAATGTCAGAGAGTTCTAAAAACAATGGATCTTTTAGTAATGAAAGAAGAACACTTAAAAAGTTTTGAGATGTAGATTTGAATTGATTCTTTAATGGTGATTGGAAAATATTAAGATCTTTTGAAAGTATATAATTACGTGACAAAGTTAAAATATCATACAATTCTTTTTGAACATTAAATATACTATTTCCACCAAGTATGATATCAGTACCACGCCCAGCCATATTTGTTGCAATAGTGATAGCACCACGGTTACCAGCTTGAGCAACAATTTCAGATTCTCGGCGAACATTTTCTGGTTTCGCATTTAAAAGCTGATATGATAACTTGTATTCATTCAGTAATTCAGCTAACATTTCTGATTTTTCAATGGTAGTTGTTCCAATTAAGACAGGTTGACCTGTTGATGAAAGTTCGTTACAAGTTTTTGAAATAGCATTCCATTTTAAAAACTGATCTTTATAAACTAAATCTGGTAAATCCTTTCGTAACGTTGGACGTGCCGTTGGAACTTCATCCACAGATAATTTATAAATTTTCTCAAATTCAACTTCAGCTGTTTTGCCTGTCCCTGTCATACCAGCTAGTTTGGGATAAAGTAAAAAAAAATTTTGATAGGTTATTTCAGCTTGTGTCTCAGATTTTTGTCGAATTGGTAATTTTTCTTTAGCTTCAATAGCTTGATGAAGCCCATCACCCCAACGTCTATCTGGCATAATTCTACCTGTAAATTCATCAACAATTACAATACGATTATTTTGAATAATATATTGTACATTAGTATTAAATAATGCATTAGCTTTAATTGCATTAATTATATATGGAATCCAGGGGTTACCCGGGTCATACAAATCTTGAATCTGTAGAATTTTTTCAATTTGCTTACTTCCTTTATCCAGTAAGACGACATTCTTATTTTTTTCATCTACTGTATAATCAACATTAGGTTCTAAATATTCTATAATTTCAGCTGCAATTATATATTTATCAACTGGTGTTTCAAAATTATCTGAAAGAATTAACGGTGTTTGTGCTTCATCAATTAAAACTGAATCAACTTCATCAATAATACAGTAATTAAATGGACGAAGTGTAACATCTTTTGAATTTAAAGCTATATTATCACGTAAAAAATCAAATGTTACTTCATAATTTGTTACATAAGTTACATCTGCATTATAATTTTTTTTACGTTCTAACTTAGACATATCATCTTGAATTAATCCAGTATTTAAACCTAACAAACTATAAATTGGACTCATGGATGCCTGATCACGACTGGCTAAATAATCATTGACTGTAATAATATGAACACCTTTCCCAGTTAAAGCATTTAGGGAAGCAGCAAGTGTAGCTACAAGTGTTTTACCTTCGCCAGTTTTCATTTCAGCAATTTTTTGATTATTTAAAGTAAGTCCACCAATCAATTGAACATCAAAATGTCTCAATCCTAGTGTTCGTACGCTAGCTTCTCTGGTTAATGCAAAGGATTCACTAATTACTGAATTTAAATCTTTAGAGTCCTGATATTGTTTTTTCAACTTAAAACTTTGAGCACGTAACTCATTGTCTGTAAGAGTCTGAAATTTATCTTCAAAATTATTTATTTGATTAACTAAGTTCTGATATTTTTTTGTAATAGAATTTTTTTGCATTTAAAATTATTTAAAGGTTTTTAAACAATAACATTTATACGCTTTTGTTTGCCTTCTTGATAATCAAATTTTATTGTTCCTTCTGTTAAGGCAAATAAAGTAAAATCTTTTCCACATCCAACATTAAGGCCGGGCTTAAATTTCATTCCTCGTTGACGAATTAAAATATTTCCTGCCTTAGCTTTCTCACCACCGAATTTTTTTACTCCTAAGCGTTTTGAATTTGAATCACGACCATTCTTTGTACTTCCTGCACCTTTTTTGTGTGCCATAAGTTTTAATTCCTCTTATTTCTAATTAATTCATAATAATATCTTCAATGAAAACTCGTGTTAGTTCTTGGCGATGACCTTGTTTTTTGCGAGTTTTCTTTTTTGGACGCATTTTGTAAACAATTGTTTTCTTGCCACGGAAGTGTTCTAAGATTTTACCCTTTATTTTTACACTTTCTAAATATGGTTGTCCAATTAATACATTTCCATCATCATTCAATAATAGGATTCGATTTAATGTTATTTGTTTTCCTAACTCTGTCGGAATTCGATTGAAATCATAGTATTTTCCAGATTCAATCCAAAATTGTCTTCCACTAATTTCGACAATTGCGTATTTCATAATCTAAATTAATTTATTTTTACTTAGACTAAATACTACTAAAAATTTTTTTAAACCGTCAACTTTTTTTCAAATATAGTTTATGTTTTACTTTTGCTCTTTAATCGAATTAATTCTTTATAAAACAAATGAAATGCTTTTGATTTATAGCATTCAGGATTACTAATAATAGATAATTGACGATTAATATTTAAACTTTCAATTTTTAAAATTTTAATTTGTTTTAATTTTATTTCTTTTTCAATTGAAGATGAGGAAACAAAGGCTGCTCCTAACCCTAAACTAACAGCTGTTTTAATTCCTTCAATAGAATTTAACTGTAAAATTGTTTTTAATTCATTTGTCTTAATTTTATTTTGAATTAATGTAGTATCAATGAATTTTTTTATTGTAGAAGTTGAATGTAAAGTAATAAAATCTAAACAATATAAATCTTCTTTTTTAATGACTTGTTTAAGAGCAAATGGGTGTGATTTTGAAATGATAAGACTTAATTCATCACAAACAAATGGGCGAATTGTTAATTTTTTCTTTAATTTTTTTGATATCTCACCCCCAACAATTGCTACGTCTATTTCACGTTTGATAATACTTGTTGAGATACTTCTTGTAGAATCTACTTGAACCTTTAAATCAATTTGTGGGTAATTTTGAGCAAATAAGGCTAAAATTCTAGGCATTAAATATGTTCCGATAGTCTGACTAGCTCCAACTTTTAAATTTCCTCTATCGCCTTTTTTTAAATCAATTAAAGCACGACAACTCTCTTCACAAAGAATTAGTATACGTTCTGAATATTGCAAAAAAATTTTTCCACTCTCTGTTAAAGAAATATCGTTTCGTTCACGATTAATTAGTATTGTGTCTAAATTTTTTTCTAGTATCTTAATTTGTTTACTTAAAGATGGTTGTGAAATGTACAAACGAGCTGCAGCTCGAGTAAAATTCCTTTCGGTTGCAATTGCTTTTAAAATTCTAAGTTGTTGAAGAGTAAAAGGTAGCATATTGAATTTAATTACTTAATATTGAAATAAATGAGAAAGTATTCGAACTAATAATTGCGGATGGATGGACTTGAACCATCAAACCCTTAAGGGCGCTGGTACCTAAAACCAGTGCGTATACCAATTTCGCCACATCCGCTAAATAAAAACTATTATAAAATCTTTATAATTTTTGAAAATAAATCTTGAAAGAATATTTTAAGATTTATTCACTTTCATCTACATATACACTATATACAAAACTTGTTGGTTTTCCTCGTAACATTGATTTTGCTAATGAGAACGATTTTTGAGCCGCTTTCACGCCTTTTCGTTTCCAGTTTGCTTTACGAGCATTCTTTTTTGCTTTTGATGTTCTTTTTTTAGGTACAGCCATTGTTATAATTGATATGAATATACTGAATATAATGTTACATGAATGTTTTTCAAAAGTCAAGGATTAATTTAATTTTTTAATAATAATAACTAATGAATATAAAATAAAAAACTATACTGTATTGTAGTTTTTTATTTTATATTCATTAGTTTAAGTTCTCGTAGTTAATTTTAAAGGGTTTTTTAATTACAATTAATTAAACTTTATTAATTACTATCATCTGTATCTTTTTTTCTAGCTCCAAAAAGACCACCATTGTCATCACCTTCTGATCGTGGAATTTGGAATTTTCGTGCTTTTTTGTCTTTTGAGCGTTTATCTTTTCGTTCGTTATATTTTCTTTTCGCTTTTTGCCATGCACTTTCTTTGTCATCGTCATCTTGTTCATTTGTCGTACTAATTGAATCTGATGTTTTATCGTTAGGTTCACCTGTTAAAGCTTTTTCGGCATCATTTATTGACCCTTGTGAATCACCTTCTTCGAAGAAACGTCTATCTACGTTATCAAAATTAATTTCTACTTCTAATTCATTTGTATAAGTTAGAATACTATCTTCTACTCGTTTTCGACGAACAATAATTTTAGTATTTGGGAACAGAGTTTGTGATAAACATTGTTCTGCTAAAGTATCTTCTAAGTATTTAGAAATTGAACGACGTAAAGGTCGAGCTCCATAAAGTGGATCATAGCCTTCATCGGTTAAAAATGCTTGAACTGGGAATGTAACTACTAATTCTAGATTCTTTTCTGATAATCGTGTTTTAATTTGATTAATCATTAGCCCACAAATTCGCCAAAGATCAAGACGTGTTAAATGATTAAAAACAATGATTTCATCAATACGGTTTAAGAATTCTGGGCGGAAGAAATTTTTAAGTTCTTCATGAACTAAAGTTTTGATTTTTCCAAAAACTTTTGGATCTGCAACTGGTTCAGGTCTTGGTTCCCAACCTAAAACAGCATCTGGAGTTACTTTGAACTTTCTATCATCACCTTGTTGTAATTTAGTTTTAATCCCACTCTCACGTTCAATAACTTTCGAACCTAAATTCGTTGTCATGATGATTAATGTGTTTGTAAAATCTACAACACGACCTTTTGAATCAGATAAACGACCATCATCTAAAATTTGTAATAATAGATTAAAAACATCAGGATGAGCTTTTTCAACCTCATCAAATAATACTACAGTATATGGAGTTGAGCGAACAGCTTCTGTTAATAGACCACCTTCATTGTAACCTACATAACCTGGAGGTGAACCAATTAATTTAGCTACCGTATGTTTCTCCATGAATTCAGACATATCTAATCGAATCATATCAGTACTAAACATGTAGTCTGATAATGCTTTCGTTAACTCAGTTTTTCCAACACCTGTTGGTCCAGCAAAAATAAAGCTGGCAATTGGTCGGTTTGGATCATTTAATCCTACTCGTGCACGACGAACCGCTTTTGAAACTGAAGTTACAGCATGATCTTGACCAATAAGTCGTTTATGAAGCTCTTCTTCCATTTTCATTAATCGTTCTGATTCAGAACCTGTAAGTTTAGTCACAGGGACACCAGTCCAATTTGAGATTACATTTGCAATATCATTTTCGTTTACAATATCGATATCTTCTCTGATAATTCCTAAACGTTTTTTCTGAGCTGCTGCAGATTTTTTCATGATACGAATATGAGTTCGAACTTCAATTTCATGATCTACAAGTTGTCTTGCTGCATCAAAATCATGATCCTTAACACATTCTTCTTTATCTTTTAGTGTATCTTGTAATTCTGTTAGTAAGATTTGTAAACCTTTTGGTAATCGTCGGTTTTCTAATCTAACACGTGCAGCGGCTTCATCAATAACATCAATTGCTTTATCTGGTAAGAAACGATCTGCAATGTACTTATTTGAAAGAATAGCTGCTTGTTCTAAAGCTTTATCATGATAACTTAATGCGTGGTGTTGTTCAAATTTCGATCTTAAACCACGTAAGATTTCAATTGTTGTACCAACACTTGGTTCATTTACACGAACGGGTTGGAAACGTCTTTCTAACGCTGCATCACGCTCAATATATTTACGATATTCTTCATTTGTAGTTGCTCCGATACAACGGAATTTTCCACGTGCTAAAGCTGGCTTTAAAATATTCGCAGCATCTACAGCTCCTTCTGCTGCTCCAGCTCCAACTAATGTATGAATTTCATCAATTACTACAATAACTGAGCGCTCATTTTGTGCCTCTTCCACAATCCTTTTCAAACGTTCCTCAAATTCACCACGGTATTTAGTACCAGCTAAGATTGAACCTAAATCTAAGGCCATAATGATACTACCGTCTAAGAAGTTTGGACCTTTTTCTGTTAGAATTAATTGTGCTAATCCTTCTGCAACTGCAGTTTTACCAACTCCAGGTTCACCAATTAAAACTGGATTATTTTTTCTTCGACGAGCTAAAGTTGCAATTACATCATCAATTTCTTTTTCTCTTCCAATAACTGGATCTAACTCACCATCAACTGCTTCTTTACTGATGTTTTCAGCATACTCATCCAATGTTGGTGTTTGACTTCCACGTCTCTCACGTTCTAATAAGTATTTTTCAGCTTGTGATAATGGACGTAGCATCTCTTCTTGCGTTTCTTCAATATAAGCTAAAACTAAATTTCTTAGGTTCGGCAAATTGACACGCATTTTGTCTAATGTACGTCGTGCAACACCGTCAGGTTCAGCAATAAGGGCTAATAAAATATGTTCCGTACCTACAAAATTTTGTCCTAAATCTTTGCCTTCATGAACAGCCATTTCTAAAACACGTTTGGCTCTTGGTGTGAAAGGAATTTCAGAAGCAACAAATCCTGTTCCACGTCCAATATATAATTCAATTTCTTTTCGAGTTTTTTTTAAAGTAACTTTTATTTTTTTCAAAGCCCGAGCACCAATACCATGTCGTTGACCAATTACTCCTAATAGAAGTTGTTCAGTTCCAACAAAGTTATGTCCCATTCGTCGTGCTTCTTCCTGCGATAACATGATAACCTTAATCGCACCTTCAGTAAATTTTTCAAACATAGTAATTAGTTAGTTGTAGTTAGTTAAAAATTTGCGTTAGTTTCTATTCACTTATTTATTATACTACTTAGTTAATTAACTAAGGGTGGTTATAACTGACCACCCACTAGACATTATACATGAATTTTTACAATATTGTACTAATATTAGTAAGCGGAGAACTAGCATTTGCGTAATGTTTTTTTTCCATTCGGCCAGCTAAATATGTTAATCTTCCAGCTTCTACTCCTAAATTCATAGCGTAAGCCATTTGTGCTGGATTCTTTGATTGGGCAACCGCAGTATTAAGTAAAACTCCATCAGCTCCTAATTCCATTGCCATGGTTGCTTCACTAGTTGTTCCTATCCCAGCATCAACAATTACAGGAACTTGAGCATTTTCGATAATAATTTGAATATTTGTCAAATTCGCTAATCCTTGTCCTGAACCAATAGGTGAGCCTAACGGCATGACAGTGGCACAACCCAAATCTTCTAGATGTAAAGCCAACATTGGATCAGCATTAATATAAGGTAATACAGTAAAACCTTTTTTTATTAAAAATTCAGCAGCTTTTAAAGTTCCAATTGGATCGGGTAATAAATATTTTGGATCTGAAATTACTTCGAGTTTGACAAAAAAATTATCTTCTTGTCCTAGTCGACAAGCTAGTTCATGTCCTAAAAATGCCATTCTGATAGCCTCATCGGCTGTTTGAGAACCAGCTGTATTTGGTAATAACCAATGTTTATTCCAATCTAAATCATTTAAAAAATTAGTTGTATCATGTTTTAAATTTGTTGGTAAACGTCTAATAGCTACAGTTACAATTTCGCACCCACTACTGGCAATACTATCAACTCCATCTTTTGTTGTTTTATATTTCCCTGTTCCTAACATTAATCTTGATGTAAAGGTCTTATTGCCAATCTTTAATTTATCAGAGTTATTTGTCATAGAATATTTAGTTTTTTTTACTCCCCAGGTAGGACTTGAACCTACGACCAATCGGTTAACAGCCGATTGCTCTACCACTGAGCTACTGAGGACATTACACATACCACAGTATGATACTGAGAGTATAACATAAAATATAATATATTACAACAATATATCGATTATAAATAACTTAATTATTATTGGTTAAGTCTAGTAAGTCAGCAAGCTTTATGTTTTATAAAGAAACCAATTGTATTAATTGGTTTCTTTATTAAAGATTAAAAATCGTAAAACATGTGAATCTAATTTTAAGGTATTAGCAAAATTATTTATATATTTGGGCATACTTGAAAAATTTAATTGAATATAATTTCCTTTCGTTTTATTCACAATTGAATAAGCTAAGTTATGTTTTCCACGTGAAATTACTGAAATATCCGATACGTTAAACTTTCGTAAATTTTTGGCATAATTAAATACCCATGTTTTTAGTTCACTGTCATTAAATTCTTCTGTTAAAAGAATCATTATCTCATAGTCTCTTTGCACTGCCATACAATAGTAATTTTAATTAAAAGTAAAATGATAATAACGTCATACCGAAATGAATGTCAACGTAAATTCTTGTATATGTTTATACTTCAATATAATTTGATCATTTTTGGTACAATAGTAAAGCGTATTATAATTTACACAAAAAAATTTTATCGGAGAAATTTCATGGATTGGAATGAAATTCAAAACGCTTTATCAAATGCTGTTTTTGCTATTTTACTTTTTGCAATGGTAATTTATTGGGTTAATTTATTATTCTTTAATGATAAATCTTATTTGTCGACAATAGGTCGAATAAGTACAAGCCTTGCTACTATATCTCTATTTTTTATTCTTTGTTCTCGTTGGATCGTGGCAGGTTATTTTCCATTAAGCAATTTGTATGAATCTTTACTTTTTTTAACATGGATTTTATTAGCTGTCTATTTGTATATTGAAACAAAAACAAGTAGTCGATTAATTGGTGCTATTGTTATTCCAATTACACTATTAATCAGTGGATTTGCGAATCTTACACTTTCCCCAGAAATGCAGAAATCAAGCCCTTTAGTCCCTGCATTACAATCAAATTGGTTAATGATGCATGTCAGTATGATGTTATTAAGTTATGGAACTCTAATTATGGGTTCTTTATTATGTATCTTGTTTTTAGTTATCTCAGGTTACAAAGATATTGATCTAAAAGCGACAGATAATTCATCATCAGCTTTCTATAATGTAATGTTAGATTACTATGAAGCAAAATTAATCTCTTCATCTTCTGAGGTATCTGACTTTGGAAAATTAAAATTGTTACAAAGTATTGATAACTGGAGTTATCGTATTATTGGATTAGGTTTCCCTTTTTTAACAATCGGTATTATTTCTGGTGGAGTATGGGCAAATGAAGCTTGGGGTTCGTATTGGAGTTGGGATCCAAAAGAAACATGGGCTTTAATTACATGGCTAGTATTTGCTACTTATCTTCATGCTCGTATTACAAAAGGATGGGAAGGTAAAAAAACAGCTATTTTAGGTGGTCTCGGGTTTTTCGTAATTTGGATTTGTTATTTAGGAGTGAATTTCCTAGGAAAGGGTTTACATAGTTATGGGTGGGTTTCATAAATAATTTAAAAGATAATTTTGAATCTTATAAATACCTATAAGTTAAAAATTTATTACAAAAAGATCATATTTCCTTAATAATATTTTGTGACAAACTCCTCTATTAGAGTTCTACCTAACAATTCAAAGCTTTAATTTTTAAAAACTCAATCATACTTTTTAGTTCTTCGTTTGAAGTAAACATAAGTTATATTTAGTATTCAAAATTTAATACTAGAATTTTATTATATTTGACTCAAACCTTTTAATTTTAAAAAATTATGTTAGTTATGAAACAATTAATTTCACAATTAACATAATTTATTTAGTAACAGTTACGATATAATTTGTGCTTTTTTTAGTAAATTAAAAACTGTTTCTGAGGGTTGTACTCCATACCCTAACCATTTTTCAATTTTTGGAACATCAAAATGACTTTTTTTTGAAATTGGGTCATAATAACCTACTTCTTCTACTGGTCGACCATCTCGACGAGTACTACTTTCCATAACTACCAATCGGTATGATGGTGCACGTTTTCGTCCAATTCTTTTTAATCTTAATTTTAACATAGTAATAAATAGATAATATACAATAATTTAATTTATTATCGTCGAGAATAATATTCAACCACAAGTAACTCATTTAGTTGTAATTGAACGTCATCACGATCACAGTAATCTAAAACAGTTGCTTCTAATTTAGAATCATTAAACTCTAAGTTAGTTGGTATTTCATTGCGCTGATTTGCTTTTAGATTGTTAGTAACAAGATTTTTTGAAATACTTTTTTCTTTTACACTGATTACATCATTTAATCGACATTGGAAACTTGGTATACCAATTACTTTTTTATTTACAGTAATGTGACCATGATTAACTAATTGACGAGCTTGTGCAATACTTTTTGCAAAGCCCAATGTAAAACAAAGTGTGTCCAATCTCATTTCTAATAATTGAAGTAAAATTAAACCTGTTACACCTTTTCTTCGACGTGCTTCTTTGACATATCGGAACAATTGCTTTTCCGTTAATCCATAGTTAAATTTAAGTTTTTGCTTCTCATTTAAACGAATTCCGTATTCTGTTACTTTTTGTCCACCATTGTCAGAAGCTTTAGGTTTTCCAGGAGGTTGTTCTTTAATTGATCGTTTTGTTGTCAAACCTGGTAATGTAACGTCTTTACCAAAACGTCTAATAATTCTTAATCGTGGTCCGCGATAACGTGACATAAATTAATTTTAGTGATAAATAATCTTTTGTAAATTCTGAAATCTTTCTAAATCAATAAGGGCGAGTGACCGGACTTGAACCGGCGAATGGCGGAATCACAACCCGCTGCCTTAACCACTTGGCCACACCCGCCATATTGTCTTGACTTATAGTCTAACAGTTTTTATAATTCAATGTCTAGGAAATATAACAAAAATTTATGACACAAGTTAAAAACTTTTTTCTTAACAACGAAAAATATAGAATTGAGAGTACTATTAGTTTATATGATTTGATTAAATACTTTGATTATAATGAGAGCCTTTTAGTACTAGAATATAACCAAGTAATTTTCAATAAAACTCATTGGAAAACGACTTTCGTTCAAGATTCAGACGAAATTGAAATTGTTACTATTGTAGGAGGTGGGTAATTTTATAAAAATAATAAAATTACCTATTCTTAGGTTTATAAAAATTTTAAATATACGGATAGATAATTTTAAAAACGAATAATTTAGTAATCCTGTTTAGTTTGCTTTTGTAAATACTAAACCATTTGTCTCACCATACCGTTCCATAAATCGTATAAACCTATCCCATGCTTCAGGGCTTTTCATAATGTAAATTGATTCAATTGCTTCAGGTTTACCATTAATAAACTTTGCACTTACATTTCTTGTTTCTAGTACTCCTTCATGATCAATTAAGTACATTCCTGTAATTTCACCTTCTTTTGTCATCCGTTTATCCAAAATATTGGGATTTTTAAAAACAAAAGTGGCCGTTCCTGTACTTCCATCGCGAGATCTAGTTAAACGAACATCTGGTAAGACTTTTTCACTTAAACCTCGGATAAATTCAATCTTAGCTTCCATATTTTTACCTTATGTTAATATTGATACAATAACTTATTATGCAGTTTATTTAATATTAAAGATAATTTTTTACAATTTATAACTTTTCTAATTTTTCAAACTGGGATGGCAGGATTTGAACCTACGAATGGCGGAGTCAAAGTCCGCAGCCTTACCACTTGGCGACACCCCAAATATTTATTGAAATTTTAATACTATAAAGCTATTAAATTGGGCAAGAAGGGATTCGAACCCCTGACACCGTAGGTCGTAACCACGTGCTCTAGTCCACTGAGCTACAAGCCCAAAATATACTTTCTAATAATAATCATACTACATTTATACTAATTAAGTAAAGTAAAAAAATGAAGAGAATGATACTTTAGACTTGCATAAGTTATACTTATTCAATTAGAATAATATTTCAGATATTTTTTATAAATAATAACAATAAATTTTGTGAAAATCGAATATGGCTAAAAAAATTTTATATCAAGATAATGCGCGACGTGCTTTAGAACGAGGAATGGAGATAATGGTTGAAGCAGTTTCTGTAACATTAGGACCAAAAGGTCGAAATGTTGTATTAGAAAAAGCTTATGGATCACCTCAAATTGTGAATGATGGAGTTACAATTGCAAAAGAAATCAATTTAACGGATCATATTGAAAATACAGGTGTTTCATTAATCCGACAAGCTGCTTCTAAAACAAATGATGTCGCAGGTGATGGGACTACCACTGCTACTGTTTTAGCATATGCAATGGTGAAAGAAGGGCTTAAAAACGTAGCTGCTGGTGCTAATCCAATTGCAATTAAACTTGGTATGGAAAAAGCGACACAATATCTAGTTACGCAAATTAATGAATTTGCTGAACCTGTCGAAGATATTCAATCTATCCAACATGTTGCATCGATTTCAGCTGGGAATGATGAAGTAATTGGTTCACTTATTGCTGATGCATTAGCAAAGGTTGGAAAAGAAGGTATTATATCATTAGAAGAAGGAAAAGGAATTGTAACAGAACTTGAAATTACAGAAGGGATGAAATTAGAAAAAGGTTTTATTTCTCCTTATTTTATTACAAATACAGATAAGATGGAAGTCTTATACGATAATCCTTATATTCTATTAACAGATAAACGAATTACCTTAGTTCAGCAAGATTTATTACCAATTCTAGAGCAAATAACAAAAACAAAACGTCCACTTTTAATTATTGCCGAAGATGTTGAAAAAGAAGCTTTAGCAACTCTAATTTTAAACAAATTACGTGGAATTGTAAATGTTGTGGCTATTCGAGCTCCTGGATTTGGTGAATTACGAAAACAAATGTTAGCCGATATTGCTATCTTAACAGGTGGTACAGTGATTACCCAAGATGCAGGATTAAGTTTAGATAATATTCAGCTTGATTTATTAGGACAAGCTCGTCGAATTATTGTTAGCAAAGAAGGAACGACAATTGTTGCTTCTGGTCAAACTTTAGATCAAATCAAAATTCGTTGTGAACAATTACGAAAACAAGCAAATACAGCAGATACAGCTTATGAAAAAGAAAAATTGCAAGATCGAATAGCAAAATTATCTGGGGGAATCGCTGTAATTAAAGTTGGAGCGGTAACAGAAACAGAAATGAAAGATAAAAAATTACGATTAGAAGATGCTATCAATGCAACCCGAGCAGCTGTTGAAGAAGGTATTGTTCCCGGTGGTGGGACAACATTAGCACATTTATCGGAAAACCTTGCAAGTTGGGCCAAAACAAATTTAAAAGATGATGAACTTATTGGCGCAATAATTATATCTCGAGCAATTTTAGCTCCATTACGTCGAATTGCAGAAAATGCAGGAATTAACGGTCCAGTGATTTTAGAAAAGGTTCAAGAGCAAGAATTTGAAGTTGGTTATAATGCTGCTGAAAATACATTTGTAAATATGTATGAAGAAGGCGTTGTTGATCCAGCAAAAGTAACACGTTCAGGGTTACAGAATGCAACTTCTATTGCTAGTATGATTTTAACAACTGAATGTATTATTGTAGATGATGTTCCATCTAGCGGAAACTAAACAATCTATAAACTATAACGATTGATTAACTAAGATTGAAATCTTTGTTGATCAATCGTTTAAAATGTTAAATAATATTTATTTTTTTATTTCTTATAAATATTTATAAGCTAAATAAATGAGAAATATTTGTAGATTATAGTTTTAATAAGATAAACCTAAACTACGTGTTGTTTCTGCTCCTAAATATACTCGAACACTTAAGAAATCTGTTGGACAAGCTGTTTCACATCGTTTACAACCAACACAGTCTTCTACACGTGGTGATGAAGCAATTTGACCAGACTTACATCCATCCCATGGAACCATTTCTAATACATCAGTAGGACATGCACGTACACATTGTGTGCAACCAATACATGTGTCATAAATTTTTACAGTATGAGACATAAAAAATTATCCTTTATTTTTAAAAAACTTGGTAAAAAAAGTTTATCAAACGATTCAAGCCTAATTTAGTACTTGATCGAACTTTATTCAGAATTTAATAATTAAAACGATTTATTCGATTATCGTGATAATCTTTGAACTTGTTGAATAGCTAAACGGCCAATATTATATAACGCCCATGATGCTGCGACTAATAACGGTAGAGCAATCACAAATATACGAGTATCCATAAATAAAAATCCTTTATATATAATTTTAAAAATTTATAAAATAATACCTTACAATTGTACTATTATATTTTAATAGTATACATAAAATACAAAAAATTGAATAGTTATCTTGGATTTGGAAATGCAAGGTCTATAAATAGTTTCTTAGATATCTTTACTGATAAAGTTTAAAGCTGTCAAAAATTTATTATTTAGTAAGTTAATTTACTATTATTCAATAGTTTAAAAGATTTGTTAAGAACGCTGATATTATTTAATTTAGCCATGTTTGTAATATTGAATAGCATAAAGGTATTTAAAAAGATAAAATTATGGAACATTTGTATTTTTCAAAAAATTAGTTTATAGTAACATATAATAAATGATAGGCGGTATGGCCAAGTGGTAAGGCAGTGGATTGCAAATCCTCTATCCCCAGTTCGAATCTGGGTGCCGCCTGATATAGAAAAATTAGAAATTTCATTAGTTAGTTTAAGAACTTTTTAAAACAACTAAGTAAAACAATACACTATTTGTATAATTACTAATTAATCAATCAAAATAAAAATTATTCGAGCTCTCCTCTGGTAGAATTTTGGAATTTACTTTTCAACATTTTAGCAATTTAACAGTCGAAATAAGTGGTGCCACTATGAATTAAAAAACTATTATATTGCGCTATGAATCGTTTTTTGTTACAATATGGTTATATATAGTGGGAATGTGGTGAAATTGGTAGACACGACGGACTTAAAATCCGTTGCTGTAAAAGGCGTGGGGGTTCAAGTCCCCCCGTTCCCAAGCTAAGAATTTTAAGATGTTACTAACTAAAGTTGATATGTTTTAGTTAGAAAAAATCTAATATAGATTCTATTCAGTGGAAATTAATTTTATGATAGATTAGTTTTGTATAACGATATTACGTCAAATTAAAGTAAATATATCAAAGTTTAATGCTAAAGAATTAGTAGAATTCAGAAGCTAAAAAAATAAATAATAAAATATCGAAGATCATGATGAAAATGATTGGTTAATTATTAGAAAGTTTTTTCATCAGGATAATTTTTTTTATTCAAATTAAGTAATACTAAAAACCATTATTAAAAAGTAAGATTTATTTTTAGTTACCAAAGTTAGAATAATTCAAAAAAATTGCATTTTAATTAAATGCAATTTTTCAGTCTTTAAATTTTAATAGGTTAAATTTAAAGACATTTTTTAGTTAAGAAATAGAAATTGAACAGAATACACCTGAATCTAACTCCATTTCCGCTAATAAATCAACAACAGATAATTCGCGATCCGAAGAAATTTCTAATATTCGTTTATGAGTTCGAATTTCAAAATGTTCTCTTGAATCTTTATCAACATGAGGTGATCTTAAAACACAGTAAATTCTTTTTGAAGTTGGTAAAGTTACCATTCCAACAGAATCTAATGATGCTGAATTTAACGTTTGAGTGATTTTTCGACATGAAGAAACTAAAAGTTCATGATTAAAAGATTCTAATCTTATACGAACTTTTTCATTCGTTTTATTATTCATAGAATTTTTTAATTATTTAACAATTTTAGATACTACACCTGCTCCAATCGTACGACCACCTTCACGAATTGCAAATCGCATACCATCTTCAATCGCAACAGGGTAAATTAATTCAGCTGTCATTTTAATGCGATCACCTGGTAATACCATTTCAACTGATGATCCATCATCCGCAGTAAAAGCAGTAATTGCACCTGTTACATCAGTTGTACGAACGTAGAATTGTGGACGGTAACCAGTGAAGAATGGAGTTGAACGACCACCTTCATCATTTGTTAAAACGTATACTTCTGATTCAAAGACTGTATGTGGAGTAATTGTACCTGGTTTTGATAATACCATTCCACGTTCGATGTCTTCACGAGTAACACCACGTAATAAAATACCCACGTTATCACCAGCAAAACCTTCATCTAAAGTTTTTTGGAACATTTCAATTCCGGTAATAGTTGTTGTTTGTGTATCACCTACACCAACAATCTCGACGTTTTCACCTACTTTTACAACCCCACGTTCAATACGTCCTGTTGCAACAGTACCTCGTCCAGTAATTGAGAAAACATCCTCAATTGCCATTAAGAAAGTTTTTTCAGTGTCACGTTCTGGTGTTGGAATATACTCATCAACAGCATCCATTAATGCAAAGATTTTATCAACCCATTCGTTATCACCACGTTTAATTTCTGAGTTTGCTGTAATAGCTTCAATAGCTTGTAATGCTGAACCCATACAAATTGGAATATCATCACCTGCGAAATCGTAAGCAGATAATAAATCACGAACTTCTAATTCAACTAATTCTAATAATTCCTCATCATCAACTTGATCTTGTTTATTTAAAAATACAACAATATCTGGAACACCTACTTGTTTTGATAGTAAAATATGCTCACGAGTTTGAGGCATTGGACCATCAGCTGCTGATACAACTAGAATAGCACCATCCATCTGTGCTGCTCCGGTAATCATGTTTTTTACATAATCAGCGTGTCCTGGACAATCTACGTGTGCATAGTGACGTGTTTTAGTTTCATACTCAACGTGTGCTGTGTTAATTGTAATACCACGAGCACGTTCTTCTGGTGATCCATCAATATCAGAATAATCTTTCATCATTGAGTCACCTTCTAGCGATAAAGTTGCAGTAATTGCTGCAGTTAATGTTGTTTTACCATGATCAACATGACCAATTGTTCCAATATTAACATGTGGTTTTGTACGTTCAAATTTTTCACGTGCCATTATAAAATTCCTTTAAGTTTTAAAAAATTACAATTAAGTTTTTAGCTTGTAGCGAGATCAGTTTTAGTTTGGAATGGAAATTAATATCTAAAATGTGCAAAAGCTTTATTAGCTTCTGCCATCTTATGAGTTTCTTCCTTTTTCTTAATAGTATTACCAATTTCGTTAGCAGTGTCAATAATTTCATTTGCTAATTTGATAGCCATACTTCTTCCAACTCTTTGCTTTGAATATTGGATAATCCATCTTAATGAAAGATTTGTTGCTCTAAAGCGACTTACTTCAATAGGTACTTGATAAGTTGAACCACCAACGCGTCGTGCTTTAACTTCAACAACAGGACTAGCATTTCGAATTGCATTTTCAAATACTTTTAATGGATCATCATTTGTTTTTTGTTGGATGATTTCGAATGCATCATATACAATCTTTTTCGAGATTGTTTTTTTCCCTGATTTTAAAATTCGTGTAATAAGTAAACTAACTAGATAACTATTATAAATAGAATCAGTTTCTGGAAAACGTTTTTTGGAAATATTTCTACGTGACATAAATTTAATAACTTATTATTTATTAAGCTTTCGGTTTTTTAACACCGTATTTTGAACGACCTTGTCGTCTATCTTTAACACCACCTGTATCTAAAGCTCCTCGAACAATATGGTATCTTACCCCGGGTAAATCTTTTACTCGACCACCACGAATTAATACAACTGAATGTTCTTGTAAATTGTGTCCAATTCCAGGTATATAGGCTGTTACCTCAAAACCTGAAGTTAAACGAACTCGAGCAACTTTTCGAATTGCTGAGTTTGGTTTTTTAGGTGTTGTTGTATAAACACGTGTACAAACTCCTCGTCGCTGTGGACAATTCACAAGAGCTGGAGATTTTGTTTTCTTTTTAATCGCGAAACGTCTCGCACGGACTAATTGCTGAATAGTTGGCATAAAAATTTTAAAGTACTTTTAAATATGTTATTGATCAGTTGAATTTAAACCATATTTTTTCATGAATCGTTCAACTCGCCCTTCACTATCAATCATAACTTGTGATTTTGTGTAGAAAGGGTGGTTTGCTAACCACATATCAACTTGAAGTTCTGGTTTCGTTGAACCAATTAAACCTAAAGGTTTCCCATCACATAAAACGGGAGTTTGTGAAAACCATTCAGGATGTAAATCTGTTTTTGGCATAATAGTTTGTTGTAATAGAATTTTAACGTTTTGAATATTGAGGAGCTTTTCTTGCTTTTCTTAATCCATATTTTTTACGTTCTTTAATTCGTGAATCACGAGTTAAAAATCCATGTGGTTTTAAAGCGATTCTGTGCTGTTCATTGATTTTACATAATTGTCTAGCAACACCTAATTGGATTGCTTCTGCTTGTCCTGTAAGACCACCACCTTTTACAAATGCAACGATATCGAACTGCGTATTTAAATTAACAGTTTTTAAAGGAGCTAAAACTGTTGATAAATATGTATCGTTATATTGTAAGTAGTGATTTCCAGAACCTTTATTAATTGTAATGTTTCCTTCACCTGGTACTAAGAAAACTCTTGCAACCGCTTGTTTTCGTTTTCCAAGTCCAATATCAGTTTTTTGAAAAATTAACTTTGTCATAAGTATTTCGTATTATTTTAGTTACTTACTTTGTGTTTTTAATACTTGAATGTAGATTTGTAATATCAATCTCAATTGGATTTTGAGCTTGATGAACATGAGTATCCCCATTATAAATCTTTAATCGTCTCATTAATCTTTTTGTTTCTGTTTGTGATAACATTCCTTTTACAGCGCGCTCAATTGTGAAACGTGGAAGACAATCCACAACGTTTCGAATTTTTAATGAACGGCCTACTCTACCAGGATGTGTAACAATATAATGTTTACTGTTTTCATTTAAAACAATTGCCTCTGCGTTAATTAAAACTACATAATCACCTGTATCTACAGATGGATGGTATTGTGATTTATTTTTGCCTTTTAGTAAACCTGTAATTACGGTTGCTAATCGACCTAATGTTTGTCCACTGCAATCAATAAGATACCAATTACAGTTCTTATAATCTTGAGTTGGTAAGAATGTTTTATTTAGTGAGTTCATAATTTTTTTTAATAACTAAAAATAATCATCTAGAAGTATTATTGTAAAATAATACCTAATTTATTTTTTAATGTCGAAAAGACTTCGATGGATGATTTTCGACCAAAATTTTTAAGTTCTTGAAGCTTTTCAGGTGAATATTGTAATAAATCTCCCACTGTATTTATCTGAGCTTTTTTCAAACAATTATAAGCTCGAACCGATAATTGTAATTCTTCAATTGCAATATTGGTATATGGTTCGATACTTAGAGATTGAACTTTAGGTTCTAATTTATTAATTTTTGCAGACTGTTTCTTTTCAACTAATAAATTAAATAAATCAATAGTAATTTGAGCTGCTGATTTAAATGCTTCGTCTGGTGAAATACTACCGTTTGTCCAAATATCTAAAAATAATCGTTCAGTTATATTGTTTTCTTTATCGTAAATGTTTTCAATCTTAAAATCAACTTTTTGAACAGGCATAAAAATTGCATCAAGTTGAAGATAATGTTCATCGTCATCATTATCATCTTCTTCTAAAAATGTTTGGGATGCTAATTTATATCCAGTACCATATTCAAATTTAAATTCAATTTCAATTACATTAGCAGTTGAAATTGTCATAATATAATGATTTGGATTTACCAATTCTAAATCTGATGGTAACTGAATTGAATCGGCTGTGACTACCATTGGTCCTTGAATCTTCAAACGACCAAATTGTGGTGATTGAGAATTGCCCCGTAAAATAACACCTTTTAAATTTAGTAAAATTTCAAGAATATCTTCACGAACACCAGGAATAGTTGAAAATTCATGACTCACTCCGGCAATTCGAACTGCAGTGATAGCAATTCCACCTAAATCATTTAGTAGTACTCGTCGTAATTGATTACCAATTGTAATTCCTTGACCAGATTTTAAAGAATTTATTAAAAATTGTCCATGACAAGCCCCTGATTCGATCTTGTCAGATTTAAGGCATTTTACTGAAATGTTATTTATCATTTGATTTTTTAAAACTAAATTCTAAACGCGACGACGTTTAGGAGGTCGACACCCATTATGTGGAACAGATGTGATATCTTGAATTGATGTTATTTCTAACCCTGCTCCTTCAATGGCTCTAATTGCAGTTTCACGACCTGAACCTTGTCCTTTTACTAAAATATCTACACTTTTTAGTCCAATACTAACGGCGTCAAGGGCTGCTTTCTCAGCAGCAGTTTGAGCAGCAAATGGTGTACTTTTTCGTGCTCCTTTAAATCCTGAACTTCCAGCTGATGCCCATGAAACTGTGTCACCATTTGTATTTGTTATCGTTACAATGGTATTGTTAAAAGTTGATTGAATATGGACAACACCATTTCTTAAATTACTTTTGTCTTTTCTAATTGTTGATTTTCTAGTTGTTTGTGGCATATAAAAATTTCAAATAAATCCAATGCTAGTATAAAATTATTTCTTTTTACCTGTAACAGTCTTTTTAGCTCCACGTCTACTACGTGCATTTGTTCGAGTTCGTTGACCTCGAACTGGTAAACTGTTTCGATGTCTTTTTCCTCTATGACAATTGATTTCATTTAATCGTTTAATATTTAAACCATTAAATCTTCTTAAATCACCTTCAAGTTTTAAATCACTATCTTCTAATGTTTGACGCAAAGCAACTGATTGTTCTGTTGTTAAATCATAAACACGTGTATCAAAATCAATACCGGCAATCTCAACAATTTTTGTTGCCGATGTAAGACCGATTCCATGAATATAAGTCAATGCATACGCAATTTTTTTATTTCTGGGTAAATCGACACCAACTAATCTTACCATTTTAAAAACTCCTTTATACTATTATCCTTGACGTTGTTTGTGTTTCGGATTGGGACAAATTACCATAATTTTACCATGACGTTTAATTACACGACATTTCTCACACATTTTTTTTACGGAAGGGCGAACTTTCATGTTTTAATTTTTAAATAATAATTTTTATTTTATCGATAAATCTCGGAGTAGTAAATGTTACTAATCTCACGTTTTAAATCTAGAATTACACCACCTAGAATTAAAAAAGATGTTGTACTTAAACCACTTAAACTTGTAATGTTTAGTGTAGATTCAATAAAATTAGGCACAATCGTTATGAATGCAAGTAATGTAGCACCCATTAACGTAATTCTTTGAATTTCTTGTTTTAAGTAAAATATTGTTTGAACACCTGGTCGAACACCAGGAATTTTAACAGCTGATTTCTGCAGTTGGTCGGAAATATCTTTTGGATTGAGAACAATTGATGAGTAAAATGAACTAAAGGCTAAAATTAAAACAAAATAGCCGATCCAGTAAATCCACTTAAAATTTGTAAGAAAATTTAACGATTGAAATATACCTAAATTAATAAGATAATTTGGGATTACTAAAAAACTAGTTGTCAAAATAATAGGCATCACACCCGCTTGATTAAATCGTAATGGGAGATAACTTCTACTTTTTTTCTTCCCAGAAGAACGTTCATAGTCCGAAGAACTTCGACTTAAACGCTTTGATGAAATCAAATTAATAATAAGTGTAGAATTTTGTAATAATACAATCGCATATAGTGCAAACAAGATTAAACTCACAAGTCCAACCATTGACATAGCTGAAAGAACTGCAGTATTATCACGATTTTCATTAACGATCTTGTCAATAAGATTTGGTAAATTTGAAACAATGTTTATATAAACTAATACGGAAGTACCATTTCCTAATCCATAATCTGTAATTACTTCACTTAACCACAATACAATCATGGCTCCACCAGTTAACCAGGTAACAATTTGACTTGCTAAAACAATATTCCAATCAAACAAGATTGGACGAAGATAAAGAGTAAGCCCAATACTTTGGATAATTGCTAAAACTACCGTAATGTTTCGGGTTAAACGACTAATTTCACGTCGACCTTGAAAATCCCCTTCTTTTTGTAATTTAGCTAATTGTGGAGAAAAACCAATTAGAAATTGAAGAATAATGGTTGCATTAATTGCTGGGAAGATATTTAAAGTAAATAACCCAATAATAATAATCTTATCTCCTAAAAATGTACGTATTAAATTTTTAGCAACTAAATTCTGTTGAATTGCAGCTGCTAACTCATTGTGATCAATTCCAGGAACTGGAAGAAAGGTACCAGCTCGAATAAATAGGAGTATGACAAACGTAATTAAAATACGTGGTAATAAAGCTTTTAGAAGCTGAAAACTAAATTTAATTCTCACAGTTTATTTTTTTAAATTTTATAAATTATTTTAATTTAAGTCTCGGATTTTTGCGACTTGTGATTGAGTTGTTAAATTTTGTAATGCACAAATTGATGCTCTAGCATTATTTAACAAGTTATTAGAACCTAATTGTTTTGCAATTACATTTTTAACACCTGCCACTTCTAATACGATTCGAACTGCTCCACCTGCAATTACTCCCGAACCTTCAATTGAAGGTCTCATAATTACTTTACAGGCTCCATAGTTTCCAGTAACATTATGTGGAATACTTAAAGATTTTGTAATCGGTAATTCAATTAAATTTTTCTGACCATCTGCTTTTGCTTTTTTAAAAGCATTTACTACATCATCTGCCTTTGCAACACCAACACCAACTTTTCCTTTTTCATCACCAATTACAACAACCGCACGGAAACTTAATTTTTTCCCACCTTTTGTTACTTTTGAAACACGACTAATTTTAATTAATCGTTCTACAAGTTTTGGTTGACGACGTGAATTTCCTCTACGTTGTCTTCTTACATCAGTACTATTATCACTCATAACATTTAATTGATCTATATTGTATAAATTTTAAAGTTAAAATTTTAACCCACCTGCTCTTGCTCCATCTGCTAAAGCTTTGATACGACCATGATATAAGTAAGGACCACGATCAAAAACAATTTTTGTAATGTTTTTTTCTAAACTCAGTTCAGCTAATTTTTCTCCTATAAGTCTAGACGCGTCACAAGTACGGCCAGTCGATAAGGTAAGTTTAATGGAACGATCTAATGTAGAACAAGTTAATAAAGTTTTTGATGTTGTATCATCAATAATTTGTGCATAAATATTTTCATTAGAACGGTAAACTGATAAACGTGGTCGGTCCAATGTACCTTTTATATTTCCACGTAATGCTTGACGTTTTAATTTTCTATATTTATTAGGTTTTAATTTTTTGTTTTTGTTTTTTAATTTTAATAAAGTTCGTCTAGAAAGTTTCATAATTTTGTGGGGTTTAATTTAAAATTTTGAGAATTCACTAAAAAGTAGCAAAGTTTACTGATCCAATTTACGACAAGTAATCTAAAGTTATTTTCCAGCTTTTCCAGCTTTACGAAGAATTTGTTCATTTTTATAAAGAATTCCTTTTCCTTTATAAGGTTCTGGGCGTCTCCAAGAACGAATATTAGAAGCAAATAAACCTAATAATTCCTTATCACATGATTTTAAATTGATTGTTGTATTTTGAACAACTTCAACTGAAACTACTTCTGGAATATCAATGTTAACAGGATGACTATAACCTAAACTTAAAACAATTTGTTTTCCTTGAACGACTGCTCGATATCCAACACCTTTTAAAATTAGAGTCAGTTCAAATTGTTCTGAAACTCCAATCATCATGTTATTAATTAATGTTCTATATAATCCATGCATAGAACGAAGACTTCGAGTCTCATTTTTTAAACTAACTTTTAAGATATTTTCATTTTGTTGAATATCAATGGTTTGAGGAATTACCGTTTCTAAAGTTCCAAATTTACCTTTTACGATAATTGCTTCACCGTTCCAATTTACATCAACATTAGCAGGGATAATAATTGGTAATTTTCCTATACGTGACATTGTTGAAACTCCTTATTTACCAAATATAACATAATACTTCACCACCAATCCCAAGTTCTTTTGCTTTTAAGTTTGTCATTACGCCTCTTGATGTCGACATAATTGCAATACCTAAATTATCTAAAACTTTTGGTAATTCTTTCGAATTTGTGTATACACGCAATCCTGGTTTACTTACGCGTTTAATTTTATTAATTACAGGTTTTTTAGATTTTCCTGTATATTTTAAGAAAAGTAGTAAGTATTTGCGATTTTCTTCTTGATAATCTTCAAAATCTACAATAAAACCTTCTTCTTTTAAAATATTTGCAATAGCTACTGACATCTTTGTAACAGGAATCTGAACAATTTGATGTCTTACCATAGTAGCATTGCGAATTCTTGTTAACATGTCTGAAATCGTATCTGTTACCACAATTTTCTCCTTATCAAATATAGTTTTATTTATTCTTGTGACCAACGTTTTCGTTTTAAATGTTTCTTACGATCCCAAACTTGACTAACTTCCGAAAACGAAGAATATTTGTCATAGTAACCACAATCATTTAATGGAAAACGTAAGAATTTGAACAGAATCATTCCATTTAAAATTTTGTCCATTGATTTTGATTGGTATTTTGGAGAAGAATGCTCTAAAACAATCGTAATTGTAAATCCTCGTGCCTGATCTACATCATCATAATTGATTTCTGGAAAAATTAATTGTTCTTTTAAACCAAATGTGTAATTTCCAGCTTTATCAAAACTTCTTAATGATAAACCACGAAAATCACGAATTTGAGCAAATGTAAAGAATAATAGTTTTGTTAAAAAAGCATACATCTTTTCGCCACGTAAAGTAACACTTAAGCCTAATTCCATGTCTTCACGAATTTTAAACCCAGCAATTGCTTTTTTAGATCTTGTAATAAGTGGCTTTTGCCCGCTAATCTTTTCAAATTCTTCAATATTTTTTTTCAAAACACTTGTATTTTGTGCTGCTAAGCCAAGACCGCGATTAATTTGAATTTTTTTTAATTTTGGAACCGTATGAGGATTTTTAAATCGAGAAGGACTATTATTAATTAAAATTGGTTTAATACCTTCTTCATATTCTTTTTTTATATCTTGCAATAAATTATGAATATCACCAATTTCTTCTAGTGAATGTTGATTTAGCATATTAAATTCTTTTTACTTTATTTTTACATTAGAATGATCAATTGGAGCTTCAAATTGCTTAATTTCACCAATTTCATTCTCGGTATTTGGTTTCACATGTTTAAATTTTAAGTTAATTCCTTGAACAATAACTTTTTTAGTTTGTAGGTCTACTTTAATAACTTCGCCAGTTTCATTTTTATAAAAACCAGAAATAATAGTTACTTGATCACCAACTTTTACATGAAGTTTTTGTTTTTGTGCCATTTATAAAACCTCCGGAGCTAATGAAACAATTTTTGAAAGATTCTTATCGCGAATTTCACGCGCTACAGGTCCAAAGACTCTAGTACCACGCGGGTTATTTTCAGGATTAACAATTACTGCAGCATTATCATCAAATCTAATATACATCCCGTCCGGTCGGCGGATAGTTTTTTTAGTTCTTACAATAACTGCTCTAACTACATCAGAACGTTTAATAGGCATATTTGGGATTGCTTCTTTCACAACGGCAATAATAGTATCACCGATTTCAGCATATTTTTTATTTCCACCTAATATTCGAATACACATTACTTTTTTCGCACCTGTGTTATCAGCTACGGTTAAAATTGTTTGAGGATAAATCATAAAATACTATTTAACTGATTAACGATGATTTTGAAAGAATTTCAACTAACTTCCAACGTTTTCTTTTACTTAATGGTCGACATTCTTGAACTAACACTTCATCTCCAATATTACACTTTTCTAGTTCATCATGCGCTAAATATTTTTTAGTTTTGATTAACGTTTTAGCGTACATTGGGTGAGGATATCTATTTTCAACTTTAACTACAATCGTCTTTTGCATTTTATTACTAACGACAATACCAACTTGTTGTTTAACTGGCATTTTTTAACTCCTTAAGAATTATTTATTAATTTCTTCTGTTTGCTCTATGTTTTCTAAACGTAATGTTAAAAGAGTTTTTAAATGAGCTAACTCACGTTTTGCATATTTAATTTCATGTGACTTCAGATTTTGTCGTGTCGCTTTTTTGAATCGTAAATTAAACAATTTGCTTTCAGTTTCAATAATCGCTTTTGATATTTCTACATTTGAAAGCGAAAGAATATCTGTGAATTGAGGTAAACTCATAGCTTATTTAATATTGTCTTTATTAATAAATTTTGTTTTTAAAGGTAGTTTATAAGCAGCTAACGTTAATGCAGCTTTAGCAATTTCTACGGGAACTGAACTAATTTCAAAAATAATTGTTCCGGGTTTTACTACCGCTACCCAATAGTCTACAGCACCTTTACCAGATCCCATTCTTGATTCTGCAGCTCGTGCAGTAACAGTTTTATCTGGGAAGATCCGAATCCATAATTTTGCTCCACGTTTTGTATAACGTGTAATTGTTCGTCGAGATGCTTCAATTTGACGTGAGGTAATCCAAGTTGGTTCCAAAGCTTGTAAACCAAAACTACCAAAGCAAATCTCATTACCACGTGTAGCTTTTCCTCTCATACGTCCACGATGGTACTTTCTATATTTTGTTCTTTTTGGACTTAACATAACAAATTATTGTAATAAAAATATAAGTTGCCTTAATAAATCTTAGTTATTTAGATAAAATTTCACTTTTAAAAAGCCAAATCTTAATTCCTAAAACGCCATAGATTGTATTGGCTTCTGTTGTTGCATAATCAATATCAGCGCGTAACGTTTGTAACGGAACACGACCTTCACGAACCCATTCACTTCGAGCAATTTCTGCTCCATTTAAGCGACCAGAAACTTGAATTTTAATTCCATTGACATTTTGTCGTTGTGCTCGTTGTAAAACAGTTCTTGTAGCACGTCTAAATGCAATACGTTTTTCTAATTGCTTAGCAATTAAATCAGCTAAAAGTTTTGCTTCTAAATCTTCGAATTCGATTTCAGAAACTTTAATTGTTAACTGACGATCTACTGGTAATAATTTTTTAAGATTTTTTAATAAATTTTTTAATCCATTACCCATATCATCTACTAAAATTCCTGGTTTTCCAGTTTCAATAATTAATTGAATATGGTCTTGCAATACATTTCGGCAAATTTTAACATTTGAAATGTAGTTTGCTCTTGAAATTGTATTGATGTAAGTCCGAATTTTATCATCTTCTTCTAAAATACTAGCGTACTGATTAAAATTAGCATACCATACAGACTTATGCTCTTGTACAATACCTAATCGAAATCCTAAAGGATGTGTTTTTTGACCCATATACGAATTGTTTTAATTTAAAATCATCAATTTATAATTTAATTGTTCTCTGTCATAACCACTGTAATGTGACATGTTGGTTTTAAAATTTTATATGCTCGTCCTTGTGCACGAGGGCGGATTCTTTTTAATTTTGGTCCTTCATCCGCGAAAATTTCATCAATAATTAATTTCTTTTTATCTAATCCATAATTATGTTTTGCATTTGCAGCGGCAGAATGAACTACTTGCCAAATGGGTCCACCAGCATCGTACGGTAGAAATTCTAAAATCATTAATGCTTCTTGGTATGAGCGACCTCGGATTTGATCGATCACTCGTCTAATTTTGTGCGGAGACATCCGAATATATTTTGCTACTGCTTTTACTGATTGCGAATTGGCCATAGTAAGTTAATTAATACATGTATTTTTAGTTTATAAAAGTAACTTTCTTTTTGTGAAATCCAAGCTTTACCATAGAGGTTCAGGTTTTTTCACAGGAAGTTTAGTTGTATACAAAAATTTAATAGTTATATAACTAAAAGGTTCTAAACGGGAACTATCTTTCGTTAAAAATTTATTAACTTTTGACTGTTGGTGAATGTAAATTTCATCAACCCAAATATCAAAAAAATCAATCGAAAAATTATTTTGTAAATAAAGAACAGGTGAATAAAGAATAGTTAATAAATTATCTCGCTCAACATTTTTAGCTTTTAATGAATAAATAATATCATCAATAATATGATAAAAATATTTATTCTGAAAATTATTTAACATAATTTTATCCACAACTGATAATTCATTCTTATATTTTATGTAAAACGTTTTTGATTTAATCTCATTTGAATTGGGATAAGAATGCGTCCACCGGGTAAATAATTGTCTACCTTCATATGGTAACTTTAATTTTTCATTCATCTCAATACGCTCAAGAGTTTTAAAACTTTTTTTGTCCAGAGATAATGATATCCAGTCACCCACACTATTTTCGTTTTGTAGGTAGACATCATTTTTAGTTTCTTTTTGTCTATTAGAAATAGAAGATTGTTCCAGACATTTACATTGATGTTCATGTAAATTTCGAAAAGTTGTGGCCGGATCTCCAATTAATTGTACAAGATAACGAAATAAATTCAAATTCATTAGTTTTGAGTAATTAACGTTTTGCTTTTCTATCAGCTTTAATATGAGTTTTAAAATTTCTTGTCGAAACAAATTCCCCTAATTTATGTCCCACTAATTGATCGGAAATAAAAATTGGTACATGCTGTTTTCCATTATAGACTGCAATTGTCAAACCAATCATATTTGGTAAAATTGTTGAAGATCTTGACCAAGTAGTAATTGTATCTTTTTTAGTTTCCTTATTCATCTTATCGATTTTTTTTAATAAATGATAAGCAACAAAGGGACTTTTTTTTAATGATCTTGCCATTTTTTAAATCTTTTTGTTAATAATCGTAAATAATTACCCTAAACAGGACGTCTTCTAAGGATATAGTTATCGCTTAAGTTTTTCTTTTTTCTTGTTTTCTTACCTAACGCTGGTTTACCCCATGGTGTTAGAGGGCGTGTACGACCAATAGGTGCTCTTCCTTCACCACCACCATGTGGGTGATCACATGGATTCATAACTGATCCACGAACTGCTGGACGTTTTCCAAGCCAACGTGTTCTACCAGCTTTCCCACTTTGAACTAAAAAAGCATCGTTATTACTAATTTCTCCAATTGTGGCGAAACATTCTTTTCGTAATAATCGAATTTCTTTCGATGGTAAACGTAAGGTAATGTAATCACCTTCTTTAGCTAAAATTTTTGCCGATGTACCAGCTGCTCGCACAAGTTGACCACCTTTGTTGGGAATTAATTCAATATTATGAACCGAAGTACCTAAAGGAATTTCACTTAACGGTAATGTATTACCAATACTCATAGGTGATCCAGATCCAGATAAAATAGTGTCACCAACATTTAAACCTTTTGAGTGTAAAATGTAACGTTTTTCACCATCAGTATAGCAAACTAATGAAATGCGGGCATTTCGATTTGGATCATACTCGATGCTTTTTACACTTCCACTAATTCCATATTTATTACGTTTAAAATCAATTAAACGATAGCGGCGTTTATGACCACCACCACGATGTCGGATTGTAATAACACCGCGATTATTACGTCCTTTGTTACGATGGTTTTTTTTAATTAAAATTCTTTCCGGTTTAGCTTTTGTAATTTCGGTAAAAGCTGAAAGAGCACGGTGTCGTGTTCCGGGTGTATATGATTTATAAAGACGGATACTCATAAACTTTTCTTTTTATATTTATTAATTTTCGGTAAATAAGTCTATTACATCACCTTTGGCTAAACTCACAATCGCTTTTTTATATTGTGGTTTCCAACCAATATATTTGCCGACACGCTTCTTTTTACGAGGAAGACGACAACTATTAACTTTTATAACTTTGACATCAAATAAGTATTCAATTGTATTTTTAATTGTAATTTTATCGGAATTTCGATCTACAATAAAAGTATATTGATTATTTTCTAAAAGTCTTGTTGCTTTGTCAGTTATAAGAGGATATTTAATAATATTTGCATTACTAAGATTCGAAGAATTAGTCACAATAAGTTTCCTTTATATCATTTATTGACGATGAACTTAATACAATTTGCTTTGTTTTTAATAAACTATAAGTATTTAAATTTGAGGCTAAAATTAATTCTACATTTTTAATATTCTGAGTTGCTAATTTCAATGAATCAGTTTTTTTTGAAACAACGACTAAAACTTTTTGATTAGAATCAATATTACAATTTTCACACATTTTTAAAAAACTTTTAGTTTTTGATTCAATAAGTGTGTTCTCTAAATCTTCAATAATTATAACATTATTTTTTTTGTTATATAACAAAGTTTGTAAAGCTAATTGACGTTCTTTTTTATTTAACTTTAACGTAACTGATTTTGGTTTAGGACCAAAAATTACACCCCCACCTTTCCATAAAGGTGATCGGCTAGAACCAGCACGTGCTCGTCCAGTTCCTTTTTGTTGCCATGGTTTGCGACCCCCACCTCGAACTTCACTTCGAGTTTTTGTTGACACTGTACCTTGTCTTTTAGAATTTAAATGGCGTAAAAGATCCTTATGTAGTACATAATTACCTGAATTATCCAGGATATTTAGTGTTAATTCATAGGTAGTATCCATGGGTTTTCCACTAATATCTACTGGATTATATTTTATAAACTTTTGAACGGTCATACTTAATTTTGCTAATATAATTTTCTTAATTAGAAGGAGTAATACTTAATAAATTTCCAGGTTTTCCAGGAACTGAACCTTTAATGATTAAAATGTTTTCTTCAGAATTTAATTGAATAACTTTCAGCTTTTTAATCGTTGTAAGTTTATTTCCTAATTGACCTGCCATTTTTTTAAATGGTAAAACACGTCCTGGCGTTGTCCCCATACCAATTGAACCAGGTGCTCTATGATTCTTTGAACCATGTGTCATTGGTCCACGTGTGAAATTATGACGTTTTTGTAATCCAGAAAATCCTTTACCAACTGTCTTACCTTTGATGTTAACTAATTCATTTACTGAAAGTAAATCAACGTTTAAAACTTGGCCAACTTCAAATTCTGCGACATCAGCAACTCGAAATTCTTTTAAATACTTTAAGGGTTGAATATTTGATTTCTGTAAATGACCTAACTCAGATTGAGTTAAAGATTTATTTGACGTATTACTATAACCTACTTGAATAGCATTATAACCGTCTTTTAATTCTGTTTTAATTTGCGTGATCATACAAGGTCCAACTTTCAGAATTGTCACAGGAATAATATTCCCTGACTCATCAAAAATTTGCGTCATCCCAATTTTATTACCTAATAAACCTATACTCACGATAGTCCTCCCAATATTTTTATTATGTTTCATTTACACAACGTCAACTCACAATTAGAATTTAATAAACTAACTAAAATTAGTAAATTATAAACCTAGTTTAAGAACCTTTCTGTTTTTTTGTCTATATAGGGTATGTTAACACTGTTACTTAAAATAATACTTTGTTAATAAAACGATTATTATTAACTAACTAAGTAATTATTCTTATAGTTATAGATAAAAATAGATTTTTAATTGATAGTTAAGATATTTTACTTCTAAATTAGTTCCACCTATTTTTTTGATTGATTCCAGGAAAGAAATAGTATATTAAAATACACTTTTATTTTTTTAATTAGTGCGGCTATTCCTCTTACAAAAATAAATTAAACGGTTTATAATTATAAACAAAGTATTATATTTAAAGAATTTTAGGAGAAAAACTATGTCAAAAGTTGTTGGTATTGATTTAGGTACAACAAATTCAGTTGTAGCAGCAATTGAAGGTGGTCAACCAAGTGTTATTATTAATAGTGAAGGGTTACGTACAACTCCATCTATTGTAGCATATACAAAGAAACAAGAATTATTAGTAGGTCAGATTGCAAAACGACAAGCTGTAATTAATCCAGAAAATACATTCTTTTCAGTAAAAAGATTCATTGGTTCAAAAGAAACAGAAGTTTCAGCAGAAGCAAGACAATTACCTTATCAAATTACGAATGATTCAAAGGATAATATTAAGATTAAATGTCCAGCTTTAGGAAAAGAATTTAGTCCAGAAGAAATTTCTGCGCAAGTTTTACGAAAATTAATCAATGATGCATCTGAATATTTAAAACAAGAAGTAAAACAGGCTGTTATTACTGTACCAGCTTATTTTAATGATTCGCAACGTCAAGCGACGATGGATGCAGGAAAAATTGCAGGGGTCGAAGTTTTAAGAATTCTTAATGAACCAACAGCGGCATCGTTAGCTTACGGATTAGATAAAAAACAAAACGAAACAATTTTAGTTTTTGATCTGGGTGGTGGTACTTTTGATGTTTCAATTTTAGAAGTTGGTGATGGAATTTTTGAAGTTTTATCTACAGCAGGAGATACTAAATTAGGTGGTGATGATTTTGATAAAGTTTTAGTGAATTGGTTAATTCAAAACTTTAAGGATAAAGAGGGTATTGATCTATCTACTGATATTCAAGCATTACAACGTCTAACTGAAGCAGCTGAAAAAGCAAAAATGGAATTGTCAACGGTTCAAGAAACAAAAATCTCTTTACCATTCATTACTGCTGATGCCTCAGGACCAAAACATATTGATCAAGAGTTAACGAGAGATGTCTTTGAAGTTTTATGTGAAGATTTAATTGAACGCTGTCGAATCCCTGTCGAAAAATCAATTAATGATGCTCGATTAGACAAATCAGATATTGATGAGATTGTATTAGTTGGAGGTTCTACTCGTATTCCAGCAATTCAAAATTTAGTAGAATCATTAACTGGTAAGAAACCAAACCAATCTGTAAACCCGGATGAAGTAGTTGCAATTGGAGCGGCAGTTCAAGCGGGTATCTTAGCTGGTGAAATTAAAGATATTTTATTATTAGACGTAACGCCACTTTCTTTAGGCGTTGAAACACTTGGTGGTGTAATGACAAAAATTATTGCAAGAAACACAACTATTCCTGTAAAAAAATCAGAAATGTTCTCAACAGCAGTAGATAATCAAACAAATGTAGAAATTCACATTTTACAGGGTGAAAGAGAATTAGTTTCTGCAAATAAAAGCCTTGGAAATTTCCGTCTAGATGGTATTCCGGCTGGAAATCGTGGAGTTCCACAAATTGAAGTAACGTTTGATATTGATGTAGATGGAATCTTATCAGTAACAGCAAAAGAAAAAGAAACAGGTGTTGAACAGTTTGTAACTATTCAAGGTGCTTCAACATTAAGTGAAAGCGAAGTTCAAACTATGTTAGAAGAAGCTGAAAAAAATGCAGCTGCTGATCAAATCAAACGAGAAAATATTGATTTAAAAAACCAAGCTGACTTATTATGTTCAGAAGTAGAAAAAGAACTTCCAAATGTAACTTTATCTGAAGATGAACAACAAGCAATTACTAAATTAATCGGTGAGATTAAAGAGAGTATTCAAGCTGATAACATTGACACATTAAAAGTACTAATTGAAGATCTAAAAGATAAATTAAATAGTATGAAATCTCAGGATACAGTAAATCCATAACAAATTGAATGCTAGTTATCACTTTTTAATTACACTAAAAAATAGTCAATGTATAAAATTAATTTTTATAATTATAAAAATTAATTTTATACTTTTATAGAAGTTTAAGAACACTGAAATAGTCACTAATTGTAACATAATCTTTTGATTTGAAAGGTTTGGTAATTATAATTGATATTTGTGATAAAAAATTTATCCAATGTATCACTTACAATAGAGAAATTCAGTTTCAGAGCATTCCTATAATTTTAAAAAAGAAATTATCACGAGACTTTAAAATTATTTATCGCTAAATAGAATTAAGCCCTAGATTGATCGTTTATAAAAACGTTCTTTATTTAATATCTATGATTCAATAAAACACTAATATTAGGATACTATTAGATTGAAATTCAATAAACTCACCAACTCTAAATATAATTCGACGGTCGGACAAACTTACAAACTATTCAGTATAGGTGGAAGAAAGGGATTTAGGGTAAAATAGAAAGGAAGTATTACAATCTTTTAATGAGAATTTTAATTGAATAAAATCAAAATAAATGGAAAGAGTTTTAGAAACGAAACTGTGGCACAAAAACTAGAATTTCTCTGGCTTGTTTATCCCTCATTTTAATTTTTATTACTTCCTTTATATCAAATAGATTTACGGACCTACCTTAAGGTCCTCTTAAATTGATTGTTAGAGTCTTTTTAAAGCATATTTCAATTTAAGTAAAATAGAAAATCTATCAAAATTCTTGTTTGGGATATACTTTATTATATGACATATGCATATACAAATCGATAACTAACTATCAAAAGTTACTATACTATAAATTATCTAAAATTGGTCTTTACTAAAACTTTGGCATTGAACTATTTTCCCAGGAGGTGTCCCTCCAAGTATTTTCGTCGATTTATAACGTTTCACTACTGAGTTCGAGATGGATCAGCGTGGTTCCGTTGAATACACTAAAAACACCAAAGCAAAAATAGTTACTAATAAAATATTAGTAACTATAAGTTTATTTAAAAATTCAAGTCCTCGGTCTATTAGCACATCTCAGCTCATATATTACTATACTTATACTTGATGCCTATCAAACGGTTAGTCTTACCGTGACCTTACTCACATTATGTGATGAGAATACTTATCTTGAGGTGGGCTTCCCACTTAGATGCTTTCAGCGGTTATCCACTCCGTACATAGCTACCCAGCGTTTACCGTTGGCACGATAACTGGTACACCAGAGGTACGTCCTTCTCGGTCCTCTCGTACTAAAGAAGGCTCCTCTCAATATTCTAACGCCTACACCGGATATGGACCGAACTGTCTCACGACGTTCTGAACCCAGCTCGCGTACCGCTTTCATGGGCGAACAGC
>Ga0206682_10000535_pt1 | contig 41400 bp, 38 predicted proteins | sample M240m12015metaG_FD_155444 | JGI IMG/M metagenome (GOLD analysis project Ga0206682, IMG submission 155444) | Ammonia-oxidizing marine archaeal communities from Monterey Bay, California, United States - M2 40m 12015 | ecosystem: Environmental > Aquatic > Marine > Intertidal zone | place: USA...
TCAGAGTAAAGGGGGGGGCACCCTCTGATGCTATCGAGGGGTTCTTTCAAAGCGCCCCAATAAATGGCATTGCAGCAATGGCATTAAGAGAATTAGATAAGCGAAATTACAAGCTGTTCGCATAGTCCTGTATTGTGGCCTGGGTAGTCTGGCCTTTTGATTGAAATTTATTATTGGAGAGAGAATATGAAAGTAGATGCAGGCATTGGCCACCACCTCAACGAGATTCCAGCCACCGTCAAAAAATTGCAGGCCGCTGGGTACGACGGTGTACGCACAGCGGAAATGAACCACGATCCCTTTTTCCCCCTTTTGTTGGCAGCAGAGCACAGCGACAAGCTGGAAATAGCGAGCTCTATTGCGGTGGCTTTTGCGCGTAGCCCAATGAACTTGGCGAATATTGGTCATGATTTGAATGCTTATTCAAAAGGGCGTTTTACGCTTGGCTTGGGTTCGCAAATCAAACCCCACATCACCAAGCGTTTTAGCATGCAGTGGGGTGCTCCGGCAGCGCAAATGCGTGAATTGGTCTTGGCCATGCGCGCCATCTGGGGCAACTGGTACAACGGTGATCCGTTAGAGTTTGTTGGTGAATACTATAAACATACACTCATGACCCCTGCGTTCACGCCAGAAGACAAAGACTTCGGCGCGCCTAAAGTGGTTTTAGCGGCCGTAGGGCCAAAGATGACAGAGGTTGCAGGGGAAGTTGCAGACGGAATGATTATTCACCCGTTCAGCACAATGGCCTACATAAACGAAGTGACTATGCCCGCTATTGAGCGTGGTCTGGCGAAAGCCGGTAAGTCGAGAGATGGGTTTGAACTATCCTATTCTTGTTTCGTTGTCACAGGCCGAGATGAAGAAGAGTTTGCGAAAAGTAAAAAGGCGACTCAAGAACGCATCGCGTTTTATGGCTCTACACCGGCTTATAAAGGTGTATTAGATTCCATTGGTTGTGGCGAGTTGCAAGGCGAGCTAAACACTATGTCTAAGCAGGGACGTTGGAAAGAGATGGGTACGCTTATCAGTGATGATATGTTAGATAAGTTTGGTGTTATGGGTGAACCCCATGAAATTGCACCGGCTATGCTTGAACGGTATGGAAGTTTTGTTGATCGCACATCTACTTCGTTTCCAGTTTCTGATGAAGCACAGCGTAGAGCGATTATCGAAACTCTACGCGCTGGCTAGAGCTATAGCTGAAAAAACAATAAGCTAGAGATAATCGCTAGCTGGGATGTTGCCAATATATCCCTAAATCCCTGTAAAAAAAGGCTTTTAGTTGCTTAACTAAGAGCCTTTTTTTTGCTCGGCGAATTTTTAGTGAAAAAATAGTCTCAATTTTCTTTCCATTATTTGTGTACATATGGTGGTCGGCGCGTTACCTTTGTTGGCGCTGATAGTGTTGTTGTCATGCGTCTTTCGCCGCTTGCTTGAGAGGGATAGCACACAACTTGTAGGCTAGAATTTGGGAAGAGGGGGGCGAGAGATGCGGAAGCTTTTTGACAAATTTTTCGATTCGGTAGCTACCTTACTGGTTTTGCCAGGTTTTCTTTTTGCTTTGACGTTTTCGATCAGTCAGCACGTGTGCTGCAAATTGGCACTACGCTGGAGCGCTCTATCGGTCTATCGGAAACTGTCATTTTCTTCGTTCACTCTGGCATTGGTCACATCCCTGCTCGTATTAATTGATGCCGGATCTGATGTGTTAAATGTCCAGCAGGATGGCATAACCAGCAAGACCATAGTCATTGCCAAACCGGTTCAGGGCCGAACCCCCTATCCTGCTCAAGTAAGTTTATTTGGACAACGTATGAGTCTTGGTTTTGGTATTGACCAGGGTTTAGCAAATGAGTTTTCCGCTTGGATATTGGAAGCGGCAGAAAGACAAAAGCTGAGCCCAGAACTGATTGCGAGTCTTGTGCTTACTGAAAGTTCATTCCGCAAGTATGTTGTGTCTCATGTGGGCGCTGTAGGGCCTACGCAAGTGAGGCCAGATTACTGGGCCAGTTTCTGTGGTGCGTCTAATCTCAAAGATCCGGAACAAAATGTCTACTGCGGTGCCCAGGTACTGCGCCATTTGGTAGATCGCTGCACCGGCAATTTCAACTGTGCATTATCAGCCTATAACGTGGGTTTCAACACAACGCCCGGTCCTGCTGCGGCGCGTTATATTGCCAAAATTGATTTGCATATGGATTGGTTAGAAAACGCGCTGTAGTTAGCTCGCCATTGAACCTCGCGCTCCCTCGCGCTTATCGCCTCATCGTTTACGCGTGCCCTGGGCCTCGCTTGTTGATATTGGGAACGAAGCCCCCTGCCAATAAAAGTTCTTGAAAGCACCGCCTTCGCTCGCTTGGGTTTGATGGAGCGATTACGATTGATGGAAAACAAGACTTTAACCCTGAATTAAACCCCGGCTTAAACAAGACTTAAGCTGTGACTTAAGTCATGATTTATTCAGGCTTAAGTTGTGCTCCGCGCAGAGGGGCACATTACGCGACGTAAAGTAAATAAATTAAAAGAGGGGATTTATCATGATCGATTTCGGCTTACTGATGTTTTCGACAGACTACGCGATAGCACCAGATGTATTGGCGAAAGAGGCCGAAGCCCATGGTTTTGAGTCACTGTTTCTGCCGGAACACACACATATTCCAGCGAGTCGTCAATCTCCTTGGCCTGGTGGTGATGAGTTACCCCAAGAGTACTGGCATACCTATGATCCATTTGTGGCGCTTTCTATGGCCGCTGCTGTTACCGAAAAGTTGAAATTAGGAACAGGCATATCGCTGATTACCGAACGTGACCCCATTTTGATGGCCAAACAAGTTGCCAGCCTAGACTACTTGTCAAAAGGTCGCGTGGTACTGGGTATTGGCGCTGGCTGGAATGCTGAAGAAATGGAAAATCACGGTACGCCGTTTGTGCATAGGTGGAAAATACTGCGCGAACGCATGTTGGCAATGCGTGAGATTTGGACCGAAGAGGAGGCGGAGTATCATGGAGAATTTGTCGACTTCGACAAAATTTGGGCGTATCCCAAACCAGTGCAGGCCGGCGGTCCACCAGTATTGTTGGGTGCATCGTCTAAATATGTCTACAAGCGTATTGCAGAATACGGTGATGGTTGGTTCCCCATTTATCAAAATGACAAACGCAAAGGCGCTAACGGCCCGGTAGATTATGCCGAGGGTATTGGTCGTACTCGCGATGCGTGGCAGGAAGCGGGTCGCAGTGGTGAACCTCAGTTCAGTATTTTTGGTGTAGGTCCTGATGCAGAGGCTGTTGAGTCTCTGTTGGAGATGGGTTTTGACCGCATAATATTTGCGTTGCCCTCTGCCGAGCCAGATGTGGTGCTACCTATGCTTGAAAGCTATGCGGCAATTGCGCATAAATTTAATGTCTAGATCGCTGCCCTCATTATGAGGTCGAGCTAGATGCAGTGTAGGTCTGGTTGCGGGGCGTGCTGTATTGCCCCGTCTATATCTGGGCCGCTGCCCGGTATGCCCAATGGTAAGGCTGCGGGTATAGCGTGCATTCACCTCACAGCTGACTTTGCCTGTGCAATCTTTGGTCTGCCCGAACGTCCCAGTTTTTGTGGTCAATTTAAAGCAGAAGTGCTTTTTTGTGGTGAGTCTCAAGTGCAGGCGTTAGAGCTGATAGCGGCAGTAGAGTTAGATGTTGATTAGGTCAGCCGTTCAAGCAGTGTTTTGAGTTGGCTAGCCACCTGAGCATCGCCTCGTGTGAGGTACGCCTCTAATCCAGCGGCTTTGGCACCTGTCACGTTTTCTGGTGAGTCGTCCAAAAACACCACGTCTTTTGGCGCATAACCCATGCCTTCACACACGGTCAGAAAAGCTTGTGTATCTGGCTTACGCTGACCTACCTCATGAGATAAGTACAGCGTTTCAAAGTGGCTAAGCTCAGTGCCAAAGTGATGCTTGAATGAAGCTGCATGGGTAGCATTGGTATTGCTAAAGGCGCATAACGTATATCGTTGGGTTAACTGCGGCAGTAGTGCAATGACAGAACCATAGACGCCTACCCATAAAGCGTTCCACCCTTTCTGCCAGCAAGCATCGGACATACTTACGCCTAAAGAGCGAGCCAAATGGGCGCTGTATTCCTGAAAAGACAGTGCGCCCACTTCATGTTGTTTATATGCGTCGTCCAAGGACCACTGATCATAGAATAACGACTTATCAACGCCGCTGTCTTTTGCCCACGAAGCAAACACCCGGTGAAAATCTATATCTAAGACAACGCCGCCGAGGTCCAGTAGTACTGCTTTTTCCATTTTCACCCAGTTATTATTTCTCATAGGTAATAGGAGCTGTAGGACAATGACCGCTTCAGCTCGCGTGATTTAGGCTTTTGTTTTGCCCTTTAACTTACCGTAAATCGACCTAGTAGCCGGCTTCGGCGCTGTTGATCTTTTGCAGGTAGGCGTTATCTAAAACGCTATAGGCTTTTTCACCACTCTTCATGACAAAAACCGGACCCTCAATGCTGTCAATATTGAAGCCTTGTTGCCTGAGTTCGCCTTTGAGCATTTTGAAGGTGCCGGTGACATCTATCTCAGCATCTATGCGGATAAAAACCGGTACGGCATAGCTGGGCAGGGCGTCCTGTGCGAACTGCGCAAAAGCCTCTACATCAAGTGCGCTTACATCATCATTCAGGGTGATTGAAACCATGCCTGCGCGACCATCTGCCCCGGGCACTTCTACGCCATAAACGTTGCAGAACTTAACTTGGGGGAAGGCGTTAATGATTTCGCCCACTTCGTTAGTGGAGACGTTTTCGGCTTTCCAGCGGAACGTATCGCCCACTCGGTCAACAAACTGGTAGTGGTCATAGCCAAGAGCGTAACCAACATCTACTGTGCGCATTAGGTCGCCGGTATTAAACCAAGCGTCCTCTTTTTCCAGCGCGCCGCGCAACACCTTGCCCTCAGTTGCCGCTTCGTCGGTATAACCTTCAAAAACGGTGTCCGGGGTGATTTTACCGAGCAGCAAGCCGGCTTCGCCCTTCATAACTGGAATGCAAAAGCCTTGGTTGTCGCGGACGATTTCGTCGTTGTCGACATCATATTGAACCAAACTCACTTCGGCAGACGTCATACCTACGGTCAGGTCTTTGTTCATTAGGTTGGCAAAGGCGACATTGCCCTCTGACGCGCCATAAAATTCACAAATCCGCGAAATGCCGTAGCGCTCCTTAAACTTCATCCAAATATCTGGACGTAGACCATTGCCCATGATGCTGCGCAGAGGCGTCTTTGCGTCATCCGCTTTAGCCTCAGAGTTGACTAAGTAGCGGCATAGCTCGCCGATATAAATCATATGCGTGCACCGGTGCTGGCGAATTTCGTTGAGAAAATTGCTGGCGGAGAATTTGCGCCGCACAAACATACTGGCACCTGTGGCAAGGGCCGAGCCCACACCCAGCAGCAAGCCAGTGGCATGGTAAAGCGGTAAGCAAAGGTAGATTCTGTCCTGAGTTTTACACTTGAGTCCGCCTGTGCCTGCCATGTCGCCGCTTATCAAGTAGCGTCTATTGGAAATGACAGCCGCTTTGGGTAGCCCGGTAGTGCCCGAGGTGTAAATGTAAAAGGCTATATCGCCCAACGTCGTTGCAGCGGTTTCCGCTGGGTCCTCTGCGTTGGCAGATGCCGCCAGTGGCCCTAAATCCTTACTCCATTGAGGCGCTGGTTGTGTGCCCGCGTCGGCAATAAACAAGAAATCTTGCCCCTGTTCTAGCGATAACTCGGTACGCACATCTTGCATTGAATCGATGACCTCTTCGCCAAAAATGCACTTCTTTGACTGGGTTACGGTAATACAATGAATCAGCGATTTGCCGGTCAAGTTAGTATTTAGCAGACCTGCGGTGACGCCGATTTTGTTTAAGCCCATGAGTAAGGCGAGGAACTCTACTCGGTTCTCCATCATCACACTGACGTTGTCGCCGCGGCTCAAACCCTCTGCCTTCATCGCTGATGCATAGCGATTTGCCACCGTATTAAGTTCTGACCAAGTCAGTTGCTGACCTTCGAAGATCAACGCTGAGTGATCTTTGAAGCGTCGGGCGTTTGCTTCAAGTCGCCCCCCTGGGCTGTCTATGACCTCAAACGGGCGAGGTTTCATACCTTTTTTGAGCCTTAAGAGGGCGGGTATGTGGGTCAGTGTTGAGATGTCTTTTATAAGTTGCATTTTGCCCCTCCAGGCAGGAATTCATTTTTCTAATGACTTTTCTGATGTAAGAACGATAGCAAAAATAGTAGTCTCTTGGGATATCGAGTTGCTGATTACTGTCAATGAATTTTGCTTATATTGGTTGTGAATTTGCGGGTTTAAATAGGTTGGGGGAGCGTTATGAATCAATGGCAAATAGGTGATGTGAAAATCACCCGGATTATCGAAATGGAAACAACGGGCGGGTCGCGCTTTATTTTGCCCGATGCCACACGGGACGCGTGTCAGGCCATAGAGTGGATGCAACCCCACTTCATGGACGAGCAGGGTAATTTGATTATGAGCGTCCACGCATTGGTCATAGACACCGGTACTCGCCGGATTCTCGTGGACACCTGCATAGGTAACGATAAAGAGCGCAACATTCCCAATTGGTCGCATTTGCAAACCAACTTTTTGCAGGATCTGGCGGCTGCAGGCTATCCGCGTGAAAGCATTGATACGGTTTTGTGCACCCACCTGCATGTAGACCATGTGGGCTGGAATACCATGCTGGTGGACGGCGTATGGTTACCAACATTTCCTAACGCACGCTACCTCATTGCGGCTAAAGAATGGGCCTATTGGGATGCCAATGAAGATGAATCTACTTATGGGCCGGTGTTAGCGGATTCTGTGCGTCCGGTGGTGGAAGCAGGCCTGGTTGATCTGGTTGAAGAGGACCACAAGCTCTGCGATGAGGTGCAGTTGCAGTCAACGCCAGGGCATACACCTGGCCATGTGAGTGTGCATATCAGCGCTAATGGCAGTGAGGCTTTAATCACAGGTGATTGTATTCATCACCCAGTGCAAATGACTAAAACCCATTGGTGTTCGTCTGCGGATTTCGATCAAGAGCAGGGGCAGAAAACCCGAGAATCCCTACTGGAGCGTTATGTTGATGAAGATATTTTGATCATCGGAACGCATTTTGCCACTCCTACCGCTGGGCATGTGAAGCATCACCCTCAGGGAGGCTATTGGCTAGCTGTGGAATAGCTCAGATATACAAACTTATAGTTAACAATGACTCTGAATGCGGTCTGTCTGTCGGGAAAAATGCACCAAATACTATTTGTTTGTTACTAAAAGGTTTACAAGGCGCCATGCATTGGCGTTTTTTTTATAAAAAAACTACCGATTGTCGACCAAAATATACCTCATAGCATTCGTTTGACTCCTTCAAGCTGCCGATCAGCGATTATTCTGTCCATTGGTGCCCCCATCGGGTGCCCGATTAACATTTGCGAGTGGGCAATAAGTGGTCACAAATAAAGATACAACTATTCTGTTTGGCAATGACGAAAAATTGTCGGGATATACACGGCTGCGGCAGTCTATGCCCGCTTCTCTAGGTCAAATTCTTCCCCTCGATCCTGATCGATTTCGACATTTTGGCCGCGCGCCCACACGTAATTTGCAAAACCGTATCAAAGCGCTCTCTGGCACCAAGGTTGCGTTTCCTGGCGTGCTGTTTTGAGTATCCAAAAATGAAGTCAATGCATTCTCAGTTGCTGTCATTAGCCGCGCCCGACATTCGCACTACGCTGAATACCATACAAGGCACTTTGTCCTTGGTAGGTCACAAGCTCAATGCCACAGAAGGTACGATCGAGCAAACTTTAGTCCAGCATGCAAACCTATCAATACAACACTTAATTTCGTTGTTGCAGACCGTTAGTGACCTAGATTTGATAGAAAATCAAATGATGCCCGTCAGTAATCAACGGGTAGACCTTGGGCAACTTATAGAATCTATTGTAGATAAAGTTTTGCTCGACCCCCGTGCTAGCCAAGTTGCAATTGTTGTGAGCTATACAGAGGCCATAAATGAAGCCTCGGTAGCAGAGTTTGTGGTTGATGAAGATAAATTTACACAGAGCTTCACCGCTGTATTGCAGTATGCCGTGATGTTCAGTCGCCGCGAGCGTGTGGATATCCTAGTCTGTAAAACCCCCGCAGGCCGGGTTGGGGTACAGATTTTGGATACTAGTTTGGGCCTGGCCCAAGCAGAGTTAGACAATTTATTCAGTTTCAATGAGTGGTCTGGAGAAGCTCTGAATTGGAACATGTCCAATGGCTTAGATTTGAATTTGAACCTATGCCTTGCCAGAGCCTTGATGCGTCTTGCCGGAGGTGACATAGGTGCCACCAGCGAAATTGGCAAGGGTATTCAATGGATTGTAGAGCTGCCGCTCAATGCAACCGTGGAGGCACGCGCAGACGCGCCGACAATCAGCACCTCCTCGTTAAACCAAGTTTCTGACCGAGCAGCCTCTGAGGCGCTCCGCGCATACGCAACCACCGGGTCTTTGGTCGACCCCGCTGTTAGCACCATTTTGTTGGTCGATGACTCACCCTCCAATCGTTTGGTTTTAAAATCGATTTTGACCGCTGCTGGGTACACGGTAGACCTAGCGTCAGATGGTTTGGAAGCGCTTACTGCTGTACGCCAGAAAGCGTATGCGGCGGTGTTAATGGACTTAGCGATGCCGAATATGGACGGCATAACTGCTGCGAAGGAGATTCGCAACCTGCCCGGTTTGCTCGCAAGAGTGCCTTTGATTGCGCTGACGGCGTATGTTTCTGCGGCTGATCAGCAAGCCTGCCTAGAGGTGGGGTTTAACGAATTCTTATCTAAACCAATCAAGGACAAAGATCTGCTAACAGCGTTAAGTCGCGTGTTGGGTATGCACGAACAAAAAGACTTACAAGCCAATATGCCTGTTGAGCGCTTGGCGGAATTTGCCAAGATCATTGGTGTTGTGGGTGTGTTCAATTTACTCGACCGGTTTTCTGATGAATTACGTCATCGCTCGCTTCAGTTAGAGGATCTTAAATTAAGCAATTTCTCAGATGTGAAACATAACTTATACATGTTGGTTTGCTCTGCGGACAATTTCGGCTTTGATAAGCTTGGGTTGGCAGCAAAGAATCTGAGTATGAAATTGTCAGAAAACCAATTGCAATTTTTAGCCAACTCCAAGACTACTGATATGTCCGCCACTAGCGATGTTTTTTGGTCTAAAGAACTTGCCGCGTTGTACTTGGAAATTGCCCAGGCGCTGGAATTTTTGGACATCTATGTTGGTGAACATCTGGAAGTAGAACCCAGTCACCCTGTTGGCGAGCGCGGATCAAAAGTTGGCCAGGACGATACCGAGGCGAATCATGTTCAGACCTAAGTTTTGGCATCGCAGGGGTGTTTCTTCTGCGCTCTTTGCTGGCGTATACATTGTGGTTGCAAGCTATCTTCTCTATCTGGTAGTCATGGTGCTTGGAGCCGGAGATCGAAGCATTACTGCGCCTGCCCTGTTGGTAGCCATTGCTTTGTTTTTATTGGCATCTGCTCAGTTCAGGCATATTTTGCTTTTGCAAAAACGCAACCAACTGCGGTTTGATGCCGGTTTAGATGGTCAAGGCCCGGGTTATCTTTGGGTTGATTCAGTCGGTAAGATTTTATTGGCTAATGAAAGTGCCTACAATTTATTGCCAGACAGTTCGTTGGTTGGGCTAAACCTTTCCTCTTTTTTAAAGAATTCAGAGGACATGGAGAACATTCGTTTGCACCTGGATCAACTGTTTGACTCGCGGTCTAAAGCAACTGCCGATTCGTCCCTCGACACTAGGCCGTTGTCTGTTATTGCTAACCATGGCGCTGCTGATGCCATAGAGCTAGAGTTTTCATCAACGAGCCATACTGAGACGAAAATGGCTTTGGTGCGCCTCAACGCTCTATCAACAGATGCGAATATCTTGGCTCGGCAAGACCACCAAGCCATTAAACAGTTGCTAATGGACGGTAGTTTGAGTGCACGGGTGATCATAGACGGCGAGGGCTTAGTGGTAGATGTGAACAAAGCCACAGAGGAACTATTTGGTTATCAGCAAAAAGACATTATTGGTCAGCCAATGGCGGAATTTTTAATTCCTGAGTACTTACGTAAAGCACATTACCACGGACTCGCACGTTTCCTTGAAACCGGTGAGGAGAAAATTGTAGGTAGTAAGGTAGAGATCCAAGGTCTGCACAGGTCGGGTGAAGAGATACCCGTTGAGTTAGCGGTAAGTTCAGTCAATTTAACGGGCGAGGTATATTTTGGCGCTGAGATGCGTGACCTGCGTGAAGAGTATGCAAATAAAGAAAAAATGCGCGAAGCGCAATCGTCTGCGGAAATTGCCAACGAAGCAAAGAGCCGTTTTTTGGCAACCATGAGTCATGAGATTCGCACGCCACTTAATGCCCTGCTAGGTATTGTTAACTTGGTGAGAGCAGATTTGCAGGACCCACACCAAGTGAGTTTGCTCACTACAGCGGAAAATTCTGGGTTGCGCTTGATGAGTTTGCTGAAGAATGTGCTCGATTACTCCAAGATTGAGGCCGGTGAAATGAGTGTAGATGAAAGTACTTTTTCCCCTACAGCCATGGCGAGAGATTTAGTTGCTCTGTACAAACCCACGGCACAAGCTCAAGGTATTAAGCTGCGCATGCGAGACACAGATTCCTGCGAATATTTTACGTTAGGAGATGATCATAAGGTGACGCAAATTATCTCCAACTTGCTGAGCAATGCCATTAAGTTCACCGAAAGCGGTGAGATCGAAGTCAGTGTAGAGAAGTCTTCAATGGTCAGATCGTTGGAGATTGATGCGGATTTGACGCTTGAGGGTGATGCCCCTGAGATTCCAGAGAACTGTCCTGCATATAAAATTAACGTTCGAGATACCGGGATCGGTATGACCCTGACTCAGGCAGAAGATGTATTCACCGCTTTTGTTCAAGCTGATGATTCAGACACGAGAAAATATTTGGGTACGGGACTTGGTCTGTCTATCAGTCAGCATTTAGCGCACTTGATGGGGGGAGATATAAGCGTCGTGTCGCGCAAGGGCGAAGGCAGTTGTTTTACGTTAGAACTGCCTTTGCAAATTGTGCCGGGCGTCGTGGCGACACCGCCTGCATACAAGCGGACTGGTCCCATTAATAACGCAAAACGCATACTCCTTGTGGAAGACAGCGCGCCCAACCAATTGGTCGTTAAAGCCGCTTTAGAAAGGCGTGGATATACCGTTGAGGTGGTAGACAGCGGGCTTGCGGCCTGTGAAATAATCACTAAGGATCGACCACTCCAAGATCAATTTGGTCTGGTGTTAATGGATGTGCAGATGCCGGGTATGGACGGGTTAGAAGCAACCCGTTGGATGCGCGAGCAAAATTTTCAGCAACCGATTATTGCGCTAACGGCGAAGGCCTATAAAGAAGATGAGCGTGCGTGTTTAGAAGCGGGGATGGACGACTTTTTAACTAAGCCGATTGATTACGACCTGCTCAGCAGCCGCATCGAAATGTGGTTAGATCAAGAGGATTCGAATGTCAGCTTAGCTGGAACGCGAATGCAGGAAATCAGAGAGTTGATGGGCGAGACGGCCTTCCGAGAAGCACTGGCAGTATTTGCTATTGAGGTTGAGGTGCGCCTTGAAGAGGTAAATAGCGGTTTGGCGGCCGATGACTTTGTCAAAGTTGATAGGGCTTGCCACACATTGTCAGGCGTCTTTTCCGGCTATGGCTTCGATGAATTGCACCATATATGCAGTGCTATACAAGAATCTTGTATAGCGAAAATAAGGCCGGTACCTAAAACTGTTGATAGGCTAGATGAACTGGCTAAAGCGTTGTTGGGTAAAGTGCGTGCTTACTCAGCCAAGGCACCCTCCTAGAAATAGTCTCAGTTTGCTGCCGTGCCTTGTCTCACCTCTTGCTCTAACCTTTCCGCAGTGGCTTGCATAATATCCCACTGGGCAAATAGATATTCGGTAGGGTCGTCTTTTGGCAATTGCGCAAACGGAATGCGCCAAAAGTGAATGCGTACATGTTGGTTTAACCAACCACCGCTGAGTAGGTCATGGATATCCGCAGAACCCTCAAAACCCGCATGGGCAAGAAACACTAGGTCTTTGCCAGGATTTGCATCCAGCATCCCGCGAACGCCACCTAATCTGAGGGGTAGAAGGTCTGGCCAACGTTCAAGCTGATCCTTTAGGTGCGGGTGCTTGGCTGCTAACTGTTGATGTTTTTTGCGGGTGAAACGAGTGCCCTCTGGGTAAATCAGTACCGACTGATCTGCCGGTGCCTTCTGCATCAATTCAGTCACATCTTTAATGGCTTTGGCGGAATCGCTGCCGGAACGATCAACAAAAACATTGGGTAACCTGTGGCCACCAATATCTAAACAAGGCAGTAGGCGCAGTTCTTGTTTCAGTACGTAGCGCAACCCCTCTGCGCGAGCTTGACCAAAAAACAGTAGCGGCAGAACTGTATCGGCCATGCTGGTATGGCGGCACAAGACCAATGCGCAATTGCCCTCTATGGCATCTTCGCCAGTGACTTCAATTCTGAGTTTGAACAGTCGTTTGCCCATTTCAAATAACGAGCGCCCCCACCAAAACTGAATGTCGCGGTCTTTGCGCATACGCTCTTCTATATCGTGGTAGCGCATCCAGACCCAGGCAAATTTGCTCAGTCCTATCCACTCATAGCCGATAAAGCCATAAATAAAAGCCATGGCTTGAGGGGTGGTTTTGAACTTAGGAAAAAAACTCATAACGAAGGCAGAGACAAGGACAACTGGCGCTAAGGTAACAGCGACGATTGTTGCAACAATCAGGACGGAGATGGTGAGTAAGCGTCTTAAATACATTGCAGGAATCCTGGCTTGAGTGATGTTGTGAGCGGATATAAGGCGGAACAGAAAGTAGGCGACCTAAGAGGGTCGTTTTCAGTGTGCGAGAGACTGGTTGTTACTGTCATAGGTCGACCTTACGCGCTCACGGATTGAGTTTTTATCATCATTGTCATATTGGCCAGCCTGACGCTGAACCATTTCCAACTCACCACACCAAACAGTGCGTTGCTAATAAGAGTGGCGACAAAAATGCCAACGTAACCCATTGTGTCGTTGAGGAAAGTTGCCAGTGGCACATAGACTAAAATCATTCTTGCGAAGGACAACGCAGTACTGGGCAGCGGTTTACCCAATGCATTGAAGGACGCGCTGGACATCATAAGCACCCCCCACAGACCATAACTCCAGGGAACTAGTGCTAAATAAATACCTGCAACTTTAACCACTTCAGGTTTTGCATCTATGAGCCGTGCAATGTCTTCACCGAAAAAGAAAAGGGGGACTGCTACTATAAAGCCCCAACTCAAACTGAAAATGTAACTTACGTTTACGCCGCGACGTACACGATTGAATTCGCGCGCGCCCCAATTTTGTCCCACGAAGGGGCCAATTGACCCCGACAGTGCAAACATCAGCATGGCAGCTAATGCCTCAAGTCTGCCTGCGACACCAAAGCCAGCCACTGCATCTTGGCCGTAGTCTGCAATCAGAAACGTGATGTAGGCCGCTGTAAATGGACCGATAAGGTTGGTTGCAATGGCCGGCACGCCAATGTGCAGTATCCGTTTGGTGGAGGTCCACCAACCTTTGAACACGTCTTTAGTTAAAACCATCGAGCCGTGATACACGTACCAAAGGGTGACCACGAGCGTTAAAAATCTTGTCAAGGTCATGGCCGTGGCTGCGCCAGCCAGTTCCATGGCGGGTAGTCCAAACCATCCGAAGATAAGAAAAGGGTCAAGGATTAGATTAATCACGGAACCCACGGTCATTATAATGCCGGGGATGGCAGCGCTGCCGTTGGCGCGCATGATACTGCCGCAAATCATGGCTGTGGTGAACAGCACACTGCCGGGGAGATAAATATCTAAGTAGCTATGAATGAGGGGCAGCATTTCTGGTTCTGCACCCATGGCGAGAAACAGCGGATCAATAATTAACCAGCAGAGCGCGGCAATGACCACCATGGCGACAAAGACCAAAATAAGACTATGGGTACCTAGACGAGGTACATCATTCGCATCAGCGGGTTCGCTGCCGCTAGTGTTTGAATATTGTTTGCTGCCCACGCTTCGCGCGATAACAGACGAGGTGCCAATACTGATGCCCAAGGCAATGCTGGTGAGGATCATCACCAAAGGAAAGGTAAATGTAATGGCTGCGACATAAGCCGTACCCAATTGTCCGATAAACCCCATCTCTAGGGTTTGCACTACGATGCTCGACGAAACTCCCATCATCATAGGCGCAGTTAGTTTGGCTAGAGAGGTTGAAACTCGACCTTGGGTTAAATCATGGTTAGGCATGATCAAAAGTATCGCACGGCTAGGTGTGCAAAGGGGGTGAAATAGCAGAGAAATGTAACCGATTTGTTGTTGTTGGGGTGAGGTGCCATTTCAGCTAGAAGGCAACCTCATTCCTGCGTACCATATGATCTTGCAAAAACTCTCGGGCCCTCTTATGACCAGCTCCTTTGGCTATACGCCAGCCGTGTTCGTTTCCAGCGAGCAGCGTCATGAATTCCTGCAATTCGCGCAGCAGGCTGCTCGCTTAGCTGGCGCTGTGGTGTTGCCTCACTTTCGCAGCTCAATCAGTGCGCAAAACAAGATTGAAGGTAAGGGGTTTGATCCTGTCACAGCTGCGGATCAGGGTGCTGAAACCGCAATTCGTAAGGCCATTGAAGAGACTTATCCCGAACACGGTATTTATGGCGAAGAGTTCGGTTTAAAAGCCGGCAATGGCCTTACTTGGGTGATAGATCCTATCGACGGTACCCGTGCGTTTATGAGCGGTATGTTGCACTGGGGCATACTGCTGGCGTTGTTTGACGGAGAAAACCCCATCGTGGGGGTGATGTATCAACCCTACACCGACGAGCTATTTTTTGGTGATGGCGATACCGCGTGGATGCAGCGCGGGGACATAACCCAGCAACTGCATACCAGCCAATGTGCCAACATTGCTGAAGCGACTATGACTACCACTGGAACCACTTGGTTCTCTCCCCAACAGTTATTTGGTTACGGCCAACTGCGCGAGAACGTGCGCATGCATAAAGTAGGTGGCGATTGCTATCTTTTTGGCATGGTTGCCATGGGCCAGATTGATTTTGGTGTCGAGGGTCGTCTTAACGCCTATGACATTCAGGCCTTGATCCCCATTGTTAGAGGCGCGGGTGGGGTGGTGACTACGTGGAGCGGTGACAATCCAAGTATGGGCGGAGATATTATTGCCTCCGCCAATATCCAGTTACATAAGCAAGCGTTGGACATTCTAGCTGATTAGAATCTCAGATTCCGTCGACTCGATTCTCTTACTTGTAACCCACCAAAAGACGTCGACAGTCACTGCTTGGTTGCGGTGAACTGCGACAGGTTTGTCGGTAAGTGGGCAGTAGGCGCGCCTTATGTCTGCGCGTATTGTGCCGCCAGCTCTCTTAGGGTCGTCACCAACAACTCTTTCTCGGCGTCTTTTACGCGCTTTTCTAGCGTTTGCGCGTCGTCTGTGGGGCTAACGGTCACTTTTACCTGAGCCAAAATTGGCCCGGTATCGTAATCGGTATCCACGAAATGCACGCTTGCCCCACTCTCAACCTCGCCTGCTGCAATAACCGCTTCGTGGACTTTGCGTCCAAAAAAACCTTGGCCACCGAATTTAGGCAGCAGTGCGGGGTGGGTATTGAGTATTTTACCGCCGAAGGCCGCCAGCGTTTGCGGGCCAAGTTTTTTCATGTATCCGAGTAATAAGATCAGGTCAATTTGCTGGCCCTGGCAAGCCTTGAGCATTGCGTTGTCTGCGCCATTGTCGTCGCCATGGGTTTTCGAACTGATATGTTGGTGCTGCACATTTGCTAGGGCGGCGCGGCGCAGAGCGCCAGATGAACTGTTATTACTGATCACCAGTGCCACCGTGGCGTCTATTTTTTGCGCGCTGCATGCATCAATAACGGCCTGCATGGTGCTGCCTTCGTGGGAGGCTAAAACGGCTATCCGCATATTTATTCTGCGATCCTGAATATGGCGGTGTGCAGAATGTCAGTGGTGAGCTCTTCACCTCTCCAATAGGTAATGTGGAGGGTGATAAATTGATGGCCTTTACGCTCAAATTTTTCTTTCACCACGGTTTTGCTGGTGATCATATCTCCTACCTTCAATGCAGCTCTATGGTTAGTAATTGAACTGGCATGAATCCACGCAGGCATTTGGTATTCTTCCATCAGGCAATAGTTGGCTAACGATAAAAGATAGTGAGGGTGAATGTGCTCGTCATATACGGGGGCATGGTCGCCTATCTCTTTACAATAGCGGTTATTCTCAGCTTCACTCAGTGACCAAGTCTTCTCAACAAAAACTTCAGCTGGTACGACATTGTCCCAGTTAATCTCGACTTTTGGCGTTGCTTTAGCCGGGCCGCCTAAGCCGATGTCAGCAGGCATTGGTGGCATCGCCCCAGCCATAATTTCTGCTAACAGCAATTCATCTTGGTTGTGGCAGGTGACCCTGAACTGACCCTGAGTTTCTTCGCTCAGAACAATATTCAGTTCATCGCCATCATAGGCAGGCTTAAGTAACCGCAGTGCTGTGTGGCTTTGCCCTAACCACTGGCTACCAAATTTTTCCACTAACGGCTGCACTAGGTGTCCATAAACGGCCACGCCAGGAACCAGCGCACCTTTAAAGCCATGGCTCTGGGCGACTGCATTACTGTGCATGCGGTTTTCGCTTGCGGTGCTGAAATTGCGTGCTGTGACTTGATAAGCGGGCATCTTGATTTCCTCAGTAATAGGCGTCAAATGTAGAAGGTGTATTGTCGCTGGAATTCATCGCGCTGCCTATGCTCTGGAGAAAAATAAAAGGATTTGCCAAAACTAAACCAGATCCAAACCAGAACTAAATCGGATTTAGGCAGGAATTCGCGTCTACCGTTCAGGGTGAATCTACATGCTATCCGTAGGCTTGGGCGGGTAGCCATGTGACCACAGCCTGCCAGTTGAAGATGATCAACATGCCTAAAACCTGCAGCACTATAAAAGGCACCACACCTTTGTAAATAGTGGTCACATCTATGCCCTCGGGAGCTACACCCTTGAGGTAAAAAATAGCGAAGCCTACTGGCGGTGTTAAGAAACTTGTTTGCAGACAGACGGCGAAAAGAATCGTGAACCAAATTGGGTCGAAACCAAGGCCGGTTACAACAGGGGAAACCAATGGCAGCACAATCAGCGTTAACTCGATCCAGTCTAAGAAGAAGCCGAGCAAAAAGGTCGCAAGTAAAATACAGATCATGATGCCCGTAGGCTCGAAGGGTAAATTGAGCAGTACACCCTCTATTAACTCGTCGCCGCCAAGGCCGCGTAAGACTAATGAGAACGCAGTAGCGCCAAGTAACACCGCAAAGATATAGGCAGTGGTTTTGGTGGTCTCATGGAGCACCTCACGGATGACGGTTTTTGACATTTGGCCTTTTACTGCAGCTAACAGCAGCGCTCCGGCGGCGCCTACACCTGCAGCTTCTGTGGGGGTCGCTAGGCCAAAGAAAATACTCCCAAGTACAGCCAGAATAAGGAATGCTGGCGGCAGTATGGCGAGAAACAAATCTTTCACCGCTTGCCAATCAAAGGGTTGGGTAGGCGCTGCCGGGGCTTTTTCTGGTGACAGCCAACCCACGAGCAAAATATAAAGAATATAAAGGCCGCCTAGCAGGGCGCCAGGAAATACCGCGCCGAGGAAAAGGTCGCCGACACTCATAGACATGCGGTCGGCCATAAGCACCAGCATGATGCTGGGTGGAATCAATATGCCCAGCGTGCCTACTGCGCAGACCGTGCCTGCGGCAAAAGATTTGTCGTAACCCTGTTGCATCATCACCGGTAGACCGAGCAGCGCCAGTAGCACAACTGACGCGCCGATGATGCCGGTAGTTGCTGCCAGCAAAAGTCCAATTACCGTCACGGTGATGGCCAAGCCCCCGCGGAGTCCGCCAAATAACCGAGCAAAGCTGATCATCAGTTGGTTGGCGATACCTGAACGGTCAAGTAATAGGCCCATGAGAATGAACATGGGCAAGGCCACCATGACCCAGTTTTCCATGACATTCCATATGCGTTCCACAGTCAAGGAGGTGTAGTTCCAGTCCATACCAATGGCCAGATTGAAGTCGGCTTCAAGGACAACGGCTAACGCGCTAAAGAAAATAGCCAGACCGCCCAACAGCCACGCTACTGGAAAGCCGGTGAAAACTAAGGCGATGAAACTGATAAACATCATCACTGCAAGCACTTCATTAGCGGCCATGTATTTCCTCAGCTTGCGAGTTGTTTGTTGTTAAAGGTGCCGCTGTATGTTTCGGGGTTCCTTCCGTGAGTACTGCACCGTTCTCGTTACCCTGTTCTTCATAGTCAATAAAGAGGAAATACCAGACTCTGATCAGCCGTGCGAAAACGGTCAAAAGGAGTAACGCAAAGCCTAGGGGGAGTATTGCTTTAATGGCCCAACGATAGGGCAGGCCGCCGGGTGAGGGCGATACTTCGCCGACTCCAAAAGAGGACGAGACGAATTGCACGCTGTAAATCAGGATTAACGCAATGAAGGGTATGAGGAAAAGTAAAATGCCATACAGTTCAATCCATGCACGCAGCTGTGGACTGAAGCGCTCATGCAACACGTCCACGCGAATGTGCACATCGGCCTGATAGGCGTAGCTCATGCCCAGCAAAAAACCAACGGAATATAAGTGCCACTGTAGCTCTTCTAGTTCTATGCGGCCTTCGCTGAACAAATAGCGCATCAGCACATTGATGACGATGACAAATAAAAGCGCCAACCAGATATAGGAAAGCGTTTGTCCAATACGCTGGACAAAATTGTCGATGCGGCTAGAAAGGTAGGTATGGGGCAGAGTGTCGACGCGCATTAGAAGTCTCGAGGTAGATAGGCGCGAGATTTCCATTCGGCGTAGCTTTTACGGAAAGCCCGTTGAGAAGCTAGAATTTCTGCAAAGTCCGCATCTTTGGCGGCTTCCTGGTCGAGGATTTCATTCGCCACGCGATTTAGTTCTCTTAATAGAGGTTCAGGTAAAATCTCCGCAGAAACGCCAATGTCAGCAAAGCCTGCGATCACATCGCCTTGCAACGCTTCGGCTTGAGCCAGATTACGGGTTACTGCTGCGGTGCAACCGAGTTCTATTAGAGATTGGTCGGCGTTAGAAAGTTGTTGCCATATTCCCAAGTTGACCACCAAATGCGAGGCAGTAAACGGTTGGTGCCAGCCAGGATAGTAATTGAACTTTGCCACCCGGTTAAACCCCAAGGATTGATCAACAATAGGTAGAGCAAATTCCGTTGCATCAATTGCGCCTTTCTCCAGCGCCTGAAATATTTCACCGCCCGGAATCATGGTGACGCTTGCGCCAAGACGTTCGATCACTTTTCCGCCAAGGCCAGCAAAACGTATTTTCAATCCCTGAACATCTTCCAGCGTTTCAATTCTTTCTCGAAACCAGCCGGCGGTTTCGGGCCCGGTCATGCCGCAGTAAAGGGGCATAAGATTGTGTTCTACATAAAGGTTTTCAGTGAGTTCACGCCCGCCCGCTTCATACCACCAAGCACTGTACTCCCAAGGCTCCATGCCAAAGGGCACCGCTGAAATAAGGGGTGATGATGGGATCTTACCTTGGTCGTAGCCCAGCCATGTGTATCCAGCGGGCACCTTGCCATCGCGCACGGCGTCGGTGATCGCAAATGCTGGTGCAATTTCGCCTGGATCAAATAGGTTGAACTTGATGCTGCCGTTACTGGCTTGCTCAATCATGTTAGCGAGGTAAACCGGGTTTTCGCCAAGCACGGGCATGGTCCTTGGAAAGACAATAGGCACCCGCCAGTTTAGGCGTACTTGGGCCGCCTGACCGTTATCAGCGGTCATCACAGCGGTTGGATTAACGGGCCTGATAGCCAAGGTGGCGAACATGCCTACAATAAAAGCGCTGGTCACCGCTATTAGTGCAGCCCTATTGGTAATTGATTTACGCGCCATATCTTTTGTGTACCTGTTGCGGCCCATTGCTCAAACTGAGTGGCTAGGCTTAATTACATGAGTGCATAAGAGCAGCAGATTGTGGTGAGCCTAGTCTTCTGATGCAAGGATCTATATCGACTATTGGTTTGTTTGTTTGCCGCGCCCGTCGTCGTCGTTGCTGCTTGGCGAAAGTTTTTTCCAGATGGTGGTCTAAAACGTTGGAGATTAGAGGCATTTGCCGCATTTTTGATAAATTCTTAAATGGAATGTATTGCTTGTGAGTTATTCCATTTTCTTCACTTGGATGTACTGGTAACTTGCCGCCGCTAGGATGCCGGGGTCGTACTTATTCAGTACACTGACCTTGGAGATAGGCCGTCAAAGATTACTGCAGAGCAAATGCAGGTTGTACTTAGACATACAGTTATTAACCAAATTTTAGGGGGCTTTATGCAAATTGGAGTGCCGAAGGAAACCTGGCCTGGCGAAGTGCGTTGTGCACTGGTACCGGCTAATGCTAGTAAATTAATTAAACTCGGTTTTTCCATAAGCATGGAAAGCGGTGCTGGAGCAGCATCTGGGTTCAGTGACGCTTTGTTCACTGATGCCGGTGTGACCCTTGCCCCGCGCGCAGACGTAATTGCCGCAGCAGATCTACTCATTTGTGTGCGCAAGCCAGACGCTGCTGAAGTCAGCATGCTGAAATCTGGTGCAGTCACCATAAGCTTTCTTGATCCATTTAATGAAAAGGCGCTTGTCGAGTCACTTGCAACTCAGGGTGCTACAGCCATTTCAATGGAAATGGTGCCGCGTAGTACGCGGGCGCAGAAAATGGACGCTCTGTCCTCTCAAGCGAACCTTGCAGGGTATGTAACCGTTATTCAGGCGGCTTTCCATTCGCCTAAGATCATGCCCATGATGATGACGCCTTCAGGCACCATCAGACCAGCGCGCGTATTTGTTATTGGCGCGGGTGTTGCGGGTCTGCAAGCGATTGCAACAGCCAAGCGCCTCGGTGCTCGGGTTGAAGCCTTCGACACGCGTCCGGTTGTTGCCGAACAAGTGCAGTCGTTGGGTGCCAAGTTTGTTGAAATAGATTTGGGTGACACAGGCCAAACTGACCAGGGCTACGCTAAGGCGTTAACGACTGAGCAAATGGCAATTCAACGTGAAGGGCAAAAGCAGGTGATCAGCCAGTCAGATGTAGTGATTACTACAGCTCAATTATTTGGTCGTCCAGCGCCTCAGTTGATTGACCGCGACATGATCGAATCTATGCAGCCAGGCAGCGTGATTGTTGACATGGCGGTAGAGACCGGCGGCAATGTTGAGGGCTCTGTGCTTAACGAAACTGTTGAAATCAACGGCGTGAAAATTATTGGTCAGGGCAACTTACCAGGCGAAGTGGCACGCAATGCCAGCGAAATGTATTCCAATAACTTGGTGAACCTTTTGCAAGAATTTTGGGATGAAGAGGCGAAGCAGCTGAACTTAGACCCTGAAGACGAAATCGTTCAAAGCTGTGTCATCACTCGTGATGGCGCTGTTGTTAACGAGACCATCAAAAACACATATAGCGGAGCGTAATCATGGATGCTGTCTTTTTAGCGTTGATACTTATGTTGTCCATATTCTTGGGCTTCGAATTGATTTCTAAGGTGCCTGCCACCTTACACACACCTTTGATGTCTGGTGCCAATGCAATTTCTGGTATCACCATTGTGGGTGCATTGATCTCTGCCAGTTCTGGCACTGAAGGCTCTGACATGCTGGCGACTATTTTGGGCGCGGCAGCGGTGATGTTTGCCACCATTAACGTGGTCGGCGGCTACATGGTGACCAATAGAATGCTGAGCATGTTCAAGAAGAAAGATGTTGACCAGAGTGGAGGCAAATCATGAGCTTAGAAATTATTAACTTATGGTATGTGGTTTCTGCCGCTCTATTTATCTTTGGCCTCAAGCAGTTGGGTTCTCCAGCTACTGCGGTTAGAGGCAACCGACTGTCATCTATTGCCATGTTAATTGCGGTGGTTGCGACACTGTTCAATAAAGACATTCTTCCTTGGGAATGGATTATTGGCGCAATTCTAGTGGGCTCATTAGTGGGTGCAATCACTGCACAGAAAGTTGAAATGACCAGCATGCCGGAAATGGTTGCACTTTTTAACGGCTCTGGCGGTATTGCCAGCTTAATGGTGGGTTGGGCCGCTTTATACAATGTAGGGAACACTACGTTTACTGACATCACAATTTTGCTTTCCATTCTAATCGGCGGCATGACCTTCAGCGGCAGTATCTTGGCTTGGGGTAAGTTATCTGAAGTCATTAACTCTGCAGCGGTTGTATTTGGCGCTCAGCGTTTTGTTAACGCACTGATTTTAGTCGCAATTGTTGTTTGCTCAGTAATGTTCTGTTTAGAGCCTGCGGTAGATTCGCCTTACCTTTATGCAGTTATCGCGTTGGCTCTTATCTTTGGTGTAATGGCTGTACTGCCAATTGGCGGCGCAGACATGCCCGTGGTTATTTCGCTGCTTAACAGCTACTCGGGCTTAGCGGCTTGTGCGGCTGGTTTCGCGATTAATAACAACATTCTGATTGTTGCAGGATCTATGGTTGGCGCAGCTGGCATTATCTTGACAAACATTATGTGTAAGGCGATGAATCGCTCGTTGGGCCACGTGCTGTTTTCTGGCTTCGGTGCAGTGAAAGAGGCGACAAAGGTCGAGGGCGAAGTTAAGCCAATCAACAGCGAAGATGCGTTTCTTATTCTTGAAGCGGCTCAGTCGGTTTCATTTGTACCAGGATATGGCATGGCGGTGGCCCAGGCTCAGCACGTAGTGCGCGAGTTGGGTGAGCTGTTAGAAAAGAATGGTGCGGAAGTGACGTACGCCATTCACCCAGTTGCTGGGCGGATGCCAGGACACATGAACGTACTGTTGGCTGAAGCTAACGTGCCTTATGACCAGTTGGTTGAAATGGAAGATATCAATCCACGCATAGACAAAGTCGATGTGGCAGTTGTTATTGGTGCTAATGATGTAGTTAACCCTGCGGCGCGTAACGATGAGAACAGCCCAATCTACGGCATGCCGATTATCAATGTAGACCAAGCGCAAACGGTGTTTGTACTTAAGCGTTCTATGGCTTCAGGATTCTCTGGTGTAGATAACCCATTGTTCTTTGGCGACAACACGCGGATGTTGTTTGGCGATGCTAAGCAGTCTATTGCGGCGGTAGTTGCTGAGTTTAAGACCTAGCATTAGGATCAGTACTAGAACGATTGCCAGAACTTAGATAAACGTTAGGACTAGCCCACACTTGCTAGTCCTGGTGGGGAAAGATTATGTCCACATTAGATACAGACGTTTTACTCACCCGCAGTCCTGAGGCCGAAGCGGATAGCCAATTTATCCGCCGCTGGTCTCCTCGAGCCATGAGTGGCGAAGCGGTCACTCTCGGCGAGATCGAGCAGTTAGTTGAAGCTGCTCGTTGGGCCCCTTCCTGTTTTAACTCTCAACCTTGGCGTTTTATTTACGCGTTGCGGGATACACCCCAATGGCAGCCAATGTTTGACCTCATTATGGATATGAACCAAGCCTGGGCAAAAGATGCCGGCGCCTTGGTGGCCATTGTTGCGCGAACTACTTTCGAACATAACGACGCGCCAGCCCCTACGTATGGTTTTGACACTGGCAGTGCTTGGATGAGTTTTGCCTTGCAGGCCCAAAGCATGGGCTTAGTGACCCACGCAATGTGGGGTGTGGAGCATGATCAGGCACCGGCGGTACTGAACTTAGGTGAGGTCTATAAGCTTCAGGCAATGGTTGCAGTAGGGCATTCTGGAGATAAACAAGACTTGCCCCAACCCTTGCAAGACCGCGAAGTCCCTAGCCCACGTAAAGCCTTCTCTGAGCTTGCCTTTGCTGGCCAGTTACCCCCTGAAGCACAGTCTTAGAAAGTGCGCAGACGACGGTCCGACGACGCGCAGACGACCTACAGACAAAAGCCCAAATAGAGGCCTAAACCGGCGCAAACTCTCCCGGCGCAATGCCATCGATTGTCCACGACCCAACTCGATATCGGATCAGACGCAAAACAGGAAAGCCTAGGCCTGCGCACATGCGTCGCACCTGTCTGTTTCTTCCTTCCTTCAAAGTTAAGGTGAGCCAGGTGGTCGGTATATTTTTGCGTTGGCGAATAGGCGGCTGGCGTGGCCAAACATCTATGGTGTCGTGTGGCTGGCGACCAAAAGCCCAGCGCACCGGCAGGCATAGACCATCTTTCAATTCCATGCCATCAATCAGCGGCTGCAGGTCTGCTGCCTCCGGCGCACCCTCCACCTGTACCCAGTAGGTCTTACTCATCTTGCCTTTGGGGTGGGTGATTTTCTGATTCAACACACCGTCATCAGTGAGCACTAACAAACCTTCGCTGTCTCGATCTAGTCGTCCTGCTGCGTAGACCCCTGGTGTATCAATAAAATCGGCAAGGCATTGGCGCTGTTGATCGTCAGTGAATTGACACAAAACGTCGAAGGGTTTGTTAAATAAAAGCGTAGTTGCCATCGATTTTTAATGTTCCCAGATTGCGAAAATTGCGCCTTAGTGTCGCATAACTAACCGTCGTTAATGCTTGCTAGCCGCCAGTTTAGCGCGGAAATGATTCACCCGGCGGTGTTCATGGGCTAAGGTGCGTGCTCATACTTGGGTCAGTTACTTGCTGCTGTGGCAGGTGCAGCAGGCGACGCCGTTTTGGCTAAATACTTTCGGGCGGTATGTGTTTACCAGTGGACAACCCCTGTGAATTTAAATAGCCGCACCGATAGTGAAGAATTTTGGGAGAGACAGCACTAATGGAACTTTACGAAGTAATGCGTACCACTTTTGCCGCGCGTGAGTTTACCGATATGCCGGTTACAGACGCCATGCTGCAGCGCATTTTGGAAAACGCACGGTTTGCGCCTAGTGGTGGTAATCGACAAGGTTGGAAGGTAGTAGTGGTGCGCAATGACGCTACTCGCCAAGGGTTAGCAGACATCATGGCGCCGAGCATGCAGCGCTATGTTGCCCAAGTTAAGGCGGGTGAAGCGCCCTTTAATACTATTAATCCCAGTCAAGTAAGTGACGCTGACATAGAAAACACGGCTGTTCCCCAACAAATGCTCGACAACTTAACCCAAGCGCCCGTTATCTTGTTAATCTTTGTAGACCTCTCAGTGGTTGCCTCTTTCGACAGTGGCCTAGACCGAGTAGGGGTGATTTCTGGAGCTTCGATTTATCCCTTTGTTTGGAATATTTTGCTTGCTGCTCGACGCGAGGGTTTGGGCGGCACGTTAACTACCTTTGCCGCTGGGCAGGAAGACAAGCTCCGTGAGCTTATTGGTGTGCCCGAAGAAATGGCATTTGCCGCGATGATTCCTTTGGGTCAGCCGGTTAAGCAGTTAACTAAACTTAAGCGCAATGATGTGCACAGTTTTACCGTTTTAGAACATTGGAATGGGGAGAATCTAGTTGGATCGTAACGAGAGTGAAGAGGCCGAGAACGTGATGTCTGCGGAGCAACAGGCTGCATCGGAGGCCGAGCAAGCATCGAGTGCTCGCTACGCAAAGTACGTTTTGTTCGTGCTGATCATAGTTTACATATTTAACTTTATTGATCGCCAGATTTTGTCGATTTTGGCTGAGGAGATTAAGGCAGATTTGGGTATAGGAGACGCCGAAATTGGTTTTCTATACGGTACCGCCTTCGCCGTGTTTTATGCGGTCTTTGGTATTCCCCTAGGCCGCTTGGCGGACATGTGGAATCGCAAAAAATTAATCTCTATGGGCTTGTCGTTCTGGAGTTTGATGACCGCTATGTCAGGCTTCGCGCAGAACTTTGGCAGCCTCGCATTTTGCAGGTTTGGTGTGGGTGTAGGTGAAGCGAGCGCTACCCCGGCAGCCTTTTCCATGCTCTCGGACTATTTTTCGCCGAAAGTCAGAGCAACGGTGTTGGCCATTTACTCTAGTGGTATCTACCTAGGTTCGGGTATCGGCTTATTCCTCGGCGGCGCAATTGTGCACAGTTGGCATGGCTGGTACCCAGATCCTACTCTTGCACCACTAGGCATTAAGGCCTGGCAGGCGGCGTTTCTTGCCGTAGGTGTCCCAGGCATATTTATGGCTATTTGGGTTTGGACTCTGCGTGAACCGGTTAAGGGTGCCAGTGAGGGCATACTGACGCCACAACACCCCGCACCCTTTCAGGCTGCCGGTAAGTCGTTGATGAGTGTGCTTCCAGGCTTTTCTATTGTCAGTCTTTATGTGGCTGGCGGCCTGCGAGCAGTAGTCATCAATCTGATTGTTGCAACTTTGATAGGCCTACTCTTTTACGGCCTGTATGTCTTAATGCCCACATTGTTGCAATGGATTGCACTGGGTATTGGTGTCTATATCACCGCCACTTGGATTCACTATCTTAAGCTCACGGATCCTGCCTGTTTCGGCATGATGTTCCAATCTAAAGCCTTTATATTCTCCACCATTGGTTTCCCAGCGATTTCTTTCGTGACCTACGGTCTTGGTTTTTGGTCGCCGCCGTTTATGCAGCGTTTCCATGGTGAAAGTATTGCAGATGCTGGCTTATATTTAGGTATGGGTTCTGCCATTGGCGGTTTTATTGGCATTGTTCTAGGTGGCATTTTGGCTGACTATTTCAAAACCAAATATGTCAACGCGCGACTTTATGTCGGCTTGATTATTCCGCTTTTCGCCGTGCCCTGTATATTTGGTTTTTTGTATACAGAAAGTATTGCGGCAGCGTATTTTTACTCGTTCTTGTTCAGTGTCATCTCACCGGCTTGGATAGGTTGCGCAGCCAGTACGGCTAATGACTTAGTGATGCCAAGAATGCGTGCAACAGCGTCTGCTTACTATTTGCTGATGAACACCTTTGTCGGTTTGGCCTTAGGCCCATTCCTAATTGGGCAGTTCAGTGATTTGTATATCGCAGCTGGCACTGAGAGTAAATTTGCTTTGCAGACGGCTATGGCCTGGGGCTTAGCACCTTTTGCATTAAGTGTTGTGATGTTGCTGCTGGCTTCACGCTACTTGGCGGATGATGAAGCCAGTCGTATTGACCGCGCACGTGCACTAGGCGAACCTGTTTAAGACTGTATATCAGCGATAGGTAAGGCTTGGGCCTTGCTTATGGTTACTGTGGAAATGACCTTTTAAATACGGGACTTTTTGTATTTAGAAGGTTTAAGAACTTTAAGGAAAATCGTGGAACAAAGCGGAACCTATGAAATTCCTTGCCCTATTGAAGAGGTATGGGCAGGACTCAATGACGTAAATGTATTGGCTGCCTGTATCCCAGGCTGTCAGTCTATAGAGCAACTAGACGAGCATAATTTTACTGCCTCAGTGAAAGCCAAAGTGGGGCCAGTAAACGCCACATTCCAAGTGAATATTTCCCTTGAGGACATTCAAGCGCCTAATAGCTACACCTTGAAAGGCGAAGTTAAAGGCGGGGCAGGGGTTGCCAAAGGTGAGGCTAAAGTTGCTTTAGCGGGTATCGACGGCAAGGTTGCAACCAACTTAACCTATGCAGTCACCGCCTCTGTGGGGGGTAAGTTAGCGCAAGTAGGCAGTAGGCTAGTGGACAGTGCTGCACGAAAGATGTCTGATGACTTCTTCTTGGCTTTTGAGCAACAACTACAAGGCGGGCTACAACCCCAAGGGTCTGCGCCAAAGAAAGACGCAGATGGCAACATTGAACGTGCTAACGACGGCATGTTATTCATTTGGGCCACTGCATTTGTTGTGTTGGCTGTGGCGATGGTGTTGGCTATTTAGCCAAACTATTTAGTCAGACTAAGGATGTCTCTCTAAAGGCGGATGATCCGCCATTTATAGGGTTTGGAGCGTTTTTTGAAAATTGAAATCGACGTAAACAATACCGTCCACGAAATGGTGATTGAGCCAAATACGTTGCTGGTAACAGTATTACGTGAAAATTTGCACTTAACAGGTGCCCATGTAGGCTGCGATACATCTCAGTGTGGGGCCTGCACAGTGCACTTGGATGGTCGTGCGGTTAAGTCTTGTGCAGTGCTTGCTGTTCAAGTTGCAGACGCTAAAGTGGTTACCATAGAAGGTATTGGCGAGGTGGACAATCTTCACCCAATGCAAACCGCCTTTCGTGAACACCACGCTTTGCAGTGCGGTTTTTGTACGCCGGGAATGATTATGCAAGCCATTGATCTTGTCACCCATGAAGACAATTTAGATCGAGACAAAATCCGTCAAGGCCTTGAGGGTAACCTTTGCCGATGTACGGGTTATCACAATATTGTCAGCGCAATTGAGTCTGCTGTCGATAAAACTTAACAGTTTAGTTAGATTCATAAAGTTCAGTTTAAGAAAATCAAATTTAAGCGAAAGGTTTTACCATAAATGTATTCATTTGATTACCACAAACCTACAGTGTTAGATCAAGCGCTTGATCTATTCAAGGGTGCCGACGACCCAATATTTTTAGCCGGCGGCATGACACTTATTCCAACTATGAAACAGCGCTTGGCTGCGCCCACTGACGTAATAGATCTGTCTGGATTAGATGTGCTCAAAGGTATTGCCTTGAGTGAGGCGGGCTTGAGTATTGGCGCGCTGACGACCCACAACGAAGTAGCAACGCACCCTCTGATAAAGCTGCATCTGCCGGTACTGGCTCAGCTGGCCGCAACCATTGGCGACAACCAAGTACGCAATAGAGGTACGATTGGCGGCTCCATCGCTAACAGCGATCCGGCAGCAGATTATCCGGCTGCGCTTATTGGTTTGGGTGGCTCAGTTGTCACTCAATCGCGCAGCATTGCTGGGGATGACTTTTTTCTCGACCTTTTTGAAACGGCCTTACACCCTTGCGAGCTGATTACCCGAATTGAATTCCCTTTGCCAAATCGCGCAGCGTATGCAAAATTTCGCAATCAGGCCTCTGGCTATGCGGTTGTTGGCGCATTGGTAGCAGACTTTCAAGGCAAAATTCGTGTGGGTATCACTGGCGCTGGCCCTTGTGCCTGTCGTGCAATAGGTATTGAAAATGAGCTGATGAAAAATCTTAGCGTAGATGTTTTAGACCATGTTGAAGTGCCCGATGCTGGGTTTAACAGCGATATACACGCCTCAGCCGAATATCGAGCGCACTTAGTGAAGGTGCTGACCAAGCGCGCCCTAACGCAATTGTTGAGTCAAAAAAATGCAAGTTAACGCCATAGTTTGCGAAGAGATTGCTGAAGATATTGGCAGCGTTGGGCTACAGCAAATTGAATTGCCGGACCCCGGTCCAGGCCAAGTTCGCGTGCGGCTAAAAGCTTGCGCCGTTAATTTTCCAGACCTCTTGATGATTCAGGGTAAGTACCAATTCAAGCCGCCGCTGCCCTTTGCGCCAGGTGGTGAAGCTGCTGGCGATATCGAAGCGTGTGGCAGCGGTGTCAGCTTTAAAGAAGGCGACGCGGTGATTGTTGGCATGCGTTATGGGGGCTTTGCTGAGGCCGTGGTGGTGGATGAATCGCAAGTTAAGCCGCTGCCCAAAGGCATGAGCTACGCCAAGGGCGCGTCTTATCAAACAGCCTACCTAACCGCGTATGTTGCGCTGAAACGTCGTGGACATTTAGAGCAGGGTGAAACTTTGCTGGTACATGGCGCCACCGGCGGCGTGGGTATGGCCGCTGTAGATTTAGGTAAGCACTTTGGCGCTAAGGTGATTGGCACAGGCGGACGTGACGATAAGTTAGAGGTGGTCGCATCGCGCGGTGCAGACCATGTGATTAACTACACCATGGAGGATGGCAGCCTAGGTGGCTTTCGCGATACGGTAAAAGCGTTAACCGATGGCCGCGGCGCAGATGTAATTTATGATCCGGTCGGCGGTGATGTATTTGATGAAAGTATGCGCTGCATCAACTGGGGCGGTCGAATACTGAGTATTGGCTTCACTAGCGGGCGCTGGCCGCAGGCACCTGTTAATTTAATTCTAATTAAACAGATTGCTGTCATTGGCGTGCGCGCCGGTGAGTACGGGCGTCAAGATCCGGTTAAGGGGCTTGAGAACGCTCAGCGCCTTTATGCCATGGCCGAGGCAGGCGAGATTGATCCGTACATCAGCCACGCGTTGCCCATAGAAAAAGCCGTTGAAGCCATGCGTTTACTCGAACAACGAGAGGTTGTGGGTAAAGCGGTTGTCACTATGAACGGTTATCAAATGTAAAACCCCGGCTGGCTTCTCTGGCTACTGCGACTCTAAGTCCGCTGACTCCAACGACGTGGCGTTTGGCGCTCAGATTAATCAGAATATTCAGGGCGTTGGGGCGCTCGACATCCAGGAACGCCTATAGTAATTTTCCCTTGAGCTTCGAATGGACACTCATGCGATCAACCTTTTGGTTCAAGCTGGGCGAAGACGAAGACTCAGGGGTAATCTTCAGATCGCCAGATTGAGAGATATAAGCAGTAAAAACAAGGACTTGATCCGCTTGCGGACAGGTACCAGGTAGAAAAAATGCGAAATCTAGTGCAACAGTGCTACGCATTGCAGCGCCCATTCGGGGGTGAGCAATGAAAATCCAAACTTTCCGTCAACGTAAAATGGCGGGCGAAAAAATTTCTATGGTCACTTGTTACGACTTTTGGTCGGCGCAAATTCTGGCCGAATCTACGGTAGATACATTGCTGGTGGGTGACAGTCTAGCCATGGTCATGCACGGCTTCCCCAGCACCGTACACGCGACAGTCGATATGATGGCCACGCACATTGCCGCTGTGAAACGTGGTGCGCCAAACAAATTTATTGTTGGTGATATGCCTTTCTTGGCTGCGCGTAAAGATCTTGGTCAAGCTATGGATGCGGTCATGGCGCTTATGCAGGCCGGTAGCAATGCCATAAAAATTGAAGGCGCGGCAGGGCAATTGCCTTTGCTCGCACATATTGTTGAGTCCGGTGTGCCAGTGATGGGCCACTTAGGTCTGACTCCTCAGTCTGTCGAAGGCCTAGGTGGGCATAAGGTTCAGGGCCGTATGGAGGCTGATGCCCAGCGCATTCTTGACGATGCTTTGGCGCTGCAAGCTGCGGGTTGTTTTAGTCTTGTGCTTGAGTGTATTCCTCAAAATTTAGGTGATCGCATTTCCAAAGCGTTAGATATCCCTACTATTGGTATCGGTGCAGGGCCGCATACAGACGGTCAGGTGCTGGTGTTGCAAGATCTGTTAGGTATGCAGCAGGCGTTTAAGCCAAAGTTCTTGCGCCACTACATGGATGGCTTCGGCCAGCTTAGCCATGCTGTTAATCATTTTCATAGTGATGTAGTGGGTGGTCATTTTCCAAGTTGTAAAGAGGTCTACTGATGCAATTGATGACCAACCTTGAGCGGTGGCGACAGGTCCGCGCTGAGGTAGGTGGGAGCGTGGGTTTCGTGCCGACTATGGGCGCGCTGCACGAGGGCCACTTGTCGCTTCTGCGCAGAAGTGTTGCTGAAAATGAGACAACAGTGCTGTCTATTTTTGTCAATGCTACCCAGTTTAATAACAACGCAGACCTGCAAAATTATCCCACCAGTATTGAGGAAGATCTGCAGCTTGCTCAGTCCGTTGGGGTTGATCTAGTGCTGATGCCAGATTACTCGCAAATGTACCCGGACGACTTTCGTTTTCAGATGCGTGAAGATATTTTTAGTCGAGACCTATGCGGTAGCGACCGTCCTGGACATTTCACTGGCGTGCTCACTGTCGTGCTCAAGCTGTTGAATTTGGTTCAGCCTGAGAAAGCTTACTTTGGCCTGAAGGACTATCAGCAATATCTTTTGATCAAAGATATGTGTGCGGGGTTCTTTTTGCCGATTCAGATTGTTGGTTGTGAAACTCTGCGTGAAAGCGATGGTCTGGCTATGTCGTCGCGCAACCGGCGGTTAGATCCAACAGCTCGTAGTTTGGCCGCGCGTTTTAATCAGATTTTGTATCAGGCACCCTCTGACCAAGAGGCCATTGCCGAGCTCAAATCCCTCGGGTGCGGTGTGGCTTACATTAAAACCCAATATGGGCGCCGGTTTGGTGCCATAGAAATTAAGTCACAGGGTGACAGTGTGCGCCTGATAGATAATTTGGTGCCTAAGACCTTGCCTGCAGAAGGGGCGGCGGCAGAAAGCTCTGTAAGCGGCATGCCGAGATACTAATAAGTTAATGAATTAGAGGGGAGTTCAATATGATTTTGGTGCTTGATGTTGGCAACAGCCAAATTTTTTGCGGTGTATTTGAGGATGAAAAACTGGTGATTCAGTTTCGCTATGCGTCCACCGCTCGGGGTTCTTCAGATGAGATTGGCGTTTTTCTGCGCGGTGCCTTGCGTGAAAATGGCATAACGCCAGAGGACATTGCAACCATAGCTATATCGTCCGTGGTGCCGGAGCTGAACTATACCCTTTGGTCCTGTTGTCAAAAATATTTTGACTTAGAGCCGATGGTGTTGCGTCCCGGACTAAAAACAGGTTTGAAGATCGATTACAACGATCCTAAGGAAGTGGGCAGTGACCGAATTGCTGATGCTATGGGCGCGGTAAAAATGTTTCCCGACCGCAATTTAATTGTTATTGATTTTGGTACGGCAACCACAGTCTGTGCGGTCTCTAAGGACCGCGTATTTTTGGGTGGCAACATTATTCCCGGCGTGCGCTTGGCTATGGAAGCACTGGAGGCGAAAACTGCAAAATTACCTTCTGTTGAAATTAAGCCGGCAAAGCGGTCTATTGGTAAAACTACGATTGAAAGTATTCAAAATGGTTTGTACTGGAGCAATGTGGGCATGGTGCGAGAGCTGACCAGTAGAATTACTGCCGAAGTGTTTGCTGACGATCCGCCGCTTACCATTGCTACAGGTGGCTTTGCGCATTTATTTGATAAAGAGCAATTGTTTGATCATGTGGTTTCGGACCTCATTCTAACGGGTCTCATTGAGGCTCTGCGGCTGAATGGTTATTTAGACAAAGCGCAATAGTGAGCTCAATCCTCGGTGCGTTAGCACTCGAGGGCTGAACTGGGTCTATGAGAATAAAAGACTAGTCTGCGACGTATTGAGTCTGCAGACGCCGCATACCTTTCAGCCAACGGTCATAGTCAGCGGATTTACGCTTCATATATTCGGCAACTTCAGGGTGGGGTAGGACCAAAAACTTTTCTTCGCGCAAGGTCTCCACTACTGCTTCAACGGCGTCCTCTGGTTCAATCATGCCGTCGACGCCAGCAACGCCTGCGCCACCGGCAACTAAAGGGGTGTTAACGGCTTGTGGGCAGAGCACTGAAACTTTAATACCTTGGTCGCCATAGGTGATAGACAACCATTCCGCTAAAGCCACGGCGGCGTGTTTGGTAACCGCATAGGTGACAGAACCAATTTGGTTCAGTAAGCCTGCAGCCGAAGACGTGTTGAGAAGGTAGCCGCCGCCTCTAGCGATCATCAGGGGTACTAAGTGGCGGGCTGCCCATACATGAGCCATTGTGTTGACCTCCCAAATGGTCTGCCAAACCTCATCTGGCTCATCAATATTTTTGCCAATGCCGATACCCGCGTTAGAACAAAATAGATCAATGGGTCCAAATTGCGCTTCGGTAGTGTTGATCAGTTCGACAATTTCGCTTTCCTTGCGCACATCCACAGCCATGGAGAAACCGCCAAATTCGGCTGCAACCGCGGCTGCGCCTTCGCCATTAAGGTCTGCAACGACTACTTTTTTTGCACCCTCCCGTGCGAAGCGTCGACACATTTCCTTGCCTATGCCGCTTGCGCCACCGGTCACTACGATAATTTTGTCCTTCAACTCCATGAAACTTCTCTCCAGTGAAAATATAGTCGGTCAATCAATAAACCTCGCGGTACATCCCAGCCAATGGAACCTCACAAGGTCGCTAAAACGTGCCAAATGTGCTGTTAGCTTTGGTGTGCAAAGATAGACGTTTTGCAGTGCTGATTCTATAGTGTCGCCCCAGCCCGAGCGGCATAACCAATACAAGGCTTGCCATAATCGTGTCTCTCACAACCCAATCCAAAGACCTTCAACCCAATAAACGCCACTATGGCTGGGTTATTGTCGTTGTCATGATGTTGGTCCAAACCGTCAGCTCCGGTTTGGGTTTTTATAACATGTCTGTTTATATCAATCGTTTGTCAGTGCAGTTGAGTGTGCCCTTAGCGGATATCTCTTTTGCGGTGAGTTTGTTTTTCGTGGTCGGCGGCATTGCTGGGCTATTTGTTGCAGAACTACTGAACCGCTTTCATGTACGCACGCTGGTGATCGCGGGGGCTATAGTTTCCGGCGTTGCCATTGCTGCGGTGGGCTGGGCAACCCAGCTGTGGCAGGTCTATGCGCTGTTCGCAATTTTTGGCGTTGGTAACGCTGGCATTTCTATAGTTATCGCCACCACGTTGATCACACAGTGGTTCCCAGGACCAGAACGCTCAATGGCGCTGGCTATGACTTCCACTGGTTTGTCATTGGGCGGCGTTGTGCTCACGCCTTATTCAGCCTATCTGATGAACACAATTGGTCTTGGTGAGACCATGCCAATTTTAGGTCTGATTTTGATAGGTTCTATCGTGCCCTTATCGCTGTTTATTCGGCAGGTAGAAAAGCCGGCAGCGGATACTCAAGCAAATGAGAGCGGCAGCGGTGGCTTTGACTCAAATCTATTTAGACAGGCGGTAAACAGTCGCTTCTTTGGGTTGCTGGCTGGGGCTTACATTTTAATAATGGCGGCTCAGGTTGGTGGCATTGCGCACTTATATAACCGCGTGGAAACGTTGGCTGGATTTACCTATGCCGCATATGCCGTACAGGCGTTGTCTATTTGTAGTATCTCAGGTCGATTTTTTGGCGGTTGGTTGGTTACACGTGTTCCAATTAGGTGGTTTGCGTTGGGTAATTTGTCCATGCAGGCCCTTGGTTTAACTTTTATTGCCCTTGCACCTAATGGCGCACTGGCGGTTGTGGCGGCGGGTTTCTTCGGTCTGAGTGTAGGTAATTTATTGATGACCCAGCCGTTGTGGCTGGCGGAAGTTTATGCCATCAGCATTTATGCCAAAGTATTTGCGCGCGCAAATGCATTAAGCGTATTGGGGTTGGCGGTGGGACCCTATTTTATCGGCTGGGCCTTTGACACCATTGGTGCCGGTCAGTCGTATTTTTGGCCCTATATGGCGGCGGTGGTCTGTTCTATATTTGCTTTTGCGATAGTCTTTGTAGCGAGCGCTAGCCCGGTTTTAGCAAACCAAGAAACATCTGAGTCGAATAACGCGGGCTAAAACTTATACAAAGGTTTGTTAAACAGTGCAGCTCAATAGAGTCGCTAAACAAAGTAGCCAAAAAATAAAAACGCAGACTTTTTGCGGCATGGCCGAGTCATAAGTCTGCTATCAGTCGGCGATCGGTCGGCGATCGGTCGGATATCGGTCTGCATAGAATCTGTATTGGTCCAGCAACGGAGATTAGGTAATGAATGTGCAATACCGCTTACCAAGTATTGTTCTAAATATGATTTTTAGTATTGTTCTGGCCTGTCTATTGATTGGCCCGGCGCAAGCCAGCAGTCAGGCATCCTCAGAATTGCTAATTGCCGCTGCATTACCCCTGTCTGTACCCGTTTCAGCCGCTGCTAACGGTGAAATAAGGCAACCGCTGCCCAGCCTTGCGGATATGTTAGAGCGAATTAACCCTGCGGTAGTTAATATTGCTACGCGCTCGACAGTGCGCGAGGGTAATCGCCTGCTGCAAGACCCATTTTTTCGGCGATTTTTTAATGTGCCCGAAAGCCGTCGGCGTTATCGACGCACGCAGAGTGCCGGGTCTGGCGTGGTCATTGACGCAGCCAATGGCTATATCGTGACCAATAACCATGTTGTGCAAAACGCCGATGAGATCAGTGTTGGATTGGCAGATGGGCGTATTCTCAGCGCCAAATTGATAGGCCGAGACGCTCAAGTGGATTTGGCTTTGCTGCAAGTGGAGGCAGAAGGCCTCACTGCTATTAAATATGCCGACAGCGGCGCGGTGAGAGTAGGAGATTTTGTGGTTGCCATTGGTAATCCGTTTGGCCTCAATCAAACCGTAACCAGTGGCATTGTGAGCGCGCTAGGTCGCAGTGGTTTAGGTATTGAAGGCTTCGAGGATTTCATTCAAACAGATGCGCCAATTAACCCAGGTAACTCTGGCGGTGCGCTGGTGGATTTGCGCGGCGACCTGGTAGGCATTAATACCGCCATCTTTGCACCTACTGGTGGCAACGTAGGCATTGGTTTTGCCATACCTGCCAACATGGTTAATGCGGTGCTTGCCCAATTAATAGACAAAGGCGAAGTGAACCGAGGATTTGTTGGTGCCATTGTGCAGCCACTGAATAGAGAGTTGGCCAGTGCCTTTGGTGTGCTGTCTCCGGGAGGGCGTCCTAAAGGCGTGGTAGTGGTTGATGTTGAGCTTGCCAGTTCAGCTGAGAAGGCTGGCCTTGAGCCAGGAGATGTCATTGTCGCCATGGATGATAAGCAAATTGCGACCGTTGCTGATTTTGCTGGCCAAGCCGCCATTATGTTTATTGGTGATGAAGTAAAGGTTGATATAATTCGTCAGGGCGCGCGCAAGACGGTTAACCTAGAAATTCTTGCCGACGACCAAGAACAGGTAGATGGCCAACGTTTAACACCCCGCCTGCGTGGAGTGGTTTTGCAAAATTTCCATAATCCTGATGAGCAGACCAAGGGCGCGGGCGCATTGGTTATTGAGGTTGATAGTAACAGTACAGCTTATTCATTTGGCCTGCGCGAAGGCGATATTATTGTCGCAGCAAATCAACGGCCCACAGAAAACATTTCTAAGTTGAGAGACGCGGCGCGTGCAGAAAAGCGCTTACTGTTACTGCGGGTCTATCGCAATGGCCAGTTTGGTGATGTGATTATGCGTTAAAGATAAGATTCAAAGTGAGACTGACGCGTGAGGTAAATTGCGGCGTAAAAAGTGCTGTGAAAAAATACAAAAAAAGCCGGCCAAAAAGTGGGCAGAAAAAAGCCGGCATAAAGCCGGCTCTTAACAAATCGACTAACGCCTAGTCGAACATAATAACGCTACGGGCAACTTCCCCTGTCTCCAATGCCGCGAGGCCATCGTTAACATCTTCTAGTTTAATTCTGCGTGAGATCAACTCATCCAAATGCAGGCGGCCTTGTAGGTATAGGTCTACAAATCTCGGCATGTCAACGCGGAATCTATTTGATCCCATATTGGAGCCCTGCATCTTTCGCTCCATTAAGAACTCTGGTCCGTGTAGTTCAACCATGGTGCCTACTGGAATCATGCCAATGATGGTGGCGGTGCCGCCCATGCCCAGCATCTTGAAAGACTGCTGTGCTGTTTTGGCTAAGCCGATGGCTTCAAAAGAATAGTGAACGCCGCCCTTAGTCATTTCTCGTACTGCTTCTACTGGGTCTACTTCGCTGGCGTTAATCACGTCGGTGGCACCAAACTTACGCGCAAGCTCTAACTTACTAGGCACCATGTCTATCGCTATGATACGAGCTGCGCCCGCAAGCGCTGCACCATTGATAGCAGACAAGCCAACGCCGCCACAACCGATAACCGCCACCGTGCTACCTGGCTCTACTTTGGCAGTATGAATCACAGCGCCAACGCCGGTAGTTACGCCGCAACCGATTAGGGCCGCAATATCCATGGGCATGTCATCGCGTATTTTCGCCACGGTGTGTTCGTGAACCAACATATATTCTGCGAAGGAAGATAAGTTGAGGAATTGAGAAATCTTTTCGTCGTTCTTGGCTAAGCGGCTGGGCCCATCTTCGTCGCGCTGTAGCTCAGGTTCTGCACAAAGAGACATGCGTCCTGTAATACATGGCTCGCAATGGCCGCAAAATGCCGAGAGACAAGTAATAACGTGGTCGCCTTTTTTGACGTAGGTCACGTCGGAACCTACTGCCTCTACAATACCTGCAGATTCATGGCCCAGTATGGCGGGCAGTTGATAGGGGTAAGAGCCGTTTTGGAAGTGCAAGTCAGAGTGGCAGACACCGGCGGCTACTGTGCGGATCAGCACTTCTCGCGGCGCCGGATTGCCATATTGAACATCTTCAATTTCTAAAGGTTTATTGATTTCTCTAAGTACCGCTGCCTTCATGATCTGTCCCCGCAAATTGTTCCAAAAATTCTGTTCCTCATGGTGCCAAAGCATCCAAAGGATTGCTATAGCTCGCTGCCCTGTGGCAATGGATTGGTCATTGGAAATGACCAAACACTTTTAAACAAATCCTTCAGCGACCAGTGCGCTTGGGGTGGTAGTATACTGCTGGGGCTGCAATACGGCTTCGCGTCGTACATACGACCTAATAAGTCGTACATACGACCTAATAAGTCGCACATACGACCCAATAAGAAGAACAAGTTAGGATGCTTTCAATGGTTTTGATCGGTCTGGGTTCAAATCAGGGTGATTCAACGGACACAGTAGTAGCGGCTATTGAGGCCCTGCAAGCGTTTGCACTGCCGTCTACGCTTAAGAGCGCACGGTTGTTGCGCACGTCGCCGGTAAACTGCCCACCCGAATCTGGTGACTTTATTAACTGCGCGGTGGTTTTTGAACCCAAGGCGGGTTTAACGCCAGAGGCATTGCTCAGTGCCTTAAAAGCAATTGAGCATGATTTTGGGCGACGCGAGAAGTATGTCCGCAATGCACCTAGGGAATTAGACTTAGATTTACTGCTGTTTCACGATGAAGTTCGCAGCAGTAAAGAATTTACCTTGCCGCATCCGCGCGCTATTGATCGGCTGTTTGTATTGCAGCCCGCGTGTGAGCTTATTCCCAATACTCAATGGCCTGGCACAGGGCAAACTATTCAGCAATTACTGGAACAACTGGAAACCGATGAACAGGTTCATATTCTGGAAGAAATGCCTCCTTATTATTGCGCTTAATGTTGGGTCATTCGGCCCCCTTGCATACGCTTATGAGGGTGATGTTCACCAGCAAATAACATTTATTGCGGCCAAACAAATAAGTCGCTGCGAGTCTTTGCCTGACCTTGCGCCAGGTGGGCGACTGACAGCGCTAGATACCCGTTATATTGTTAAGGCGAATGTTGCCCAGGCTGGCAGTAATGTTTTTGTGCGCATGTTTAGGTGGAATTACTACAACCCCATGGGGGATGAAGTGAAGCCCGTGCTGGGCATGATAGACACGCGCTTTGACAATCACTTTAATGCGCTGCTTGAAGAGTTGGCGGAGTCGGATGAGCGTCAACAGCGCTTAAGTACGTTTGGGCGTATTCTCAGCTACGTACAAGATGTGACCTCTCCTGCCAAAGTGGTACCGGTATTTACGGGTCGTTGGTGGCGGTTTTCATTTTCTGATCGGTTCGACAAATTTCCTGTGGACGTGCCGCGTCTGCAACAAGCCTTGGGCAATTACTGCACCGATTTAGAGCACCACTATCTATTGGATAAATCCGATATAGCCACGGCCCTGAATACGTTGGTGCGGCGTACAGCGGAAGAAACGTTAGGTCATGTAGAAACGACGATTGATGGGTTTCCAACTACTTGGGCCTCGTATTGGCAGCCGGCCAAAGATGAAGAGGAGTTCGGCGCTTATGGTCCAGCGGGTAATAACTTTGGTGTGCGCGCTGAATTTACCTGTGGTGAAGCAGAGCAATGTTTGCTGCTTAAAGATGATCCGCTTTACCAAGAATTTGCCCACGGCCAACACCTCACCGCCGTGCGCGCCACAATTCAGGCGATGTTTTTGATGCAATACCAAGAGCAGGCGCGAGAGGATGCGGCAGGCGAGTAATCTCTTTGTTGGCATAGAAAGGGCTGGAATAGAAAAAGCCGGAATAGAAAGATCTGGAATAAAAAGATCTGGGATAATAAAAACATGGTTTGCGCGGCAGAAGAATGGACATTTGCGTCTACCTATTAGTCCTGCAAAATCCTATAAAAAAGAGACACCAAATTGGCGGATAAACCTAAAGAACAAAATTCGGCTGATGGCCGTCCTCAGCGAACAGTGGAAGGCGCTTCGTCGGATTCAGGGCTTACGCCTCTCCACTTGGGGCTTACGCCTCTTCACTTGGGGCTTACGCCCTGGAACTTCCGTGATATGTCGGCGGCGAGTTTGTGTGATCAGGCGCAATTTGCTGAAACGTGCGGCTATCAATCAATATGGGTGCCTGAGAATCATTTTGGCCCTCAAGCTATCCCCGACCCTTTAATGCTGCTGGCCAGTATTGCGGGTGCCACGCAAAGTATTCGCCTTGGCACAACCTCCTATCTTTTGACCCTGCGTAATCCTTTGCAGGCCGCCGAGCAGGTTGCGGTGCTTGATCGCTTAAGTGGTGGTCGTTTAATGCTGGGTGTTGGTCGAGGTTATGCCCCTGAAATGCTGCGTGCTCACCATGTGCCGGTGGCGCAAAAACGCAAAATATTCGCTTGGACATTAGACCTAATGAAACGGGCTTGGATGGGGGAACCCATCACCCTAGATGACAATCCAGAAAACGCCGTGGAGGTGCATCCGCGACCCATTCAGCAACCCTACCCGCCAATTTGGGTGGCGGCATTTGGCCCTAAGGCCTTGGCTCAAGCTGGTCGGCTGGGATTACCTTACTTGTCCTCGCCCATGGAAAGTTTGACCACGCTTGCGCAAAACTACGCCCAACATCAGCGATCTGCGGAAGAGGAGGGTGTAGCAAAGCCCAGTGATGTACCGTTAATGCGCACGGTTTTTGTCAGTAAGGATGCCAAGCAGACAGCAAAGCTGCGTCAGCTTATGACTGAACAGAGCGAAAACAGCCGCTTAGCCGACGGCGAGACGTTGGATGATTGGACGATTATTGGCGAGCCGAACTATGTGCGTGAGCAAGTGGAAGAGTATAGGCACCGCTTAGGTATGACCCACCTCATCGCTACGCGGATAAGAGTGTCTGGTCTTGAAGAAACTGAGCTGCGTGCCAGTGTGGCATTACTAGCCGAAACACTGAGTGGTCTGTAACATCATCGGCTCGAATTATTTTGTTGTGGGAGAGGAAATATGACTTTTAGAATACTTTGGCCTGCCATGCGCTGGCCTGATGGGCGTGCAATTGAAGAATCTAGCGTTGGCGAACATACGGCAGAATTTTCCGAGCGCTATACCGATGTCACCGACGAGCAGTGGGCCAATTGCGA
>Ga0206682_10000537_pt1 | contig 41234 bp, 40 predicted proteins | sample M240m12015metaG_FD_155444 | JGI IMG/M metagenome (GOLD analysis project Ga0206682, IMG submission 155444) | Ammonia-oxidizing marine archaeal communities from Monterey Bay, California, United States - M2 40m 12015 | ecosystem: Environmental > Aquatic > Marine > Intertidal zone | place: USA...
GAGCAGGTAACTTAAACCTACTTTATAGTAGTAGTGTATCTGGTTCTGAAAACGTACCTATTGCTCCTTTTCACCTACAAGGTCTATCTATCCCTTTTAGTTCATTAAATGGAGTAAATGTTACAGCTGCACTAAAAGAAGTTCAAACATTTAGATTTGATTACCCAACAGGACAATTAACAGCTACAGTTACAGGTAGACAGCAAAGGACTAATTACTATTATTTTACATTTACAGAAATAGTAACAGATACATTACCATCGACTTTTAATTTTTCTGGAGACCCTATTATTGGATCAACACCATCTGTGTTTGTACCTTACGTTACTTTAAACTTTAATAACAGTCCTTATAATCCTCTAGGTAATAACTCAGAAGGTAGTAAGACTAGTCCTTATATTCAAAAAGTAGACAGACTAACAAGCCAGTTTAATCCAACTAATCTTGACTCAATAATAAGTGGGTCTGGTACTAGTGCAGAACTACAACAATGTGCTTATACAACTACTGGAATAATAAACGGTAAATATAATGGTAGTAAAAATGCCGGTATAACTCAAGTTATATCTAGAGAATATAACAAAGCTAAACTTACAGCAACTGTTGCAGCTAATCAAATAGCATCAGATAGACCAGCTGTAGGTTTATTAACCTTTGAAGGCAGTTTACATGCCAGTGATGCAGATACAACTACCGTTAAAGATATTTTAAACGCTGATAGAACAAAAGTAGAAATATTATTTGAAACTATTCTTTCAGGTTCACATCCAAATAAATTTTATCCTAACTTTCCAAAAGTTGGTAATACCGTATTCGGTTTAGAAGGTAATAGGACATTTAAATTAACCAACAATAAAATATACTCCATTGATACAGATGAAGTATTAACAACCGACAACGTAGGGGTTGTAACACTTGTAGAATAACATAATTAACATATATTTATATAAAACACAAATAATAAAATGGGATACTTAGATAATTCGATCGTAACAGTGGATGCGATCTTAACCAAAAAAGGAAGAGAGCTGTTAGCTAGAGGGGACGGCGCTTTTAAAATCACTCAATTTGCCTTAGGTGATGATGAGATTGATTACACCTTATACAATCCACAACATCCCTCAGGTTCTGCTTTCTATGGAGAAGCAATCGAAAACATGCCGTTATTAGAAGCCTTTCCAAACGAAACACAAATAATGAAGTATAAGCTAACTACCTTACCTAGAGGTACATCTAAGCTACCAGTACTTGGTGGTATACCTGGATCGTTGACACTTAAGCAAGGTGAGTCTATAGCAATTACCCCTCAAACGCTTAATTACTTAGGTGCAACATCAGTCTTCGAAACAGAAGGATATACTGCAACCATAGCAGATGTTAGAACATTAAATAGCTATGTAGGAGTTGGTATTAACACAGACGAGGCAGATAGATTAAACGAAGGTACTACAATAGGAACAAATGTTTCTAAAACAGTAATAGGTACTTCAGTCAATTTAACAGCAACAGCAGTTAACACATTATTCGGTACACGTACACAACTTAACACTACTTTAACGGTAACAGGTAGAGGTTCAGGAGCCAGATTAACGATACCGGTAACGATTACTAAAACTAACTAATCATGTCATATAAAAGATTCGATACAGAAGATGTTGTAGTTAGTGCTGAGTCAGTAACAGCTCCAGTATGGTCAGGTGATTCAACAACGTTAACTACGTTCTTTACTTCATCTACTCAAATTGGAGGTACATCTGCCGATTACTATTACGATGTTTATCAAACAGCATCAACATTTGATACTGCAAGAGTACAATTTAGTATTGCTTATGCAGACAAAAAAGGAAGTGGTTCACTATATTTTAACTCTAGTGTAACTAGTTCATCACCTGCTCAAACAATATACGGGCAATATAGAAACCTAGTATTAGGGACTGAAGAAGATGATTTCACATTCGGTACTATAACATCAGAACATTTTTATGCCATCGCAGTTGATAGAGCTAGATATAAAGAAGCTTTACTACCTGGTACATTATCACTTAAGTTACATGTGTCTGCAAGTGGTGCAGAAATTAACCTAACAGATAATAGTCAAGTAGTAAACACAACAACATTTACAGATGCAGGTAGAGTATTTGAATTAGTATCAGGTTCAACTGGTACTGTCTATACAGGATTAGAGACTAATGGATATTCTAAAAATTCTGGTTCATATGGTAAACTTTTACCGGATATTGGAGTGCTACTATTAAATGGTAACGCATTAGATGCACCAGCAATCTCTGGTGGACTAGCATTAACTACAAATAGAACAGCTAATACAGCTGGTGCTAACCCAGGTAAGTTCTACGACCTACTATCTTTAAGTGGTAGTTTTAGAATGCAATCAGAAGAAACTATTACTTCTAACTTTGTATTTATGAGAGCTAGAAACAGTGAGTTTAATTATTCAACAAACCCATCTTTGATAACAGGATCTGGAGAATTGAGACATAATGTTATGATCAACACTCCTCAATCTTATATTACAGCTGTTGGTTTATATAATGATAATAACGACTTATTAGCAGTAGCTAAACTTTCTAGACCATTACTAAAAGATTTTACAAAAGAAGCGTTAGTTAGAATCAAGCTTGATTATTAATGAATGAGTGCATACAAGCAATTAAATCGTCAAGATGTTTATATATCTGATTACCAAGCTCAAAAGAATTGGCGAGCAAACGGTAGTGGTTTAACAACCTATGGTATAGAAACATTAAGAGGTTTTTCTGGATCAACTCCAGGTTACCCTTACCCGAACGATTATAGAAACAACAGATACGAAAAATTAGTCTTTGATAGTATACACCACCTTTACTACTCACTAACATCTGGTAGTATCCCAAATGGTGAAGGAACAATGTACTATACAGGTTCGTATGATGTAAGTTTTCAAACCAGTTTGTTGCTATCTCAATCTAGAAAAGAATCAACAGAAGTTGCAGTAATATCTATTCCTAAGGAAGTATATGGTACGAAAATAGTACCTGGCACATTTGTTGCTGACTTACTTTTTAATGATAATGATAAGTACTTAGTAGATGGGTATGCAAGAGATAAAGAAACTGGAGTTAATCAATACACAGAGAATATTGACTACTGGTATAACTCATCCCCTATTGACATAGAAGAGTATTTGGTAAGTGAAAGTAGCTATGTAGATGAATCATCTGTTGAATACCTTATTACAAGTAGTGGCTTTCAACGACCAGAGATAATAGATGACGGTAAAGGAAGACTTATTATTTCAGGAGCAGAAGCATACTACACCGATACAGAACGACACGTAGGTGATATTATTTACGATCAAGGAAATGCAATTATAACAGATCCTACAGTAGCTAGGTATTATTCTACTTACGGTAGACTAAACGTTGCATGGAAATCAAACCTACCTATTTATACATATAACGTTCACTGTACTATAAAAGAGTCTGAACTTAACCACACCTTTAATCCATCTGCGATTACTGGTTCTAGTAATACAGTTAGAAATAACATTACAGGAAGTGATTTTAGACCGTACGTTACTAGTATAGGACTTTATAATGAAGCAAACGAATTAATTGCAGTTGCAAAAACGAACAGACCAGTACCTAGAGCTAAAAATGTAGATACTACGTTTGTTGTAAAATTTGATATATAATGCCTAACACGATAACATTTAGAGCTAATAAGACAGAAGCACTAACTTATTCAGAAATGGATAAGAACTTTGGTTCTTTTTACTACTCTAGTTCATTGTCTGCTGACGGACAGAATTTAAGTTTACACTACACAGGTAGTACAGAGGTACCTATCAATTCAGGTTCACATACAATTTCATTAATAAAAGGATTAAATAATGCTGGTGCTGATTTAAGAGTAGCATTATTTTCAGGTTCATCTAATATCGAGACTAGACAAGGATTTATTTGTGATAGAACAGGAAGTGTCGGTATAAAGATTGACGAAACGACCGCTCCTCTTTCTTATGCATTAGATGTATCAGGAAGTATTAGAGCTACAGGTACGGTTCTACAATCATCAGATGAAAGATTGAAAGAAAATATTTACCCAATAGATAATTCACTAGATAGAGTAAATGCTATAGATGGAGTATACTTTAATTGGAAAAATAAAGAAGAAAGAAACGCAGGTGTAATAGCACAGCAAGTACAGAAAGTCTTGCCGGAAGTTGTTTCTGAAGATAAAAATGGCTATCTTAATGTAGACTACGGTGGTATTGTACCTTTACTACTTGAAGCTATTAAAGAGCTTGAATCAAGAGTAAACGAATTAGAAAATAAATAAAATGGCTATAACGTTTAGAGGGACAAAAGGAAGTCCTTTATCACATGATGAACTAGACCAAAACTTTAGAGAGTTTTATTACTCTTCATCGTTGTTAGGTACATCTCAAAGTACTTACGGATTAGTCTTATATAGATCATCTTCACTTGATGCAGGAGAGACAATTTACTTACCTACAGCTCGAGGAGATCAATTTGGTATTCAAGTTAAATCTGGTTCGGATAATATATCTTCATCATTTTTTACTTCTTCTAACGACTTTACATATGATTATGTAAATAAACATTTATCAGTTTCTGGTTCTGGACACTTTAGCGGAAGCGTAACAGTGTTAGGTACATTAACTGCAACACAATTTGAAACAGTATTAGTAAGTTCATCAATTCAATATGCTTCTGGTTCTAACCAGTTTGGTAATTCAGCAGACGATGTACATACATTCACAGGTAGTATTAACCATCAAGGTTCTCAAACTACAACAGCTAATATAACAGCTACTAACTTTACAGGTTCATCATTTACAGGAAGTTTTAGCGGTTCGTTATTAGCAGATAATGGAGTACTATCTTCATCAGCTCAAATAGCTACAGAAATATCTGGTGCATTTACATCAACTAGTGCATCTATAGCTACCGATATTACAACCAACGTTGTTGATATTGCTGCATTAACAGGTTCATTTAGTTCTTCTGTAAGTACTAGATTGACTGCATTAAGAGTAGATGAAACTAGTTTAAGGAACGTAACAGGTTCATATGCAACCACAGGAAGTAATTCTTTTGTAGGTAATCAAATAATAACTGGTTCTTTAGAAGCTACTAGTACATTTACACTACCAGGCTTTGCAGATGTATCAGCATCATTAGCATCAGTAATAGGAGCTTCTGGTATTAGTAACGTAGTTGAAGACACTTCACCTCAATTAGGTGGAGATTTAGATCTTAACACAAATACAATTACTGGTTCAGGAAGTATTGACTTTGTTGGTAACCTAACAGTAGATGGAATAATATCATCATCAGGTGACATTATAGCATTTGCATCTTCAGACGAAAGACTGAAAGACAATCTTACTCCAATAGATGGAGCTTTAGATAAGATAAATCAAATAAACGGATATGAATTTGATTGGAATAATGATTCTGAGCATAGCGGTCACGATGTTGGTGTTGTCGCTCAAGAAATCGAAAAAGTGCTGCCAGAATTAGTAATCGATAGAAAAGATGGTTACAAAGCAGTACGTTATGATAAAATAGTCGCGTTATTGATAAGTGCAATAAAGGAGCAACAGTTACAAATAGATGTGCTTTTGTCAAAGCAGTAGCGACAAAAACCAAATTATATGGATATGACATACCCGTCCTGGACTCACCAGGGTAGGATCTACAATGACTTAACGGATTTCCCAGAAAACACATACGGATTTATTTACGAAGTACTCCATATGCCTACGGGCTTAAAGTATTTAGGTAAGAAAGTTTTATTTTTTAATAGAACACTTCCACCATTGAAAGGACAAAAGCGTAAAAGAAAAGTAGTAAAAGAATCTGATTGGAAAGACTATTATGGATCTCACCCAAAGATAAAAGAGTTACTAAAAGAATGTAAAGAAGATAATAACTATGCCGTATGGGATAAGAAAATTCTTAATATTTGCATGTCTAAAAAAGAGCTCACCTATTTCGAGTGCAAATACCTATTTATAAATGAAGTACTTGAAACATACAGCCATCAGTATATTAATGATAATATATTAGGTAAGTTTTATAGAAAGGATTTCATACACGAAACTAAGTAATATGATACAGTTAAAAGAAATTATAGGATTACCATCATTACAATATCATTTAGATAATAAGCTCACTTTATCAGAGAATATCTACCGTTATTCTTCTGACTCGTTTATACAATTATTCAAAGAAGCAAGAGAAGCTCTTAGCGACGAGCAAATCGAACTTAGCGAAGAAGACACTGAGCTATTAGAAACTACCGATATAGGAGAGTATGGAGATTATAATGGTATAAAAGTACCTTTAGATCTACCTATGATGTCTGCTGGTAAAGCAAATCCTTTATTTGAAATTGGATGTATGATTGATAGTATGATTGAAAATGAAGATACTATTGATGAAGCTGCTTCAATTGACGAAATGATTGACTACGATTTAGTAAAAGAATTAGTTGAATCAATTGGTGGCACTATTGATATGGATAAATTCAGAAAAGCAGTTAACGTACAAAATGAATCATTTGATTATAATGGCTTTGATATGTTAAAAGCTTCTGTTGACTATATGAATGAATTAGAGTATCAAGGTAAAAAGGTTGCACTTAACAAACCTAAAAGAGGTGGAAGTAAAAAATTCTACGTCTACGTTAAGTCTAAGAAAGGAAATGTAAAGAAAGTATCATTTGGCGATACTGGACTTTCAGTTAAGTTTAAGCAGAAAGGTGCAAGAGCATCATTTGCAGCACGTCATAAATGTGCTACTAAGAAAGATAAAACAAAAGCAGGTTATTGGTCTTGTAATATAGGCCGTTATTGGAAATCACTAGGTGGATCATCAAACTTCTCAGGTTACTGGTAGACCATATTCCGAAACTAAGTTAGACGGATATGTTATAAGAGAGTTTTCTAGTAAAGCTCACTCTTTTGAATTCGTATGGCATAGAGATAAAGAGGATAGGTACATTCAAGCACTACACCCTACAGATTGGCAAATACAACTTGATAATAAATTCCCCCAGGTATTGTCTGAAAACAAACTATTTATACCTAGAGAGACATATCACCGTGCTATTAAAGGCACTGGAGATTTAAAAGTCAAGATCTATAAATTATGAAGTTGTCTAGTATTATACTTGAGCAGAAAGCAAAAAGAATTACTCTTTCTTATACCTATCCAGGTGATAGATTATATTCTATTACTATAAATGGAGAGAAACAAAGAGGAATTGACAGTACAGAGAAAGCTAAAGAGTATATTATGAAACTTACCGGTAAAGAAGTTCCTTCTCGTGGTACGTATGACGACGATAAAGTGCAAGATGTACTTAATGCTTTAAGAGAAAAAGGTATTGATGCAGATGCATATGAAATGGACGTAACATAAACCGCTATGAAGTTATCAAAAATTATACTAGAAAATAATAAGATTGTTGCTAAAACACAATTAGAACTAACTCCACAGGATATTGAAAAACTTACTGAAGCAATAGCTTCTAAGTTAGAAGATTATCTAGACACCGGAAATAGAGAGTTAATAGTTCAATCAGTGAAATCTGCAATAAACGAAATTACTTCTTAAACAGTTGGTAGTTTGAACTAAAGTTCTTATCTTATATAGATAACGGACTGGTTTATGGACTATACTTTCCTTCTAGGATCCATAGAAAACATTTTAGGCAAGAGTATTAAGAAGAGTAGAGATAACCATGCTTTTCATTGTCCTTTTTGTAATCATAGGAAACCTAAATTAGAAATTAACTTTCTTACTAACGAAAAAGGTGAAAACCCTTGGGAGTGTTGGGTATGCCAAACTCGAGGTAGGTCTATTAAGTCACTACTAAGGCAACTAAAGACACCTAATGGTATTGCTAGAGAGGTATTAAAATATCTTCCTAAAGGAGTACAAACTAATTATTATAACGATACAGTAGTTGAACTTCCTAAAGAATTTAAACCACTCTATAATGCAGACTCTAAATCATTTGCTGCTAATCAAGTAAAGAAATACCTATATGAAAGAGGACTTAACGATAATGATTTTATTAAATATGGGATTGGATACTGCACTTCTGGAGAGTATGGAGGAAGAATTATTATCCCAAGTTATTCTGAGTCCAATACACTCAATTTCTTTGTTGCACGAACTTACGATGGCAACTATTATAAGTACAAAAACCCAGAAGCTTCTAAAGACATAATATTTTTTGAAAACCTTATTAACTGGGACCTACCTATTGTCCTATGTGAAGGAGTTTTTGATGCAATGGCTATTAGAAGAAATGCAATACCAATTCTAGGTAAATCACTATCAACAACACTTTATAAAAAACTACTAACATCATCAGTGCAAGACATATACGTTGCATTAGACACTGATGCTAAAACTAAAGCTATAGAAATAGCTGAGAAATTCTCTAATCAAGGTAAACGAGTTTTTCTAATTAATATGTTGGATAAAGACCCATCTGAAATGGGGTTTAATTTATTTACCAACTTAATACAAGAAGCTGAAGAGTTAGACTTATCTAGTTTAATGCTTCACAAATTAGACTTATGATTAAACAAGGTACGAATATTTTAAAAGAACAAGCTAATAAAAGATTAGAATACGATTCAAAACTAGAACAAATTAATTTTCTAGATAGACGAGTGTACAAAAGGTCGGAAGGAGTATATTACCCGTCCGTAACAACAGTACTCCAATATATGCCAAGAAATCAATTTTTTGAAAATTGGTTAAAAGATGTTGGTCATAACGCCGACCTTATTGCTCGTCATGCTGCTAAAGAAGGTACTCAAGTGCATGAAGCTGCAGAAGATTTAGTTTTAGGAAGAGAAGTATCCTGGATGGATGATTACGGTAAAGCAAAGTATTCAGAAATTACTTGGATACAGATTTGTAGATTTGCTGAGTTTTGGAAAAAACATAAACCAAAATTAATCAGTTCAGAAGAGTTTGTCTATTCAGATACTCACAGGTATGCTGGTACTGCAGACCTTTTAGTTGAAATGGATGGTGAAATTTGGTTATTGGATATTAAAACTTCTAAACACCTTCATAAAAGTTACAACTTACAACTTTCTGCATATGCTACTGCAATGGAAGAGATGAAAGGTATTAAAATTGACCGTACAGGAATAATTTGGTTAAAAGCTCATACTAGGTCGGAATCTAAAAAAGATGGAGTATACCAAGGTAAAGGTTGGCAAATTAAGACCATAGGTGAAATTGAAAAAAACTTTAGTTTATTTAAAGCAATTTATGAATTTTACAGAATAGACCATCCAACTACAGAACCTGTATACTCTAATTACCCAACAACACTTAAATTGTAGCTATTTATTAATATGAAAAGTAACTTAAGAAACAGTTGGTTATATGCAATAATTTTACTATCTTTATATAGTTGTGGGAGTTACACCCTTACAACAAAAAATAAAGGTTCTAAGATTAAAAGCATACTAGCCGTAACAGTGGCAGGAGATACAGTCTCAGTTCCTTATAATGATTTTATTAGAGAAAGGTATGACAATTATACAAGATTCAACTACAATAATAACTGGTACTGGAACAATTGGAGATACGATTACAATTGGAGATGGAATCAATACTGGTATAACTACAACGGATATTATAATAACAATATCTATTATAATGGCGGTAATTATAGCACGCCTACTAGACCTAAAGTTAAACCGAGGAATGTTCCACGACCAGGAGTAGTACCTGGAGTTATACCTAAACCGTTGGAAGACCAACAAAGAATAAATATAGGAAGAAGAAATGAAAATCAAATTAACAGACCTAATATTAGAACGCCAAGGCCGACCCAAGGTGGTAATAATGGCGGGTTCAGCAGGGGCAGGCAAGTCGTTCCTTCTCAATCAACTAGACCTAGGATCTCTAGACCAAGTCAATCCGGACAAATACGTGGAGGATCCAGACCATCCGGCGTACAACAATCTGGGGGCAGGAGTTCGTCAAGCGGACAAAGAGGCGGAAAACCTATCGACTAATAAGCAGTCTTTTGTTTGGGATACTACAGCTAGTAATCCTAAAAAAGTAAAAGAGCTTGTTAGTAAGGGATACGATGTGTACATGGTAATGGTGTATACTCATCCTATGATTTCCTATATCAATAATTTCTCAAGAAAAAGAAACGTACCTTCAGTAGCAGTATTTAGTACATGGAGAAATGTTTACCAATTAATCGGTGAGTACGATAAAATGCTCAAAGGTAACCTATCAATTTTTGTTAACGATAGAGGAGGTAAATACAAATCAGAAGTAGAAGCATTTGATACAGCAGCTAAAAACGGACCTGCAGGCATAAAAGACTACTTACAGAACTATAATGAAAAAAATGGAGTAGGAGGAAGTACCTTCTTTAAACCGGTTGTAATGTCTAATCAGGAAGAAGAAGAGTTTGAAAAAGCAATTGTGGGGTTAGATTATGATAAAAATAATAGATCAGAAGACAAAGCAATCAAACAAGTATTCTTAAAAGCCTATCAAAAGAACGGTGTTGGACCAGGAACAGATAAACTTAGAGATGCAAAAAATAAATATAGAGATAGAAAACAAAAAAGTGATTCATCTCAATCTGAAGTAATGGACAATATTGCAGATATGATTTATAGTCCTAAATTTCAAGAAAAGTTACAACATTCTACTCCTAAAGAAATTGACAGTAAAGTACAAGCATTTTTATGATAGCATTATATCCAGGAGCATTTAAACCACCTCACAGAGGTCATTTCGAAGTTGTTAAAAGACTTTTGAAAGGCAACCACGGTGGCCATGTTTACTCAATAGATAATTATCAAGATGTAGGAACAAAAGCTTTGTCTGGTAAAAAAGGCAAAGTAGAAAAAATTAATAAAGTAATAGTATTTCCAGGCGGAGGAGAAAGAAACGGTATAACAAAAGGAGAAGCAATAGCTATCTGGAAGATGTATGCTAAGTATTTACCTGGATTGGTAGTAGAAGATGGGCAAAAGAATCCTATGTTTGCTGCGAAAGATTATGCTAAAGCAAATGGTAATGATAAGTTTTATGCAATAACTGGAGTAAGAGATGAAAGTGATTTTTCAGATTTAAAAAGAATAACTACATTTAAAAATACTCCACATGTAGAAGGTTTAATGATTACATCTACACCTGATGCTAATGTAAGAGCATCGGATTTAAGAAAAGCAGCGTTAGAAGGAAACTTAGACGATATAATTGACTTCTTTCCAAAAGAACTTAACAGAGAGGAGCTATTTAAAGTAATGAGAATGTTGAAAGATAACATAATAGCAGAACTAATGAACAAGAAGATGGAAGATCTTTTTGAAGCTATGTTTGAATCTGAAAAAAATTGCGGGTGTGGACAAACACCTTGCAAGACTTACGGTATATCAGAAGAAAAAGAAACACAAGAACAGATACCAGAATATACCAAGTACATGGGGTCTATTTTAGAGTATATGCTTGACCAGAAAATGAAAATTACCCCTTTACCGGAAATAAAAATAAGGCATGATGAAGATAATGCTAAGAACTTTTTCGGTAGAACAGCTTATTATGACCCTAATTTAAAAGAAGTAATTTTATTTGTAGATGGCAGACACCCTAAAGATATTGTTAGGTCATTTACTCATGAAATGATTCATCATATGCAAAACCTAGAGAATAGGTTAGGTAATATTCAAACAACTAACACTACCGATGATGATCACCTACTTAAAATAGAACAAGAAGCATATCTTAAAGGTAATATAACTTTCAGAAATTGGGAAGATTCTATTAGGAGCCAAAAAGAACAAATTACAGAAGGTAGGTATGATAAACTTACAAATCGTATTTCTTCTATTATTTTTGATTCGTTTAAAGAAGCTATTGTAAAAAAAGTCGATGGTGAATTTGATATTACTGTAGGACCTCAAGAAGATGCAGATATTAAACATAAAATGAGCTTTGATGTACAAGCAGTAGTTAAGGTAACAGACGATACTTACTCTGTTGACGGTGGAGCAAATGCAGGATATGATGATGATGGAGATGAAATTGACCCTTTTATTAATATAGTTTTTCAAGTACCAACTAATATTGACTTAAAAGAGTTGTCTTTTGATATTAAAGACGTAATACGACACGAAATAGAACATCTTACACAAGATGGCGAAAACCTTAAACAAGGTAAATACATTCCAGATGATGGAGACTTAAGAGCTCTTATTGATGCTGGATTATTAGACAAAGATGAATATTATAAACTTCCTAAAGAAGTAGATGCAATGATTCAAGGTATGTATCTAAAAGCTAAAAAATCTAAAACACCTTTTGTAGATGTTGTTGATGATTATTTTAATAAAGCTAAAGTAACACCTGAAGAGAGACCTAAAATAAAAGATCTCTGGAATAAACGTCTACCAGCTTTAGGTATAAAACAAAGGTTATGACTAAAAGTATTGTAGAATTATTAGAGGCTTACCCTCTTAAAGAAGAAAAACCTAAACCGAAGTATAAACTTTACTGTGATATGGACGGTGTACTTACTAATTTTGAAGCTAGATTTGAACACTTTAGTGGTATGCACCCACAAGAGTATGAAAAGAAGTATGGACTACCTGCTTTTTGGGAGCTTATAGATGTTAAGATTGGTGTTAGGTTTTGGGTAGGTATGGACTTTATGCCTAGAGGTAAAGAACTTTGGGACTTTATTAAACCTTACCAACCAGACTTACTAACTTCTCCTTCTAGAGATAATGCTTCTAGGTTAGGTAAACAGTTATGGGCTAAAAATAACTTAAGCCCTAAACCGAAAGTAATAATGGCATACTCAAAAGATAAGCAAAGATATGCAAATGAAAATAGTATACTTATAGACGATAAACCATCTAATATTAATGAATGGACATCTAAAGGTGGTATTGCAATAAGATGTAAAAATGGTGACAGTGGTCATGTTATAGAAAAATTAAAAGAGTTAGGTTATGAATAAAGACTCCGTACTTAAAAAAGAGTTTAAACAATCAGACGTTCAAAGAGTAAGAAATATAGTAAATAAAGATTTTACTGCTAAAACAAAATCTCAAACAGGATACCAAAAGAAGTTTACAAGACACACTGAAGGAGACGTATGGGAAGAAAATGGTAAAAGTTGGACTATCAAAAACGGTATTAAACAAAACATAACCAAATTAGATAGTGCAAAAAAAGCTATGAGGATACCTCTAGCCTGTCCTAAGTGCGGCGGTTCTATGAAACATCATTTAGCTAAAAAGATGTATAATATTCATGGGTTCTGTTTTGACTGTACAATTGACTATGAAGCTAGTTTGAAAGAAGCTGGTTTGTACGATGAATATGAAAAAAACTTCCTACAAGGCAACATAAAAACTTTCTTAAACAACATTGAATCGTTCACGTTATCCCTGATTAATAACAAATCAGACTTTGTTACAGAACAAGGTGACGTAGAAGATTGGAATAATAATTCATCAGTACAAAAAAACAAACTGCTTAAGAACTTGCAGACATACATGGATATAGTTTCGAAACACGTACAGTAGTCTATTTATAATATAATAATACACTAGTATAACACGAAATGACACAAAAAGAAATTTTAGAATCAGTACTATTAGAAATAAAGCATATAAAGACACATATGCCTAATGGTGAACTGAAGCAGATGGCAAATGATTTTCAAGATATGAAAGATGATATTTCAGATCTTAAATTTACATTGTTAAACCCAGATAATGGTGTCATAGTAAAGACTAATCAAAATACCCAATACCGAAAAGAACTACAACAAAACGAAGCTGAATTTAGAAATAAGTTAGGTGAAATTGAGGATATCAAACGTTGGAAAGAAAACGTTAGTAGAGCTCTTTGGATAATTTTTGGTATATTAGCCACACTTATTATAAGGGTAATACTAATGCATTCAGAACAAGGATAGTAATATGAAAAAAGCAGATATATTTAAAGCAATAAAAGAAGTCCTAGAAGAAGAAAAACCAGGTCTATGGGCTAACATCAGAGCTAAAAGAGCTAGAGGTGGAAAACCTGCTCATAAAAACTCTAACGCACATAAAGATGCAGTTAAAGCTGGTAAAAAAATAAATAAGAGTAAATAATGTCTATAAAATTAAAACCGTCCACTAAAGAATATAAAAGAGATTCTCGTGGCAAAATAGTAGGTAAAAAGTTTTTTTGGAGGCACCATAATCCAAGTAGTTTCAAAACAGAAGAATTAAAAACAATGTATTCTAATTCTACATATAATAGGAAAAAACATTTAATTCTAAACGAACTTAAAAGAAGAAACGTAGAAGTATAATGACTAGATTAACACTTGCACAGATGATTGGGGAGCTATTAGCTACTGAAAATTATGCCGATGGTAAAGTCAAAGGTAAATCAAAACCTGGCCGTGTAAAAAAGTCTGGTGCTAGTTGTAATGGTTCAGTAACCGATCTTCGTAGAAAAGCTAAGAATGCATCTGGAGAAAAAGCTAAGATGTATCATTGGTGTGCTAATATGAAAGGCGGTAAGAAAAAATGACATTTAACGATATAGACATTGACTGTCTTTATTTAGAATGGCATCCAAAAGTAAAAGAATTTATAACAGGTTTTAAAAAAGAAGATTTATGTAGGTTATTAGAAAATACAGAGACATCTTTATTCTCTCAGCAAAAGTTCAATCAAGTAGTTAATTTATACAATAGTAATTTTAACGAAGAACTATATAAAAAAATTCTTAATGCGAAGGATAAAGCAACATTAATAGATTTACTGAAAGAAAGAGATGGTATTTTACCTAGAGATAGACATCTAGATCTTGACACTATATTTGAATCTGTAGAAAAAAATAACTATCACCCAGCTTTTATTTTTGAACTGAATAATGAAATATTTATAGTAGACGGTAGAACTAGATTATTCTGTTGTGAGGTTCTAAATAAACCTCTTTTAGTTAGAAAATTAACAGATAAAACAATATATGAATATTGTAGAAAATAAATTACGCAGAGAAGCATATTTTTTAGATGCTACAGAAGAGATAGAAACTCTTAAAGATCCTAACTGCGTAGATTTATTTGATCAAAATGGTTACCACCTCACAAAAGCTGAACAAGCATTCCTAACACGTAACGGATACGAACCAATAGTTAGAAGACACGAAGATTGTTTAAGACATGATTGGATTACTTCAGATAAAAGAGATGGTGCACATATTAATCATTGTGACCTATTTGAAAGAAAAGGGTTTAAAGACTGTGCTTTAGTACAATTAGAGGCAATAGCAGAGGACACCAACCCTATGCTGTATAAGCTTGTAAAGATGAAACCTAAATGGGGAATTGATATATCTATAGACTATGTATCAAAAAATAGAGTATTTGAAGTGTTTCATTACGAATGGGATGCATTCAATTATGATGATGTATTAGAAAAAAAACAAGAAATAGAGGAATTTGTTATATCACAAGATTGGGACGATGTAGCAAATAAACTTTGGAATAAAAAAGATGAATGGATTAATTTAAATTTTTTCGAACAGACTGAATGGCGTACTAACTACTTTGGTTTATCACCAGAGAAGTTCAAAAACGTTATTTGGGTTAGTTAATCTATTTATTTATATACGTATATTAAAACAATTTGCAAATGACCTACAAAGAACTTAAGGACCGTTTGTCTAAATGTGAACTTACTTTAAGCAAACTTAAAGACAGTAATACTATTGGTTCAACTAAAGACATTAAGAATAAGGTTCAACAACTCACATTACTTAAAGAATCTTTACAGATTCAACTAGCAGAAGCAGACAAAGGTGTTGTTTACACCGATGATGAAGATACTGCAAAAGATTTAGCAGATGATGGAGCTAATGTAAAGTTAACAAAAGAAGGAGAAGGAGTTAAGTTTAGCGTAGACGAAACAAAAGCTATTGCCAAAAGTGTAGGTGAATCAGTAGCCCTTGCTGTAAAGAACTTAGGTGATGAAATAGCTCATATGAAAGCTACTAATATAGAAGAAAATTCCTTTGATATTAATATTGAATATAGAAATGATAACGAAGATTCATTCTCTTTCTATATAAAAGAAGATAGCTTACACTTACAAGACTTTTCTTTCGATAAAGAATTAACAGATGTAGGAGTTAAGCCTTCTGGAGAGGCACAAGTAAATGTAGAACATCTAGCTAATGAACTAACAAAACATTTTAAATCTATGAATGAAAAAGTAGATTCAAAAGATAAACCAGAATTAAAGAAACTTTCTAAAGCACTCTCTAATTCAGTAAAAGCTCACTTAGACCAAAAAAAATCACTAGATAAAGCTATTAACACAGAAAGTGAAGTATCAGAAGCTCCTGATGATATGTATTACATTAAAGTTAAAAAAACTGACAAAGCAAGTCAAAATGCTTTACAAGATGCAGTTGAAACTTTCCACCACCCTGTTAAATTTGCTGATATAGTAGATGATGATGGAGCTGGTAATGTAATATTTTACCTACATAAAAGAGATTATCAAGAAGGTATGGAGGATGATATAGTGGGTAACGGTGTGCAGATAGTTGATACTAATATGCCATTAGATGAAACTCTACCAGTAGGACAAAAAAATGTATTCCATCATATTGGAATAGGATATCTTAAAGGATTTAATAGAGAACACTCTCTAACTAAAGATGAGTTAGAAGTACTTGGTAAAAGAATCGTTAAACAACTCTACAAAGGAAATATAGAAAAAGCAAAAGCTAAATTTATAAAAGAAGCTGACGAAACAGATGATTACGGAAGACCTCATGTAGATCCAAAAGGTTCAAGAACGTTTTTAGAACCAGATGAAATGTTACCTCATAATAGATTTAAAAAGATGGCTCAAAAAGAAGATACAGACGTAGGACATGTAGATGACGAACCAGATATGTTACAAGCAACTGCTTATGAAATTGCAACTTATGCTGCTAAGTTATCTAAAAAATTAGCTAAGTATGATGCACACGATGGAGAAGTAGATTTTCCAAACTGGTGGCAAGCTAAATTAATCTTAGCAAAAGATTATATGTCTAAAGCATATCACTATTTAGATTCAGAAGAAAAGCAACCTGCATTAGATCAATTAGCTTTAGAAAGCTTTATTAAAGAAGGTAGAGGTGATATGGATACTATAGTTAATCTTATTAATGATAGAGCAGCTGAATCAGGTTTTAGCGAAGCAGAAGAAGCAGAAGAAGTAATAGAAGCTATTCAAGACCACTACAACCTAGATATGTACGGTAAAATGAAAGGTAAAGAAGTAGGAGAAAATTTAACATATAAAGAACCAAAAGGTATTGATAAAGTAGCAGGAGGTATTCCTTATAGAAGAGAAGGTAATAAGTTTATTATTTCTATGTCTTTACCTGATGATGTTAAAGAACGTTTGTTAGCTAAAGCTAAAAAGAATGGATTTCAAGCAGCACCTAATCAAGCAGGTGGAATCACTGTAATAGCAAAAGACAATGTGAATGAAGTAGATGAAGATAGGTTTGTAAGAGCAGCTTTCGAAGACTTAGAACAAGTAATAAGAAATCTAGCTCACACTGCTAATATATCAGAAGATGAAGCATTAGAAATGGCCATTAGGAAGCTAGAAGCTATGTTAGATGGAAGAGACGATATGGAAGAAGATAACAATCCAGTACCTCAAGGCAAACATATCAAAGTAGATGATATGCAGTTTATGCACGATCAGATAGTTAGTCGAATGAAAATGCTTGCTAAAATCTACAAAGAAAAAGGACCTGAAGCAACTGTAATGTTAGGACCTAATAATGATAGAGAAGTTAAAGTAGTAGATACTCTTAAAATTTTAACTCAAAAGAAAAGAGAATTAGAAGATGCTTTACAAAATAAAGTAGCAGGTATAGGTAAAGATCAAGAATTAGATGAAGCTGGTCCTGGATTTAAGCATGACTGTGCTGCTAAAGTAGTTCATGAAAAATACGGTAAAGGTAATACCATTCCAGAAAAACATACCTTAGTAAAAGAAGGTAACAAGTATGTAGTTACTCATTACGACGTTTTATTTGAAAACGGAAATACAGTATTAGATATACCAGTTAACGAGTTAAAGATAGAAACTACTAACGAACACTGGCATAAAGGGTACAAAAAGAAAAAGAAGTAATATGCACAAGTTAGAAAAACTTATATTAGAGTCATACGCTCAAATAGACGAAGAGACTCTAAAGCCAAAAGATCTGCCTGCAGCTTTTAAAGCAGCTATAGAAAAACGTCACGGTCCTTTGCACCCACATGATTTCTTTACTCAAGATATGACCCGTTATATGAAATTTGACGGTGAAAATAAAAAAACTGGTCAAATAAGTCATAAGGTAATAGCAATACCTTCTTTTGATAAAATGTATACTGATTATAGTGATATTGTTCAAGACATAAAAGTCTTAATGAGAGATAAAGATGTCAGAACTGATAAAGCTGCTAGAGAGTTATTTGAATTAATAAAGACTAATTTTAGAAAGCTACAAAGGTACCTAAGAATAGAACGTCCTGATCAATATGCACTTATTAGAAGTAGAGCTACATTAGAGTCTTTACATGAAAGTTTTCAAATACATGCTAGTTTGATAATAGAATCTATGCTAGATGAAGTAGAAGATGAGGAACCAACACCAGAAGAAGAACCAGATACTACTGCAGGAGAAGAGACAGTGTTAGAAGATGCTACCGATAAAATATTAGGTAGATTTCCAACTGTTAAAGCAGCCATAGTAAAGTTACAAACTGAACAGTTTAAGGAATTTGTAGAATCTATTGATTGGATATCTCCTAGACCATCATCATTTAGAGTGAACCTCAAGAATGGTCAAGACTATATACTTAAATGGACAGGTAAAACTTTTGAAGCTCAAATATTAGGTAAGAAATATATACTTTCTAATATAGCAGAATATCAACAAGCATTAGATAAATTAGCAATACTATATAAAGAAGCACCAATGACTGGAGCTGGAGATGGTGAACCTGCTGATACTGACACCGGCGGCGGTGGAGGTGGAGGAGGTGAATTTCCTGGTGAAGAAGGAGGAGCAGAAGGTGGAGAAGAAGACTTTGAAGCTGATGATGCAGGAGGAGAAGAAGGAGCTGATTTAGGAGGTGAAGAAATAGATTTTGAAGAACCATCAGAAGAACCAGAAGCATAATGGAAGTTACAGATAAACTATACACAGAGTGGGCTTGGAGAACTAAATCAGGTATTCCTGATATAAATAACTCAGATGATAAAGCTATTTTAGATCAACTAGTGTTAGAACTAACAGAAGCAGATGAATTATCAGATAAAGACCTTCAGAAAAACTTAATAAGTATAATTAGTAATACTACAGATGTTGATACATTAAAACGTATTATGAAGTATGCTAAGAATATTGGTTACGGTGATAGTATGAAAACCTACCTTGAATCTAAAAATTTAAGTAGAAAAGATATACTTTACTTTCAATCATTATTATCCGATTTAGGTAAGACAGGAGAGTTTGCAAAAATAGCATCTAATCCTCCTACATTCGATAAAGGTGGTAGTAACTACTTTAAACAAATACCTGGATTTACTTCTGACGAATTAAAATCACTCTATGGTGATATGAAAGATTCGATACAAGGAACAGTTTCTTTAGGACCAGGTGAAGCATTTTTATCTGTCTTTTTTAAGAATATAGAAAAAGCACAAGCTAAAGGAGACTTAAAGATAGATGGAGAAGAGGTAGAGCTTAAATCACGTACAAGTAATACAGGTGCTTTAGTTGCACCTAGTTATGTCGTAAGAGGTAAGTCTACAGAATTAATAAAAGATTTAGTTAAGGTATCTAATAAGTTTAGTCTTGACGGTGATGCTGCACAAGAGTTAACAAATTACCTGACAACAAAAGGTACTTCTTGGCCTTACAAAGTAGATGGTTTATATAAATCCATTATACAAGCAGGGTTTAATAGATCATCAGCTAAAGATAGAATTACTAAAACTGTTTCTTCTTGGTATAGAAATAAACTAAAGTTAGATGTAAGTTCATTTTTTACAGATAATGAGTTTAAATCTGGTGAGTTTGTAATATCATTAGCAAAACAACTTGCTAGAGATTACTTTAACGAACATAAGTTTGATGGTTTTATGATTTCTGACAATCTAGGTAACTTTAAATTTTACAATGGTGGTAGTTTTGTAGATGCAATTGGTAGTGATTTAAAAGCAGCTAATCCATCGGATTTAGTACCTAGAATAAAAGTCTAAAAATGAGTTATGTCAAAAGATATAAAAAAAATAATTGCACAAGAGTATATAAAGTGTGCAAAGGATCCGGCTTACTTCATGAGAAAGTATTGTCATATCCAACACCCTACCAGAGGTAGAATCTTATTTAATCTTTATCCATTTCAGGATAAAATACTACACTTATTTAGAGATGAACAGTATATCATTACTCTTAAGTCTAGACAGTTAGGTATATCAACTTTAGCTGCTGCTTATAGTTTATGGTTAATGTTGTTTCATAAAGATAAGAACATACTTGCATTAGCAACCACTCAAGCAACAGCTCGTAACCTTGTAACTAAAGTAATCTTCATGTATGATGAGTTACCAAAATGGTTAAAGCTACCTTCTGTTGAAAAAAATAAACTATCTCTTAGATTAAAGAATGGATCTAAAGTACAAGCTAAATCATCCTCACCTGATGCTGCAAGATCTGAAGCGGTATCATTACTACTTATGGATGAGGCTGCATTTATAGATAACGTAGATGATACATTTACAGCAGCACAACAAACCCTAGCTACCGGTGGTCAATGTATGGCATTATCAACTCCTAATGGTGTTGGTAACTGGTTTCACCAAACATGGGAAAAAGCAGAGACAGGAGAAAATAGTTTTGTACCTATAAGGTTACCTTGGACAGTACATCCTGAAAGAGATCAAAAATGGAGAGAACAACAAGATGCTGATCTAGGTCCTAGAATGGCAGGTCAAGAATGTGACTGTGATTTCTTAGCATCTGGTGATACAGTATTTGAACCTGAAGATATGTCATTCTATGAAGAAACTTATCAGAAAGATCCTTTAGAAAGAAGAGGAGTAGACGGTAATTTATGGGTATGGGAAGGAGTTGATTATAGTAAGTCTTATATGGTAGTAGCGGATGTTGCTAGAGGAGATGCAACTGACTATTCTGCATTTCATATTTTCGATATTGAGAGTTGTACACAAGTTGCTGAGTATAAAGGTAAAATATCTCCAGGTGACTTTGGTCAAATGCTTGTCGGAATAGCTTCAGAATACAACGAAGCATTATTAGTTATTGAAAACGCTAATATTGGATGGGCTACTATAGAAAAAGTATTAGAAAGAGAGTATAGAAATCTATATTACTCACCTAAAAACCATCTAGACACTGTAGAATCATATATGTCTAAATGGGAAAGAGATCAATTAGTACCTGGCTTTACAATGTCAGCTAGAACTAGACCTTTAGTAATTGCTAAGATGATCGAATATTTAAGAGAACATTCAGTTACCTTACAATCTAAAAGGGTGATGAGTGAAATGAGAGTTTTTATCTGGAAGAACGGTAAAGCTCAAGCTCAAGAAAGATATAATGATGATTTAATAATATCATGTGCTACAGCTTTATACGTTAGAGATACAGCATTAAGATTAAGACAACAAGGTATGGATTTAGCAAGAGCTCAACTATCTTCTTTCACGACATTAAATGCTAGAAACAACGCAATCATTCAAAATGTTGGTAGTCAGAGAGAAAATCCTTATATTATAAAGACAGCTAATGGCGAAGAAGACATAAGTTGGTTATTAAAGTAGACTATTTATATATATTAAACTAATACCGGAATGGCGGACACTTCATTATTTGGCAGACTAAGACGACTATTTTCTAACGACGTTATTATACGTAACGTTGGAGGAGATGAACTAAAAGTTGCAGATGTCAACTCAATACAAAAGACAGGGAAATTCCAAACAAACTCTCTGATCGATAGATTCAATAGGCTGTACATGTACAATAACCGTAATGTGTACAATCCTAATCTAAATTACCAAACTCTAAGAGTACAACTTTACTCTGATTATGAAGCAATGGATACAGATTCCATTATAGCTTCAGCACTAGATATAGTAGCAGATGAAGCAACAGTCAAAAATGATTCAGGAGAAGTTTTATCTATAAGATCATCTGATGAAAATATACAAAGAGTTTTATACAATCTTTTCTATGACGTATTAAATATAGAATTTAATTTATGGTCATGGACACGTAATATGCTTAAATACGGAGACTTTTTCTTAAAGCTAGAAGTAGCAGAGAAGTTCGGAGTATATAACGTGTTACCTTACACAGTTTACAATATCATTAGACATGAAGGATATGATGCAGAGAATCCTAGTGAAGTAAAATTTGAATTAGAGATGGACGGTATAGCTGCAGCAGCAGATCCAAGCTATGCTAAGAAACCTAACAAAACAAATATAGTATTTGATAATTATGAGGTAGCTCACTTTAGATTACTTTCAGATGTATCGTACCTACCTTACGGTCGTTCTTATTTAGAACCTGCAAGAAAAATATTTAAACAAACTAACTTAATGGAAGATGCGATGTTAATTCATCGTATAATGAGAGCACCTGAGAAGAGAATGTTCTATATTAATGTTGGTTCTATTCCACCTAACGAGGTTGATCAATTCATGCAAAAGACAATTAATGCTATGAAAAAGACACCGTACTTAGGTCAAGACGGGAATTACAATTTAAAGTTTAATATTCAAAATATGATGGAAGATTTTTATCTTCCTGTAAGAGGAGGAGATACTTCTACTAGAATAGATACAACAAAGGGGTTAGATTATGACGGTACAAATGATGTTCAATACTTACAAGCTAAGTTATTTGCTGCATTAAAGATTCCAAAAGCATACTTTGGATACGAAGGTGATTTATCAGGTAAAGCTACTCTAGCAGCAGAAGATATTAGATTTGCTAGAACAGTAGAAAGAGTTCAAAAGATATTAGAATCAGAACTTACTAAGATTGCTTTAATACATTTATATACTCAAGGATTTACAGGAGAAAGTTTAACTAACTTTGAAATTAACTTATCAACTCCTTCTGTAATATTTGAACAAGAAAAGGTAGCACTACTAAAAGAAAAGGTAGACTTAGCTGCTCAAATGACAGACACTAAGTTATTTTCAACTGACTATATTTACGAAAAAATATTTGATATGTCAGAAGATGCTTATATGGAAATGAGAGACTTAGTAAGAGAAGACACTAAAAGATCATTTAGAAATGCTCAAATAGAAGCAGAAGGTAACGATCCTGCTAAGTCTGGAATGACTTACGGTACACCACATGATTTAGCTTCTATGTACGGTAGACGTTCAGTATCAACACCAAAAGGTGGATCACCAGGAGAAGTACCTCAAGGTTACTCTGAACTGGAACCACCAAAAGATCAAGCATGGGGTCAGCCAGGCCCAGAAGGAGGTAGACCACAGGAAAAAGCTTCAGTTTACGGTACTCAAGAAGATCCAATGGGAGGTAGAGACCCTTTAGGAGTACATGGTATGAAAGGTGGCTTTCCATCAGATAATGAAAACGTAGCAGAGAATTTATCTACCAATACAGTATACTTACAAAATAAAGATATGCTTAAAAATATAGTTTTTACAAAGAAACCTGATGATACTTCAGAATTGCTTAATGAAGACAACATAAAAGATTTAGGTAATTAATGTATATTTATAAATGTAAACGTGTACAATGAAGATTAAACATTCTAAATACCGCAATACCGGTCTTATCTTTGAATTGCTTGTTAAACAAATAGCAGCTGACACTCTTAATAAGAAAGAGTCTCCTGCTATCGATATTTTAAGAAAGCATTTTACTGGTAAAACTTCTTTAGTAAGAGAATTTAAATTATATGAATTCATTCTAAAGAATAAAGGTGTCGGCCAATATAAAGCAGAAACTATACTTTCAACTATTACAGAAATATCTAGAAAGTTAAATAGAAACACTCTTAAAGAGCAAAAGTATTCATTAATATCCGACATTAAAAAGGGATATGATATAAATGAATTCTTCTCTATACAGGTAACTGACTATAAAGCATTAGCTTCATTATACTGTTTACTAGAAGCACAAACTAACAACGATCTAATAGACCCTAATTTATTAGTAAATTTTAGATCAACTCTTCTTGAACACCTAACAACGGAAATTCAAGACAAAAAAGAAGTTAAAGATACATTAATCGAAGAATATAGTAAGTACGATAAAGATTTAAAATTACTTACTTTTAAAATATTACTAGAAAAATTTAACGATAAGTATAAAGACCTGTTACCACAACAGAAAAACATACTTAAAGAATTTATCACTTCAGTTAACTCTCAGACACGTTTACGCACATTAGTCAATGAGGAACTAAGTAATATTAAAAACGAAGTATCTAAATTAGCATCTAGAGTAAAAGATGAAGTAGTTAAGATTAAATTAGATGAGGTAACTAAATCTATTGTTACATTAAGTAATAAAGAAAAGATTAAAGACAACCACCTTATTAATTTAATGCAATACTACGACTTAGTGAATGAGTTAAATGCTCTTTAATGAAAAGATCAGAACTTACGTCATTAGTTAGAGAAGTAATGCAAGAGTTAGATGAAGCTAACACCACTAATGTTGGTGGAGCATCATTTTCACCTGGTCAAGGAGCACAGTATGCATCACCTAATTTTTTAGGTAAAGCTACTAAAGCTAAGAAGACATTAAAAAAAATTGGATTTAAACAGGTCAGTCGTCCTAAACGACCATCAAATACTAAACTGGTTGACTACTTATGAAAACAGTAACAGAAAAATATAGAGCTATAAAATCAGGTCAGATTACTGAAGCTGAATTTGTTAGACAGATGAGATTAACACACCCAGAACACATTACTCAGTTTAATGGGTTTGCTGATACCATTCAAATACTTAAGAATAAAGGATTACTTTTTGAAGAAAAAGAATACGTAACTGTCAACTTATCAGATGATTCTATTAGAAGAGGTTTAAGATATGAACTTCAAGCTATGAATCTAGATCCAGCAGGAAAAGTAACATCTGAAGAATTAGATAAAGCTAAGAAAAAAGCTACTGCTAATATCAATAAAGATCCACTACACTATTATAACCTATTATCTGGAGAGTCTTCTAAAGTAGATAAACATGATAAAGAAGTTGAAGTTAAGAAAGGAAATCATAAAGATACTCATAACGGACTTAAAAAAGCAGACCTTAAAGAAGAAGTTATTGCTGAAGGTACTAGAGCATTAGTAGGATATTTAGCTGGTGATAGATTAACTACAGCATATAATCATTATGACGGTTATCCTTCTCATTTAGGTAAAGCATTAGAGATGCACTACAATAATGATGAAGCTGCTAAAGACTTAGCACTTAAAGGATATATCTCATCTATGGATGCTGATACTGGAGAAATCAAATCCACTCATAATGACCCACCTGGTAAGATAAAACTATCAGAAGATGAAGAAGAAATGGCAAGAGAGATTGCTGAAGAAATCGATGGTATAGGAGGTGATTATGGTTATATCTGGGATGATAGATCTAACAGATGGATTACTATTAAGAACACAGGTATTCGTTCTATGATTGACCAAGTTATTGCTAAGATGGGTGACTATGCAGATGTACAAGAAGCTGACTTAGAAGAGACAGAAGAAGAATACTTAGCTAAAAAAGATGCTGCTATCAAACAAGCAATGGGTAAAGATGTAGAAGAAGTAATAGAATTACCTACATTAAAAGAAACTTTAGGTGGAATTGTTGCTTTTCTTAAATCTAAAGGAGCAGGAAATGATTCTATAAAAGACTTTATTAAGATGCATAAAGACGATATCCAAGGTATGGATATGGATTCTGTTGAAGATGAATTTAACAACTTTTTATCAGTCAATACAGATTATGTAGACGAAACAGACGCTTACGATAATGACGAAGAAACTCAAGACATGATCGATAAGATGAGAAAAGATGGTAAAGATTCAGAAGACTTTATAGACGAAAAGAAAGGAAAAGATCACGACAAAGATGGAGACATCGATGGAGATGATTATATGGCTTCTAAAGACAAAGCTATCAAAAAAGCAATGGGTAAAGATAAAGCTGTTAAAGAAAATTTAAAAGCTATCATTACTAAAGTATTAGAAGAAGATCAAATCAATGAAGCTGCTACTAACGTATTAGCTGCTTTTGGAGATGATTATGCAGGCTTTGATGGTATGAAATCAGCTATTAATGCATTAGAAAATATAGTAACTGACATAGAGCAGTACTATGACAAAACAAGAGCTAAGATTCAAAAGGTATATGATACATTAGGTGAGATTAGAAATGAAGAAGGTTTAAAAGTAGGAGGCTTTTTAGCACCTGCAGTTGAACAAGCATTCAATAGAGATCTTAGACCAGTTATCAAACAAGGCTTTACTAAAGCTTTAGATATGCCTCAGGTTAAAAAGTTAGCTAAACCAGGAATGGCTCAAGAAACAGAAGCTCCTAAACAAACAGTTTTCGGTTTAAACGAAAAGAAAAAATAATATGGCACAACTATTAGTAGATGTAACACCATTTAAATCAGTACTTAAAGAGTCTAAAGACAGACCAGGAGTATTTGAAGTAGAAGGAGTTATGCAAAGAGCTAAGGCTGAGAACCAAAATGGTAGAGTTTACTCTAAAGACATATTAGTAAGAGAAGCTAAGAAGTATGTTACAGAATTTGTAGATAGAGGAAATGCCTTTGGAGAACTTGATCACCCTGAATCTCCTGTAGTATCGTTAAAGAATGCATCTCATATAGTAAAAGAGCTATATTGGAAAGGAGATGACCTAATGGGTAAAGTAGAGTTACTTAATACACCAGCAGGTAATATAGTCAAAGAAATAATTAAAGCAGGACATACAATTGGTATCTCATCTAGAGGTACAGGTTCTGTAAACCAAACAAATGAAGGGCAATTAGAAGTACAGCCTGATTTTGAGTTAGTTTGTTGGGATTTTGTATCTAATCCATCTACACATGGAGCATTTATGAATCCAATTGCACTACAAGAAGGTAATGTTAAATTATCTAAATATAGTAAGTTAAATTTAGTTATCAACGATATACTAAGAGCATAACGTTCAGTTTTCGTAATTAGTATATATTTATATACGAATACACAATCTCTATTGTGTTAATAAGAATTTTTAACTTCACATAACGATTTAAATAATCGTTCGAAAATCAATTAATTTATTTAAAATGGCAAACAAAGATTTATTCAAGCAAGCTATTGCTGAAGCTAAATCTGTAAGGGAAGCCGCTATTGCTAACGCTAAAGAAGCTTTAGAAGAGACTTTAACACCTCATCTTAAAGACATGTTAGCTGCTAAACTACAAGAGATGGAAGATTCATCTGTTGAAGAAGAAGTAGTAAACGAAGTCGAAGAAGAGATTGAAGAAGGATCTAAAGACAAGGACATGGACGAAGCCAAAGAGGACAAGGACATGGACGAAGCTAAAGACGACAAAAAAGACGAAGCAATCGAGGAAGACCTAACAGAGATACAACCAGTAGGAGAAGCTGACGAAGACGAAGCCGAGGATGATTCAGAAGAATCTGAAGACGAAGCTGAAGCAGAAATCGAAGACGCTGGCGAAGAAGCTGGTGAAGACGCTATTGAAGGTGACGAGGATCTAAAAGATCTTTCAGTTGACCAATTCAAAGATATGATCAGAGACATTATTGCTCAAGAAGTAGGCGGAGACGCTGCTGCTGACGATATGGATGCTGGTGATATTGAAGGAATGGGAGACGAAGAAGGTATGGAAGAACCTGGTATGGAACCTGAAATGGGCGACGGCGAAGAGGAAATTGACCTTGACGAACTTATCCGTGAATTAGACGCTATCTCAGAAGGAGATGACGAAAAAGAAATGGAAGAAGGCAAAAAAGAAGACGATATGGACGAAGCTACTGAAAAAGTAGAAGAAGACACATCAGTTCAAGTTAACGCAGAATCAGATGGATCTGACTACAATATTAATAGAGTAGCTGATCTTAAAGAAGATGCAACTGAAGACAAGTCTGAATTAGGTCAAGCATTAGATACTATCCAAACTCTAAGATCAGAGTTAAACGAGGTAAACATTCTAAATGCTAAATTACTTTACGTTAACAAAATCTTTAAGGCTAACAACCTTTCAGAATCTCAAAAAGTAAACATTATCGCTGCATTCGATAAAGCTGAAACTGTAAAAGAAGTTAAGCTAGTATTCGAAACTGTTGCTGATAACGTAGGTACTAAAAAAGAGACAACAATTAAAGAACATAAAGGCAGTGCTTCTAAAGCTACAGGTACAACAGCTAAAAAACCTGAAGTAATTTCTGAAGTATCTAATGCAGTTCTTAGAATGCAAAAATTAGCTGGAATTATAAAATAATAAAAATCTATTAAAATTTAATTATGGAAATTAATAACCTATTAGAGAGTAGCAACAATTCTTACAAGAATATGCAAGCTGACTCTGCTAAATTAGCTGACAAGTGGGCAGCATCAGGTTTGTTAGAAGGTTTAGAAGAAAGACAGTCAGGTCACATGGCTATGATTCTTGAAAACCAAGCTAAACAAATCGTTGCTGAAGCAAACACAACTGGGACAGGTGGTACTTTTACTGCAGGTCAAGGTGAGCAATGGGCAGGAGTAGCATTACCATTAGTAAGAAAAGTATTTGCTCAAATTTCTGCACAAGATTTCGTATCTGTGCAACCAATGAACCTACCTTCAGGTCTTGTATTTTACCTAGACTTCAAATATGGAGATTCTAGAAATGGAAGAACTGACGGAGAAAACATGTACGGTAATGTAACTGAAGCATCTTCAAAGATGACTAAAGATGCAGATCCAACAGGTGGTCTTTACGGTGCTGGACAATTCGGATATACAATCAACTCTGCTTCAAAAGCATTTTCAAGTGCTGCAACTTCTTCTGTTGCTTTAGCTGATGTTGGATACGATCCAGTAAAACAAGTAGCATTTAAAAAAGTATCTTTAGCATTTAACGCTAATGATAAAATTGATACTAAAGGTGTAAGAGCATTTAGATTATTATCTGCATCTGTAGATATTACTTCTGACGCACAATATACTTCTGTATCAGGTAACACAGTATCTTTCTTAGTAAACACTGGATCTAAAGATCTTGGTGATACTGATGATTATACAGTACTTTACCACCAACAGCCTGCTGACAACGACAGAGGAGACTTTGAAGCTGGATCAAACAGAGCTGTAGATACTTCTATTTCTATACCAGAAATTGATGTTACACTTGCATCTGAGGCAATTGTTGCTAAGACTAGAAAGTTAAAAGCACAATGGACTCCAGAATTTGCACAAGATTTAAACGCATATCACTCTGTAGACGCAGAAGCTGAATTGACTTCACTTTTAAGTGAGTACATTTCAATGGAAATCGATCTAGAGATTTTAGATATGTTAATCGTTGATGCAAACACAACAGACAGATGGTCTGCTGAGAACAATAAAGTATTCCAAGGTTCTGCTTGGACAACTTCAACTTCTGATTTTTACAATACTCAAGGACAATGGTTCCAAACTCTTGGTACTAAAGTTCAAAAAGTAAGTAACAAAATTCACCAGAAAACGTTAAGAGGTGGTGCTAATTTCTTAGTAGTATCTCCAACAGTAGCAACAATCTTAGAATCTATTCCAGGATATGCAGCTGCAACAAACGGTGATCAAGATCAGTTCGCAATGGGCGTACAAAAAGTTGGTGCATTAAACAACAGATTCCAAGTATACAAGAACCCTTATATGACTGAGAACATCGTTCTTATGGGATATAGAGGATCTCAATTCTTAGAAGCTGGTGCAGTTTATGCTCCTTACGTACCATTAATGATGACTCCTTTAGTATACGATCCAGAAACCTTCACTCCAAGAAAAGGTTTAATGACTCGTTACGCTAAGAAGATGATCAGACCAGAATTCTACGGAAAAATAGATGTAATCGATTTAGATACTATCTAATATTTCTTTTTAGAATTATATTTAAGAGAGAGGCCTTCGGGCCTCTTTTTTTTACACCTATTTATAATTAAACTAGTATAAATGGCTGATATCACAATTTGGGGAGGTAGTTCTACATTTACTACCGGATCTACACCATTTGGATTCTATGATACTGATTCAGATTTTCAAGCTGATGCAGATAAGGTTGCTAATTTTTGTGCAACTAGATTAGGTTTTCCATTAATGGATGTTGAGTTAAATAGTGGTTCTTTTTACACTTGCTTTGAGGAAGCAGTGACAACGTACGGTAATGAAGTCTTTCAATATAAGATAAAAGAAAATTACCTTAACTTAGAAGGAGCAACTACCGGAAGCACAGTAAATAACCAACTTATAGACCCTACACTTAACAGAATAATACAAATCTCTAAACACTACGGTACAGAAGCCGGTGTTGGAGGTAATGTAACTAAATATACAGGTTCAATAGCAATGGTTGCTGATCAACAAGTGTACGATTTAGATGATTGGGCAGTATCAGCAAGTATAGAAGGTTCAATACAGGTAAGTAAAGTGTTTTACGAAGCACCACCTGCTATACAACGTTACTTTGACCCTTATGCTGGTACAGGTACCGGTATACAATCATTAATGTCTGCATTTAACTTTGGAGCTATGAGTCCAGGTATTAACTTCATGATGATGCCTATATCTTATGACGTAGCTTTACTACAAGGTATTGAATTTAACGATCAGATAAGAAAATCAGCATATAGCTTTGAATTAGTTAACAATCAATTAAGAGTATTCCCAGTTCCTAGTGGAGGAGCTAGTATGTTCTTTGAATACTACTTAGAAGATGACAAATCTAAAATAAATTACGATCAAAGTACTAATAAAATAACTAATATAGCCGAAGTACCATATAGTAACCCTACATATAACCAAATAAACAGTGTTGGAAGACAGTGGATATACAGGTATACATTAGGATTAGCAAAAGAAATGCTTGCATACGTTAGAGGTAAGTACGGAACGGTACCAATACCAGGTTCTGAAGCAACTTTAAATCAAGCAGACTTATTAGCTGATGCTAGAACAGAAAAAGTTGAACTAATGACTAGTTTAAGAGGTATGTTAGATGCTACCGGTCGTTCTGCTCAGTTAGAAGCACAAGCTAAAGAAGCAGAAGATGTACAGACTACATTAAAGTCAGTACCAATGGTAATATACGTAGGTTAATGAAATTAATACAGTTACTTTTAGAGTTAGATTATAGAACTTATGAAGCCATGGTAAAGATTACCTACGGTGATGAAGGATCTAAAGGGTATGATGATGCTTTACGAGCTCTGCCAGGTGTTACTACCGTAACTATAGCATCAGAAGATACTGATAGTAAGTTAGCTACATATAAAGTTAAGTTAATCAGTCAAAAAGAACCTATAGAAGCTTTTAAATCATTTAAAGTTAATGCATCCACTAAGTATAGTAATATAATAGCTATAAAAGTAGGGGAACAAACAATAGAAGAGAAGTAATGTTATTCGGATCAAATAGAGACTTTAATTTAATGACTAAACTTAGTCGTGAGCTTATTAATGATATAATAGAGCAAGAAGTCCTATACCATAAGATAAGTTTAGAAGATACAGACGTTAATTTATACGGTGAAGCAATGGACAAATCGTACTTTAATGCTAATAAGTTAAATTGTCTAATAACTAGAGGTGATCAAGTAATAGATATACAGGAATTCGGTCCTGATTTAGGTAGAGAAGCTTCATTTGCATTTATTAGAGAGGATATGGTAGATTCTAATATTGTAGCAGAGGTAGGTGACATTATTCAATGGCACACCGACTTCTATGAAGTAGATACAGTTAGAGAGAATCAGTTATTTGTAGGTAGAGACAGTGGATATAATTTATCTAGCTATGCTAACAACTTTGGATCATCAGTATCCATCATAGTTGACTGTCACCTTACAAGAGCTGATAAAGTGGGTATAAGTAAAGTAGTATCTAGATAAGATGGCAGGAAATAAACCAACACCAGAGTACGAAGTACAGAATAACCTAAAGGATAGAGCTTTACAGGTATCTAGAGATAACGATACCGTTGAAACTATTACTATTGGTGTTAAGGATATAGATGAATCTATCTTCTATTACTTTAATAACGTACTTAAACCTCAGGTAACTCAGAACAGTTCAGTAATTAATGTGCCTCTTATATATGCTTCACCTGAAAGATGGGCAGCTATGCAGAAAGATGGATATTATCGTGATAAAAACGGTAAGATGCAAGCACCTTTAATTACATTTAAAAGAACTAACCTAGAAAAGAATAGAAACTTAGGTAATAAGTTAGATGGTAACAATCCTCAAAACTTTGGCATATTTACCAAACAGTATTCACGTAAAAATGCTTACGATAGATTTGGTACCTTAAACAATAGAGTTAAAGATAAAGAAATGTATGCAGTAGCCATACCGGACTACGTTAATATAACATACTCTTGTGTAATATTTACTGACTACATGGAACAGAACAACAAGATAATCGAAGGTATTAACTTTGCCTCTGATTCATATTGGGGAGACCCAAATAAATTCAAGTTTAGAGCTATGGTTAACAACTATACTACTGCTACAGACTTAGTTCAAGGTAATGACAGAATTGTTAAGACTGAGTTTGATATAAACTTACTTGGGTACATAATAACTGATGCAATAAATGCAGTTAATTTTAACCCTAAGAAGATGTACAGTAAGTCATCTATAAAAATAACTGGAGAAATTGATACGAAAGCTTTATAAAAAGCTATTTATTCGTAGAAAAGGTTGTCGTAATGTTAAAAAAAAGTAAGAGAGGTAAATGACTACTTTTTCATCAGAATTATCCGGCTCATTAATATTTGCATCCGGAAGCGAGGTACAAGCTAGGATAGTACCAGGATCGTCATCGTTAGCAATAACAGGTGCACTACATGTTAGTGGAGCTGATATAACGTTTGACGGTGTTTCAGTACTTGATCGTTTATCTAATCTAGAATCTGGCGGTGTAAGTGATTCAGCATCATTAGGACCACTAAATAGAACAACAGGTTCATTAAATATATTTACAGCATCTATTCAATCAGAAGTAGATGCAATAAAAATTACAACTGGTAGTTTAACTTCATCAGTTGAAACACTTACCTCACAGGTATCTTCATTAATAACGGTAACAGGATCATATTTACTTACATCCTCTACTTATTATTCTGAATCAGCACAGATATCCTCTTCAGGTTACTTAACATCTGCATCAGCTGCAGCAGCAGGCTTTGGAAGTGGTACAGTTCCAGCAGGAACAGTGTCTGGATCCACTCAAATAGAAGAGTTAGGATTCATTACAGCATCAGCAACAGCATCATACGTTAGTGGATCTAATATAGATGGGTTAGTTGATAGTGCATCATTAGCTTTAACTGCATCATTTATATCAGATACATTTATTTCAGCATCAGCTGTTAGAAGTGGCTTTGGATCTGGAGGATCAACACCAGCAGGTACAGTATCTAGTTCAACTCAAATTGAAGAGTTAGGATTTATTACATCTTCTGTTAGTGATACAACCTCTTTAAACATATTTACAGGTTCTATACAGACAGAAGTTGATACTCTTACAGCAGCTACTTCTTCTTATATAACTTCACTACCATCTGGTGTAGTTTCTAGTTCAAGTCAACTAACATCATCATATGATACAAGGTATGCCCTAAGTGGATCAGGCGGAGGAGGTGGAGGAGACGTAACATACGATGGAAATAGAGTAGTTTCTCAAGAAAACTTACCATCTTTATTTTCAAGTTCATTTAATCCAGGAACTTCAGGTAGTGTACAAGATTTTTTAAATGCAGTATTCTATCCAAACAGTGCTCCTACTATTACTACAGGTAATCAAACAGTATCTGAGTTTACTACATCAGGATCATCAATAGTTACTGTAGCAGGTACAGATCCAGAAGGTCAATCATTAACTTTTGGTACTTCATCGGCATATACATCAGATTTTGTTAGAGTTGCTTCAACTGGTGAAATGACTCTTAACACTTTAGCTACTGGTTCAATGAATACTGTAGATAGAGGTGATGGAAATGATGCACATCCTATTATATTAAGGGTAGTTGATGCATTTGGTACTGCAGCAACAAAAACAATTTACTTAACTGTGAGTCTTAACAGTGCTCCTCAATTTAGAGAGACTTCTGTTAGTGGTAACGTTATTACTTCGTATAGTACAAGTAGAAATGAAAATGCAAGTGCAGCAGAAGTAACTAAAATATATTTTACTGACACCGATAGTGATTCTATTACTATTACATCACAATCTGACGCTAATAACCACTTTATATTTAGTAAAACCGGTTCATATGTCAGACTATTACAAAATACTAGCTCGTTAGACTACGAGACAACAGCATCTTATAGCTTATCATTAACAGCTTCAGATGAACATAGTGTAGCAGGAGTAGATGATAATTCATTTACCACTTTACCAGTAACAATTACAGTAACTGATAATGCTGCTCCTACATTTAATAACCAGACCTTAACAGGTGTTACAGAAAGTGTATCATCTGGAACTACAGCTGGTACAGCAACTGCTTCAGACCCAGAAGGAGATACTATAACGTTTGTATCTTTTACTTTAGCAGGATTAGAGTTAGATGGTGGTACAGTTTCACTTTCTACCTACGGTGGTACAAGTAAAACAGATCCAACTGAAGATGCATTTCAAATGGCATCTAATGGAGTAGTAACTCTAAAAGCTGGAGCATATCTTAACTCAGATTTAATTAACTCTTATGTTTATAGCTCTTCTGTTTCTGATCCTTTTAACACTTATAATAATGCAACGGTTACCGTTCCGGTAGCTGACGACCAAGCACCTACTATTAGTGGTAACACAACATTATATGTAATAGAATCTGCAACATCAGGTGACGGTGTAAAAACTAACACAGATGGATACACAGGTACTAATATAAGGTTTACAGCTGATCAATCAGTGACTTGGTCTATTTCATCATCAGGATGGTTTAGTATAGATTCTTCTGGATATGTAACATTAGCATCAAATATATCAGGATCATCATATAATGGAGGTACTCAATTAGTTGGCAGTGTTACTGCTAGTAATTCATTTGGTACTCCAGCACAAACAAACTTTACAGTTAATATAACTGATAATGTTGCACCTACAATTACATTTACCGATACTTCAGCTAATCTGAATACAAATGGTGCAAGAAGTGGGTCAACAATTAATACAATTTCATTTAGTGACTCAGAAGGTGACAATGTAGATTTAACTTCATTTGTTTTCACCGACCCATCTGGTCAATTAAATACAATACAAGCAGGTGGTACGTTTATAGTACAACCTATTAATAATTTAAGTTCTTCTAACTATGGTATTACCGCATCAATAGATGATATACATTCTTTTGCAACTAGAACATCTAAACATGATTTAAATATTGCTGCAGCTCCAATAGGTTCTGCATCTAATAACGGTGACTACTATATAATAGAATCTGCAGTAAGCGGTGCAAATATAGTTATCAACAGCAATGGTAGAACAGGAACCAAAGGTGACTTAGATGTTACGTACAGTCCTCAATACAATAGTGCAGCAGTTCAGTCATTTACCTCATCTAATTCTGCAATAACTATTGATAGTGTAGGTGGACTAACTCTAAACACCAACGTAAGTGGTTCGACTACTAGTTCTGGTGATACTATTTCATCAACAATAACCTACCAGGATCAATTTAACAATATTGGTTCTAGTAGTATAAGTGTAAGTGTAGCGTTGAACACACCGCCTACTGCATCTTTTACTCAGCAATCTTCTAAATTCAATACAAATTTAGGTGTAGCTGGGACAACTTTATTTTCTGGTAGCATAACAGAATCAGAAGGAGATGTACCTTATAGTGCAAGTTTATCTGGAACAGATGCTGCATTATTTGAAATAGTTTATAATAATTCTGATTCTTCTTCTTTTGAAGTAAAAGCTATCAATGATTTACCAGCAGGTGATTATGATATTACAGCTAGTGTATTTGATTCTTTTGCTAAAGCACAACAAGTATCTAATACTGAAACAGATATTACAATTGCTGCAGCTCCAATTGGTACTTTAGGTACTAATGGTACATTCTATATTATAGAGTCAGCTGGTAATAGTAATAACATAAGAATCAATAGTGATGGTCGAACAGGTACACAAGCTGACTTATCAGTAAGTTATTCACCATCATATGGAAGTCCAACAGTACAATCATTTACTTCTTCTAATGCTCAAATAGCAGTAGATAGTAGCGGTAATTTAACAACAGGATTTTTATTAAGTGGATCTGGAACAGCATCAGGTGACACTATTACTTCTGATATAACATATAGAGATCAATATGACAATGTAGGGTCTGGAAGTATATCAATTAACGTAACAACTAATAACGCACCTGATATAACATTTAGTGATACAACAGCTAATCAAAATACCAATTTAGGTAGATCAGGAAGTACTTTAGTTACTTTAACGTTTAGTGACACTGAAAGTGATACGGTAGATTACGATAATGTAACATTTACCGGACTTAATAGTCAATTAAATACATTTAGATCTGGTACTTCATGGATTGTACAAGCAAAAAATAACCTAAGTGCTTCTACTTACCCTATAACAGCATCAGTAACAGATACACATGCTTTCAGAACCAATACAGAAAACGATTCATTTACAGTAGCAGCAGCAGATATAGGTACTTTATCAACTAATGGTACTTTCTATGTAATTGAATCAGCAGTAAGTGGAGCAGATGTAGTAACTAATTCAAATGGTAGAACAGGAACACAAGCAGATTTAGGAGTAAGTTACTCACCTAATTATGGAACAGCAGCAGTTCAATCATTTACTTCATCAAATGCTCAAGTAGCAATTACAAATGCTGGAGCAATTTCACTTAACCAACATATAAGCGGTTCTGGTACAGGATCAGGAGCATCAATAACATCTAATATTACTTTTAGAGATCAATATGATAATGTAGGATCTGGTAGTATAAGTATTAATGTAACAGAAAACGCAGCACCAACAGTAGTATCTTTTGCAGATATTACAGCTAATTTAACAGCTTCAGTAGCAATAGGTACTCACTTAGTAAGTATGAGTATTGCAGATACTGAAAGTAATACACCATTTAGTGCAAGTGTTGAAGGTAGTGATTCAGATAAGTTTGATTTCTTCTATACAGCAGCAGATTCATCATCAGCATTTATAAGAAATACTGCTCAATTAGCAGCAGGTACTTATAATTATAATGTAAAAGTTTCTGATAACTTTGGTAAGAGTACAACACATACTGGAAGAACAATTGAAGTAGCAGCACAACCATACTTAGTTTATGCGTACGGATATGATGGAGGTTCACCAGCATCAGAAGCAGCAGCATATGGTACATTAGGTGATGTAGGAGGAGACGGAGTTGGCATTACTTCTGGTTCAGTAATAGCAATGTTTCAAAGTGGAGCATTAGGAACAACATTTAGTCCTTCTCATGTAGGAGGAGATAATGAGCTACTTTATAGTTCATCACTTACAACATTATCTAATACATCTGGAACTGGTACAGGTTTAGCAAGTTTCGGATATTTAGACTTTAGTGGAGATGCTCAAATAGCATTATTCTTATTTCCATCTGCATCAGTAGTTGGTGATAAACCAGCTACAATGTATAATGGAGGAATACCTTACGGTAGTGGAACAGCAAAACAATACTCTTTATATGCTAAAGATATTGCAATTGAAGGAGTAACAAGTGCAGGGATATATTATTTCGAATTAGAAAATGATCATTTAGGTCATACTAATTGGGGAATGATTTTTCAAACAGGACAAAATAATAATAATTCAAGACTATTTTTGATGCCTTCAACAGGGTCGGCACCATAAAATGATTAGGACATGGCAGTAACTGCAACAGACATATATATTAGATCCGGTAATTCCGGAGCGTTTACCAAAATTGACTTTGTTCAAGGAGGGTGGATAACTGTCCCTTCTGCTTCAAACATGATTGCTTTGGATCCTACCAGAGTAGCTGAAGGTCAAATTGTTTACGTAGAACATACAAACGCTCTATATAAAGGATCATTCTTTGAAGCATTCGTAACTCCAGGCTATTCAGGATTTAGTAACTCACAATCATTTGCACCATTTACTTGGCCAGGTGGAGGTGGAGGAGGATCTTCTACTTTAGCAGGACTGACAGATGTATCTTCATCGGTAGCAAGTGCATCTAATGGTCAAGTATTAGCATACGATTCAACAGCAGGAGTATGGAAACCTCAAAGTGTTTCTGGTACAGGAGACATATCAGCAGTATTTGCTGGTGATGGTTTATCAGGAGGAGGTTCAGCAGGATCGGTAGTAATAGATGTAGATGCAGGTAACGGTATAGTACTCAACACAGAAGGTGTTAGTTTAGATACTGGTTCATCTCACTTTACAACAGCAGTTGATTCTAGAATAGTAACTCCTGCAACATTCAATTCATTCACATCTTCAATAGTAACATTTACAGCATCTATACAGACACAGGTTGATAGCTTAACAGCAGCAACTTCATCGTATGCAGATGCTAATAATAACGTCTTTTCTGGTGACGTAACTATTGGAGGAACACTTACTTTACTAACTCAATCTTCTGAACCTACTTACGTAAGTGGAGGATTATACTTAGATTCAAATTATAATCTATTTATAGGGGGCAGTTAACAGTATACCATGATATTTATTTATAACTAACGACAACTAAAAACATCAATAAGAAATGGCAACTTGGAAAAAAATTGTAGTCTCGGGTAGTAATATATCTCAACTAGCCAACGACTCAAATTATTTAGCATCATCCGGCCAGGGTATTTTATCTAGCTCAGCTCAGATAGCAACCGATATATCCGGATCAATAACAGCAACATCAGCATCATTAGCAACCAGTATAACAACTGAAGCAAACAATGTAGATGTCGTTCAATCACATGTTGGGAATATTCATTCCTTTACAGCATCAATAGACGGCGAAGTAACATCATTAATGGCCTTTACTGCATCAGCAGCAAGAGGTTCAGCAATTAGTGGTTCGTCAACAGCATTAAGTGCTTCATTAGCTACCCGTATTACTACGGAAGAGAATAATGTAGACGTAGCACAAGCACATATAGGTAACATACATTCCTTCACAGCATCTGCAGATAGTGAAATTTCTGCACTTATGGCATTTACTGCCTCTGCTGCTAGAAATGTAGCAATTAGTGGATCATCTACAGCATTAAGTGCATCGTTAGCAACAAGAGTTACAGACCAAGAAACATTTTCAAGTAGTTTAGATGCAACATTTGCAACTGAAGCTGAATTATTAACAGTTTCACAAAGTTTAAGTGCTTCGATAGCACCAGACATTACTACTAATAAAAACAATATTACGTCGTTAGATGGTGAAGTAACGTCTTTAATGGCATTCACAGGATCAGCTGCAAGAAATGTAGCGATTAGTGGATCATTTACTTCAACAAGTGCCTCTTTAGCAGCAGCAATTGCTAATATAAGTACTGACTTTGATGATATTACAAACAAACCAACACTACTATCTAGTTCAGCTCAAATAGCAACAGACATTAGTGGATCAGTTACATCTACGTCAGCGTCGTTAGCAGGTAGTATAACTACTAATACTAACAATCTATCAGTACAGACAGCTCACGTTGGTAATATACATGCATTTACAGCGTCAGCAGATGGAGAGATATCAGCTCTTATGGCAGCTACAGCATCAAGAGATGCTCATATAGGTAATATTCATGCCTTTACTGCTTCAGCTGATAGTGAGATATCGTCATTAATGGCATTTACTGCTAGTGCAGCCAGAGATACTGCAATTAGTGGAGCTATAACATCTACAAGTGCATCGTTAGCAACAAGTATAACAGCCAATGCAGTAGATATAGATGATTTAGAAACGTTTAGTTCATCAGTTAATTCAGCATTTACTTTAAGTGGTGCCGATGTAACAGTAAAAGGTGACTTCACTGTATCAGGAACAACAACAACAGTTGATTCTACAACAGTAGACATTTCAGATAATATAATTCAATTAAATGGTACTGGAGCAACTAAGGGTGGTTTAGCAGTTAATGATGTTACTGCACCAAACACAAACTCTGGATCATTATTATGGGATGGTACTAATGACTATTGGGTAGCAGGTCCAACAGGATCAGAGGTACAGATAGCATTAAGAGAAGGACATGGTATACTTTCTAGTTCAGCTCAAATAGCATCAGAGATTTCAGGATCTATAACAGCAACAAGTGCTTCATTAGCATCTGACATTACATCTGGTAATGCAGCAGGTACAGTTAATGCAGCAGCAATTGTAGCAATTAATACATTTACAGGATCTGCAGATGGAGAGATAACAGCATTAATGGCTGCTACGGCTTCTAGAGATTCTCATATTGGAAACATACATGCTTACACAGCATCAAGTGATGCAGAGATAACAGCCTTAATGGCGTTCACAGGATCATCTGCTAGAAACACAGCAATTAGTGGAGCATTTACATCAACATCAGCATCGTTAGCAAGTGATATTGCTGGCATGAGTGTTGACTTTAATATAGCAGGTACAACAGGTACCGATGTTGTAACAGTAGGAACAGATACATTAACATTTGCAAATGGTGGTGGTATAACATCAGCAGTAACAAACAACACAGTAACATTAGATGTTGTAGATGCAGTAATTAGTGGATCGTTTACATCAACTAGTGCTAGTATAGCAACAGACGTTGCAGCATTAACTGCATTTAGTTCTTCTATTGAAAGTACAATATATAGCTACACTGGTTCATTTGCAGGTGATGGTTCATCATTA
>Ga0206682_10000539_pt1 | contig 41174 bp, 65 predicted proteins | sample M240m12015metaG_FD_155444 | JGI IMG/M metagenome (GOLD analysis project Ga0206682, IMG submission 155444) | Ammonia-oxidizing marine archaeal communities from Monterey Bay, California, United States - M2 40m 12015 | ecosystem: Environmental > Aquatic > Marine > Intertidal zone | place: USA...
AATAAAACAAGTACAACAGATGCTATAGCTACTATTAAAAATAAAAATACAAGTAACGAAGGGCGTTATTTACAATTCAACGACAATACGGGAGTTGATATAGGCCAAATTGGTCATGTAGATCAAACAGAGTCTAATATATTTATAGCAACTTTTAGCACTGGTCTTAAATTTGAATCCTACATTACTTATAAAGCTATCTTACCTTGTAATGAAAATGGTGCAGACAGTGATAATGCTATTGATCTTGGAAGCTCATCAGTAAGATTTGATGATGTATATGCTACCAATGGCACTATCCAAACATCAGACAGAAACGAAAAACAAGACATACAAGCCTTAACAGATGCAGAGCAAAGAGTTGCTACAGCGTGTAAAGGTTTAATAAGAAGATTTAGATGGCAAGATTCAGTAGCAGAAAAAGATGATAATTCTGATTCTGATGAAACAGCTAGATATCATTTTGGAGTCATAGCACAAGACTTACAAGATGCATTTACAGCAGAAGGATTAAACGCAAGTGATTATGGTATGTTTATATCTAGCACTTGGGAAGATGATGATGGTGTAGAACAAACGAGACTTGGTGTAAGATATAACGAATTGCTAAGTTTTATAATAACAACAATATAGGAGAAAAAAATGGCGATAACATTAACAAGAACAGTGCAGAGAGTGGAGACATATCCTCTAGTAGACGCTACATCAGAAACTGTATCTGATACTAAGCCTACTGTTATGGTAGTTTATAACGAGAAGTTTGATGACCCTGATGACGCACAGCTTCCAGTTACAGCTACTAAAGTTAGTCACTTTAACTGTACTGATGATGTGACAGGTGAAGATGCTTTAGTACAAACTATCTGTACAGCAATTTGGGCTTAATATGTGGAACAAAGCAACCGTAAAGGTAGATAAAGATAAATTCTTGGCTTGGGTTAAAGATAACGAAATACAGATGAAGAATGTCATAGAGGTTGGTGAAAAGATCAACCTTAATGGCAAACTTAGATCAGTAGAATCACACACTAATAAGAATGGACTTTTATCAATACAACTAAAAGAAGTAAAGCAGAAGAAATCTAAGTAAATGGATGCTATAACTGTTATCCAAGAGGTAGGGTTTCCCATTGCCGCTTCACTTGGTCTTGGTTGGTTTATATATAAACTTATTATGCGAATTGTAGATGGCATGGAGACTAAACTTGATGTGGTAGATCAAAAAGTAGCAGAGCAAATATCAGCTATAGAAGATAGGCTAGGCACAAAACTTGATTCCCAACATGGTATTTTGGTAGCATTAATTGATAGGGTGCGAAGTTTAGACAATGAGATCATAAGGCAAGATACTCTTATTAAGACTATTCTTGGCGTACCACAACTAATAGATAGCAGTAAAATTGCTAAGGCAGATAGAGATGACCAAAGAAAAGATTAAAAGAAAAAGAGGTAGACCCAGTAATGCAGAACTCGCTAGGAGAAAAGAAGAAGCTGAAAAAGATAAAATAATAAAATTAGTATCTATCGTAGGTATTCTTTTAATTTTAGGTATCTTTATTCAAAATGCTATTGCTGATCAAATAGTACATAAGTTTAAATCACCATCTTTTAGTGGAATAAATACATCTAGCCATTATCTAACTATAGAAAATCAAGAATTTAATCGTAAGCTTACAATCAAAGAAGAAATAAAAGCCTTACAAGATGAAATAGAAAGAGAAAAAGAAAACTCTACACTTGCTAGGTTCATGCGAAACTTAGAAAGCAGAGTCTATGCTGAACTTTCAAGACAGCTAGTTAGTAACTTATTTGGCGAAACGCCTTCTGATTCAGGAATTATTGAACTAGAAGGAAATATAATTGAATATACGAGTGATGGCGTAACATTAACCCTAAAAATAACAGAAGCAGATGGCACAGTCACAGAAATTACAATTCCTATCGGTACTTTTACTTTCTAGTTGTTCAATTTTTGACCAGTATGAAGATACATACGATCAAAGAGCAAATAACGACATAGTAAGGATAGATCAACTGCATTCTAAAGAATTAGCTAATGTACAAAAACCTCTAGTACAACCTATAGTAGCTGTATATCCAACAGCATTTACAGATCAAACAGGACAAAGAAAAAGTAACAGTGAATTTGCTTTATTTTCTACTGCTGTAACACAAGCACCCTACACATTATTAATTAGAGCATTAAAACATTCTAGTAATGGTGAATTTTTTAGAGTAGTAGAAAGGGTTGGTTTAGATAACTTAACAAAAGAAAGACAGCTAATTAGATCAGCAAGAGAACAATTTGCAAAAGATGGTGAAGAAAAGAACGTACCGCCACTGCTCTTTGCAGGTGTATTGCTAGAAGGTGCTGTAATAAGCTATGATAGTAACTTGTCAACTGGTGGTGTTGGTGCTAGGTATCTAGGAATAGGTAAAAGCATTCAATATAGAGAAGACAATATTACAGTTAGTCTTCGTATGGTATCAGTTGCAACAGGTGAGATACTTATAGAAGTATTAAGCCAAAAAACCATATTTAGTTATGGCAAATCAGAAGATGTTTTTAGATTCATAGAGATGGGTACTGAACTTGTAGAAATTGAATTAGGTAATTCAAGAAACGAGTCAACAACGATTGCACTGATGAAAGCTATAGAAGGTGCAGTCTTAGAGCTAATAAATATCGGATACGATAGGAGTTTTTGGAAACATGAAGAAACTGAAATTACTAAGCCTGATTGCGATGATGATTGCATCACCAACATACGCGGCTGATAACGAAATATTTGTAGATCAATCAGGAACAGGTGCAAATATAGATTTAGAACAACTAGGTATATCTAATATTATAGGTGGTCTTAACACAGAAGCAGGAAGTCTCACAGCTTTTGATTTAGATGGAAATTCTATGACTTTAGATATCAATATGATTGGTGCAACAAATAAATTTTTAGGTGATATATACGCTGATAACTTTACAGGTTTGTATAATTTCACTGGTTCAACTAATTCTTTTACTATCCAAGTAGACCCAACTAATAGTTTTGGTGCAGATGGTTCTGATCATAATATTGCAGTAACTGGTGCTTCTAATACATTTACATTGAATCAAGGAACTACTGCACTATCCGCAAGTCTTAATTTAGATTGGATTATTCAAGGTTCTAACAATACCATTACATCAAATATAAATATTGACGGTGCTACTAATTATATGGATATAGATGGTTCTGATAATACAGTTACATATACAGGTACTGGTGTTAATGCTTCAGCAGGTGGATATTTCTATCTAGACCATACAGGTGGTCAAAGAACATTTAATATTCAACAATTAAGTACACAGGACAATGACTGGCTCAAAATCATATCAGTGGGTGGCAACTCTTCTTCTACTGTTTGTGTTATCCAAAACGATCAAGGCACAAGCACAGGCTGTTGATATTGGAGATATATCTGAGCTAAATGGCTCAGCACAAATAGTTAGAGATAAGCCCTATAATGCAAACCTAAAATTTGCTATACAAAGCAATGATGAAGCTATTACTTCTAATGGAAGAATGGCAATTAAATTTCTTGATGAATCTACAGTCAAACTTACTGAACACTCACAGCTATTAATAGATGAATATATCTATGACCCCGACCCATCTAAATCTAAGATGGCTCTTACCTTTGGATTAGGCACAGCAAGATTTATCACAGGCAATCTTAATAGAATAGATAAACAGAATATAAAACTTAAAACTCCTACTGCAAATATAGCAATCAGAGGTACAGATTTTACAGCTACTGTAGATGAACTAGGCAGGTCATTAATAATACTGCTACCCGATGCTCTGGGCTTGTCTAGTGGTGAGATAGAAGTAGTTACTGCTATGGGTACAGTTTTACTAAATAAACCATTTCAAGCCACTACAGTTAATGTCTTTGAATCTAAACCTAGTAAACCAGTTATCTTAGATTTAACTCTAGATATTATTGATAATATGTTAATAGTCACACCACCAAAAAAAGAAATAAGTCTTACAGAAGAAATTGCACAAAATTCACAACAAAATATATTAGATTTTAACGATTTAGATATTGATTATCTTGATAAAGATTTTTTTGGTAAAGATGAATTAGAGTTTACAGAACTAGATATTAACTATCTTGATACTAACTATCTTGAAGATTTATTAAATGTCTTAGATGCACTTGCAGTAAATAAACAAGAAGATGTTTTAGCTGTAGTTGGTGGTATTGACGTTCAAGGCACAAAAATTGGTCAAGATACAGAAACACAGATAACCACTCTAATAGCAGGTAATGTTATAAGTCTTAGAAGAGATGTTAATAATTCTGCAAGATTAGATCTAAATGGTGATGATGCTTATACTCTTATCATAATTCAAGATGGCGTTTCTAATGTTATTAAGATAAATGGCGGTGGTGACTCTGTTATTAGTATTACGCAAAGCGACTAATTCCACCATGCAGGTTTATCTGTACCTTTTTCCCATTTAGCATAATGCTTTTCAGCAATCATATATTTACGATATGCATCAATATGATCTAAACTGTTTTTGTATTCTAAAGGCATAGCCTGTGCAAAAGGTGTTATATCACCTTCTTGTATATTCATAGGAAACCTTTTTAAACCATCCCATAGTTTTGTCCATGAAGCATGGTGCCTTCCATATCTGAAATAATACTCTTCACATAATGTTATGAAGTGCAGCAATAACCATCTGTAGTTTTCATGTGTTTCACGCGCCCACACAGTGCAAGGGTGGTTGTAATATGCTTTCTTATACAAACCCATCTCCTCACAGTAGTCTGCAGGACTAAGGTATCTGTGAGCCGTAGATAGCATCTGCGCTGTTTCTAATGGCATTTTTACTATTAGCTTATCGGGCAATGCTCTAGCTGATGCGACAGCACAATCTTCTACTGCAAATATATTCATTTATCTGCTTTAATTAAGTCTAGTAAAAAAATAATTGTATCTTCTTTATATTCTGCTTGTTTTAAAGCATCAATCACATCAAACCTTGTATATCCTAGATCAATCATTTGGTTCATTTTAGCAACAATTTTATTTATCGCTATTTCTCTTTTGCTTAGTTTTTTCATATTTTTCTCCTTAAATGAAGGTCTGCTGTTAAACAACAGCAAACCCTTTGTGACAAATTGCAGCAACACAATGTTCAACTTTATATAGTTGAAATATTGCTGTAACTCTTGTTGATTCAGGCACACCAACCACAATAGGTCTAAATTGTGAAAGGTTATATTTTTCTAGAGCTTTTTCTAAATTAGCTAAATTAGCGTAACTTTTTGTATCTGTTAGTAAGTTGTCCATTTTTTGTTTCCTATTTTTGTTTAACATAATAAACATTATATAGACTTTTATGACCAATACAACCCTTTATGGGTTATTTATTAATTTATTTTTTGATATGATGGTTTTATGAAAAAACTTATATTTCCGATACTAATACTTACATCATTACCTCTAATTTTTGGAAGTAATGTGCAACAGGTAATAAAGCTTAGAACTTTTGATAACTTTATCAAACAGTATATGCCATCTGATAATTTTGTAATTCTTAATATTACTGAAGATGATGTGGAAAGAGAAGGAGGTTATCCTCTACCACGAAGACGATTAGCAGAGATTCAAGTAGAACTCATAAATCGTGGTGCTATTGGTGTCGGATGGGTTATATCTTTCCCGCAAGAAGATAGGCTAGGAGGTGATGTAGCTTTTGCAGAAGCACTTGGATATGCACCTTCAGTTATCGCTATGTTTGAAGATGGAAAAAATAAGTATCCTAAATCCACTGGTACGGTTGTCAAAGGTAATCATGTTGATGGTATAGTAAGTATGGGCGTTAAGGAAAACCTGAACACTCTTACAGATAATACATTGCAGGGTCTAGCCATTGCGCCCACTGAAGTTGATCAGTTAGTAAGAAGAATACCACTTTTAGTAAGCACTCCTGATGGTGAATGGATACCTGCATTCGGCACACAAATATATAAAGCTTTATTTAATGTAGACACATACATTGTTGCTACTGGTGTAAATGGTATTGAAGAAATATCTATAAGGGGTATACCTCCTGTTAAAACAGACGGTCTTGGTCGTAAGTGGATTAGTTGGGTTGATACTAAACAAACAGATCTTAAAGAAATGAACGTAGAAGGTAAGTTTGTATTTGTAGGTGTTACAGCTAATGGTGTAATGCCTCAGATTGCAACTCCAGTCGGATTATTAGAGCCGCATCGCATACAGGCAGCCCTTGCTGAGTCAATTCTTATACAGGATAGCCCATATATACCTGATTGGTCTTTAGCTGCAGAAATGATTATATTTTTTGTTTCTGTAAGCCTTATATGGCTTGTATTAAACGCTTTTGGTGTCACTTGGGGTGTTTTGTTAGCTATATTAATAATGTTTTCCACAGCTTATACAGGATATAAACTCATACACAACGGAATCTTGCTTGATGTAACTTGGTCTTTAATATCACAGTTTATAACAGGCTCTTTAGCTCTATATTTAAGATTTAGAGAACAATGGAAACTTAGGGAACAGATAAAAGGTCAATTTGAGCATTATCTTGACCCAAGACAAGTCAAAAAATTACAAGATAACCCTACATTATTAAAACTTGGCGGTGAAAGGCGTTATGCAACTTTTTTATTTACAGATGTTCGTGGTTTTACAGCTTTATCAGAATCATTGGAACCTGAACAAGTAACTTACATCATGAACAGAGCATTGACTGCACAACAAGAAGCAGTGCAAAAACATGGTGGTATGGTTGATAAATATATAGGTGATGCAATGATGGCTATTTTCAATGCACCTATTGATCTAAAAGAACATGAAACAAAGGCATTAGAATGTGCTATAGATATACAAAAAAATATGCACGAACTAAATTATGTATTGGTAGATGAAGGCATAACACCAGTTACTATAGGTATAGGAATAAATACAGGATATGCAGTTATAGGCAATATGGGTTCTAAAAATAGATTTGATTATACTGCTATAGGTGATGCTGTTAATGTTGCGGCAAGACTTGAATCAGGAACAAAACAAGCAGGTGTAGATTTGTTGATTGGTCAAACTACAAAAAATGCTATAAAATTAGAATTAACATCTTTAGAGCCAATACAGGCTAAAGGTAAAAGCGAAAAATTACAGGTGTATACATGGGGTTCAAATTATCGTTAGCATTAGGTGGCTTGCTGCTAATATCCCTTACAAGCAGCACTTGGTATATAAACAAATTACAAGATCAAATAGCAGTTTTAAAAGGCAATCAAATAGCTTTAGAAAATTCTATAGAACAACAAAACGAATCTATTAAAAAAAATCTAGCAAAACAAAAACAAACACAAGAGCAAGTAAATGTTCTAACTGCAAAGAACCAAGAAGCACAAAGAGAAGTTAATAAACTTAAAAATACTTTTGCAAAACATGATCTAGATAATCTTGCTTTAGCTAAACCAAAGCTAATAGAAAATATAGTTAATAAGGGAACAAAGAAAGTCAAAGAAGACTTTGTAGCTTTAACCAATCCTAATCAGTTTGATGAAAAATCTAATAATAGTTAGTTTAACCTTATTCTACTTCACAGCGTGTTCTATGTTGCCAACGCAACCTAAACCTGTGGAAGTTATAACAGTTGCAGAGCCATCCCCTATGTATCACCCGCCACTCCCAATAGAGTTATCTATGGCGGATATTGATTGGGAAATTTTAACCCCCCAAATAATGGAAGAGTACCTTTCAGATTTAGAAACAGGCTCTGCACCTGAAACAGCATATTATTCATTGACCACTAAAGATTATGAAAATCTATCAATGAACATGGCAGAAATAAAACGCTATATCAAAGAAACTTTACACATCATTAAGTTTTATAGAGATTATGATAAGCAAGATCAACCTGAAGAAAAGGTGTCAGACACAAGATAATCTGATACCATTTAGATTCATTCATTATAGGAGAGACTAATATGTTAGGAATGATAGGAGAATGGTTGGGTATTATTACAGGTGTCGTATGCGGAGCATCAATACTATGTGCTTTAACCCCAACCCCAAAAGATGATGCCATGATTGGAAAGCTCTATAAAATTTTAGAGTTGATGGCTTTAAACATCGGCAAGGCAAAGCAGTAAGCTATGTCTAAATCAGTCACACCATTTGTATACAACGCTATACTTGAAAGGGTAATAGATGGAGACACCATAGATGTGACTTTAGATTTAGGCTTTGACGTAAAGCTTCACAAACAAAGATGCAGACTTAATGGGATTGATACCCCTGAGTCACGAACTAGAAATTTAGAAGAAAAAGCACTTGGTCTTCAAGCAAAAGAAAGGCTAAAAGAATTATGTGCTGTAAAATTAGTAATACAATCACATGGGAAGGGAAAATATGGAAGGATTCTTGCGACACCTTTTACAAAAGATGGAAAAGATATTTGCCAAGCCCTTGTCAAAGAAGGACACGCAGTTGAATACTGGGGTGGCAAAAAAACAGCCAAAGTCAAAAAAGATGGAACTTGGGGAGAGTAATATGAAAATATCACAAGAAGGAATAGCGCTTATTAAAGTATTTGAAGGGTGTAAATTAGAATCTTATAAATGTGCCGCAGATGTTTGGACAATAGGCTATGGTCATACAAAGTCTGTAGCAGAAGGGCAAGAGATAACACAGGAAGAAGCAGATAGTATATTGCTTTCTGATCTAGAGATATATGAAGATGCTGTGCTTAAAGCTGTAGAAGTACCATTACATCAACATCAATTTGATGCTTTAGTTTCATGGACTTTTAATCTTGGTGGTGCAAACCTAAACGCTTCAACGATGCTTAAAGTAATTAACAAAGCTGAATATGAAGATGTTCCTGCACAGATAAAGAGATGGAATAAAGCAGGTGGAAAGGTGCTACAAGGTCTTATAAGGCGTAGAGAAGCAGAAGCACTATTATTTGAAGGTAAAGACTGGGAAAATGGCACTAAGTAAAACACAAACTAAAAGACTCGGTGGAATATTAGCAATAATGTTTGGTGATGATATACCTAGTGAAAACTTAACTGCTTTGATTGCAGATGGTTTTATAAAAGTAGAGGGTCAAAAATACACTCTTACTGATAAAGGCTTAGATGAAAAAAACCGTCTTTGTACCCTATGTGGTTTAAATATCAAATACAGTTCAGAAAATAAAATTAGTTAATAAAAACTTTTGATTCAAGCTGTTTGTATCCCCACATTTTTTTAAATGTAATTTCTGCTTCATCTATACTTAATTTTTTTTCTTTGTACATTTCTCTTTCCATTCTATTAGCTTGATACCATCTATAAAAGTTTACAGTGTACGGTGTATCATCATCATATAAAAAATCCATAATAACCCCTATGAAAAAGAAACGAATTGCATATAAGGCTCTTCTTTGTAACCTTTAGGCATCCATTTAGTTATTTTTTTTATGGTATCAATATTTCTATCAAATGAAATAGTGTTACCTTTACCATCATCACATGCTAACAATGCTTTTCCTGCATAACATCTACCTTTTGTATGATCTTTAGTTACTAATTTGAAGTATCTATTTTCAATTAGCAAACCTTCATCATCAATGTACATAATTACATTTCCACCAAGTCGCACCACATCAAAACATCTGCAATCAATCAGACTTGTTATGTTTGCAGGATTTTCGTTGTTTGTTACAACTTCTGTAGTAATTTCTTGATTATGTGGGTCAATTACAATTACATCTATTTTCTTACTCATTTATTACCTCAACTAATTTAAAGTATTGCTTAATTGCAATCTCAATTCTTTTATTAATATTTGCATGACCGTTCTCAAAACGACATATCATGCTTCTGTTTGGAATGCCTTTTGTAAGGTATCCAAGATGTTGCGCTAACTCACTTTGAGTAACGTCATGTTTTTTTCTTAATTCATAAAGCTCTAGACCATTCATTTTATATCCTCCATTTCTATTCCAAGATTATCTAAAACTGTTGCATACCACGCATCAATAGTTTGATTGCAGTCATTCTCTGTCCAATCACATGGGTCAATTTTTTTATAGTTCCACTTAGTAAACCATATTACGAACACATGCCAAAGTTTAGGATTTGTTTCTATACAAGGCTTATGCATTTTTTTTACCTCTTTTAATAATAGTTCTTGCATAAACTATACTTCCATAATTTATACCATCATCATTAAATTCATCATTGATATCAGTTCTTACTTGGCGCATATTTGAAAAAGGGTATTCAGAAACAACAAGTTCACTAAAAATGTCACCTGCAACTTGCCACGCTCGCAAATCACCATTAGCACCAATATAAAAACAATCAGATGAAGTCTCTAACTGTACATATTTATTAATCCAGTAAACATCTAGCTTACCTCTAACCTCTTTTAAGGGTATGTTTTTGTTTCTTAACCAATTAGCCTGTCCATCATAAGATAAGCGATTAGATGATCTTAGCTCTATCTTGTAGACGTTTTTCATTCGCATTTCTTCTATCATCAATGTAACTCCTTGCCATATTTAATAGCGTTGTGAAGTCTTATCCACTCTTCACTGTTTATTGTCTCTCTAATAACATGCACTTTCATGCTCATAAAATCTAATTTATATTTGTTTGATAGTTGCTCTATAACATCAAACATTAATTCTTGTCTTGCACTCATAGTATTTTCCCAGTTTTTTTATCTATAGCTGCTATGAAACCATAATGATCTCTAAGCACCCACCATTTATTAAATTCAGCACTTAATTCTTTGCAGGGTTGGTTGTATGTCATACCCGCATCTGATGCTCTGCTTATATATTGATATTTAGCTTGTTCATATGTTGTGGCTTTGTTATTTGACATATTTACACTCTCCACTTATCTCAAAGTCATACCATTGGTATAACTCTTCTCTGTTTTCTAAATAAATTTTATTAAAAAGAAGTTCTAGTTTTCTATCAGCCTCTTCGTATCCAAATTCTTCAATAAACTCAATCATGTTGTGCTTTATACATATCATGGTTAATGAGTCTACAAAATTACTTACATGCTTCATTACTTAACCCTCCACAATCTAACTTCATAAGTTTGTTCATCTTTTTTAATTGTTCTTGATATTACTTTTGGGTAATCAGTAGCGTAATATGTGCCGCCTTTCCACTTAGGATTATCTTTAATCTGCTCATAACCGTTTGCTAGTCGCATTTTTTGCGCTGTCAAATAAATCTTAGTTAGATTAGCAGGGTTGTTTACAAGTATTGAGTCTCCTATTTGCATTTCATCAATAAGTGATTCAGCATCTATGTTTGAAATAGTGTTGCTACAAGGTAGCGGTATGTTTTTTTCTATATTAACAGTCATAATAACCCCTTATAGCACTGCTATTTTTTCTGCTAGGTCATGAAAGTTTGCATCTTCTAAAGCTTCACTAGCAACTGTTAATATTTTATCCCCATCCCATTTAGTAAATTTACTAACTACAAGCGCAAGCGCTTCCTCATCTGTAGCATGATGATCAGCAACAAATGATTTTTTCTTAATTGCTTCAAGCAATACAGGTAACACTTGATCAATCATTGCATCAGTGCTTTGGTTTGTGTCTAAAGTAATATTCATATTATCTCCTTTTAAATTATGTACTTTGTTTAACATAATAAACATTATATAGACTTTTATGACCAATACAACCCCAAAACGTACTTTTTTTTAAATTATTTTAGAAAGGTAAGTCATTGTCATCTATATCATGCATTTGTGTGCCTTCCCACAAGCTTTTTGCATATTCTTTTCCAAAGTTACCTTTCATACCATAGTTTTCAAAAAATAACTTTTCTGATCCATATTTTGTATGCAGTAGCTGATGATGAAATAAACAAAGAGGAATAACATTTGCATCTTCTGCTTTTAGAGACATACCGCGCACACCTAGCCAAGGCTTCAATAAATGATGTGCTTGTACTATTCTATGATGCGAATAGTAGCCTGCCTTACATATGGTGCAAGGCAAACTACGAACATACTGCAGATGTTTTGTATTCTTAGAAGGGCGCTTTTTGTTCATCATCAACTAGTTTTAATGAACAGCTTTGAAAGTCAATACCGCTATTAGCACTTACTTGATTCCAAGCGCCATATTTGTAAAACGAACCATCAAAATATATTTTTCCTCCAACATCGGGACTTCTTTCATTTAGCTTTTCATTGGCATCATGAACATAAACTAAACCTGCACTAAACATCAATTCATGTTTAATTTGTCCTTTGTCATTCTCACTTTCTACCATGACACCATATCTTTTGACACCTCCAATAGTAAAGCTACCTCTTTTTATAACCTTTGACTTTGTCTCATTAAACAAAGCACCTTTCAAATTATCATCAAATTTATCATTCATCATTTACTCCTTTTATAGTTAATTTATATTGCCAACCTTTGCTGTTCCAAATTCTTTTTTTCTCTACCACTTCACCATATAAACACAGATCATATTTTTCTCTAGCGTAATCTTTTCTTAGATTTCTTATGGCTGCACTAATAGTAGGCTCACCATACATCTTGCCTGTTTTGTTTCTTATAGTTTGTTGTAAATCCCAAAACGTCCACCACTTACCATTGCGCATACACATAAAAACAAAATCATCTAGAGTTGTTGGTTTAATCATTGGCGCTATTTTCGTATATTGCTAATAATTTATCATAAGCAGCTTTTGTATCACCATCTGATGCTACCTGTGCTTTTATTATTGTTTCTTTGTTAAGTGTGAATATTCTTTTGCAATCACTGCTTTTTGGGTCTGATAAAAATGTTCTTAAATGATGTAGGTACTTTTCTTCATTATCAGTATTTATTACAACAGCTTTATTGTCAGATTCAATTTTATATTTACCTTTAACTTTTTTTATTATCTCAGAAGCCCTGCTTGCTACAGGCTTTAGTTTTGTTGCGCTTGGCTTGCTGTTGATAGCGTTATCAACCTCAAAAGCACTAGCATATTCACCGCCACCTAATCCGCAACATGCAAGCGCTCTACCTATTGCACTTGTGCAACAATTTTCAAGTGCCGATGTTTTATTAACCATGCCTGCTGCTCTATATTCTTCTGCATAGTCATTGCCTAATACCCTAAGTTCCCCATCAATGTATACGCTTACAGTGGCTTTGACTACCACTCTAGTATCATCATGGTGTATAACTTCTGTTGCAATTTGTGCATCAGTTCCTAGATGTTTTCTAAAGCTGTGTACTCGTGTGTCTACAGTGGTATAAAACTTTCCTTTGATATTAACCTTATCTGTATTTGGCAGATTAGCTATTTCACTGATTGCATTTTTTAAATTCTCCATTATATTCTCCATAGTTTTTTTGCTTCTTGTTTTTCTTTATTTGACCATTTCCAATCATCAAAGTTTGGAAAAAACAATTCAGCTATTCCGTTTACATCATTACTATAAGAAAGCACGTTCATCATACTCATACATGCCCTCTTAACCTCATTAATATGCGTATCTACATTTTGAACAGGTGTTGTAACGACTTGTTGTTTAGTCTTTGTTACATGCACATAGTCAATTATAGGCACACAATTTTCAGCAGCCGCATAAATGCTAAGCTGTCTTGAAACCGTATCTAACATTTTTGTTGGTAGGCGATTCACCGTTTTTATATCACGAACTACCCCTTCATACTGCAAGTCTAAATATCCAATAATTGGGATTGGTAGAAAATCATACTCTAGTACAATTCTTTTTTGCGTATCAATAGGCTCACCTAATTCTCTAAAGTGTGGTATTGCTATATCAATATATGAATTTAATAAATCTCTTTCTTTTGATACCTTATCTAAATCAAAGCCAATTTTTTCATCTTGTGCCTTAATCATTTTTTCATCAAATATTTCTTTAGCTAATGTTTGACATTGTTTAACAGAAAGATTTTCATAAACTGCTTTGCAAATAACATCATCAACAGCTATACCTCTCCACATAGCAGGTGAACCAAAGCTATCACGATAGCCACCAACATAAGTAAGAACCCATCTTGCGGGATTTGTTATAAACTCATTTATAGATGATGCACTAAGATATTCTATATTGTGCGCTTCAAAGGGGTTGTTAGTCATATTATTATCAATGTTATAAAAAATTATTTATGCAGTTTAAGACAAATTGGGTGGATATGCAACCCATGTTCTGATAGAATTAAAAAATGAAATTAGGAATATGGTTAAAAGATAACAAGCATACACACAATACATTTGTTAATTATGCTTATGATGAAGGTGCAACTTTTTCAATACATGCATTAGCAAAATGGTGTCGCGGTGTGCGTATACCTAGAAAAGAAGAGATGCAAATTATCTATGACCTCACTAATGGAAATGTAACCCCAAATGATTTTTATAACCTAAAAGAAAAATAGTTCTTGCAATGGTGATACTTTATAAGTACATTATGGGCTATGAGTATTGATGCACTAGGTTGGGTAAAAAAACAAAAATGTAATACGCCTTCAACAAAATTAGTGCTTTTTATACTTGGCAACTATGCCGATGAAAAAAATAGTTGTTACCCTAGTGAAAAACATTTGGGTAAAATATGTGGTATATCAGATAGGCAAGTGCGCAGAGCGCTAACATGGCTTACAGAAAATAATTTAATTACTATACAGCACCGCAAAGGTACTTCTAATCGCTATTTTCTTAGTATGGACGCACATGTCCACACTAGTATGGACATACATGTCCTACCTGTTAGGACACCAGTGTCCGCCTATACTAAAGATATACAAAAGAATAAGACTAAAAAATTGAATAACAAAAAAAGGAGTAAGAATGAACTTGCAGGCTAAACTAAAGAATGAACATAATATAAATGCAGATAATTGCGATATTGGAACACACAAAATTAATTGTCCACAATGTCAACCACCACACAACCCAAAGGATAGACCTCTTAGTCTGACTATTGATACTGATACCGCGTTATGGCTATGCCATCATTGCAATTTTAGCGGCTCAGTGAAAGAAAAAGGCGCAACTGGTGTGGTTAAAGCAAAGGTAGTCAAGAAAGATATAAATTTTAATCAAAAATCTAATAATTTTTTGGATACATATTTTACAGGCAGATCAATAAGTAGAGATACCTATGAAAGTTTTAATATATTTTCAAATGATAGTAGATGGATAGCTTTTCCATACAACGGATTTAATAACAGGTGTGACAATATTAAATATAGGACTGTAGACAAACAGTTCAAACAAACACCAAATGCTAAAAAAAGTTTATATAATTATGCGCATGTTAAAGATGCAAAGACTGTTGTTTTTGTAGAGGGTGAGATAGATGTAATAAGTCTTTGGGAGGTTGGCATAAAAAATTGTACAACCATACCCGATGGTGCGCCTGCGAAAGTATCATATAAAGAGAATGACAAAAGGTTTAGCTGTTTACAGACACACCCACTTAAAGCACATAAGATTATTTTATTTGTTGATTCTGATGGTGCAGGTGAAAACTTGAACAAAGAGTTGGTTCATAGGTATGGAAAAGATAGATGTTGGGTAGTGCAGACACCAAAAGACTGCAAAGATGCAAATGATGTACTTGTAAAGCATGGAGCAAGCGCTCTAAAGCAACTGGTTGAAAGAGCAAAGCCATTGCCTGTTGATGGCTTGTATACAGTAAAAAATTACACACAAGAAGTATTAGATTTATATAATGGCAACTATGATAAACCTTTAGAAATTGGTTATCCAAACCTAGACAAGCTATACAAAGTGCAAAAAGGTACGTTTCATGTTTGGACTGGTATACCAAATCATGGGAAAAGTACGTTTTTAGATCAAGTGCTAGTACGTTTAGCCAAGCAACATGGTTGGAAGTTTGCTTTATTTTCACCCGAACATTCAACCAAGATGCATATTAGAAGGCTTGCACAAATAGTTGCTGAGAAGCCATTTGATCAAGGTTTCACTAGCAGAATGAAGACTGATGAATTACATGCTACTTTAGAGTGGATACATGAGCATTTTTATTTTATTGAAACAAGGGAACATATACCAAATATTACAAAAATTCTTGATATTGCGAAGCAAAGTTGTCAAAAATTTGGCATTAATGGGATTGTTATAGACCCTTACAATGAAGTTGATGCTAGAAGGCAAGGTAATTATAGAGAAGATGAACACATAAGAGACTTTATATCTAACTGCAAAAGGTTCGCTAGAACACATGATTGCAGTGTTTGGGTTGTAGCACATCCTACAAAAATGCAAAAAGATAATGATGGGGGTTATGCGCCACCAACAGCGTATGATATAGCAGGTGCTTCACATTGGCATAACCAAAGTGATGCAGTTGTTACCGTACATAGAGATTTTGATGATGATAGTGTTAGTATTATTACTAGGAAGATAAGAGAGCAAGGATTATACGGCTCAATTGGTGAAGCTAAGTTTGAATACGATCAAGTAAAAAGAATTTTTGTAGAACGTGATTATAACGCTGACTGGGACTATTAAATTATGGATATTGGAAAAATATACGATCTTATAGCTAATGAATATGAAAATAATTATTCAGATGAGCGTGTAGGTGAAATTGTAGAAGCTGAAAACAACTATATAAAAGAGGTTATGCCCTATCAAGATGGAACAATATTAGATTGCGGAAGTGGAACAGGATTACTTATAGACTTGCTTGGCATAAAACAAAACTTATACACTGGTATTGATGAATCAAAAAACATGATGCAAATAGCAAAAAAAAAATATCCACAACACAAATTTTTAAGAGGTGATGTTTTTAAACATAAAGGACTTTATGACTGTGTAGTAAGTCTTTTTAGTGTCCCCGACTATTGCGGCATTGATATAATAAAAAAATCATATGATCTTTTAAATGAAAAAGGTTTATTTGTATCAACATTTATAAATGCAGATGGCGCATATAAAAAAATACATTGCATAGAGGAACTTGGTGTTGATTATGAGCCACATAGGTTTACATATGCACAAATTAAAAGCGAACTAGATAAAAACAAATTCTCTTGGTATTATATATTATCAATATGCAACATAGAGACATGTACAGATGTACAAGAAATGACCAACTATCTTTTAAACAATAAACACAATTTAAAAAAAGCTAAATACTTTTTCGTGATGGGACAAAAAATATGAGACTAAATTTAAACATGAATGTATTTGATGCAGCTTTATCAAGACTGCAAGAATTATATGAACAAGATCACACAATAGTAATATCTCAAAGTGGAGGTAAGGATTCTACAGTTTGTATGGAACTAGCTATCATGGCAGCAGATGCCGCAGGCAAGCTTCCGATAAATGTCATACATAGAGATGAAGAGATATTATTTCCAAATACTTATGAATATTTAGAAAGGTGCGCTCAAAGACCCGAGATTAATTTTCATCATGTATGGGCAGGTCAACCAGTTGTAAATGTATTTAATAGAGCCAACCCTTACTGGTATATATTTGATGAAACAATACCCAAAGAAGAATGGGTAAGACAACCTCCTGATTATGCATATCAAATTAAAGAAAAAAATATACAAGCTTTAGTTACAAAAGAAAGGTTTCCAACTGAAGAGGGGAAAGATTTACTTTCATGCATAGGGTTAAGAGTACAAGAAAGCCCAAACAGAAGAATGGGTTTATTTTCAAGCAAAGGACATATCACAAAACCAAATAAGCTTGGTGTTAAATACTTGCGACCTATTTATGATTGGACTGATGGAGATGTATGGAAAGCAATTAATGATTTTAAATGGGACTATAACCATGCATATGATGTGATGGTAAAACATGGAAGGTCAAAAAATAAGTTAAGGATTGCTCCACTTACAATGACAACTTCAGGAATTCCTGATTTGCAGTTAGCACAGAAAGCATGGCCTCGTTGGTTTGACTCTGTTTGTCATAGACTAGATGGCATAAGAACAGTTGCACAGTTTGGTAAAATTTCATGTCAACCTAGAAGAAGAGCAGGTGAAACTTGGGAAGAATGTTATCAACGTGAGTGTATTGATGAAGCGCCAACTTGGATAAAACAAAGATCAGAACTAGCATTGCGCAATCAACTAGAGAGACACAGAAGACAAAATGGCAACATACCGTTCCCGCAAATTAATGCAATAAGAGCAAATCCAATCGGCTCATACAAAAAACTTTGCATGGCTATGTGGAACGGAGACCCTTTCAGCATGAAGGCTGCTTTTTTACCATATATGGAACCTGAATATTTTAGAAAAGGAGAGGGCTTTTGGGGTGGTAAACCAACATTCTAATGAGTGCTACATTCCGCAAAACTGATAAATTTTATATGGACATTAAAGACTTATTAAAAAAAGAAAAAAGTTTATGGCTTGAAGAAAACATTAATTCTGTTAAATGGATTTGGGCTAAAACATATGCGAAAATTGCACCACATTATTATATAAGAAAGCATGAACAACCATATCTTTACGGTATTCTTCAAAGAATGATAGAATCACATGGTCAAGATGAACTTTACACAAACCATAAGGGTACGACATATCCTTGCAGATATTTTTATCATGGTAAATATAAATACTGGGAAATGTCACCCGTAATAAACAGAGCAGAGGTAAGCAATGGCTAAATTTAAAGGTAAGGCACAAGTAGAGAAAAAAAATGAGGTATTAAAAGCACTTGATGTGCAATATATTACACATGATAGAATTGTACCGAACACCTACAACCCTAATAGACAATCAGAAGATGAATTTGAACTACTAAAAAGATCAATGACTGAAGATGGTTTTACACAGCCGATTGTGTGTGTACAACATGAAGATCAAAAAGGAATGTTTAGAATTGTTGATGGCGAACATAGATGGAGATGCTCAAAAGAATTAGGTTATGCAGAGATACCTATAGTTGTCACACCTATGACAATGGAACAGGCAAGAATCGCAACACTAAGACACAACAGAGCAAGAGGTTCAGAAGATATTGAATTAACAGCTAATGTATTAAGAGACTTAGAAACACTTGGTGCTTTAGACTGGGCGCAAGATAGTTTGATGATGGACGATCTAGAACTGCAACGTATGCTTGATGATATTCCTGCTCCTGATGCAATGGCAGGTGAAGAGTGGAGCGGTGCATGGATACCATCAGATAATGATTCCGCAGAAGATGGAGTTGAAGGTGTTGAGCATAAAACTAATGACGGTGTTATGGTTAAATCCTTGACTGTTGAAGCGTTAAACAGACAAAGAGAAGTTGAACAAATAGTAGCAAATGCAAAGACTGAAGAAGAACGAAAAATGGCAGTACAAGAAGCAAACTTTTACAGACTTAATTTAGTGTTTAGTGGTGAAGAAGCAGATACGGTAAAAAAAGCTTTAGGACAAAATCCTGCTGAACAATTGTTGGCATTCTGCAAGCAAGTACAGGACTGATGCCATATCAAGGATTTGTACGTTTACATCAATATGTGCCAAAAAAGGCTGCAAATATTAAAAAACAGTGCATTCTAAGCCGCCTGAAGAGATTATTAACACCTAACTGATGCTATGGGTATAGACTATATTTGCACTGCTGTAGCTGAAAGGCGACCTTTTGTTATGTATCTTGAAGACCATATACCAAACCTTCAAGTTGTATGGGATAAAAACAAAGACCCAATGGAAACTTTTACGCGAGCGTGGAAAACATATCCCGACAAACCATCACTTAGGCTACAAGATGATTTAATTTTATGTGAAGGTTTTTTATCTAAAGCTCATGCAGTAATACAAAAACATCCAAACTCTGTTATTCAATTTTTTAGTATGCGAACAGCAGATATACAAACTGGGACTAGGTGGGAAAATGGCTCTAACTGGATAGGAAATTTATGTCATTATTTGCCTGCAGGAATGGCAGGTGAAATATACGAGTTCAGCAAAACATGGAAGCGTAAAGAAGAACATCCAACAGCAGATGATCTTTTAATGGCGGATTATTTTAAAGAGAACAAAATTAAATATCTTTTGCATTGTCCAAACTTGGTAGATCATGCAGAAGTTTATTCAGTTATAAACAGAAGCAGATCTAAATACAGAAAATCAAAAACATTCGTCAATCCTGAATATAAACACTTCCCTTTAATAAAAGATTTTAGTGTTCGTATGAAATATTTAGATATTGATGATTTTACTGAAATAGAATAATGGCAGATCAAAACTTTGATGTACCACTTAAACCTTTCCAAATAAGCAATCCTGTAGTAGCAATAACAACAATTGATCTCAATGAACAGTACATAGAGCCTGCAAATGATGTGCTAGATAATTTGTTTCCTGTAAAAGGTAGGTCACTTAGAACTTGGGGAAGAAATAAAAATCAACATGCAAGCAAAGACCCACACTGGATGCGAATAAAAAAAGGTACTCCGTTGCACACAGACCCTCTATATGAAAGGTATAGCCATCACTTTGTTTTAAAGGCAGAAGATTATGGTCTGAGAGGTTATGATAAGGTAGAAACAAAAATCAAAAGAGGTACTGTGTATGTACTTGATGTGCATTCACCACACCAAGTAACATATCACGATGAAAAAAATCCTTGGTATCTAAGCGTATCTTTTGATGCTAACTCAATAGTTCCTTTTGAAGAGTCAATACCAATACTTATCAAATACGCTTTAACCGCTGACTTCATAAAAACTAAGTAATATTCTGCGCATTGTATGAATTCTTTAATGCATGCATAAGGTGATCTTTGGCAATGTTAAAGTCATTATAGCCATTAACAATACTCTCAAAGTATCGGCTTGATGGCGGGTATACATCATTACTGTTCATTAAATAAATCATAACTTTGGTAGTACCAAACATATCACCTAAAGCAGGTATATTGATAACTTGCTTTCTATATAAGTTAGGATACCCTTCATAAATATCTAACTTACCTTCACAAACATCAGTAATCCTCCATAAACCTAAAGGTACTTGTCCATCATCACTAGGCTCTATATCAGCAACACCTCTAAACTTTAAGGCAAAGCCATCAACTATTGCGCTACCCAATGGCTCAGCATGTGGGCATCTGTATTGCATTTGTCCCATGTTTAGATTGCTTCCATATGCACCGTATAAGTAATCCATATTTTTCACAGGTTTTTCTTCTAGAATTTTATTCATGTTATCTCCTTTTTAATTAATTTAGTTCTAGTTGTCGTTCTTGGTAAAAAGTTTTGACTTTGTTGTCAGCACCATCTAACCATCCACCATCTACTTCTTGTGTTGTAGTATTTGGTGTATTTACATTTATTGTTTGCAAGCTTGTAATCAAACCATGCACAACCATAAAATCTTTTAACCTTTCTAGGTTTATATTTGTTTCTCTCGCTCCATCATATAAAGCTGTAAGCGTGTGATTTTCAAAACGTATAATATTGTTTGTATCATAATCAACAATATCCCAACCTTTAAGGCTGCTATTCCATCTGATCTCGTAGCCTGCATTTTCTACAGCGTTTCTAATTTTACCAAATGCTCTACTGTTACTAACCCTTCTAGTAGCAGTGGCAAGCTTTGCACTTTTTTCCACAAAAGCTTGTAAAAAACTAACCCAGTTTATTATCTTCTCAAAATTAAGAGTTCCGCTGTGTTGTCTAAACTCCATTGTTCCGTATCTAGCAAGACTTTGTAAATTTACTTTGTAATATCTACCAACAGTGCTTGCTAAACGCATTTTAGTATTTGCTCTTTTAATATACCTCTTATTGTTTCCAATGCTTGCACACCACCTTGAACCATTACCCCTTCTACTTCTAGGCATAATCATATCTATTTGGCTCTCGTAGTCTGCATATCTTTCATAAGCATTTTGTATTTGTCTAACAGTAAGATCATTAACATCTAAATGAACATGCATACCACACTGTATGTCTACACCAATACCATCAAGATCATCTAATGCAGTTAAAATTTTCTCTAACTGCAACGCACCCTCAACACCCTTTAGTATAGGGCTAACCAATTCGCCACCAACACCATCTAAACTGGCATCAGTAACAATCTTCCAGTAAGGTCTAGTGTTATGGTGATAACCCTCAAAGTAACACTCAATACCATCTACATTGTTAATAGTCTCTGCAACTGTTCTAGGTGATATACCTACAAATTCCAATTCAACCCCAAAGGTTCTATCTGTAAGTGTTGGGTAAGTTAAGCTATTCATATTATCTCCGTTTAAATTAATTACTTAATACAGTTATTTTACATAAAATGTTTATAAATGTAAACATGTAAATATAAAATAAATGGACTTATTGTGCTTTTTTCTTTACTTTTTGGCTGTTTGACTACAGAATAACGATAAATAGAGATAAATTATGGTTAAAAAATCAAACACGAACAAGCTTACACCAACGCTGTTAGAAGAAATACGAAATAAGTTTGTGCAAGGTATAGAAGCAAATACTGGTGGTAGAAAGCTTTTCACAATAGATCAATTAGCAGCTGATTATAATGTGGCAAAACCAACTCTTTATAAACATGCAAAAAAAGATGATTGGACTTACAAGCAAAAACAATTCCAAGACAGCTATCTTTTAGAGTTAGATGCACGAAGAAAAAAAGAATTAATACAAGAAAGCTTAAATTTTGACAAAACAAGTCTTGCTATTGCTAAAGGCATAATGGGACAAGTAGGAAAGGTGATCAGTAAAAATGCTGCACCTGATAAAGATGTGCAACCGCAAACACTGGTCGCATTATCTAGCGCTGCTACAAATGCACAGAAGTTAGCAAAACTGGCGCTAGGTGAAGCCACTGATAACATGGAAGTAAATACTAATGTCCAAGACAGCGAAAGTTTCAGAAGGGCTTTGGAACGACTGGATAGGCTCGCCGAAGATATCGGAGAAGATGACCCTTCAGCTATACACTGAATGGTTAGGCACAGCTAGAACAAAACAAAGAACACCCAAAGTACCCTTTCACATATGGCTAATACTTGCAGGCAGAGGTTGGGGAAAAACTAGAACAGGCGCACAGGATATAGCCCACTATGCATTGACTAACCGAAATGTAATATGTGCTGTAGTAGCACCAACCTTTGGTGATCTAAGAAGAGTATGCTTTGGTGGTCCTAGTGGCTTAGTATCAATAATACCTGAAGAGTGTTATTACGTTTCACGCGGAAGAAAAAGCTATAGTACAAATACTGCAGAAATAAGATTAGCTAATGGCTCAAAAATTATGGGTTTTGCTGCAATTGAGCCTGATAGGTTAAGGGGTCCACAGTTTCACAGGGCATGGTGTGATGAGTTAGCTGCATGGCGATACCCTGAAACATTTGACCAGTTAATGTTTGGTCTAAGGCTAGGAGACAACCCACAGTGCATTATCACAACCACCCCAAAGCCAACGCCTATCATACGAAGTTTAATAGAGAGAGATGATGTGCATGTAACCACTGGTAGTACATTTGAAAACAAAGACAACTTAGCAGAGTCAGCGCTAGCAATGCTCAAAGAAAAATATGATGGCACAACACTAGGAAGACAAGAACTATACGCAGAGGTGCTTAGCTCAATGGAGGGCGCACTATGGACTGATGCACTTATAGAAGAAGCAAGGCTTCCTGAAAATACAGAAAAAGACTTAATACAAATTATTGTTGCTATTGACCCTGCAGTCACTAATGGAGAAGACTCAGATGAAACTGGTATTGTTGTTGTAGGTAAAGATGCTAATAATGAATTTTATGTACTTGAAGATATATCGGGGAAGTATTCTGCAGATAAATGGGGTAAGATAGCAATTAATGCTTTTTACGAATGGGGAGCAGATAGGGTAATTGCAGAGACTAATAACGGTGGAGATTTGGTGGAAAGATTATTAAGGAACATAGATACAAATATACCTTATAAATCAGTAACCGCTACAAGAGGTAAAATGGTGAGAGCCGAACCTGTTGCAGCACTTTATGAGCAGAGGCGCGTTCATCACGTTGGTTATTTTTCTATATTAGAGTCACAAATGACTACATATACAGGAGATAGACCAAAACCAAGTCCTGATAGATTAGATGCATTAGTTTGGGGTTTAACTGAACTAAGCAAATCTAAAGGGCAAATTAATTGGAGAATAAGCTAATGTCAGAACAAACATTTTTACAGAGACTTTTTAACATACAACAACAAGAAGTTAAACAATCTAATATGATGGGATATTTTGGAGTTGGTACAGATCAACCCAAAGATTATAAATATGAGGATTTAGCTAAAGAAGGCTATCTAAAAAACGCAATTGTTTATCGTTGCGTAAATGAAATATCTAAAGGTGCAAGTGCAGTACCTTTTGTAGTAAAAGCAGGAGATCAGATAATTGAACAACATCCACTCATTGACCTTCTTAACAGACCCAATCCTTTACAATCCTACTCAGAGTTCTTTAATAGCTTGTTTGGTTATGTGTTGCTTAGTGGCAATGCATATATACTCAAAGTAGGTGGAGAAACAGGAACGCCTAAAGAGCTACATCAATTAAGACCTGATCGTATTAATATCAAAGGTAGTGGTAACGCTATTCCTGATAAATACGAATATGTAATCAATGGCAGAATACAAAATACCTACGAGGTAGATCAAGACAGTGGCTTTAGTGAAATTAAGCATGTGAAGCTATGGAATCCATTAGATGACTACTATGGTTTATCACCCATGAGCGCTGCTGCAGTGGAAGTTGATCAATTCAATATGTCTAGCAAACATAATGTAAATCTTTTAAACAACGGTGCAAGACCAAGTGGTGCTGTAATATTTAAACCAAGAGATGATGCAGGTTTTGATGTAAACCTATCTGAATCACAAAGACAACAGCTATTAACAGACCTTAACAATAGATTTAGTGGTACTGCTAATGCAGGTAGACCTATGCTACTTGAAGGGGACTTTGACTGGAAAGAAATGGGTCTTAGCCCTAAAGACATGGATTTTCATGCATTAAAGAACATGGCAACTACAGATATAGCTTTATGTTTTGGCGTACCCTCGCAGCTTGTAGGTGTGCCTGATGCGCAAACATATTCTAACGTAGCAGAAGCAAGACTGGCTCTATATGAAGAAACAATTATTCCGCATTTAAGAAAAATATCTTCTGATCTTAACGAATGGTTAGTGCCTTTGTTTGATGAAAGGCTTACATTAGAATTTGATATTGATTCTATTCCTGCGCTAGCAGAAAGAAAAAAGAAAACTTACGAAAATGTAACCAGTGCTGTTCGTGAAGGTATTATGACTCGTAATGAAGCTAGGAAGATAATAGGTCTTGACCCTATAGATGGTGCAGATGATCTTTATATATCAGCTAATCTATTCCCACTTACAGATAGTGATGTTCCACAACCTAAAAAACCTGTAAATGAAGAAGATTTAGAAGACTATGATGATGATGAATTAGATAAAGAGATACAATTTTTACTGCAGGAAGAAAAAGCATTATCAGATATTGATACGGTTCCAACGGGCGGAATGGTTGCAGAAGCAAAACGTGGTTTAGCATGGCGTAAAGAACATAATAGAGGTGGTACGCTTGTGGGCGTTGCTAGGGCAAATTCTATAATTGCAAAAGAAAACCTATCAATATCAACAATCAAAAGGATGTACAGCTTCTTTAGTAGGCACGAAGTAGACAAACAAGGACAAGGCTTTGATCAAGGAGAAAAAGGCTATCCAAGTGCAGGTAGAATTGCTTGGGCTTTGTGGGGTGGTGATGCAGGATTTAGTTGGTCTAAAAAGAAGAGACAACAGATCATTACTGAAGAAGATAAAGAATTTGCACTACAAGATCATGTAGAAAGCAAAGAAGATGAGAAAGCTTTATCAGGAAAGGTAAAAGAAGGATTGCAAAAAAAAGTAGATGACCATAATGAAAAACATGGCAGTAGTAAAACAAAAAGGGCAACCCTTAGAATGTTAGAAGCTGTATTTAGAAGAGGTGTAGGTGCGTATAGAACAAACCCTAGCTCAGTAAGACCAAGTGTTAGTAGCCCTGATCAATGGGCTTATGCAAGAGTCAATAGTTTTCTTAGAGCCTTGTCTGGCGGCAAGTTTAGGGGTGGCAGGCATGACACAGATTTATTTCCAAAAGGACACCCGCTATCTAGCAAAACATGAAGTTAAATCACAAAAGATTTAATAGCTTGCGTGTTGGCAGAATTAACTCACGCGCAGAAGCAAGAAAGCATTTACTATTGCGTAACAACTTAGAAAAGCGATTTAACAAAAACCTTAAAACTCTTTTTAGAAAGTTTGTAAATGTACAGTTATATTTATACAAGCAGTACGGTATTTATGAGCCTAGCGTAGCTGTACAAGCCCTGAATGAAGACTTTATACCTCTTTTAACCAACCATTACAGAAAGACATTCCAAGCCATATACAAGCTTAACGAAGATAAATATTTTACATCTAAAAATGCAGATGCTTTTGTTTTTGGCAGATCAGTTGATATAGAAAACTTAGTTGCAGTGTATTTTGCAACTAGACAAATACAGCTATCAGGTATTAGCATTCGTATGGCTAACCAAATATCACAAAAAATAGAAGAAGGTAGATATGCAGGACTTACTTTAGAAAGCATCGCTAACTTAGTAAGTAAAGAAATGCAAATTGTAAGCACAAGCAGAGCAGCATTAATAGCCCGAACAGAAACACATAACGCAGCATCATATGCAAATCATGCATACTTCAAAGAAGCACAGCAGTCATTAGGCATTAACATGGTAAAAAAATGGGTAGCTACAAATGATGCAAGAACAAGACCATCACATGCAGCCGCTAACGGACAAACAGTAAACATGGACGAAACATTTAATATTGATGGCGCAGAAATGGAATATGCAGGTGATACAAAGGGTGGTGCTAAGAACGTCATTAACTGTAGGTGTGTAATAGTTTATGCAGACGAACAGGATATTGTGCTAGACTAGCACCTGATGTACTATATATAGATATATATGCCTATACCCAAACCAAAAAGTAATGAGAATAGGCAACAATTTTTAACTAGATGCATGGGAGATGACACTATGACAAATGAATATACAGATTCAAACCAAAGATTAGCTGTCTGTACCAGTGAGTACGATTCAAATAAAGAAGATTCTACACAGAATGAAAAGCACATAAGAGCAGTTGAAGAAACTGATGATGCTTATATTATTGAGTTTGGCAAAAGCAAACCTAATACTGAAGAAACAACTGATGATGTAGATTCTAAAGATATAGAAAAAGAGTCTATAGAAATTAAATCAAGTATTAAAGCCTACAATGATGAAGAAGAAGATAAGAACTATGGGACATTTGAAGGATATGGCTCTGTATTTGGAAACAAAGATTTAGGTAATGATGTAATAGCTACAGGTGCATTTACAAAATCATTAAGAAAAAGAAAACCACAAAACGTAAAGCTTTTATATCAACATAAATCAGATATGCCGATTGGTGTATTTGATTCTATTAAAGAAGATGAGCATGGCTTAGTTGTAAAAGGCAGACTAGCACTTAAAACACAAGCAGGTGCAGAAGCTTACGAATTATTAAAAATGGGTGCTTTAGATGGTCTATCAATAGGCTTTAAAGTAAACCCAAAAGAAGTATCTTATGATAAGCGTGGTAATAAACGTATTATCAAAGAAGTAGATTTAATGGAAGTGTCGTTAGTAACCTTTCCTATGAACCCTCAGGCAACTGTTCGTTCAGTAAAAGGCGAAGACATTACTATTAGAGAATGGGAGAAAGGACTGCGTGACGCTTTTCAGCTTTCTCGTTCAGAAGCAAAAATGTGTGCAAAAGCACTTGATGATTGTTTTGATCAGCGTGATGCTGATACAAACTCAGACTTGGTAGATGCCATAAAGAACTTAACTTTAACCTTAAAATCTTAATAGGAGATTATTATGTCGGAAGATATAAAAAATGCTATTTCTGAACTTGGTCATACTTTTAACGAATTTAAAAAAGTTAATGACGAGAGATTGGAAAGCATAGAGAAAGGCGAAGGTACATCGTATGTAGATGAGAAACTAAACAAATTAGAAGCCAAAATGGATTCTTATGAGGAAGTTAATCAAAAACTTACTGTTGCACAACAAAACGCCGAAGACATCAAAAGCCAAATTGAGAAGCTAGAGACGGTTGTAAGAAGACCAAACTCAGGTTTTGATACAAAGCAAGTTGATGATTACATGGATGCTTTTGATAAGTATTGTAGAAAAGGCGTTGAAGGTCTTGATACAATGGAAAAGAAAGCTTTAACAGTCAGTAATGACTCAACTGGCGGATATCTAGCTCCACCTGAATATGTGCAAGAGTTACTGAAAGATGTAACTGAAATTTCACCTATCAGAAGTATTGCTAGAACTAGAAGCACTGGTGCAAGATCAATCCAAGTTCCTAAAAGAACTGGACAGTTTGCAGCACAATGGGTGTCTGAATCAGGTACTAGAACTGAAACAACTGGTTACAACGTAGGCTTAGAAGAGATAGCAGCACATGAGCAATATGCTTTAGTTGATATTTCTGAGCAAGACTTAGAAGACACAGTGTTTGATCTAGAAGCTGAAATGCAATCAGAATTTAGCCAACAGTTTGCTAAAGCTGAAGGTGCTGCTTTTGTAAGTGGTAACTCAGTAGGTAAACCTGAAGGGTTTATGACTAACGCTTCTGTTAGTGAAATAAACAGTGGTTCAGGTACAGCAATTACTGGTGATAGCTTAATCTCACTTGTACACAATATTAAGTCTGATTATGGCAAAAATGGAGTATTTGTTTTCAACAGATCAACATTAGCGGCTATAAGAAAGCTTAAAGATACTGCAGGTCAGTATGTGTTCCAAGCAGGTATGTCATTACAAGGTGGTGCTACAAACACTATTCTTGGATATTCATACATTGAAGCTTCAGATATGGCAAATGTAGCAGGTAATGCTTACCCAGTTGCATTCGGTGACTTTAGACGTGGTTATATGATCGTGGATAGAGTAAATTTAGCGGTTTTAAGAGACCCATTCACACAAGCTACTACTGGAAATGTAAGATACATTGCTAGAAGAAGAGTTGGTGGTCAAGTGGTTCTTCCTGAAGCTATAACAAAACTTAAAGTATCAGCGTAAGCTAGGAGAAAATTATGAAAGATTTATCACATAATATTTCAGTAAGTAATACACTTATTAACGCTACTAAAACTGCAGGTGCTGATGGCACAACTGTAGATTTACAGGGTTTTGAAAGTGCTACTGCTGTTGTTACTGTAGGTGCTGAAGGAGACACATTAAGTGGTTCTGTATTCTTTACTGTTGCTTTACAACATTCTGATGATGATACAACTTGGACTGATGCAGACCAAATTGACATTGTGAATGGTACTATTGCAGGTCAAGGCATATGGCTAAAGCTTGATGGCACAACTGGCGGCGATCCAGGAACAACTGGTGGAGAATGGCAGGTTGGTTATGTTGGTGGCAAAAGATATGTAAGATTAGTTCTTGCAAAATCTGGAACTCATTCAACTGGAACAGTACTGTCAGGCGTAATTGTTAAAGGTTCACCTTTACATGCTCCTGCAAGTAATGTCGTTCATAACGTCTAATTAGACAATCTTGGGGGGTATTATCCCCCCTTTTTTTTGGAGTAAAGAATGTCAAAGAAATATAAAATCCTAGTACCTAAACCTGCTTCATGCAATGAATATGGTACTGATGTAAAACTATATAAAGCAGATGAAATTGTTGATGCAAAAGATGCATGGCAAGATGATGTTATGTCTTCATTTGTTGATAATGGTTGGGCTATTGAAGTAAAGATGAATACAGCAGATGAAACTGTAAAAGTTACAGCTGATGTTAAACCCAAAAGAGCAAGAAACACAAAAGGTCAATTAAAAGCTGATGACCCTTCTACACCTGATGTTAATGAAGCATGGGAGAGTGGAGAAGCGCCTGTTAAAACAACAAAAAAAACTACAACTAAGAAAACTACAAAGAAAAAGTCTTAGCAGTTGTTTTGATTGTATGTAAAGAATTAATGGCTTAGAATAGATAAATGGCAGTCAAGATACCAAGCGATACTATAAGTAAGCTAGAAGCACATGAACGTGAGTGTGCTATTAGATACGAGAATATAGATAGAAGGTTAGAAAGTGGTTCAAAGAGATTTGATAGGCTTGAAAATCTTATTTATGGACTTTATGGCTTAATTATTGCTTCAATGTTTGGGCTAATAATAGAAAGAATATTTTTTTAGGAGAATAATATGTCAGAAGACTTAAACTACGAATCGTTATACAACACAGCACAACAAGAACTAGCTAATGCACAACATACTATTAGGGTATTAGTACAAAAGCTACAAGAAGCACAAGGTGGTGAAACTGTAGTAGGCGAACAACCAATAGTAGAAGAAGCAAAGGCTGATAAGAAAAAAGCTAATTAGGAGTGGTAAATGGCAGGTCTAGTTTTACATACAGCACCTGCATCAGAACCTATAACCCTTGCAGAAGCAAAGTCATATTTAAGAGTAGATAGTTCAGGTGATGATGCTTTAATAACATCATTGATCGCAACAGCAAGACAGCTTTGTGAAGAACATACGCAACGTGCTTTTATGGCGCAAACATATGAACTATTTTTAGATTCCATAGAAGACTTAGAAGATATTTTATGGGAAGGTATGCGTACTGGTCCATACATTAATTACTACAAAAACTATATAGACTTACCTATGCCTCCTGTTGTATCTGTTAGTCATATAAAGACTTATGATGATAGTGACAATGCAACAACTTTTGATAGTGCAAACTATTATCTAGACAATGCTAGACAACCTGCAAGGGTAGTTTTAAGAACAGGTGAGTCATTTCCTACAGCCTTGCGAGTTGCAAACGCTATAGAAGTTAAATACGTTACTGGATATTCATCAGCTAACGCAGTACCCGAGCCAATAAAATTTGCGATCTATCAAGTTCTTACATATTTGTACGAACACAGAGGTGATATGTATGAAGGTAAAACTGCACTTCCCGCTACTGCAACTAAGATTCTTGCTCCATATGTAGTTTATAGCGGGATGGGAAGCTCAAAACTAATGTCATTAGGATAATGAGCCAAGTAGGTCAACTCCGACACCAAATTACCCTGCAAGGACAAGGCACTGCTAGAGACAGTGGCGGTGGTATAAGTTCAGGTTGGTCAACTATTGCTTCTGTATACGCTGATATAAAGCCTAAAAGTGGTAAAGAGGTATATGCACAAGGTAAACTGGTTGGAAGCGTGTCACACGAGATTACAGTGCGTTACAGGACTGATATTACTAACGCTTCTAGGATTAGTTTTGATAGTAAGTTGTTTAATATTAGGGCTATTATTAATGTTGATGAAAGGGATAGATTCCTTAAACTTCTTTGTGAACAAGGAATAGCCACATGACATTAAAAAATTCTAAAAACCTACAAAAAAAATTAGATAAAAAATTAAATATTGATGCAAAAAAAATAACTCTACGTCTTATAACTAGAGGCACATCACTGGTAAGAAATACAGCAGTTGAAAGTATTTTAAGCGGTAATAAAAGTGGTGCAACAAGAACTCTTTACAATCCAAGAAGAACACACACTGCATCAGCACAAGGTGAAGCACCTGCAAATGACACAGGATTTTTAGCTAGCCAAATAAGCACAGATGTTAAAACACATCAAAATGGAGAGGTTGTAGGTCGCATAATATCTTCTGCACCTTATTCAAAAGCGTTAGAGTTTGGCACTACCAAAATGATGGCTAGACCATTTATGCAGCCCGCATTAGAAAAAAACAGAAGAAAGATAAGAGCAATGTTTAAAAAAGGTGTTACTAAATGAGCATTGGTCAATTTGCACTACAAACAACCATATACAGCACTTTATCTAACGATAGTACAATTACATCATCTTTAGGAGCAGGCGTGTTTGACGAAGTGTCAGAGTCCGCTACATACCCTTTTATAGCTTTAGGTGAAGAAACGTCTACGGATTACAGCACAAAAGACCTTAATGGTGGCGAAACTACTATCAATATACATATATGGTCACAATACAAAGGTGCTAAACAAACCAAACAAATAATGGACAGAATTCACGATTTATTGCATGATAGTAATCTAAGTGTTACTGGATTTAACTTAGTGAACCTAAGATTTGAATTTAGTGATATAATGAGAGACCCAGACGGTGTTACTAGACATGGAGTCATGCGATTCCGAGCAATAATATTAGGAACTAACTAATTTTATAAATAGGAGATAAATATGGCGGCACAAAAAGGTTTAGATGTCTTAATTGAAATTAACACAACAGGTTCTACATTTGTTGCTGTTGGTGGAATGAGGTCATCTTCAATAACATTAAATGATGAATCAGTAGATATTACTAATAAAGATAGCAAAGGTACTAGAACACTCCTTGCAGGAGCAGGTGTAAATAGTATTTCTATTAGTGGTTCAGGTGTATTTACAAATGATACACAAGAACAACTTGTAAGAACTTCTTTTCAAGCACAACAAAATACATCTGATGGTTCTTCTTCACAAACCCCTGCATATAAAAACTTTAAGTTTACAGTACCAACCTTAGGTACTTATACAGGGTCTTTTCAAATTACATCTATAGAGTATGCAGGTGAATATAATGGTGAAGCTACTTACTCAATGTCTTTTGAGTCAGCGGGTTACGTTACTTTTGCATAATGAAAGTAGTTAAAATAAAAGTTGGCAAAGAATCAATAGAAGGTTTGTTAAACAAAAACGAATTAACTATAGGTAATGTTATAGAAGTTGGCGATTCAATAAATATTGATGGCAAAGAAAGAAAGGTTGATACATTTTATAAACATCCATTAAGTGATGCATTAATAATAAATCTTGCAGTTGCAAGTAAATCAAAGGAGATCAAGTCAGATGGCAAACAAACTAAAGGGTGAAACCACACTTAACTTAGCTAATAAAGAATACAAAGCTAGATTAACTATCAACGCAATAATGCAGATAGAAGATGCATGCAATATGGGAGTTATAAAACTTGCCCAAAATATGAGTGAAGGTGATATAAGACTCACGCATATTATTTCTGTTCTGTTACCCGCTTTGCGTGGTGGTGGAAATGATTTACAAGAGCATGACGTAATAAATATAGTGCAAAATGCAGGCATTGTTAAAGCAACAACCGCAGTTGCTAACTTGCTTGCACAATCTCTAACTGATGATTCAACGGAAGAAACAGACGAGGGAAAGCAAGAACAGGGGGATTAACCAGTGATTCCCTACCCATCAAACGATACTTTTCTATTTGTGTTGGCATGATGGGTATGACACCTAATAGTTTTTGGGAAGCAAGCCCACAAGAAATATATCTAGCTATAGAAGGATTTACTGAATTCAATGGTGGTTCACAAAAAGAAGAGCCAATGACTAGAGAACGTCTTAATGAATTAATGGAGTTATATCCAAGTGAGTGAAACAGTAGATACACTTATAGTTGAGCTTAAAGCCGAGACAAAGAAGCTTACCAAAGGTCTTGATAAGGTAAACAAGCAACTTACTAAAACCAAAAAAACCTCAGGAGCTGCTACAAATGCTCTCAAAGGCTTTGGTGCTATTGTTGCTACATTAGGTCTAGGCAAGTTAGCAGGTGAAACTGTTCAAACTATTAGAAAGTTTGAAGATTTAGAAGCAACATTAAGAGCAATTACAGGAGGAGCAGAGGGTGCGGCTGTTTCATTCCAAGTAATCAGAGAATTTACAAAAGGCACAACCTTTCAAATTGATGAAGTTGCAGAAGCATTTATTAGATTAAAACAAGCAGGTGTTGTTCCAACATCAGAGGTTTTGCAAGATTTCGGTAATCTATCCGCAGGTATGGGTAAAAGCATTACACAACTTGCTCAGGCTGCATTTAACGCCACCACAGGCGAGATGGAGATGCTTAAACAGTTTGGTATCAAAGCCAAACTTGAAGGCAATACAATTGTTGCTACATTTGATGGTGTCACTAAAACCATAGATAGAAGTGGCGATTCAATAATTGAGTATTTGCGTAGTCTTGGTAGAGAATCATTTCCTACAGCTATTGAAGAAAGACTTAATACTTTAAGTGGTGCAATATCTAACTTAGGTGATGCATCATCAGAGTTTATGGTAGCTATTGGCGAAGGTGGTCTTAAAGATAGTCTTACAAAATTATCAAAAGAATTTACAAGAATATTAACTGAATCACAGCCTCTAGCAGAATTTATAGGTAATGTATTAGGTGTAGCCTTTAATGTTTTAGGTAAGACAATAATAATTGTATTGGATAATATAAATCTGTTAATAGCAGGGTTTGTTGGTCTTGGAACTGTAGTTGTAGGACCAATGGTTTTAGGAGCAATAGGAACAGTTATAAAAACTATAAATGCATTGCGTGTTTCTATTAATGCAACAACTTTAGCACTAATGGTTTTACAAGGTGCTGTCGCAGGTGCTGCAGCTATCAAAAAAATTGCTATAGGTGTAGCGGCCGCAACTGCTGCATACATTGCTTTAGAAAAAACAATGGATAACTCAATTGAAAAAAGTAAAGATAAAGTTAAGTTAGATAACTTATTAATTGAAAAAGTAAAAGTAACAAAGGAATTTACAAGCGGACTTACAGAAGAAAATAAAAAATTAGTAAAAAGTTTTGCAGGTTTAGGACAGGTAGTGCCTACGACTCTTGATGCAATTGTTTCAAGCTCAGGCGGAATTGATAATGCAAGTCAAAGCATTGAAGCAATGTATGAAAAGTTTAGAAAAGAAAGGGTACAGCAAGAAAGAGAGAATTTTAACCCTAAGTTTAGAAGAAAAAGATCTATCATGGGTCATGACATTTTTGAAGATATAGACTTTCAAAGGCATGATATTTTTAAAGATGATTTCTTTAAAGAAGTATTTGGTATGTCAGAACAAGATGTCAGAGATTCATTAGATGTTAGTGCAGTAGCACCTGTCACTGAAATGTTTGATCAAATAAAAAATGTTTTTGCTGAAACAGATGAGCTTGCAGGTTTAAAAAAACTATTAGATACAGAGGGTAGCTTAGAAGCTTTATTTAGACTTAAAGGCGGTGCTGTTGAATTTGGTATGTCTGTTGATCAATTAAGAGAGAAGCTAAATGAGTTCGTAAAAGTATCTGAAACTAAGCTTACTCCCATAGAAGAAACACTAAAATCTATATTTGAAGCAGGTGCAAAAGGTGATTTAGAAATTGCAACAACTGCAATAGATAACAACAGTGCAGCACTAAAAACACTATATGACAAGTTACTGCTTGTTGATACAGAGTTCGCAAAACTTGGTTTAACATTTTTACAGTTCAAAGCTCAATATGATGAAGGCGTGGCTAGTATGTCAGAATCAACAGAAGAACTTGGTGCTTCTTTTGTAGATGTGCTAGCACCTGCTATTCAAAGTATGTCTCTACAATTTACAAGTAGTTTTGTAGATGCTTTAGCTGAAGGTCAAGATGCATTAGGTGCATTTAAAGATTTTGCAGGTAATATTGTAAAACAGATAATAGCTACATTTATACAAATGGCGGTTGTAAACAAAATACTGAATAGTATTTTTGGTACAAGTGGTTTTGATGTAGAGGGATATAAGCCTTTGCCTACAATTGGGAAAGCAGGAGGTGGTACTATACAAGGTGGTACGCCTACTTTAGTTGGTGAACGTGGTGCAGAAATATTTGTACCTAACACTGGTGGCACTATTATGAATAATATGAATAGTAAAAATGCTATGGGTGGAGGTACGCCAGTAAACATATATCAAACTATAAGCTTTGCAACAGGCATAGTGCCTACTGTAAGGGCAGAGGTTACAAAGATGATGCCACAGATAGCAGATGTAACAAAAGCGGCAGTGCAAGAATCAGCAATGCGTGGTGGTAACTTTAGAAGGAGTCTAGTAGGTGGGTAAATTAGTAACAATGCCAAACACTCCTAACTTTGTTAGAAGTAACTTTAAATTAGTAAGAACTATAGGAACTGTAGCTTCTCCATATACAGGTAAGATCAGAACACAAGAATATGACGGTGTATTTTGGGAAGCAGTCGTAAGCCTTCCACCTATGCGAAGAGATGTAGCTAAAAATTGGCAATCTTTTCTTTTAGAGTGTAATGGGATGGTAAATCAGTTCAAATTTGCAGACCCTGATGCCTTACTGAATCAAGGCACATACAATGCAGATGATCTTAAAGCCAAAAACAGAATTAACCAAACAGCAAATATAGAATTAGATTTTAATGTAGATAACACAATAGTAGCACCTAGCAACACAACACCTTTTGCAAATGCTTTAGTTGGTGATTTTATTTCTGTAACAGGTTCACGTTTTCCTGAAAATAATGGAACACATAAGATAATTGCTAAAGCAAACTCATATACACTTACGCTACAGCCTGAAAACACAATTACCTTAACAGAAGATCTAAATAGGACATCTTGTACTATAAAATCTAATCAAAAGGGGTCTACAGGTCTAAATTTATCTGCAAGTAGTAATAGTGCAACAGGTACTATTAAAAAAGGTGATTACTTACAAATTACAGCTAGTTCAACAACAGGGCAAAATCCTGTGCAATATGTAATGGTCACAGAAGATGCGACACTAAATGTAATAAGTGGTGAAGATACTTACGGAGTTAAAATACAACCTAAGTTAAGAACTGCTATTACAGAAAATCATCTTGTAAGGTTTGCATCACCAAAAGGTATGTTTAGATTAACAACTAAAGATGTAGATTGGGATGCAGACAATATATCTAACTATGGAATGTCTTTTTCATGTATTGAGGTAGTTTAAATGTCAAATAGAGGTGGTATAGATAGCGATATCGTCAAATATCTACAAGCTGATCACCAAGTTCTATTTTTAGCAGTCAAAGCTGAGTTTGACACAGATACCTTATATGTGTGGAGTGGTGATTATGATCTTACTATTGGTAGTGACACTTATACTGGTGCAGGTACTCTTCTTAGCGTATCTAATATAGAAGACACACTAGAATTAAAATCAAGTGGTCTATCTGTTTCTTTAGCAGGTATGGATGCTACAGTATTAGATTTAGCACTCACCGAAAACTATCAAAATAGATTTATAACTGTATATCTTGGATACCTTTCAGGGGGTACAGACACCGTTGTAGGGACTATGACGCTATTTAAAGGGCGTATGCAATCAATGACTATTAATGATGACCCTAATGGCTCTACAATTAGCGTGGATGCAGAAAATAGGCTTATAGACTTACAAAGACCATCTAACCTTAGATATACAAAAGAATCACAACAATTTATAAGCGATGGCGATACTTGCTTTGATAGAGTGCAGTCTTTACAAGATAAAGAAATTATATGGGGAAGATCATCATCTAACTCAGGTGGAATGGGTGGCAATAGTGGTAGTGGTAATGAAAAGCCACCAACAAAAATAAGATAATGATAGTAAAAAAAACAGATTGGCAAATACTATTTGACGAATTTATTGAAGCCAATATGTTTAAAGGTTTTAAATGGGGAACATGGGACTGCTGTAAGTTTTCTAATGCTTGTATAAAAGCTATTACAGGAGAAGATTTAATACCAAAAGAGCTTTCATGGACTAATGAAGAAGAAGCCATTAAATCTATTAAAGAATATGGTGGGACATTAGCCAAAAGTATATCTAAGGCATGCAAAGCAAAAGGTGTACAAAAAATAGACAAAGCATTCATGCAAAAGGGTGATCTTGTGGTATATAAAGAAGAATCAGAGTTAGTAGGTATTACAGATGGTTGTAAAGTTATAACACCTACTGATGATAAGTTAGCTTGTAAGCAAAATGTTGACATAATATCTGTATGGAGAGTATCTAATGTCTAAGGCAGTAAAAGCAGCAGCAACAGTTTTTGTAGTCACATTAGCTGTTATGACGGGTGCTGTTGCTATATTTGGAACAGCTGCAGGAACACTTTTTGGCATGACAGCATTAAATATGGCAGGAATGTCTGCTTTAACGACGCTTATTGGTGGACTAGTCTCAAAAGGTGTTGACGGTACAAGTGAAAACTTTGGCACAAAAGTAGCTACAAGATCAGCCACGAATGCAAGACAAATAATCTATGGTAAAGCTAGAGTTGGTGGAACAATAACGCATATAGAAACATCAGGAACAGATAAATATAAATTATCTATGATTGTTGTATTAGCAGGTCACGAAGTAGAAAGTTTAGAAGAATTTTTAATAAATGATGAAGTTCTAACTACAACATCAAATGGTGGTTTTGAGTACGCTACAAATAATAAATTCACCAATAGTGACAACGATAATAAATTCAGTGTACAGAATTCTTTGCTTAGATATGTATTTTTGGATGGCTCACAAACTACAGCAAACAATAATGTTATTTCTAATACATCTTTAGGTAATACAGATAAATTTATAGGTATATCTTATGTATTTGTTGAAATGGTCTTTGATTCAGAAGCCTTTGGTGGTGGTATTCCACCTATGTCTTTTGTAGTTAAAGGTAAAAAGGTTTTTGCCCCAAGAAGTAATGAAACAGCATTTATAGATAGCACTGGAAAAGAAATAGGCTCAAACCCTGCACTTTGCGTAAGAGATTATATAACTAATACAACTTACGGTCTTAAAGCTAAATCTAGTGAAGTTAATGACACTGCTGCTTTAGGTAGTTTTCAAATAGCCGCTAATACTTGTGAAGGCGATCAATCTATTACAACAGCAACTGTCAGTGGTGCTGTAACTACTTCTAGAATAGTTAATCTTGCTATAGCAGATACAGTAACTTTAATTGATGTTGGTCAAAAAGTGACAGGTACAGGTATATCAAATGATGTATATGTCTTGAAAAGAACTAACTTACAATTAACTCTTACTGCAAATGTAAGTTTAGCTAATGGCACAACGCTAACCTTTACAGAAAGGGCATATACAGCTAATGGTATAACTAATATGTCAGCAGATGGTGGTGGTGTAATAGAAGGCTTATTAAGTTCTTGTGCAGGTAAGTTATCCTATATAGATGGTAAGTTTGTAATGTTTGCAGGTGCAAATGTATCACCTAATATGACTATTACAGATGATAACCTTTTAGCACCTATAACCGTACAAACAGCACAATCAAGTGGAGAGACATTTAACAGCGTAAAAGCTGTATATGTTGATGCAAATAATAACTATGTAGCTACAGATTCGCCTCTATATGAAGATAGCACCCTTTTAGCAAACGACACCCCTAGTGGTGAATCATCAGCTAACTATAAAAAGTCATTGGAAATACAATTACCTTTTACAGATACCACTACGATGGCACAAAGGCTACAGAGAACAGCCTTACTACATATAAGACAGGAAACAAGTTTATCTGTAAGTTGCAATATTGCTTTTATGCAATTACAACCTTTTGATTGGGTTTACCTAACAAATGAAAGATTAGGCTATACCAACAAAACATTTGAAGTTTTAAGCACAAATTTAGAAGTTATAGATCAAGATGGTGTTCCAGTTTTAGCTACAAGGCTTGATCTTAAAGAGATTGATTCTTCTGTGTATAACTTTGCATCTAGTAGCTATACAAACCCGCTAGACGAAGGCTCAAGCGTTTCTACAGGTAGTTTTGCAGTATCTCCACCTACAAGTTTAGCTGTAGCAACCACATTAGAGATCACAGGGTTTGATCTTAATGTTTCATGGACTAATAATCCTGATGATCTTGTTCAGGGTACAGAAGTATTTTATGGAACTACGTCAGGTACTTATATTGGTTCTTTTATAGTAGGTAAAAGCACAGCAAAAGAATCTATCAATGGTGTTAAAGCAAGTACAACTTATTATGTTGCAGTTAGACATTTTTCATCTAACAACGTATTTAGTGCCTTAACATCAGAAGTAAGTGTCACTACAGGCTCTGCACCCATATCATATTCAACAGGTGGTGGTGCAGTAGGTAATACTGATACCATAAATGTATTAGGTAAAAATTTAGTTTTAAATCGTTTTAATAGCACAAGTGGTGGAGAAGATAACGAAAACTACACTTTTTTAAATAGTGGAAATGGTGCTTTAGGTGGTATTACTAGCTTTCAAAACTCAGATACAGAAAGAGTACAGCTTTTCTTTGGAGAAGATATTGGTGGAGACTTTACTAATCAATTTATAGCACTTGATGCTGATTGGGATTTAGGTAAGGGTGGTTCAAACGGTTCTAGCACAGGTACTTCTAAACTTATTATAAAAGGTAAGGCATATGGAAGTAGCACAGGTTCAGCAGGTGCTACATCTACTATAGCTACATTTAACGCTATAACTAATACAGATGGTTATGCTTTCCCAACAGTAGAACTTGCACCCACAACTATCTCAGGCTCAGCTACAACCCCTGTAGTAGTCGTATCACAAGGTTCAGCACCATCTACTACTACTAACAAACTTTATAACGTAGGTGGTTCTTTATATTGGAACGGTGCAGTGGTAGATACAGGTGCAGGAGATATTACAGGTGTAACTATAACCACATCAGGTCAAAGTGGTTTAACAGGTGGTGCTTCATTTGCTTCAGGTGATGCTACTTTCACCCTTGCTATAGCTAGTACCATAAATGGCTCTAAAACATTTAGTGATGATGTTGTTGTTCAAGGCGATCTTACAGTTGAAGGCACAACTACAACTATAGATACAACTAATTTAGATGTTAAAGATAAAAACATTACTTTAAATTATGGTAGTGGTGATACATCTGCTAATGCAAATGGTGCAGGTATTACCATTCAAGATGCTGTAAGTGCTACCCAAGATGCTACCTTAACTTGGAACACAACCAACGATAGCTTTAACTTTTCTCATAACCTTAACTTTGCTGATAATGTAAAAGTTCAGTTTGGTGCAGGTAATGATTTGCAGATTTGGCATGGTGGTATTGATAGTTACATAGTTAATGAAACTGGTGACTTGGATATTATCAATAAAGCAAATGATAAAGATATATCTTTTTATTCAGATGATGGTAGTGGTGGTCATACAGAATATTT